>Ga0105053_10010009_pt1 | contig 11947 bp, 4 predicted proteins | sample BON01_FD_78093 | JGI IMG/M metagenome (GOLD analysis project Ga0105053, IMG submission 78093) | Freshwater microbial communities from Lake Bonney liftoff mats and glacier meltwater in Antarctica - BON-01 | ecosystem: Environmental > Aquatic > Freshwater > Ice > Glacier meltwater | place: Lake...
GCTCGCTTCGTCTGTTGCGTGACAGGCAGACATGGAGACTTGATCCAGCACTACAAGGTGCTGATCCCGTTGGTCGCGCGCCAATTTCCATGTTGCAAACAGCTCTGCCTGCTGCTGCTGCTGCATTTCGAGGTGGAAGATAAATTCGTCCTCGAGCTGCCGCAACGCCTCGTCCACAGCCTGCACCTGCCGCTCAATCTCCGTGTGCACTCGGCCGAGCACCTGTGCCTGCATCGCTTTGAATCTGTCGCTTTTGACATCTGCGCAGACGCAACAACGTGCAATTAGACATAGGATGAAAAACATGCCCACGATCGGCAAGACACCATTGTGTTTTCTAATCACGCCAGAGCATCATGTCCTGTTGTACATGAGTGAAATCAACACCCAATGCAAGAGACTCGTGTGTATTTGCATGCGCAACTATGGCCGCGTGCAACCCCGCAAGTCAGCGTGCAAACAGGCATCTGGCAACATGGCTCTTGTATCCATTTTGACTACTCACCTTGCATGCCGGAAGAGTGAATTATAGTGTGCCTCGGCTTGATGCACATGAGCCAGATAGACAGGGACACATAACACTGCAAGAGGACAGAAACAAACCTGGATTGACAGTGAGCTTGGCGCTAGGGTCATCAAAGCAGTCGATGTGCGTCCACACAATGCCCATGACAGCGCCAAGCGCCTCCTGCTGAACCGTCTCAACCCAGTCGAGCAGCGTCGCTACAACTGCATCCTCGGGCATGTCGCACCGTACCACGTGGAGGAAGAGTGCACCAACCGACATGAAGAAACCGTGCGTCGCCCGGTACACACGCTGCCCAGCTGCGTCGTAAATATTTGCAACCAGGGGCGATTGCCCGCCCAGCCGCCAGCGCCGAACCTCAATACCCACGGTCCGCTCGTTGTCTGCACGCGTGACTGGCCGCCCCAGCACCAGAGAGTCGGCGAGGCTGCTCTTGCCTGCACGCTGGTTACCCAGAAGCACCACTTTGATCAGGTGGCTAGGCACCTCACCCTTGGCCAAATCGCGTAGAAAATGCAGCACGGCGCCTGTGCCAGCGCGCACGATTGACGGCGGTGGCGTGTGCAGGATATCACAGTTGTTCAAATCTAGTGTCTTCAGGCCTGTCAATGCCCCAAGCGACTCCGGCAGCGCCGTCATCGCCTCACATCCACTCAACTCCAGGGTCTTCAGTGCTGTCAGGGCTTCCAACCACACTGGCAATGCCATCAGCCCGGTGCACCCTCTCAGATCCAGCGTCTCCAAACCTGTCTGGCGGCTGAGCCACATGGGCAGCTCCTTGAGCTCACTGTACTCCTTGAGACTCAGGGTCCGCAAGTCACCCGCTGCTAGTTCGCTTAGATGCTCAAGCACAGCACTTGCTCCCTCGCGCACAATGTGCTGAGGCGGAATGTGCAAATGCATCAAGTTGGTAATAGATTGAGGCAAGATTTTTAATCCGCAACATGATAAATCAAGTACTTTTAAGCCCGTCATCGTCCCAATTGTCGCCGGCAGCGCCAACATGTTTGAGCACTCTGACAGATTCAGGGTGTGCATCGCTGTGAGCGCCCCTATTGCCGCCGGCAGCGCTGTGATCGAAGTGCAATGGGACAAATTCAGCACTTGCAAGCCCGTCATCGACCCTATTGTCGCCGGCAGCGCAGATAGTACTGAGCACCCTGGCAGATTCAGTGTGTGCATCGTCGTGAGCGCCCCTATCGACGCTGGCAGCGCCGAGATCGCAATGCAATGCGACAGATTCAGCACCGTCAACCCACTCAGCTCGCCAAGCCACTCGGGCAGCGTCTTCATCGCAGTGCTCGTCACAGTGAGCTCCTGCATCTCAGTGAAGCCCCGCATTGCCTCGGGCAGTGAAATCAGCCCTGTGTGCGCTGACAGGTCCACTTTTTCTTTCAGCAATCCTTTCTCCGGCACCTCCTCTACTCTGCCCATCATATCTAAGACTTGCAGGTGAAGAACTGTTGTCTGGGTCATACTCGCACTTCCCGTTTGCGAATACACCATCCCACTCCAAGTCGGAAATTCTTGTGATCGTTTCCCAATCCGGAGCTCTTTGAGCAGAAACTGCTTTTCTAGGAGCTCGCCAGGATCATCCTTTCCGTTGATGTATGCAACTTTCCATTGTTGTATGTCTTTCTCGAGCAGCAACATCTCATCAGCACCATCTGTCGTACTGCGAGCCATTGCGAGCATCCTGCTCTGTCTTTCACGAATGAACGACAAAACATACCTGAAGAAGATCCGACCCAGAATTTTGTTCTGCATAAGTTCTGGGACAGCTTCATGCCACCTATTATCTTCCCTGTCACTGTACTCAAATTTCCAGGGCTCTGTGATGGTGCTAAAAGCATTCTCGTAACTCACAGACTCTTCATCCGAAAGTTTCAGGCAGCCAGCAATGCATTTTGCCGTGACTTGTTGAATGAGGTCCGTATTTGCCCACAATCTTGCAGCACAATACAGGTGGAGAAGGTTGGCCTTCGATTCGGAAGCCTTCAACATCTTTGGATTAAATTGCGTGACTAAGTCTGATAGAGATTGGAGTGAGACCTTTTGAATGTCTTGTTGACACGATTGTATGATCACTGCTACCGGAATCAACTTCGAAACTGGAACATCTGACTTCTGGTGTATGCTCGTCTCCTGTGATTGATTCGATTGCACCTCTGCATCAAGTACACGCTCTACTGTTGGCTCTGGATTTGGTGCCTGCTCTATTTTGCGTGCACCCGCACTCTCGTGCTGAAACCGAGGTTGATGACGAGCGCTGTGGAGCTCACTCTGACGTTTGTCTTTCTCATGTGACTGGCCAAACACATTCAGCTGTATAACGACTTTTTGTGGACAGCTACCACTTTCAGCAACCGGTGTCATGGTATCTAAAAGAAATCGAAGTATGTCAGAAGTCTCCAAGAGCGGCGCGCGCATGAGTGCAATCTTACTTTCTTCTGACGCGCGCACAAGCTTAATCTTATATTCTTCAAGCTCGTGTTGCATCAACCCGTCCAATAAACATTGGCCCTCTGAGCCTATCCCACTACACATCCCAGAGAGCAAGCATGAAGCAAAATCGACAAGCGATTCGCGTGCAAAATTCATTTCAAGGTCAGCAGCCATCTCAATCACTCTCGCACGCTGCAGCACCTCTCCTGACTTCAAGAACGGCAGCAGCAGCGGCAGTCGATCTATCTTGATGATTTTACATATCGCTTCGAGACCATCAAACAAATCGCCAGCCTCAATTGTAAATGTCTCTGACGACACTACATGCACGCGCCCAAACAAATTCTCAGCCAGGATCACAGCTCGTTCATGGTCGCATGAAGTTGCAATCCTGCTGCAGAATACACTGAGTACATGCCGAATGGGCCATTTGCCATCTGCAATGCTACGCGATTGGGTTAGAACCCAATCCATGAGCCCATCCGAATATGCGTTCAAGTCTGCTACAACGTCCATAATTCTTTGCGAATCCGACGTTTCCAAAGCATACAGGACCACTTTCTCATCTATCTGGCAAAGAGGCATCCAATCACCATCGTGTGTGGTTGGGGTTTTTCCCTTCAACAGAGTGCCCAGCCCCTTTGTGAGCGCATAATGAACGTTTTCATCCATACAATATTCAAGCATCCCGAGCAACCATCTTAAAGTTTCAGATCTATCATGAATTTGTCGACCTTGCAGCATCACGGCTTCATCACTACCATCTCCTTGCTGGCTGCGATCCATCTGTGCGATCTGTACCATTGACGAAATAGCAGCAGCACGCGTGTACCAAATCACCCCATTATGGTGTGCGATTCGCTTCAATTCTGTCACTATGCCGTCTGTTAATGCAAATGGATCGGGCGGCACACCAAACTTTTCCATTTCGGAAAGGACACGACATCGCAACTCCAGCGATGGGTGACAGAGACCAGCAATCAGAGAGTCAACACCTCGAATTGCGTGCAACCGAGCCCGTACCTTCTGCTGCACTGCCGCCGATCCCGCCCGCTCTTTTAAAAAATCCTGTACGAGCTCGCAGTGCGCTCCCGTCCCGTCATCGCTCTGGAGCACAAGCTGGCAAAATCCTTCAAACGCCTCGTCTTGGAGTTGAGGCATACATGCGGCAAACTGCACCACCTCACGATTCCAGCGCGAATGCAAAGGATTCAGCTCATCCAACAGATTTTGAGGATCGTTACCGAAAAGACGGACCGCGCACGAGGCAGCTAAATATTCTTGTAGCGTCAAGTGGCTGAAGCGGAATTCACCATCGCCGACTTTGGAAAGCAGCCCCACAGAAGAAAGATCCAATAGAAATCTGCTAACAACCGTGAGTGAAAACTCCGAATGCCTCCACATTATTTGCATCTGCGTCTGCATTTCTTCCGAGTCCCATTTAAAGTCACGTCGCTGCAATCGCATCTGGCAAACAAAAGCAAGAACTTCCAAAAATTCGCGTAGAGATACTACATTCAACGGTTCCAAAGAGTCAGCGTCAACATCCATGTCGTCACCACGATTTGCACACAAGGATTTCCGAAGAGCCTCGAGACACCTAAAGTCAGATTTGGCTGTTTTGTAGAGAGAATGCTCAGTGTCGTGGAATATCATGTGCGCGGTAAGATCGTGTAGCGTCGGAACATTGCTGCATGAAATATTACTCATTCTTGCAACTGCACGACGAGCTGCAAGATGACTGAAGCATTCGTGCCGGACAAGGATCCCGTCGACCTGCTTGTCATAGAGATCGCAACGTTTGGTCGGAATCGTGTGCTTACCGCCCTTCTTAAACACCTCGATCATTAAAGCCAGCAAAAACGGACTCGTCGCCATCTCTGGGGTCTGCTGTGACACAGTCTCAAATTGAGCGATAAAGTTTGCAGCCTCTCCACTGTCTGGCAGACGCCGACCGATCAATCGGTTTCTCTGCCCCTCGTCGAAAGGAAGGATCTTGACAGATTCAAATTCGCGCAGGCGATCCTCCAAACGGCTAATTTCGAACGCGTAGTCCCTTGTCGATATCATCAAGCATACGTCATTGGCAGACGCAGTCTGATCAATGAAATTTTCCATCATCATCCGATATCCAGAAGCTTCATCAAGTCCATCTATGAAAATCAGCACGCGTCGAAGCTTGAGGAATTCTGTAAGCACTCCGGAAATATTTGGATATTTTGCGTGTGGATACTTATGGGCAATAAAGAGCTGCACCAGTGCTTCCAAACTCCTTACCTGCTGCGTGGCACTAGAAACTAGTGTCGATAGTTCCGCCGCCCGCATGAAGAGGGGAATGCGTGGGGGCAGCGTTTTCTGCAACGCACCGCCGTCAACACATTTCTGCACAGAAGCAGCGGCAGCACAGGCAACCTGCAGCATATTAATTGTCTTTCCACACGCAGGAGGTCCAAGAAGACATAAAAAATGGCCTTTCAGCAGCATGTGCAGAAACTTATTCGCAGAGTCGATGACCTTGCTGTGAACATCGTGGACAATAGGACCGGCACCGACAGCATAGCCCATACGTCGGAAAAACATGCGCCGCTCCTCCTCGCCCTCAGCACCCTTTCTTTGGCTGCTCTCGATTGGCTGGATTCTTTCCCGCAGAGTATCTGGATTTTGTGTGCAACCAGCTGCACTTTGGCTGCGTCCTTCATGATGCAGGGGCGCAGGCACAGGTCCATTATATACATTCAGATCCGGATCTAATTCAGATTAAAGAGTCTTGACAAAAATACGCTTCTGGTCAATTGCAATTTTGTTCCCACTGGCAGCATCTTCATACTGACCAAAGCGCTCGCTAAAATCCGTAAGGTATGTCTGAACCATTTCAATGTTGTCGTTGAAGAGTTCCAGCAACTCTGCATGTCTGCAATTTTTTTTTGCTGATGGCAACTCGCTGCTGATGGCAGCACCACCGCTTGCTGCGTGGGAGGCGCTAAACGACACAGGGAGGGCTTCGACTTTTTCAGTCATCTGGAGATTATTCAGGGGCTCACACTCGACAAAGTCGACTTTGTGCATGCTGCACTCATTTTCCTCAAGCAGTTGAGATGACATGCAGGCGATGCGACGCAGACGCCAAGCGATTTCGAACCTGCGAGCACTGCTAGGGATTTCACACTCTGCGAAGGAGATGTGCCAGTTGGAGCTCGAAACGATCAGAGTGATGGGAATTGGCAATACGTACAGTTTCTTCGTGGCTGGATCTGGCACATCTACTTGCATCTGTTGATGCGTATCCCCTGTCTTGTGCAGGTCGCAATGTTCGCGCACAAGCAGCGCCCAGAGAGCATGCATCCGGACAAAGACAACATAGCTGTTTGTTTGGATCACCTTGTCAAGGATCGTGACTCCCCATTTCTTGCCGTGCACACCATTTACGCTCTTTCTTAAAAATATTTCGGCCCGTTCCACAAAGATCTCTGCACTCCCTTCATTTGCCGTGTCAAACCACTGCATCACGACGTCTTTGCACCACTCCCTTTTTGGCCCCTTTCCATCAAGAGACCATGCTGAGTGCTGCACCATCCAATCTATGGCAAAGACACTTGTCAAAAAGAGCTGGCCTTGTTTCCCAGCTACTGCATCTTGGTATTTATCCATTATTTTGTCGAAGATCGCTGGCTTCGGATCCAGATCCTTCAACATCTCATCAAAATGCTGCATTAGACTTGCAGTTGGCGTGTTGCACTTTCCTTGCCAATACTTGAGGTCCCCAATTGCTTCGGAATCATTGCATGAGGGAGCAACCATGTTCCGCACGAAGGCCACAAGCAGCAACTCACACAATCGCCACTCTCTGTGCTGTTCACTCGAGTCAAGACAAAAATCCTGCATGAATTTTTTCATATCGTCTCTGAATTCACGCACATCACTTTCAATGTGCAATGCAAGTATCTCTTGCGAGGGTGCTGGCGATGACGGCGGCGTATACATTCCAGACATGACACTTGACGTTGGTGAACGCTCTCTTAAAGAGCTCATCTGGCTAGCTACAAGGTGCAACTCGATCGGGAGCATGCTTTCCATCTCCTTCAAACGTGTTTGCTGGAGGGCAGGGATCTGTTTGATGAGTTTTGTGCTTGCACTTTGCAGGGCTATATCCTCCTGACCTAGATTCGAGAGTTTTACACCCTGGCGTTGTGTGATACGATGGATATGCTCCTTGACTGAAAAGGCCATGACCGTTGCGTTAACAGGAATTTTGAGGTCATCCATCAGAATATCAGCAGCTTTTTTGCACGTTCTCAACGAGGGCTCATTTGGAAGTCTGTCAATATTTGCGAAGGGGAATTCAGTGTAGCCTCTGGCGTCTGGTTTACCAATGAAGATGGGCGAGATATGTTGCAGCCATCGCCGGCCAGCAGGAAGCTGCATCAGCGTGTTTGCTATGATAATTTCAAGCAGAAAATGGTCAACTCTATCGTCGTGATACAGCGACATCAGCTCGCCCACGCTACCCGATGGCTGCTCGCCATCCTCCTCGTACCACGAGAGCAACGGCACCAGTACCAGGCTGTTTGAAACGGCTTTCACAAAAACTTGCTCCCACTCCATACCTTGTGGGATATGCTTCTGATCAAGGAAGGTGCGTGCAATACCAGGGTTAAGACTGCCGTTATGACTGTCAGCACGAGCATACTGAGGAATCTTACGACGTGCATCTCCCATCTGCGCAAGATCTGGGCTTGGCGTCAGTAGAATCTTGTCGTACATTCGGGCAGCAGTGACGTGCTCTGTATTGACACGATAGCTGATCATCAGGTCAAAATGATCCGAGGAGTTATCTATAAGAGGTAATACAATGTTAAACGACTTTGCCCTGATTTCATCTAGAAAGCTTATCATGGCGTGTGCAGTTAGGGACAACCCCCCCCCTGTTTCTGCGCTCCCACCGTGAGCACGGCTTGACGCGCCCTCTTCTGAACACGAATCCAATTTTGGTCTCTTTGAGGGTAACAAAGAGCCCTCTCTTGAGCAATGCTGTATGCTGGCACTGGACGCGCTGGATTCGCCTGCCAATCCTCCGTATACTGTACGTTTTTTAGAGCTCGGCTCTCCTGAAGTACTACCATCAGTGGTGTACTGCATCTCAGAGCTATATGTGCGATGCACATTATCCTCCTTCTGCTTCTTTGATGGGAACTTTATCTCCTGCATATCCCTCTGCAAACGTTTTTTGCGCGTGAGCGTCGTTAAAAAATGTTCTACGAGCAATTTTACTGCAGCATCTTTGGGCATGGCCTCAATTTTCCAGCCAGGCAAGGTGGATATTGCCTGCATCGTTTCCTTCAATCTGCGGCCCTTGATTAGGGAAGGAATGGAATGACCATCAATACATTGTAGTGCCTTGTTGTGAAGTTTGCCTGCCAGATCACCGTCAAACTTTCTCAGCAATCGACGCGCCTGCACAGCTATTCTTGAGTGCTTCACTGAGGAATTCAATGTCGCTAGCCACGAATCTGAAAAACAACAGGTTGCACAATCAATGTCACCGAAGCGCCCAGAAGACTTGTCTTCGTGACATACAATCGGCAGTATCTGTGTGTCTGGACGGTGCTCAACAATTTCCAAGGCCATTTCATATTTCAATAGGAGCCTTGACAAGTGGCTCTCACATGGGGCGTCGTGGGCGAGGTCCAAGATACCATCAAAAGAGTGATTCGACACGACGAATGCGATAATGCAGCTGTTGCACAGGGCATTTGCAAACTGCGCTTCACGATTCCTCCCGCCAGTTTCAGGTTCAAGGAAAATGCCTTCACTGCATTTGCCAGTGAGTAGCAACTGGTCACGAATAATTTTCGCGAGAGGTTTGTCTGCTTCTTCGTTGTAGCAGATGCATACGTCGAATTTCTGAGTGGCGGGGGTTTCTGGCCAAAGGCACACGTGATCGGGGATTCTTTCGAGACCTAAGATTGTGGGGTCTTGTTTTTGGCGAGCGTTGCTGAGGCGAACGCGTTCGCAGACAAGTTCAAGGGCCCTTTTGAAGGGCACGTTGGGTTCGAATATGCCACACTCTTCGCTGATGAAGTGATGGGTGAATGCACTGAAATCTGAAACAGCTGGTGGGCTCGTGTAGGCCGCCTTGCTACGTGCTGCGGCGACACACAACGCCCAGACTTCGGGGCGGCCGTTGCCACGTGGCTCAAGAGCCTCAGGGAATGGATCTTTACACTCGCTTCCGTCGATTTCACTTCGACAAGCATCAATGACCACTACGCACATGACATCTTTGATTTTAACGACTTTCTCCAACCAGTCCTTGAATATGCAGAATATCTCGCCATGCGACAGGCACTGCTCCTCGAGCTGCTGAGGATCGCTGAGCGAGGCACCGGTGGGGACAAGGTATAGCTGATCTCCTGGTACACAGAAATCAAAAGATGATCACCCATAGGCAAATGTTACTGGTACAGGCAAATCCAAAGGCAGAGGCGGAGAGAGGCAGAGGCAAACGTAACACGTTGAGATACACGCGATAGGAGCACACCCAGCTGATCACCTGTCTGCACGCCGTGTCCTGAAAAGTAGAAGAGCAACACCCGCGGCGGACGGGCAGATGCCTTGCCAAGGAAGTCTACAAGGGCGGTTTTCATCGCCTTCTTGTCCGCAAGATTGATTTTGAACTCGGCCTCGCACGCTGGCACTGTGTTTACTATTTCACTGACACTAGCGGCGTCGTTGACACAATTTGGCAGCTTCTCAAACGATGATGTGGTGTATGCTTCATTGCCGAGGCACAGGGCGCGCAACATCGGGCCCTGTGGCATGATGTCATCCCACTTCCTGAGTGGTGCCATGCCAGTCGACAAAACCACACGGACGAATGCGTTTTTATGGCATAACCTGCCATTTCCACCAGTGTGATTACAGGTGCAATTTGCAGCGGAAGCACAAAACGGGAGTCCTGCTTTCCGTCCTTCAAGAACAAGCAGAAGGCCTAACGAATACTCCGAACGCGCAAACAACCTCGTTGAAGTTGTAGAATCACAGGACCCTTAGTGGCGATGGACCTCATGTGTGAATGGAAGCGCATGCCAAGCGCTCTCAAGCATTCGCAAGAATACACAAGCATAATCATGCACACTCACCAGTCTGTGCTAGATAAGCTGCGTGTCTTTCAGAAGTAAAAAGAATCCCTAGTCTAATAGTCTAGGCGAGCATTGGCACCGGGACAGAGCTTTCCCGTCAATCGAGTCAAGAGGAGACCAAAGAGGAAGAGCTTCACGCCAACCGAAATGAATGTATGTATATGTGTTCGTCTTTCGTACTTACGTGCGTGCATGTGGATGTGTGTGTGCTTGTGCGTGTGCACGGCCCGACCTGCCAGCTTGCTGCTAACGCATGCGTCTGCACTCGATAGTGCATGCGGAATACACTATCAAGTATACTTGATCAAGGACGGTGCTCAAGAATGTCCAGTATACTTGATCTGTTGGGCGTGTGGAAGTGAGGGTGAAGAAGCCCGCTCCCATTACCTCGTTCTGTCTTGTCCTCTTTCCCGCTGCGCTGTCGCTCTCGTTCGCCTTTCAGATCTGTACACAAAATGCATTCTTTCTCCATTGAGATCAGTACGAAAAGTACGCCAGCCGAATAACAAAATGTGACAGAGCACGCACGTACGATTGGGCGCGTACACAAGTCTGTCCAAGTTGGCAAAGGGACTTGAACTGCACTATCATTGCCGAAAAGCTCCAACTTTGGGGGTGGACTGACAGCAATCAAGATGCTCGATGAAGCGTGATCAAAATGCAGAGAGTGAGGATGTGCTTGCATATGAATGCAGCGTGTGTGCATGCACAAGCATCTACTCGAGTAAACCCTGACTGAGTGTCTGTCTATATCAGTACTTCACAGCATAGCAAACACCACGACAAAACATGCGTGTGTGAGTGACTTCTCTGGCGGCGTAGGCAGAGTCGAGGCCTTGCGACGACGAATATGGAAAATCCCAGTCGTCATGGGGGCACTAGGTGCGGGGACCATCACGAGCTGGCAATTGCCATTGGCTTAATCTGATACGATCGGCAGCAAGATGTTGGTAAATGGCAAGGTGCTTCAGGAGTGCGGGTAATATGCACTGACATGTCGATGAATGTCTACATATACACATACAGCTGACATACCTGGGGCAGCTACCATGGACTCCTTATTTATATGCACACACCAAACACACCCAGACCGCTCCCTTAATGCCCCCCCTCGCCCACCTGCATGCACACGCACAACACAACACGCCCTTCACCACAGAATGGAAGAGGACGCAGCGATACACCCGCGCTGCATCTTGCAAGCATGCAGCCGTACTGTGCTAGACCTCGACCCTGATGATGTGTATGCACAAATGGTCGAAAGGGGGATATCTCGGCGGAGCAATTCACGTCGACGGATGGGATTACGTGTTGGGAAGGGTGGGGGAAGAAAGAGAGTGCTAGGTGGCCATTTTGGCTGTGTTCTGCAACAAATACTTAGTGCAGTGGCGATAATGGTCGCCGTTGTATCAGCACAAAAAGGTAAACGAATAGATGAAAACTTGATGGATGAGATAGAGCTAAATACACATTTCCATCGCGCGTGGCGCATCAATCGTGCGTATTTGCTACTGCTGCTCCCAGTTTGCTGATGCTCGTGCATCGTTTATCTATCTAGATGTTTGTTGCGTTGGTTTATCAGTCTATATGTCTGTTGCACTGTCTGTTGTGGTGTCCATATTGCCCTGTCTGTTGCCCGGTCTACTGTGCTGAGTGTGTGCTTCTGTGGTGCGCTGTCTATTACGTGATCAGTTTTCATCATGCGGCCGGCCAATGGGGAGCGCGTAGAATCACGCGAGGTATGTACCTTAGTGTGTGTATGTGTGTATGTGTGTGTGTGTGTGTGTGTGTGTGTATGTGTGTGTTTGTGTGTGTGCGTGTGTGATGTGTATGTGTA
>Ga0105053_10010021_pt1 | contig 11937 bp, 12 predicted proteins | sample BON01_FD_78093 | JGI IMG/M metagenome (GOLD analysis project Ga0105053, IMG submission 78093) | Freshwater microbial communities from Lake Bonney liftoff mats and glacier meltwater in Antarctica - BON-01 | ecosystem: Environmental > Aquatic > Freshwater > Ice > Glacier meltwater | place: Lake...
ATGATCGACTTTTCCGGCCAGAATGCCCTGCGAACCGCGCTGGCCATGGTGCTGTCGCGGTTCCTGCCGGGGATCGGGATCTGGATCGCCGGTGCGCTGACCTCGCTGTTGTCGGCCCGCCTGTCGCGCAACGACGAATACGAGGCCGATGCCTATGCCTCGGCGCTGCTGACCAAGGCTGGGATCGGCACGGCGCCGCAGAAATCGCTGTTCACCAAGCTTGAGGCGCTGACCGGCGCGCGTGGCGGTGCGGCACCTGCCTGGCTGATGAGCCACCCGAAAACCGGCGAGCGGATCGCGGCAATCGAGGCGAACGAAGCCAAGTGGGGATAGCGCCCCTGGCTGGCGTCTTGGGGCGCTGCCCCAAACCCCGGGATATTCAGGGCAAGAAAGAACCGGGTGCGGTGTTTTCTCCCATGGAACGTTCACCTTCGGTTCGTGGTCAGTGCCTTGGCCAACCGGGGCAGGCGGGCGCGTTTCAACAGCGGGCGCAGTGGCTGCGCTTCGCCCGACAGGCGTTGTGCCGTGTCGCGCACCGCCTCGAGCACCGACACGATGTGTTGTGGTGCCGCACCGTGAAGCTCCAGCAGGAACTGGTCGGGATCCTGCCGGGTCAGGCCTTCGTCGGCCAGGGTCTGGCGCGGAAAATCGCGGGCGTTGAAGGTGACGATGCGGTCGGCCGAACCGGCGATGGCGGTGGCCAGCACATGGATGTCGTCGGGGTCGGGCAGCCGGAGGCGGCCGAGATCACCGTCGCGCGCCGGAACACCGGACCGGGGCCACCGGGCGGACAGCAGCGCGATTTCGCCGCGCGCCACCGTTTCCGCTCCCGGCCCGAGCTTGACCGTCGCGCGGGCCCATTCCTCAAGGATGCGGGGCGACCAGAGCGGTTCATACAGCCCCACAGCCGCCGCGCCGATCAGGATGTCGCGCAAGACCGTCGGGAACAGCACGCAGGCGTCGAGGACGACCTTCACCCATCCAGCCGGTAGAACAGTGCCTTCAGATAGCCCGATTCGGCCAGTTGCGGCAGTTGCGGATGGTCCGGCCCGGCAAACCCGGTGTGGATCAGCTGGGCCGCGCGCCCGGCCCGACCGATGCCCGAATTGCAGGCGGCGCGAAAGCGGGTCAGATCGACGGCATGGGAGCAGGAACACAGCGCAAGATAGCCGCCGGGCGCCACCAGCGGCGCCGCCAGCCGCGCCACCCGCTCATAGGCACGCACCCCCGCCTCCAGCGTGGCCTTGTTCGGCGCAAATGCCGGGGGATCGCAGATCACCACCTCGAACTGCGCGCCCTCGGTGGCCAGTTCGCCCATCACATCGAAGGCATCGCCGCGCCGGGTGGTGAAACGCTCGGTCATGCCACCCGCCGCCGCGCCCTGCCCCGCGAGGTCCAGCGCGGGCGCCGAGCCGTCGACAGCCAGCGCTCTGTCGGCCCCTGCGGCCAATGCGGCAAGGGCAAAGCCGCCGACGTGGCAAAACATGTCAAGCACCCGTGCGCCTTTGGCAAGGCTTGCGGCAAAGGCATGGTTCGGGCGCTGGTCATAGAACAGCCCGGTCTTCTGACCGCCCATCAGATCGGCCATGTAGGTGGCGCCGTTCATCGCCGTCGGCACCGGGCCATTCAGCGTGCCGAGAATCAGCGCCGTCTCTTCGTCCAGCCCTTCCAGCGTGCGGGCGCGGCCCGTGGCGTTCTTGACCACCGCGCGCACCCCCGTCACCTGCACAAGGGCAGCGACCAGCGCGTCAAGGTGCAGATCGGCCCAGGCGGCATTGGGCTGCACCACCGCCGCATCGCCAAACCTGTCGATCACGACACCGGGCAGGCCATCGGCCTCGGCATGGACCAGGCGATAGAAGGGGGTGGGAAACAGCCGCTCGCGCAGGGCCAGGGCGCGGGCGATGCGCGCCGCGAACCATGCGGTGTCGATCACCGCGTCGGGGTTTCGGTCCAGCATCCGACAGATGATCTTGGACGCCGGGTTGACCGCCACGATGCCCAGCGGCGCACGTTCACCGTCGTGCAGCAGGGCGATGGTGCCGGGCGGCAGCTTGCCGGTACGCCGGTCGACCACCAGTTCGTTGGCAAACACCCAAGGGCTGCCCCGGTGCAGCGGGCGCGGGTCGGTTTTGGGGAGCAGGCGGACGACGGGATAGGCCGGGGCGGGATAGGCTGGGGCGTGATCGGCAGAGGCGGGATTTTCCATGCCCCTGCCCTATCCCTTTTCAGAACCGCCCGAAAGGGGGCTCAGCCGTGCTGGGAGCCTGCGGTAAGGCCGCGCAGGGCGGCGACGCGATTGGCGATCCAGCGGCGCAGGGCGCGCATCCCGTCACCGAAGGCCCGGGCGCGCATCTCGCGGGCGCGGGCTTCGATCAGGGTAAGGTCTCTGCCTGTCATCGGTTTCATGTCTTGTCCTTTCTGCGGTGCAGCGTTGCTCTGGCAATCAGGTAAGACGGGCTGACCCGATGGACCACCGCCAATGGCGCAACCCCGCCATGCAGCCGACGCAACGTCGCCACCGAGCCAGGCAAAACTTTCCACTTTCGTTAGCGCTAACCGTGATATAGTCAGGGGCAACCCCGACCCTGAGCGAAAGGCACCCTGATGTCGCTGAACCCTGTCATCGCCGCCGTCACCGACCGCATCATAAAGCGCAGCCGCGACGCCCGCACGACCTATCTCGACCGCATGGCCCGGGCCGCCGCCGAAGGGCCGCGCCGTGCCCACCTGACCTGTGGCAACCAGGCCCATGCCTATGCCGCCATGGGCGGCGACAAGGATGCGCTGGTGGCCGAAAAGGCGCCCAACCTCGGCATCGTCACCGCCTATAACGACATGCTGAGCGCCCATCAGCCGTTCGAGACCTACCCCGACCGGATTCGCGCCGCCGCGCGCGGCGTCGGCGCCACCGCGCAGGTGGCAGGCGGCGTGCCGGCCATGTGCGACGGCGTGACCCAGGGGCAGGTCGGCATGGAGCTGTCGCTGTTCTCGCGCGATGTGATCGCGCTGGCGGCGGGCGTGTCGCTGTCGCACAACACGTTCGATGCCGCCGTGTACCTTGGGGTGTGCGACAAGATCGTGCCTGGGCTGGTGATCGCCGCCGCCACCTTCGGCTATATTCCCGGCCTTTTCATCCCGGCGGGACCGATGGTCAGCGGGCTGCCGAACGACGAAAAGGCCAGTGTGCGGCAGAAGTTCGCGGCGGGCGAGATCGGGCGCGACGCGCTGATGAAGGCCGAGATGGACAGTTACCATGGCCCGGGCACCTGCACCTTCTATGGCACCGCCAATTCCAATCAGATGCTGATGGAGTTCATGGGGCTGCACCTGCCGGGCGCATCCTTCGTCAACCCCGGCACCCCCCTGCGCGAGGCGCTGACCGAGGCGGCGACGCGCCGTGCGCTGGAGATCACCGCGCTTGGCAACGATTACCGCCCGGTGTCGGACATCCTCGACGAAAAGGCCATCGTCAACGGCATCGTCGGGCTGATGGCCACGGGTGGCTCGACCAACCTGATCATCCACCTGCCTGCCATGGCCCGGGCGGCGGGCGTGCTGATCGACCTGTCGGATTTTGCCGAGATTTCCGAAGCGGTGCCGCTGATGGCCAAGGTCTATCCCAACGGTCTGGCCGATGTGAACCATTTCCATGCGGCGGGCGGCCTTGGCTACATGATCGGCGATCTGCTGGAGCAGGGTCTGCTGCACCCCGACACGAAGACCGTGGCGGGCGACGGTCTGGCCCTCTATGCACAGGAACCCAGGCTGAAAGACGGCGTTCTGACCTGGGAGCCGGGAACGAAGACATCGCTGAACGACAGGATCCTTCGCTCCGCCTCCGACCCGTTCCAGACCTCGGGCGGGATGAAGGATCTGAACGGCAACCTCGGGCGCGGGGTGATGAAGGTGTCGGCGGTCGCGCCCGAGCGGCACATCATCGAGGCGCCCTGCCGCATCTTCCACGACCAGCGCGACGTGAAACCGGCGTTCCAGCGGGGCGAATTCAGCAGCGATACGGTTGTGATCGTCCGCTTCCAGGGGCCACGCGCGAACGGGATGCCCGAGTTGCATTCGCTGACCCCGACCCTGGCGGTGCTGCAGGACCGGGGGCTGAAGGTGGCGCTGGTCACGGACGGGCGGATGTCGGGGGCGAGCGGCAAGGTGCCCTCGGCGATCCACGTCTCGCCCGAGGCGGCGCTGGGCGGCCCTTTGGCGCGCCTGCGCGACGGCGACGTGGTGCGGGTTGACGCGGTGGCGGGCACACTGGATGTGGTGGGAGTCGATCTGGACAGCCGCGCACCGGCAGAGGCCGACCTGAGCGGCAACGGCCACGGCGTGGGGCGCGAGCTGTTCGAGGTGTTCCGCCGCAATGTCGGGCTGGCCAGCGACGGCGCAGGGGTGGTTGTCTAGGGCGAGTTGCATTTTATCCAAGCCACTCTTTATCGAAACCCGCGTTCGAGCGAAGCCAGAGGCAGCGGGTTCCGTTTCACATCGAACGCAACACGCCCGAGTGTTTCAAGTCTGAAGCTTCACCCCCTCGCTGGATGCATCCGGAACGTTCAGGGTCATTCGGCAGCGCGGCAACGAGATGGCGCACTGGATGAACAACGGGACTCTTTTGTCGGGTGGCGAACACTAGCCGGATCGCAACAGGATCAGCGACGAATTCCCTATGGCTGCCGCGATGTTTGTGAAGGCGACCTTGCGGCGTTCTGATCGTTCGGCGGCGCGCAGAAGCCTTGTCTGCGTCTCTTTGACGATGGCCACGGCCGCAGCGCGGGCTGCGGCCTGGCGCTCGGGGGCCACCGGGATCACGGCGCGGCTGGTCCGCTTGGACGACGCGCTGCTGTTCTGACGGATCACGGCCGGGCGTCTGGTGCTGGACGCATTCTCACGCGCAACGCGGTTCATCTGTCTTGCCGCATCGCGCAGAATACTCTGCGCTTCGCGAAAATCCTGGCTCTGTGGAAGCCTGTCTGCAAGCCAGTCGAAATAGTCGGCAAGACAATCAACCCTATAAGCCGGATCAGGGACATTGCCGCATAGTTGTTGCGCGCCGCTGGTGAACCCACGCAGAACGTCATCCACGGCTGGCTGAGACGTTCTGTTGGCGCCGCTCCCCGTGGTGTAGCCTTGGGTATGGCCTGGTGGGCCGAAGGTCAGGAAACCCGCCAGAAGGAGCGAAACGGACAGGGCAAGAGTGCGGGTCAAAGCAGCGTCCTTATCCGAGTTTCAGTAAATAGACCGCCTTCTCTACATAGGCGGCAGTGTGGGTGATGATCAACCGTCTTGGCCCTCCGAGCCGTAGTGTCGTCGTCTGAGGCATTTGGAACGCTGCACGCTTGTCGAGCAGCCGTGTGGGGCACAACCTCGATCCGCCGCAACGAGGTTGGCCACAAGGCGCCGGCGGGCACGATCGGGCGGTCGATGAACCGGGGCGATCGGGCGGGGGTGCAGCTTCTGGTCGATAAAGACCGCCAGCAGCGCGGATCGACTATGCTGGTCGCCCGCGCCCATGTGATCGAGGCGAATTTCCCGCTTGGCACACTTTCAACAATAACTGTTCCGAATGTCCTTCAAAACCGATCTTGCCTTGAAAAAAGCCGAGCGCCGAGGGTCAATGTGATGGTCCGGGATGGAACACACGCCCGAGATCGCGGCATGCAAATGGTGGCTGGAGAGTGAGATCGCCGAGGTACAGCCCCGGCGGATCGTCGCGCGGGGCGCGACGGCGGCGCAGAGTCTGACGGGAAACGAAAGAGCCATCGGCATTTCGCGCGGCACCGCTGAGGACGGCCCCGGGGATGTGCCGGTGCTGATCACCTGGCACCCGTCCTGACAGTTGCGGCTGCCCGAGGCGGCGTTGCGCGCCCGCGCCACCGCACGGTTGCGCGCTGAGCTGGCTCGTGCGGTGGCTTGGCTGGACGATCCGCGGTCGAACCGCCGAGCGGCGATCAGGTGTTGAACAGGAAGTGCAGCACGTCGCCGTCCTTGACGACATAGCTTTTACCCTCGACCCGCATCTTGCCCGCCTCCCTGACTGCCGCCTCGCCGCCCAGGGTGACGAAATCGTCATAGGCGATGGTTTCGGCGCGGATGAAGCCCTTTTCAAAATCGCCGTGTATCACTCCGGCGGCCTGGGGCGCGGGGGTGCCAGACGGAATCGTCCAGGCGCGGGCCTCTTTCGGGCCGACGGTGAAATAGGTCTGCAGACCCAGCAGATCATATCCGGCGCGGATCAGGCGATCAAGGCCTGCCTCTTCCAGCCCCAGTTCGGTCAGGAACATCTCGGCCTCGTCGGGCTCAAGCTGGCTGATTTCCTCCTCGATCTTGGCGGAAATCACCACGATCCCGGCGCCCTGTTCGGCTGCCATGGCGCGCACCCGCTCGGACCGGGCGTTGCCATTGGCGGCGTCATCCTCGGCGACATTGCACACGAACAGGATCGGCTTGGACGTCAGCAGTTGCAGAAGGCGCCAGGTGCGGTGATCCTCCTCGGCCACCTGAACGCTGCGCGCCGGTTTGCCAGCCTCCAGCGCCACCTGCGCGGCGGCCAGCAGGCGGTCCTGCTCGATCGCGTCCTTTTCGCCGCCCCGCATCTTGCGCAAAAGCCCCGCCCGGCGCCGTTCGATGCTTTCCAGATCGGCCAGCATGAGTTCGGTTTCGATGGTTTCGGCGTCGGCCACCGGGTCGACGCGACCATCGACATGCACCACATCGCCGTCCTCGAAACACCGCAGCACATGGGCGATGGCATCGCATTCGCGGATATTGGCCAGAAACTGGTTGCCCAGGCCCTCGCCCTTGCTGGCGCCCTTCACCAGACCCGCGATGTCGACAAAGGTCATCCGCGTCGGGATGATCTGCCTTGATTTCGCAAGCGCGGCCAGCTTGTCCAGCCTGTCGTCGGGCACCGCCACCTCACCGACGTTGGGTTCGATGGTACAAAAGGGGAAATTGGCCGCCTGCGCGGCCGCAGTGCGGGTCAGCGCATTGAACAGGGTGGATTTACCCACGTTCGGCAGCCCGACGATACCCATCTTGAAGCCCATGGCACATTTCCCCGTTCAGATTTCCGCGCGGTTCTAGGGCGCGCCGGGTCCGGACGCAAGGCTAGGCGCGCCGATCCGCGTGGGACTGATAGATCAGCACCCAGGCCAGCAGGATGAAGATCGGATGCCCCAGCCCCCCCGAGATCAGGATCGCCGGTATCCAGATCACGAACACCACGATGGACAGGATCACGCGACCCGTGAGCAGGATCCACAGCGGCGGCAGGAACAGGGCAAGGACATAGTTCATGTCTGATAAATGGGTGACGCGCCGGTTTGTTCCAAGGCCCCATTGATCTTGGGGGTGGTTTCGCGCACACCGCAGGAAACGAAGGGGAGTGACGGATGACACGGATCGACGCCAAGTTCGCGAATTTGCGCGCGCGCGGGCAAAAGGCCTTCGTGTCCTACGTCATGGCGGGCGACCCCGATTTCGACAGGTCGCTGGCGCTGGTGCAGGGGTTGCCGGGGGCGGGGGTCGACATCATCGAACTGGGTCTGCCGTTCACCGACCCGATGGCCGATGGCACCACGATCCAGCTGGCCGGCCAACGCGCGCTTGAGGGTGGCATGACGCTGGATCGCACGCTGGACCTGGTGCGGGCGTTCCGCGCGACCGACGATGTGACGCCAATCGTGATGATGGGATACTACAACCCGATCCATTCGCGCGGCGTGGCGCGGTTTCTGGAACAGGCCAGTGCGGCGGGCATCGACGGCCTGATCATCGTCGATCTGCCGCCCGAGGAGGATGCCGAACTGTGCATCCCGGCCCAGGCGGCGGGGCTGAACTTCATTCGCCTTGCCACGCCGACAACCGATGCCAGGCGGCTGCCAAAGGTGCTGACCAACACCAGCGGCTTCGTCTATTATGTGTCGATCACCGGCATCACCGGCGCCGCCGCCCCCGAGGCGGCCGATGTGGCACCCGAGGTTGCGCGGATCAAGGCCGCAACCGACCTGCCGGTGATCGTCGGCTTCGGCATCCGCACCCCCGAGGCGGCACAGGCGATTGCCGCCATCGCCGACGGCTGCGTCGTCGGGTCGGCCATCGTGGGCGAAATGGCATCGGGCAAATCGGTGGAACAGGTGCTGGCGTTTGTGAAAACCCTGGCCGACGGGGCGCACCGGGCGTGAAACCTTTTTAAGATTGCCCTGTCGATAGATCATTGGTTAGGTATCCTTACCAATCCCCCGGAAGGCCTGTCCATGCCCGTGATCACCGAAATCGAAGACCTCAAGCGCCTGTATAAACGGCGCGTTCCCAAGATGTTTTACGATTACTGCGAATCGGGCGCTTGGACGGAACAGACGTTTCGCGAGAATTCCTCCGACTTCGATCTGTTGCGCCTGCGCCAGCGGGTTGCCGTGGACATGGCCGGGCGCAGCACCGCCACCCAGATGATCAGCGAGGATGTCAGCATGCCCGTGGCCCTGGCCCCCGTGGGCCTGACCGGGATGCAGCGCGCCGATGGCGAAATCCTGGCCGCAAAGGCCGCCGAGAAGAAGGGCGTGCCCTTCACCCTGTCCACCATGTCGATCTGTTCGATCGAGGATGTGGCAAAGGCCACGACAAGGCCGTTCTGGTTTCAGGTCTATACCCTGAAGGACACCGATTTCATGGAGCGGCTGTTCGCCCGCGCCCACGCCGCCAGATGCTCGGCCATCGTGATCACGGTGGATCTGCAAATCCTGGGGCAGCGCCACAAGGACATCAAGAACGGGCTGTCTGCCCCCCCCAAGCTGACACCGAAATCCATCGCCAACATGATGACCAAGGTGCCTTGGGGGCTTGAAATGCTGGGCACCCATCGGCGCAGTTTCGGCAACATCGTGGGCCATGCCAAGGGGGTCAGCGACCCCTCGTCGCTGTCGTCCTGGACCGCCGAGGCGTTCGATCCCAGCCTGGACTGGGAGCGGATCAAGGAATTCAAGAAGATGTGGGGCGGCAAGGTGATCCTGAAAGGGATTCTCGACGCCGAGGATGCGCGCCGTGCCGTCGATGTGGGCGCCGATGCGATCATCGTGTCAAACCACGGCGGGCGGCAGCTGGACGGTGCGCTGTCGTCGATCCGTATCCTGCCCGAGATTGTCGCGGCGGTGGGCGATCAGGTCGAAGTGCATCTGGATTCCGGCATCCGCTCGGGCCAGGACGTGCTCAAGGCCATCGCCATGGGCGCCAAGGGCACCTATATCGGGCGCGCCTTCGTCTATGGGCTGGGCGCCATGGGGCAAAAGGGGGTCGAGACGGCGCTGGACGTGATTCACAAGGAACTGGACGTGACCATGGCGCTGTGCGGCAGGAAGAACATCCGCGACGTCGACCGCGACATCCTGCTGATCGACGAGGATTTCCACCGTTTCCGGCGCAATATCTGAGGACCGGCGCCGTTCTCGGTGCCCCTTTTGGCGCGGCGCCCCGCCGGGCCGCAGGATGGCCCGACACGGCTGGACGCCACTGGCCACCGATGATTAACTGCGCCCGACCCGAACATCCGGAGGCGGCCATGGCCACAGGCACCAACATCCACACCTATTTCCAGAGCCGTTGGCACAGGGGCGACATTCCCGTGATGAAGGCCGCCGACCACGGGTCATGGCTGGGCAGCAGCGTGTTCGACGGGGCAAGGTATTTCGACGGCGTCGCGCCCGATCTTGCCGCCCATTGCCACCGCGTGAACCGCAGCGCCGAGGCGTTGATGCTGACCCCCACCGTGTCGGTCGAGGATATGGTCGGCATCGTGCACGAGGGCCTTGCGTTCTACCCGCGCGACGCGGCGGTCTATATCAGGCCGATGTACTGGGCCACCCAGGGCGGTTACAGCGCCATCGTGCCGGGGGCCGAAGACACCGGCTTCTGCATCTGCCTCGAACAGATCCCCATGGCACAACCCGGCGCCACCACCACCCTTTGCCTGACGAAATTCCGCCGCCCGGTGCTGGAAAGCAGCCTGGTGAACGCCAAGGCCGGCTGCCTCTACCCCAACAACGCCCGCATGCTGGCCGAGGCGCAACGGCGCGGGTTCGGCAACACTCTGGTGGCCGATGCCCTGGGCAATGTGGCCGAAACCGCCACCACCAACGTGTTCATGGTGAGGGATGGCGAGGTGTTCACGCCGATCCCCAACGGCACCTTCCTGGCCGGAATCACCCGGGCGAGACATATCGAAAATCTTGTATCCGACGGCATGAAACTGCATGAAACGGTGTTGTCCTTTGCAGAATTCGAACAAGCAGATGAAATTTTTCTGACCGGCAACATGTCCAAGATCACCCCCGTCACCGCCTTCGAGGACCGCCAGTACCAGATCGGCCCCATCACCCGCCGGGCGCGCGAAATGTATTGGGACTGGGCCCTGTCGGCCTGACCCATGGCCTGGCGCCGCCTTGCCCGCCACGCCCTGATGCTCGCCAGCCTCGCCACCGGCGTGGCCAGCCTCTGGGCGCTGTCGCAGAACCCGTTCGCCGCCCCCCTGGTCGCCCGCAGCCTGGATGACACCCGCGCCGTGCTCGCCCGTCACATGGTGCGCTATGCCACGCCCGACCGCCTGATCGGCGAGGTGGAAGCTGCCCTGACCGGCGATGACATGGACCGCCTGCTGATCGCGCTGACCACCGCAACCGACCGGGGCATCACCCTGCCCCGCCCGCTGATGGAACGGGCGCTGGCCCATGCCCGGGCCGCCGAAAGCCCGGCGCGCCGCCTGTCCGACTGCGTCGCCTGCGCCTGGGACATCACCGCCTGCGCCACCGTCGCGCAGATCGCCAGCTGCGCCCTGCCCGTCGAGATCACGCCGCTGGGCGATCTGAACGCCCTGCGCCGCGCCGCCGCCGACCATGCGGCGGGCGACGCGGTGGACCGGATCGAGATGGGCCTGGCGCTGGCCGGTCTGGCCGCCACGGGCGCCCTTGTCGCCACCGCCGGAGGCAGCGCGACGATCAAGGCCGGGGCCACCGCCCTGCGACTGGCACGCCGGGCGGGCACGCTGACCCCGGGGCTGAAGCGCGCGCTGCTGCGCAATGGCGATGCGCTGCGCGACGCCCGCGCCGTGCCTGCGTGGCTGGCGGGCACTGCCCCGCTGGACCGGGTGGCCGACACCGCCAAACTGGCGCGCCTTGGCCGTATCGCCCAAGACCTGGGCGAGATCGCACGCCACACCTCGCCGGGCGAGGCCATCGTGCTGCTGCGCCATGTCGACAGCGCCGGGGATGCGGCGACCCTCGCCCGCCTGACCCGGGCACAAGGCCCGCAGACCCGCGCCACGATCCAGATGCTGGGCAAGACCCGGGCTTTTCGTGCCACCCTGCGCCTGAGCGATCTGGCGCTGGCCACCATCGCCCTGCTGGCCGCCCTTGCCGCCCAGATCGCAGCGCTGCTGCTGGCCTTTGCCCGCCGCGCCCTGCGCCCCTGACGCAGGCAGCAGTTGCCAGCGCCCGTGCGGCAAGGCATCATTGGAACCGCAACCAAAGGAAGCCCCCCATGCGAAAGTTTCTCGTGATCCTCGACGACAGCCGCGAATGCCTGAACGCCATGCGCTTCGCCGCCATGCGCGCCGCCAAAACCGGCGGCGGCGTCGAGATTCTGGCGGTGATTCCCCCCGAGGAATTCAACCACTGGATCGGCGTCGGCGACATCATGCGCGCCGAAGCCCGCGAACGCATTGAGGTGCATTTCGAGGTGTTCGCCAAATGGATGCGCGACCGCCAGGGCGTGAACCCCGAACTGGTGATCCGCGAGGGCGAAACCGTGCCCGAAATCCTCGCGCAGATCCACGAAGACCCCGAAGTCGGGGTTCTGGTGCTGGGCGCCAGCACCGAAAAGGGCGGCCCCGGGCCATTGGTCACGGCGCTGACGCGCTCATCAGGGTCGCTGCCGGTGCCG
>Ga0105053_10010022_pt1 | contig 11936 bp, 8 predicted proteins | sample BON01_FD_78093 | JGI IMG/M metagenome (GOLD analysis project Ga0105053, IMG submission 78093) | Freshwater microbial communities from Lake Bonney liftoff mats and glacier meltwater in Antarctica - BON-01 | ecosystem: Environmental > Aquatic > Freshwater > Ice > Glacier meltwater | place: Lake...
AGGTCTGTGCTACACGCTACACAATTTCATATCTATGCAGTGTAACATTGATACCTTGTCAGACAATCGGCCATTCACCTATCCATTTGTAAGAAAAGGATGATAAATCTTATTCGTTTTGTCTTACAAGTGCTCGCCGAGCGCTATTTGTTCTTTTATTTGATGAAGGGTCGCCATTGTAACGATGCGCACCGTTATAGTAATATGCAGAGGAAAAGCTGAGGAAAAACCAATTGGTATCGGCTTAGGTGGGATCTGAAGGTTAGCCAATTTAGTGCAAGCAGCAGAGACCGTTTGTCTGCGCTGTTCTGCGGCCAGATAGACATTTCTGCTAGGGGCGGACAGTGACCGCTAGCCATCGCAATAGGGTTTGCCAACGCGCCCGTTGGGCTGGAACAAGCGTAAAATTGCCTTCTCCAAAGTCAGATTTGAAGGGGATAGACTTTTGTGACAAATGCTTGGCAATCTCAAGACTATAAGTAGAGACCGCTAAGATTTCTTCCTCGGTGCGCTCCGCTAGGATAGCACTGGCTTTGGCACCCGCAACGCAGAGGGTTTCGTCTTCATCAAAGGAAGGCGCCGTGTGCGTAAAATGATGGCGGAGATTGTCTTCACTAACGGCTTTTAGCGCACTGGCAAAGATTTTGACCACCTGTGGGCTGTCGGTACGTACCGCCAAAATGGCAGCTCGGCTAAAGCAATAATCACCGGCCAGAATCACACTGCCCAGCCAAGATTTGTCGGCACTGTAATCATCGCCATGCGTCCCATTTTGGGAAGTGCGGGAGAGTAGCAGGCGATGGGTTTGGAGGGCCACATAGAGCATCTCTAAGGCTGCAGCCAGCAATATACGCTTGTTGCGCAACGATGCCGTATCTGGATTGCCAACCCCAGCCGCTAGCACAATCGCAGCGCGGACAAGGGGCAGTGCGCGATCAATTTGTGACCTGACCAACTCATGCAGCGGTGAGTATAATTCATCAATGGCGGCATATAGTTGCTGGCGAACTTCTTCAAGTTCAGCTTCCAGGCTATCGCCATCATGCGGACTGTCATTCTTTGGGTTAGACATCAGTAAATACCTGACTACTTGAGTTGCGCAATTATCATAAGTGAGTGAAATGCTTGAGATGGCTGAAATTCCTCTAGGCTGCCTCTTTTAGCTAAATTTCGGCGCTGCAAGCATGCACCAGCCATTCCGCCCCCGTATTGTACTTGATAAACGGCGCGACGCAAGTCTAGGCCAGGTAAGTGGTTCGAATTGCCATCCGACGAGCTATCGATTGGCGCACGGCCAGCGCGGCCATCACACTTTGGATGCCATCTTCGGCGGTCGCCAACGGTTCACGATCAGGAAGGGAACTGGCTTGTGAAGGATTGGTTGCCCGCACCGCGGCGTGAAAAGCATAGATTGATGTCCAGTAAGGATCAACGGCAGCGACGGGGATCGGCGTGATCTGCTGGTTACGCACCAACAACAAATCCCCCGTTTCCTGGGCTGCTAAACAACCACGGGCAATTAATGCACCACTGGAACCATAGATTTCAACGCTTGTTTGGTTGTGAGGAATGACAAAGGAATCATGCAACTGCAAGGTGACGTTACGGCGCGCGGTGCGTACAACAGTCAATACGTCTTCTTCCACCAAAGGTTCGGCGCCGTCGGCTGGCAGTTCACCAAGAATTTGCTGGGCACTGACGGCAGAAACTTGCGCAATCTCATCCCCCAGCAAATAACGAATCAAATCCAGGCTATGAATGGTGTGATCAAAGACAACACCACCACCATTGGCCTGAAGGCGCCACGTTTGAAATTGGGTTTGCAGTAGGGTCGCATTACTAATTCTACCGCCCAATATATCCCCAATCATCCCACTGGCAATCGACGCGCGCATCTGACGAATGACGGGATGACCGCGCCAGGCGTGGTTGACCCCCAACACGAGCCCCCGATCAGCCGCGGCCTGCTGTAAACGGCGTGCATCGGCCACCGTCAAGGCCAAGGGTGTTTCGCACAGAACGTGTTTGCCAGCCGCAAGCGCCGCCATGGTTAACGGCACACGGTGGCGCGGATGGCTACTCACATACACACATTGGATCTCGCGCCGGCCCAACAAATCGTCCAAATTGATGCAGGGGTGCGCAATTTGGTTCATCTGTGCAAATTGTTGCGCACGATGCTCGTTATGGCTAAAGACAGCCGCCACCCAAGCACCGGTGACCAACGGTGCGCCAGGCGCTTGGGGTTGGCGGCGAATGGCCTCGATCATAGAACGTTCTGCCACATGGCTGGCGCCCAGCAATCCCCAGCCCAACGAGGCCGGGCCGAGGCTCAGGCGCTGGCGGCTGTTGATGCTAATATTGTAGATCTCAGCTAATTCATCGCCCATGACATTGAATTAACAAGTGACGTCTTTACCTTCAGAACCGAAAACGGCCAGGCGCTCTTCCGGGTTGGTCTTGACGGCGCTTAGCGGTTTGTAATGAAACTGCGCGGCGCGGCGCCGTTGTGTCGAGTTGTTGGCCGGCGTGCCGTGCTGCATCAAGCTATGAAAGAAGAGCGCGCCACCCGGTTTGAGCGGCACAGCCAGCGCGCTGGAAGTACGTTGGTATGTGTCACAGATCTGCCAGTCGCGACGGTTGAAATGGACCACTGGTCCTTGGCGGTGCGAGCCGGGATAGATGACCATGCAACCATTTTCGGTCGTGGCTTCGTCCAGCGCAATCCAGACCCCCACAACCGGCGCGTGCAAAGGCAAGTCGAAATAGGCATGATCTTGATGCCAGGGCTTCTCGCGACCAATACGCGGCGGTTTGAGCAAGGCCATATCTTGGTAAAGCACCGGTGCCTCACCGATTATCCGGGTTAGAACATCCAGCATCTGCGGATGTTCTGCCATCGCCTTCAGACGCGCGTCATATTCCACAAAGCTCATAAATTTGCGCACATAGTCCTGCTTTTGCTCGGGCGGCAAGGTGTCAACAGCGATGTCCATGGCCTTCTTTTCGAGCATTACGCCCTTAAAATCTGGATTCTGACCCGAGATCAGATAGAGAAAGCCATCCAGCGTTGCCTGGACCTCGGCGAGCGAGAAGGCATTGTGGACGACCAAAAAACCCTGCTCATGGAACTGGGCAATATGATCGGCAGTGACATTGGCAAAGCCGTCGATACCATCGGACACAGCATCAAAATGGTATAGATCGGTGGGGTAGTCTGCGACTTCGCCGTAGTCAAAAACTGGCTCTTCCTTTTTGGCCGTGTAATCGACCACAAACGATTCTACTTTCTGCATCGATAGATTCCTTTCCTATTCACAGTTCAATCGATATTTATAGAATTGGGGGTAAGTTACAGCAATCACTTGCGCAACGGCTTGGCTGGTACGGCTTCCGCAAAGAGCCACGCATCGAAAAAGTCACGTAAGTCCTGCCCACTTACTTCTTCGGCTACAGCTATAAAGTCGGCGGTGCTGGCGTTACTATTTTGATAACGTTGATAGTAGGTGCGCAGAATCGTAAAGAAGACTTCATCACCCACGGTCAGGCGTAGGGCATGCAGCGTCCAAGCGCCACGCGTGTAAACCGCGGGGCTAAAGAGCGCATCCAAATCTGGTTTAGCCGGGGGCGGCAAATTTTGATTGGCCATAAATTCGTACAGGCCATCCATCATCTCTGCAAAGGCAGCCTCGCCTTCGTTATGTTCCACCCATAGCGCCTGTAGATAGGTCGCGAAGCCTTCATTCAACCAGATATCTTGCCAGGTGGCGAGGCTAACACTGTTGCCAAACCATTGATGACTCAACTCGTGGGCGACGACAATTTCGTCCAGCGAATTCGGCCCAAAAACCGAGAGCGTTTGCGTCTCCAGCGCGGCGGGGAAGTTGCCGTCGGCCACCACCACGCCATAGGCTTCAAACGGATAGGGCGCAATCAGGTCGCTATAAAATTCGATCATGGCCGCCGTAGGGCGGAAGGTTTCGATCATGGCGGTGCTGGCATCGGGTGGAAAAAAGTTACGGATGGGTAGGCCATTGGGGCCTTCTTCCGTCACCCGTTTAAATTCGGCAATATTGATTGTCGCCAAATAACTTGCCATCAGATCGCTGGCTTCCCATACAAAGGTACGTGTCGCGCCGTTATCAATTTCGCTTTGCAACAGGCCGTTCGCCGCCACCACAAACGGCTCGGCAACGGTAATCCGAAAAGTATAAGTCGCTTTGTCCGTGGGATGGTTGTTGACGGGATACCACGACATCGCGCCGGACGGTTCGCTTACCACAAAGACACCCGGTTCTAAAATCACCCAGCCGATTTGCGCAAAAGAGACACCGGGGTCGCGAATCGATGTGGGCGCGCCGTGGTAAGCGACGGTAACGGTAAAGTTATCACCCGCACCCAGTGGCGTGGCCGGTTCTACGGTTAGCTCTTGGCCGCTGCGGCGAAAAGCGGCGGCAGCGCCATTGACGGTGATCCCCGCAACCGTTAACCCGCTAAAGTCCAGATTGAACGCCCGCAAGGGTTGCGTGGTATCGGCGGCAATCGTCGTTGCACCGGCCAATGTGTAGTCGTCCATATTGACTGTCAGATCGATAGTATAATGCGTAACATCATAGCCACCATTGCCCAGCTGCGGATAAAGTGGATCACCAACACCACTCGCCCCAACAACCGGCATATTTGTCGTCGAGCGAATTCCGGCTAATGGCTGGCACGCGCTCAGCATCCAAATCAACACACAGATTACGCTCAGCAAAATCGAACGCTTCATCAGCACTCCTGAATGATTCGCCATGTTTATGCAACGTTTGGCGTACACGATGAAATATAACATAATAAGGATAAATCCAGAACAACAAGGCTCGACTGTGGAAAGCGCGCAAAAGGCGCATTCAGCCCAGTTCAAAACGGAGGAAGGCTATGCCAGACCTGGTGTTTGACCCCAAAGCAAGCGCCGCCACCCTGGCGGCGGTGATGACCCGTCTGTTAGAAAAGTGGCCGCTGTTACCAGCGGATGTCCAACAGGCAATCGAAGCGCGCCGCCACCCACTGGCGACCCAATTGGCAACCGTGCAAGATTATCAGCGCGTCCAGTCTGTGATCCAGTTTCTACAATGGCTCGAAACAATGCCCAGTGTGGCCACCATTGCCGCCGCAGAGCTAAAAAAGGGTAAGGATGTGGCGCGGCGCAGCATGGAGCGGATCAACAACGAACAATTACAAACTTTGCAAAGCGCCCTCACGGCTGCTTTGCCCACGGTAATACCAAGGGCGCCGGCTGAAGTCGAGATTGAGTTCTGGGTGCAGATCAATTTCACCACCGACCTCTATCCAGGCGGCAAAGCACCCTTGACTGTTGCGCTCGTGCGCGCCGCGCCGCCGCGCCATCAGCAGGCCGGCACAGTTTTGGTCACCTTTGCGGATCTGCAAAAGCCCACGCCACTCCAGGTTTCGCTCGCTGCGCCTGGGTTTAGCGAACAGACCGGCGATTGGACCCGTACCATCCACGTCTTTAGTGAGGGGAATTCAACACCAGCGATCTTTCTACTGGAAGCCGGGACGACAAGCGGCAACCAACGCCTGGCACTCCGCTTTGATCGCGCCGTCGGCAGCGTGGTTTATGGGGTAAAGATTCTGGACGCCATCGCCAAAGATCTAAGCCCGGTGCGCAGTGCCGAAAGCATGCCGGGGCAGGGCACGTCCGCAACAGTCGATTACTTTACCAAAATCGATTTTCCAGGGCAGATTGCGCCGGACGCAGAGCACGCGCTGATTGTCCAGCTAACTTTGCAAGCAGAGGAAGCGAGCGCTATCGTTGAGAAGCTAGGCATTACTTTTGCCGACACCCGCAAGCCAGAGCAGATCGAGCTAGTGGCTACCGCACCTGGCTTTGAAGAACGCAGCGGCGATTGGCGGCGCGTGCTGACACTCTATAGTCACTCCGATTCGCAACCGGCGGTCTTCTGGTTAAAGGCTGGGGCGACACTTGGACCGCAAACCATTACGCTCGACTTTTATCACCAAGGTCGGCTCGTAGGCAGCGCAGCCTTTACCGCGGAAGTCACCGCCACGCCCAAGCCAGCAACCAAGGTAAAAACCGATCGCAATTCGGGTCCGCTAGAAGAATTGCCCGCCAATCCACCGCCGCCGCCTGATCTTGAGCTGCGCATTGTGCTGGACAAACCGACCAATGCCTTGCACTTTATCTTGCACGCCGCCAATCCGGCATTGGGCTATCAGCACCAGTTTATGGGCGTCACGCCGTTGCATGAAAACCCACGTCAATTTTTGCAAACCACATTTGAGAAACTGAACGGGCTAGCTCGCCAATCGCGCAACCTCCGTCCCTACCCTAATGACAATCCGCCCGCCGACTTTACGGCGCAGCAGATGGTGGCGATCGGTGAAGAGCTTGAAACCATCGGCCAGCGTCTCTTTGAAGAGATCTTCCCCGAAGCTTTAAAAAAAGAATATTGGCAACTAAAAATATTACGCGAAGCGGGCAAAGTGCGTTCGCTCTTACTCATCAGTGATGAGCCTTGGATTCCCTGGGAATTGGTGAAGCCCTATTTCTTTGATCCGGATACCAATCAGGAACAGAGCGACGATTATTTGGTCTCTGCCTTCTTGTTTGCCCGCTGGTTGGCTGGTCGCGGTCCTGCTCATGCGGTCGAAGTCAAAAGTGCGCGCTTGGTGCTGCCCGCATCCAACTTGAGTTTCACGGCGCTTGAGCAAGATTATTTTCTGGGGCTGGAAAAGCGCGGTGTGCGTGTAGGGCCGCCGTTACGCACCCGCACCGAAGTGCTTCAGGCGACCAAGCAGGGTGATATGAAGCTATTGCACCTGGCGGCGCATGGCAATTTTAATCCAGACAACGCCGAAGAATCACCCTTAGTTTTACAAGGCGGTGAGAAATTACTCCCCGCCGATATTGCTGGGGCACGCGCGGCGGGTTTGCGTCGCGAGCGGCCGTTAGTCTTCTTAAATGCTTGTCTTAGCGGCCAAATCGATTTTGCCTTGACCGGGCTGGGTGGTTGGGCGGAAAAAATGGTCAGCGATATTGGTGTCAGCGCCTTCGTCGGTTCGCTTTGGGAAGTCAATGACCAGTTGGCGGCGGAGTTTGCTGTGCAATTCTATGATAACCTTGTGGCCGGTAAAACCCTGGGTGAAGCCTTCCAGGCCGCGCGGCAGTACATCCAGCAGCGCCAACCGAACAACCCGACATGGCTGGCCTATACGCTCTATGCGGACCCGAATGGCAAAGTGCAGTTGGGATAAGCCTCGCCAACCGTAAAATTCGTTAATTCGACCCATTTATGGTAAAATAATTCCGAACATTTGTCCTATACAGTAGCATATCCTTATGGCCTGATCGAGAAAGCGACCGACCCGATGACGACACCCATGCGACAGCAATATCTGTCGCTCAAAAGCCAATATCCTGACTGCATCCTCCTCTTTCGCCTGGGTGATTTTTACGAAACCTTCGACGACGACGCCAAGATTGTGGCCAAAGTGTGCGATGTCGTCTTGACCAGCCGGCCAGTGGGCAACGATATGCGCGTGCCGCTGGCTGGCGTTCCGTATCACAGCATCGATGGCTATATTGCACGCCTGATCGAAGGCGGCTACAAAGTGGCGATTGCCGAGCAGATGAGCGAGCCGGGCCACGGTCTGGTCGAGCGTGCGATCACGCGCGTGATCACCAAGGGCACGGTGATCGAGCCGGGCATGTTGGATGCCAAAAGCAACAATTATCTGATGGCGGTGGCGCTAAATCCGCGTGGCACCAGCGCCGGCATTGCCTATTGTGACATTACAACCGGCGAATTTGCCGCCACCCAAGTCACCTGCACTGGCAGTGAAGAGGTGATGCGCCGCGTGGGCGAGGAATTAAGCCGCCTGCACCCAAGCGAATTGATTCACATCGATTGGCTACCCCTTGAATCGGATTTGCATGGCTTAGTCGCCAGCCTCAACCTGCTACTTTCGACCGTGGAACCCTGGCAAGTGGCGGTTGATACAGCCACCGAAGGGTTGAAACGTCATTTCCACGTGACTAGCCTGGACGGCTTTGGTCTGCAAGGTCGCCCTGAAGCGATCCGGGCAGCGGCCGCGCTGATCGCCTATCTGCGCGAGATGCAGCCGTCGGCGCTGACTTTGTTGAGCGGCTTGCACAGCTATGCGCTGAGCGAGTTTATGACGCTGGACGAGTCGACCCGTCGCAACCTAGAGCTAACGGAGACCATCCGCGGCGGTGATGCCAAGGGCAGCCTGCTGGAAGTGCTGGACAAAACGTTGACACCAATGGGCGGACGGTTGCTGCGGCGCTGGCTGAATCAACCGCTGCTCGACGTAGCCGCGATCAATCGCCGACTGGACACAGTCCAGCTTTTCTTCTCCAACACCGCCATGCGCCTGGAACTGCGCGAACATTTGCGCGGGCTGGGCGATCTGGAACGCTGGACCAACCGCGTGACCCAAGGCGTAGCGCTGCCCAGAGATATGATCGGCATTCGCGAAGTCTTGCGCTTCGTGCCGGAGGTAACGCAAGTACTAGATATTGGGTATTCGGACCCTTTCAATAGCGCTTCCATACCCGATCTCCAATCTCTGATCCCCAATCTACCCTTGTGTGAAGAAGTGCTTGCGTTGCTCGAAGCGGCGATTGCCGACGAGCCACCCGCCACCCTCGCCACCCCCGGTGTGATCCGCACCGCCTACAGCGCAGAGTTGGACGAATTGATGGACAAGAGCCGTCATGCCAAGGATTGGATTGCCAATTTGGAGCGCACCGAGCGCGATCGGCTGGATATTCGCAGCTTGAAGGTGGGCTACAATCGCGTCTTTGGCTACTACATCGAGGTCACCCACACTCATACCGACAAAGTGCCGTCCGATTATATCCGCAAACAGACGATGACCAATGCTGAGCGCTATATCACGCCGGATTTGAAAGAGTACGAATCGCTGGTGCTCAATGCCGACGAACGCCGGCTCGAAATTGAGCAGCAACTCTTTAAGGAGATCTGTAGCCAAGTGGCGACTGCCGCCCCACAACTGTTGCAACTGGCACACGCGCTGGCCGAGTTGGATGTCTACGCCGCCCTGGCCGAAGTGGCGCTTAATCATCGTTATGTGCGGCCCGTGGTCGACGAAGGTGCGACGCTCGAAATTGTCGCCGGCCGCCATCCAGTCGTTGAGTTATCGCTGACCGATGAGCCATTTGTACCCAATGACACCCATCTTACGCCTGCCGCGGCCGTGCATCTGTTGACTGGCCCCAACATGGCCGGCAAGAGTACTTTCCTGCGCCAGGTCGCGCTGATCACGCTAATGGCGCAGATTGGTAGCTTTGTCCCGGCGGACGCAGCGCAGATTGGCGTTGTGGACCGCATCTTTACCCGGATTGGCGCCAGCGACGAAATTCATCGCGGCCAATCTACCTTTATGGTCGAGATGGTGGAGACGGCTAATATTCTCAACCACGCGACCAGTCGCAGCCTGCTTGTGCTCGACGAGATTGGGCGTGGCACGAGCACGTACGACGGGTTGGCGATCGCCTGGGCGGTAGTCGAGTATATTCACAATCACCCAGGGCTGCGTGCCAAGACCCTTTTTGCCACCCACTACCACGAATTGACCGACTTGGCCGAGCGCCTGCCGCATGTGGTCAACTACAATGTGGCCGTAGATGACAGCGGCAATCGTGAAGATGTTGTCTTCTTGCGCCGCATCGTGCCGGGCAAGGCAGATCGCTCTTATGGCGTACGCGTGGCCCGGATGGCCGGCCTGCCCACGGGCGTGGTCAGCCGCGCCGAGGAGATTCTCCTCGATCTAGAACGTAGCGGCGCCGCAGGTCCAAAACGGCTCTTCGAGATGGCATCTAAGAAGGGCAAAGCCGCCGCCATGACAGTTTCACTCTTCGCCGAAACGCACCCAGCCGTAGAGGCGCTGCGCCAGCTCAACGTCAACGCGCTAACACCGCTCGACGCCCTGAATCGGCTCTACGAATTGCAGAAGTTGGCTGATCAGAAGTGAGCAGTTTTACACTTGACCACGCCCGCTTACCGTGCTAGACTAGCCACAATGCGGGGCTTTTTATCTTGTTTGGAGAGTAGCACATGACTGAAACTTTAATCGAAGCAGAAGTGCGTGGCGTGCCAAGGCCAGACATTTCCCACCTCACCACCGAGGATGACACGCATGTGGATAACTTATTTTCCGAACGGCAAATGCGTTTATTGACCGATAGTTTGTATAATTCCTGGGTAGGCCCAGGCGAAGGCCGAACCTTTGTGGCGATGGCGAATGTGGGGCTCTTTTTTGCCCCGCACGAAGATGCATTGGTACCCGATGTGCTCGTCAGTTTGGATGTAAAACTGCCCAGCGATGTATGGCTCAAACACAACCGCTCTTATTTTATCTGGGAATATACCAAACCGCCGGATGTTGTGATCGAGATCGTTTCCAACCGCAAAGGCAAAGAGCTAAGTGAAAAGCTAACCGACTATGGTCGTTTAGGTATCGCCTATTATGTCGTATACGATCCAGAGCAACAGATCAGCAGCCAACCATTACACGTCTATGAACGTCGGCGCACAACCTACAGTGAGGCCCCTGAAGCTTGGTTAGATGATCTGAGGCTGGGGTTGACTTTATGGCAAGGCAATTACGAAGGAATTGACGCGATTTGGTTACGTTGGTGCGATCAAAACGATCAGATTTTGCTGACGGGCGAAGAAGCTGCCCGTCAAGAACGCCAGCGCGCCGAGCAAGAACGGCAACGGGCTGACCAGCAGCAACAACGCGCCGAGCAAGAGCAACAACGTGCAGAACGTCTCGCGGCCCAATTGCGTGCCTTGGGCATAGAGCCTGAATTATAAAACATCCCCGATTATCAAAGGGTAGGCGGCCACCTAAGCCAGGTGGCCGCCTTACTTTTTCTCCCTAACAGCCAACCCGATGTGGAAAAATAAGTGTTTTTGCCGATGCTGCGCGCCGCCTATTTCGCTATACTGGAAGCATCGTCGCAACTATACAAGGGAGTTTGTTATAGAACGTCAAACAATTGAGGGAAAAGTTTGGATTGGAACAATGGCCGCCATGTTCATGGTCGTGGTAGCTTTTGTCTCATTCAAAATTGTTTTTGCAGCAACAACCATCACCGTCAACACGCTCGTGGATGAGAACGGAACGGGGAGCGCTTGCTCGCTGCGCGAAGCGATCATCACGGCCAACACCAATCTTGATACGGGCGGCTGTGTCCGTTCCGGCACGGGTGAAGATATCATTGAATTTGACTTAGGCAGCGGTACGCCAAGCATCTCGATTACGGCTGCACTGCCCATCATTACCGCTCCGGTGACGATCAACGGCAACAGCGGTGGCGCGACGCGAGTGGAACTTAACGGCGCTGGTGCTGGTGCTGGTAGTAGTGGCCTCACCATTTCCGGTGGCGCCAGCACAATCGATGCCCTGGTGATCAACCGCTTTGATAGCAACGGTATCGTGCTAACTGGCAGCGGCAGCAACCTGATTACCGACAGCTACATCGGCGTCAACGCCGCGGGAACCGGCGCGGTGGGCAATGGCGAGATTGGCATCTTGATCGACGATGTACCCGCCAACACGATCGGTGGCGCTCTCGCAGGTGAAAGGAATGTGATCGCCGGTAATTTCCTGGACGGTATTCAGATTGCCGGCGCCAATGCCACCGAAAACAAGATTCAGGGCAACTATATTGGCACTGATCTGCTTGGCACGACGGACCTAGGCAATGGCGACAATGGCATCTATATCGCCGATGTCGCCACTAAGGGATGCAAAAATAATTGACTCTCCCATGAAGGGATGACAAAATGACAAGAGAATGAGTCTCATCTTGTCATCCCTTCATCTTGTTATTGGGAGGTTTTAATTCTTGTGAGTCCCTA
>Ga0105053_10010026_pt1 | contig 11932 bp, 2 predicted proteins | sample BON01_FD_78093 | JGI IMG/M metagenome (GOLD analysis project Ga0105053, IMG submission 78093) | Freshwater microbial communities from Lake Bonney liftoff mats and glacier meltwater in Antarctica - BON-01 | ecosystem: Environmental > Aquatic > Freshwater > Ice > Glacier meltwater | place: Lake...
GATAAATATATATATATATATATATATATATATATATATATATATATATATATATATATATATATATATATATATATATATATATATATATATATATACAACTTACGCCCGCGCCCCTCGCCAGGTGGCGGAGGGAGTCGACTTCGACCGGCACTACGGCCGCGCGGTGCTGCTGCTGGGCGTGCCCTTCCAGTACACACTCGGCCGCGTCCTGCGCGCGCGACTAGAGTTCCTGCGCGACACGTGCGCCATTGACGAGGCCGAGTTCCTCACCTTCGACGCCATCCGCAACGCCGCGCAGTGCGCCGGCCGCGTCATCCGCGGCAAGACCGACTACGGCATCGTCATCTTCGCCGACAAGCGCTACAACCGCGCCGACAAGCGCGACAAGCTGCCCGGCTGGATCAAGCAGTTCATCACCGACGCCTCGCTCAACCTCTCGTCCGACTTGGCCATGCACAAAGCCAGGGCCTTTTTGAGAGAGATGGCCCAGCCCACCAACCCGAACGACACCGTCGCGCTCGACCACGCGCAGCTCACGCGCCACCCGAGCTACGTCGCGAGCGCCGCGGGGCCCGCGGCCATCACCAGCCATCCGCTGCAGTCAGCAGACGCAAACGCGACGCTCGCGGCGCAGCAGCAGGCCTCCGAGAGGGCGCGAGCCGCGGCGGGGGAGGGGGCTGCGGTGGAGGTAGAGGATGTGGCGATGGATGATGCCGAGCCGATGGAGATTGCTATGTGATCGGTCGTGAGCTCGTGTAGCATCTGTATCTGTATGGGCATGCGGAGCTGGGGGATATTTGAGATGTGTGTGTAGGCTTAGGCGCGCGCGCGCGCGCTGCCGTCGCGCACATACACGCATATATGATGTCAACACACTCACTCGGCACGGCACGGCCCCGCGGACGACACGACAACGACAACTCCACACACCACACAGTTTTATTACGTGGTGGCGCTCCTCCCCTTCGCCCCTCTCATGAATTCCCGCGTTTCCGCGTCGGCGCGGCGGTGCGTGCTTGCCTGTGCGCCCCCTGCCCTCGCCGCTCCCGCCCTGCTGTGTACCCTGTCGCCCGCCGCCTGCCCTCACGTACACGCGGTGCGTGCCTGGCGGGGGCGAAAGACGAAAAGGAGACGAGAGAGGCGCGAGCGAGGGAGGGGGAGGGGCGCGGGGCGGCGCGGCGCGGCGCGCGGAGGTGGGGGGGGAGCTGATACTAATAAACAGGAGCAGGAGAAACAAATGCAGATGATACAAATAAAAGAGATATATATATGCAAATTAAAGCACAAGAAAGAAGAAGAAGCAGCACACACACACACGCCACCTCATGGCTGTGCCGCTGTGCCTCTCGCTGTCGCTGTGCGAGCTCTGGACTCTCGCCGTCGCCGCAACTCTGCTCTCTGCTGCTCATCAGTACCAGTACACCCGTGCCTGTGTGCTGTATGTGTGTGTGTGTATACGGCGACCCATTTTCAATTTAGCAGGACAAAATAAAAATTCGTAAATCATACTATATATATTATATGGCTATGGATATAGTGTACCAATTATATATAATAATACTATTCAGTACTATTCAAATAATTATTATATCATAATAACTGTCGTCACCGGAAGTCCTGATCCTGACATGTGCGGACGTCGTCTCTCGGGGGTAGACATACAATTATAATTTTCATCACCACACACATATACCACATAACACATATACACGCGCACTACATGTATTATTATTATTATATAATAATTAATAATAAGTTAAACGATTTATTATAATAATAATAAATGCAATACGCAATACGCAATACCAATACCAATAACAAATAATTACAAACAAAAAAGGAAACACAATGATACCCGTATTAGTATTACGACGCGACGACGATAACGGCACGATATATTTACACCCACTACCCACTAGATAATACACACGTTTCGGTAAAGCGCACTGCTCACGACTGTAATAGTAACATCGCAACCCTGCTCCGTATCCTTCTCGCAGTCGCAGCGCGCCTACACGCCCCCTACCACGGAACGGCCCCTAACTCTAGAACGGCCCCTACCTACCTAGCCCCCCGAGCTCTTCGTCCCCGGCGAACATGGCCTCGAGCGCGGGCTCGTAAAAGGTGCCCGCGGGCGGGTCGTGGCCCGGGACGACGGCGAGCAGCCCGAGGCTGTTGACGACCCAGATGGACCCGCGCGCGCCGCTCGAGCCCGAATCGTCCCACACCTTGATCGGCGGCGCCGTCGCCTTGCGCACCCACGCGAGCGGCACGCAGCGCATCGCCTCGAGGGGCGGCGGCTCGCTCTCTGCCGTGCAGAGCATGCCCAGCGCGACGTGGCCCGGCGGCGGCACGCCCTCCCACGCGTAGAGCTCTCGCGCCCCTCCGCCGCCGCCGCGCTTGGACCACCGCAGCGTGTAGCGCACGGGCGGCGGCAGCGCGGCTGCGACGAGCGTCTCGAGCGCGCCCGTGTCCTGCTGCAGCCGCCAGCGCGACTGGCGCGTGTCCACCACCTCGACCGTCCGCGGCAGCGGCAGCGGTCCCCTGCTCGGCTTGAGCAGCGCCGCACTCGCGTAGTGGCCGAGGCAGACGCGCACGCTCGCCGCGCTGAGCAGGCGCTCGTTTCGCAGCAGGGGCGCCCAGACCGAGCCCTGCGCGCGGGCGGCGCGCGGGCCCCCGTGGAGGTCCGCCGAGTCCCAGACGGACTCAAAGTCGGAGACGCGCGCCAGCTGCACTCGGAGCGCAGAGCGGGGCGGCGCGCCAGCAGGCAACGCCGGGCCGCCTGCCCCAGGCCGCTGGGGCGTGGTGGGCTGCAGGGGCATTTGCAGCCCAGCGGAGGCCAGACCGCTGCCGTCGAGCAGCACGGGCAGGCTGCGCTGCTTGCTCTCCTCCGCCAGCACCGCCAGCTGCTCGATCGCCGCAGCGTCGCCCGCCGTCGCCGTACGAGACACCTCCGGCTCGGCCTCCTCCCCCCCGGCATCCAGCCCGCCCAGGTCGTCGTCGTGCCACTCGGCCAGCGCGCCGGCGTCGGCCTCGACCGCGCCCAGGAAGTGGCTCTGCGAGAGCAGGAGCGGCCCCTCGGCCGCCGCGCGCGCGGCCTCGCCCAGCAGGCTGCCTCGCCGGAGGAAGAGGAAGAGCTCGTGGGCATGGTCCTGATCGAGCGCGAGGCCAATCCAGCGCAGGCCCGCGTAGAGCTCGCTCCAGCTCACGTGCGCGTCGCGGTCGCAGTCGCAGAGCGCGAAGAAGTCAACCGGACTCAGCCGCCTTCGCCGCAGCAGCCGCCTCGCGCGCGCGAGCATGGCGCGCAGGTGGAGGAGCTGGTACTCGTCCTCGGTGGTGAAGAGCCGCGCGACGGAGTGCTGTCGCCAGTCCGCGTGGCGGCGGCGGCGGCAGTGGCGCACCATCGAGAAGGCTTCCCTCCGGTGTTCCATCTCGTTGGCCTGGAGCGCTCGCAGCAGCAGCTCGGCCTTGGCTGGCTCGTACTGCAGCGCAGAGTCCAGAAAGCGAAAGATCTGCTCGCCGATCGCGCCCAGGTAGTCCTTCCCAGCCACCAGCGGGGAGGGGCCCTCATTCCCTTCGAGCACGCTGCCGTCGACGAAGCCTGGCGTCCCGTCGAGCAGCCTCCCCTCGTGGCGCAGGCAGAGCTCGGACAGCGGCGCGGCGCCCAGCGCACCGCCAGAGCGCGCGGCCGCGTGCAGCGCCGCGCGCAGGGCCTCCGCCTCGGGCAGCGAGAGAGCGACCAGGAAGCGGCCCGTGCGCAGGCGGTAGAAGGCGTGGGTCTGTACGGCGTGGCGCAGCTGCTCGAACGAGGCGCGGCCGTCGGCGTCCGTCGACACGCAGCCCAGCACCTGCTCCACCGCAGGAACCTCCTCCGGGTCCACCTCGTCGGCAGCAGCGGACTCGGCGGGCCGCCCAGCGACGGCCGCAGCCACCCGCCCCAGCAAGCCGCCGCCCGCAGGCCGCGCTGCCGCGAGCTTGTGCTGGGCGGCGGCCAGGTCGACGTCCACCGCGCGCAGGACGCCGAGCAGGTCGGTGCGGTCGAGCCTCCCGTCGCCGTCGAGGTCGAACATGGCGAACGCCTCGCGCAGCCGCGCCTCCTGCTTGGCGGTGAGGGGCGACGAGCCGAGCGGGTCCTGTGCGGTGCGCAGCGCCTCCCTGTCCGGCATCCAGTCCAGAGTGAGCGAGATGTTCTTGAGCCTTCGCAGCCGGCCGCCGGCGTGGGCCAGGGGCGCCAGGTTGGAAGAGAGCAGCACGAACTCGGGCAGCCGGAGCGGAGCCACGCCCTCTTTCGCCATCTTTGAGGAGCAGAACCGCTTGGCGGGGTAGAAGGGCAGCGGCCCAGGTCCCTCGCCGCAGGGAGAGCGGAGGCCGGCGAGCGGCCAGCGCTTTGGCGGGAGAAGGTCGCGCGCCCAGAGCTCGCGCGGGAAGTCCTCTGTGGGCGCGACGGCGAGCTCCTCCTCCGCCAGCTGCTCGTGCGTCTGCTCGACCTCCTGCTCCGCCTCGCCCTCCGCCACCACCTCCGCGACCAACTCTCGCTCCGCCGCGGCCGCAGAGAGGCTCGTCACTCCGGAGCCAGCCAGCGCGCCCTCGCCGCCAGCGCACGAGAGCGCCCTCGCCCGCAGCCGGACCAGCGCCTCGCGCTCCGATCCCGTCAGCGCGGCGCCGCCCTCCGCGAGGCACGAGCCGTAGATCCTCGCCTCGCGGTCCAGGACGTCCGCCGTCCGCTCGACCGCAGGGACCGAGTTGGCCACTTCGGACGAGAGGCGCTCGCAAAAGACGTCCATCAGCCGGCCGAGCCGCTGCGGCGCCTCCGCGTCGGTGGGCGGCGCCTCAGCAGACGCGAGCAGCGGCCGCAGCGCCGCCACGCGCCAGACGTCGCGGAGCGACTGCTGGCAGAGTCGCGCCAGCTGCAGCGACTCGCCCGCCAGACCGTTGATCACCGCCCACGCGCACGCGTCGCGCAGGAAGGAGGCCGTCTCGGCCGCGCCCGCCTCGCGCGCCCCTTCCTCCCCGGCTTCCTCGGACGCCAAGGGCGCCCGCTGCGAGGGCGACGCCGGCAGTGCAGCCGGGCTGGGCGCCTCTCCCCTGCCGAGCGCCGCGTGCTGCCTCACGAGCTTTGCGATCTCCGGAGGGACCAGCAGCGTGACGCGCTGCCCCAGCCCGACGCGCCGCATGCGGAAGGCCCCCTGCGCCAGGTCGCGGAACGTCACGTCCTTGGACAGGGTGAGCGCGGCCCTCGCGTGGGGAGGCAGCTCAATGTCGGTGCCCGTGGTGTGGATGTGGTCGAAAAAGACGAAGCGCCGCTCGGGAGGGACGCCGCAGCGCTCCAGGAGGAGCGGCTCCGGCCGCGCCTCGCCTGCGCCTAAAAAAGCGCGGTGCTCGCCCCTCCGCAACACGAGCTTGCGTCCCTTGTCCAAGTAGACGCAGGCGTCGCAGCCCGCAAGGCCCTGCTCGAGCAGGTAGGCGGCGGCGGCGGCGTTGGAGAGCCCAGTCACCAGCGCGCCGGAGTCGATGAGCGCGTGGCGCGGGGGCGTGGCGCGCGCCGCGCGCCGCAGCACCGCACGCGCGTCCCATCCGTCGGCCAGCACCTCGAGCCCCATCGCGGCCGTGTCGGTCAGCACGCGCACCATCCGCGCGTCGTCGCCCGGCTCGTAGTACGGCGCGCCCAGGTCCTCGGGCAGCAAGTCGCTCGGCGTGCCGCTGAAGCCGAGCCGGCGGCCGAAGGCGATCGCGCCGCCCAGCTCCTGCCCCGAGGCGGAGAGCTTGAGGCTCGAGAAGGACATCGTCTGCGGGAAGACGAAGCGCTCCAGGTAGTGGCGCGCCAGCGTGGGCAGCCCGCGCAGCAGCTCGAAGAGCGGCTCCATCTGTTCCGCGTCGGCCAGCTCGAGCAAGTGGAGCGCCGCGAACTCCAAGGGCTCCTCGGCGTCGTCGAAGGGCGAGCCAGAGAGCGCGGCGGGGCGCGGCGGCGCGGCGGTCGCGGGAGTGGCGTGGGAAACTGCGGCGCGCGGGTTAACCGGCGTGTGCGGCGCCGCCTGCGCGTGCGCCCGCGGCGTGCCACCTCCTCCGCTCCCCTCGGCCACTCCGCGCACCCGGCCCCCCGCGGCGCCGACCCACGCGCTGAAGGTGAGCGAGGCGGGCCGGCTCTTGAACGGTCCGATCTGTGCGTTGAGCTCCGTCTTGAGTTGTCGCATCACGCGCGCGAAGTCGGTGCGCCGCAGCCGCTCGTAGCGGTAGGCGAGGATGGTGAGCCCGATGGCCACGTCTGGGTGCGAGAACTGGGACGAGGCGCTGGGGCAGTCCTTGCCCACGAAGGGCACCGCCAGCAGCCGGCGCGCCACTGGGGCAGAGGCGCTGAGGTCTCGCGGGGCGAGCAGCCCGTAGCCGACGCGCGAGGCTTTGGCGAGCACGTGCGGCAGGAGGGAGGTGAGCCAGTCGCGCGTCAGGTTGAGCAGCTTGAACTGGTCGTCCGTCAGCAGCCGGCGTAGCTCGGCGGCGGCGGCGTCAGCGGCGGCGGCGTCCAATGCGGCGGTGCGGCGCGGCGAGGAGTGGGCCGGCGGCGCGGTGGCTTGGGCGGAGGCCGCCGCCTCGCTGGCGAGGGGACTTCGGGAGGAGACGTAGGCGGTTAGCTGCTGCGGAGAGAGCGCGACGCCCATCTTGCGGAGCCACTCGACCGCCCACGCGGCGAGGTGCGGCAGCATGGCCGCCTCGTAGAAGGGGCGCGAGAGGAGCACGAAGTGCGGCGTCAGCTGCACCTCGTGCTCGCGCCGCCCCGCCTCGATCGCGGCGCGCAGCGCTTCCGCCGCCGCGAGCGCGTCGGCCGAGGGCGGGGCGAACCTCGAGTCGCTGCCGTGGAGTGCGAGGAAGAGTCCGTCGAGCAGCTGGAGCGGAAGCTGCCAGCGCACGCCCGCGCCCAGCGACGACTTCGCGAAGTCGAGCGGCTCGCGCTGTCCGAGCGGCCAGTTGAGCTCCGCCTTGAGCGGGTGCAGCAGCCAGTCCACCTCGTCCAGCACCAGCGCGCCCTCGCGCCAGAGCCGCAGCACGCGCGCCGAGAGGCGCAGCTGGTGCGAGACCGCCTCCGCAGCCGCGCCGCGCCCGGCAGAGAGCCCCGCGCTGAGCCCGAGCAGCCCGCGGCTCTGCGCTGCGCCCGGCCCCATGGCGGCGCGCTCCCGCGAAAGCTCGAGGAACTTGAGAATGAAACTCTTGACGGCGGAGGGCGCGGCGAGCACGGCGCCGCGCTCGGCCACGGCGCGGCTGAGCCTCGCGAGCAGCGCAGCGTCCACCGCGGCGCCACGCTCGAAGCAAAACTCAAAGGTGGGCCGCTGGAGCAGCGTCGAGAGGGGCGAGCGGAAGACGGAGCGCGAGAAGTGGAGGAGAGAGGCGGGCACCACCAGCATGACCAGCCGGCTCCCGTCGGCCAGCATCAGCGTGAGCAACGGCGCGATCACGGTCGTCTTTCCCGCGCCCATGAGCAGTTGGTGGCAGAGCGAGCGCGGCGCGGACGACACGGTGGGCGACGAGAGCAGCGGCGGCGGAGAGAGACCCTCTCCGGGGACCCCTCCGGTATGCGTGACTGGGGTGCCGGAGGTGGAGGCGCGGCGTGGGGCGGAGGGGAAGTCCCCGAGGAAGGTTCGCAGCAGCTTCACCTGCTCCTTGCGCAGAAGCAACCCGCCGCAGTACTCCAAGAGCAGAATCCGCGGTTCCAGCTCCACACCCAAGCCTGCGTCGGCGGGACCTCCCGGTCCGCTCCCTCCTGGCCCCCCTGCGCCTATGGGGCCGCCAGCAGGTCCCGCCCCGCCTGCGATTCCGGCGCTGGCACGAGAGGGGCTGCCGAGGGACGGGTGCACTCCAAGTGGCGCATAGGTGCGGCAGTGGCGCCGCTCGCACAGCGCCGCAGCGAGAGAGTTGGCGCTCTCTCCCAACTGGTCGCTTTGGCCCTCCCAGCCGGGGGCACGCGAGAGGTGGCCCATGACGCGGTCGCACGCGGCGAGGCAGCGGCGCGCGTGCGCGAGGCGGTTGGTCCGCAGCATGAGCCCGACCAGCGCGTTGAGTGCGGCCGCCGCCTGGGTGCCCAGCAGCGGTCGCAGCTGCGCCTCGGCGGTGGACGAGAGCAGCAGCCGCAGCAGCGTGGGCAGCGTCAGCCGCAGCTGGCCGCCGCCGCACAGCAGCAGCGAGCGCGAGGCGCGCCATCGCCCCAGCGCCTCCGCGCCCACAGCGGGCTCTTCGCAGCTGCCGTTGACGAAACGCTCGAGCGCCGGAACCGCCGAAGCCACAGCGTCGCTGTCGGCCTTGAGCTGCCGCAGCAGCGCAGACCGCAACTCGCGCACCGCAGCCTCCGCCGCAGCCGCCGCGCCTCCGCCCCCCTGCGCCGCGCCCACTTTGCGCACCGCCTCCTCGTCCAGCGCCCTGAGCCTTGGCTCGACGCTCGCGTTGCGCTCGGCCGCGTGGGCGCGCATGTCGCGCTGCAGCCGCCGTACCGTCGCGCGCGCCAGGTCCGAGTCGGCCGTCGGGTGGCGCGAGATGTCGAACGGGATCTCCGCAGAGAGCGGCGCCAGCCTGCGCTCCGCTGCCGTGCGCTGCTCCACCGCGCCCGCCGCGAGCGCGCCCAGCGGCGCCGAAGCCAGCGCCGAGACCTCCTCCGCACCCAGCGCGAGGGCCGCCCCCGGCCGCTGCGACGGAACGAGTCTCGCCGGCCCGGCGCTCAGGTCGGAGAGCGCCACCTCGCGCAACAGGTAGTGGTCCGGCACGCGCACCAGCGCAGCCGGCTGCCACCCGCCGTCGTCCACCTCCTCCTCCCCCCCTCCGGTATCCGGAGGCGCCAGCGCAGCCGCGCCGCGAGTCGTCCGCTGCGGCGGCGAGGTCGCGAGGGGCGGCGCGGCGCGCGGAGGGCCGAAGCAACGGAGGAGCCGGCGGCCCGGCCGCGCCTGCTGCGCCCGTGGCGAGGGCGGCGGCAGCGCACCACGCGGCGCGGGGCTCGACCCCCCCGCCGCCGCTAGCCCGGCCGCCAGCCCGGCCGCATACCTCCTCTGCGCGAGCACCAGCCGCGCCTCCTCGATCTGCAGGTTACGCACGCCCGCCAGGAATCGCTCCTTGCGCTCGGCGCCGCTGCCGCCCAGCCAGCGCGCCAGCAGCGCCTTGCTCTTCTTCTCGTCGGCGCTCTCGGGCTCCAAGGCTGGCGCGAGGTGGCCCAACTCTGGAGAGCGCAGCAGCAAGCGCAGCGTCTCCATCAAGAGCCCTCCGCCCACCAACTCCGACTGCGGCAGCAGCGCCACCAGCAGCGCGCCCCACTGGTGCGGCGCGTCCGACGCCAGCAGCCGGAGCTGCACGTGGCCGCAGAGCAGGCTGTAGACCAGCAGGAAGCTGCCTCGGAGCGAGACGGCCGAAAAGAGCGTGTTGAAGCGTTCGAGCGCAGCCAGGCCCGTCGCGTCCTCGGGGGGCGTCCAGAAGCCCCAGCCAGCGTCGACGAGGCGGTCCGTCCAGTCGCGCTCGCGCAGCCGCATCGCCCCAGGCAGCGCCTCGTCCCCAGGCGAGGCGCCACTCGACGCTCGGCCGCCACCACTCGCTCCCTCCTCGAACCGGAGCTCGAGGCGCGTGTCGAAGTAGACCGCCCTTAGCGGCTCGGCCACCGCGGGCGCCGGGAGCCAGAGGGCCGACGGCGCAGTGGCAGCGGCGTTGGCGGCGGCGGCCGCCTGCAGCAGCATTGCCCGGTGCAGCAGCAGCGGCGGCGGCGGGAGCGGCGCGGCGGCGTCGGCGGCGGCGCGGAGCAAGAGGAGCTCTTCGGCGAGCGCCAGTCGGCAGCTGGCGGAGACGCGCGGCCAGAGGGCCACGTAGGGCGGCAGCTGCTCCGCCGCCGTCCAGGGCAGCAGCCCCTCGCACGAGGTGGCCCGCAGCGCCAGGCAGAGGCGGAGCCGCAGCGCGTAGGCGTCGGGGCTGGGGTCGAGCGCGACGAGGTCGAGCGCGCCCACCAGCTGCGCCTCCTCCGCCGAGAGGGTCCCGTCGTGCGCGCAGCAGCCAGCCAGCTCGCACGCCTCGGCGTACATCCGGTGCAGCGCCTTGACGAGTAGAAGGTGGAGCGCCGCGGCGAGCGAGGGCGGCGTGAGCAGCGCGCCGGAAGGGTGGACCGCGCACAGGTGGTGTTTGGTCGAGCCGAGGCTCGCGATCCACGCGTCGTCATCCCGGCGCAGGAGCAGCGCCTTGGGGCCTCCTCCCTCGTGGACCCAGACGGGGCGCGCGGTGGCCGGGAGGAGCACGTGCAGCGCGCCGTAGTCGTCCTGCAGCAGGAGCGCGTGCGGCAGGCCGCGCAGCAGCCGCGCCACCGCGGGAGGCCGCGCGTCAGAGATGAAGAGCTGCGGGTGCTCGGCGCAGTAGAGGCGCCGTCCGAACGAGTCGGAGCCGCCGTCGAGGATTCCCTTTTCAAACGGAGAGGCCGGGGGCGCGGTCCGAGCCCTGCCGCTGGGCTTGGCCGGGGTGCTGTCGGGCTTGGCCGCTCTGCTGGCTGGCGTGGCGGCCTCTCTCGCGATGAATGTGAGTCCCAGCCGTGGCAGTTCGACCTGCCGGACCCGCCAGCCGTCTCTGCGCACCAGCGAGCCGTCCTCGTCGGCCCAGACCAGCACGTGCGAGAGGTTGTCGAGGCGCATCAGCAGCGCGCGCAAAGACTCGAGCGGCGAGCCGGCGCGCGCGCACAGCAGCGGCACCAGCACCAGGGCGCCGGGAGCGCTGGCTTGGCTTGAGGAGAGGGCGGCTTGCGGCGCGGCGGCGGCGGGGCGGCGTACAAGCGCTGCTACGCCGCCGCCCGTCTGGTGGAAGGCCAGCCGCACAATCAGCGCGGGCTGTGCATCGTCCGAGGGTGAAGAGTCGTCGTCGACGGCGCTCAGGCCGCGCGCGCCGCGGGTGGGCGAATCCTCGCTGCTGTGCCCGCGCAGAGGCGGCTCGGCGTGGGAGGGTCCAGCCCTGCTTCCCTGAGCCACGCCTCGCCGACCCTCGCCATCGGCCCCTACGGCGTCCGCCACCAGGTGTCCGTCCTCGTCGCTCTGCCAGAAGCGGTGCGTCTCAAGCAGCGCGTCCGGCAGCGAGCCACAGAGGTAGCGGCGCGGCACGTAGGTCTGCATCCCGCCCTTGGCCCGCCGCTTGACCACCACCGAGGGGCCGGCTGCCGGCGGGGAGGACGGGTCGCCGGCCTCGATGGCGGGCGCGTGCGAGGGGAGGCGGCAGAGGCGGGGCGGCGTGTCGAGGGAGGAGGAGAGGGAGGCGGTGGCGTCGGAGGCGTAGGCGAGGCGGCGCATCGGCACGCGGCCGTACGACTCGACCACGTAAACCTGGTCAAAGAGTCGGGATCGAGGGTCAGGGTAGTGGGTCAGGTTGGGGTCGGGGAGGTCGAGAGCTCAAGAGGGGCATCCCCTTCACCTGCAGGCAGCCCGCCCTCCAGAGCAGCACCTCGCGCACGCCGTCCTCCGCCTGGGCTGAGAGCCGCACCCAACCCTCCGCCTCACTCATCGCGACCAGGCTGAGGCCGGAGCCGAACGGCAGCTCGCGCGCCGAGCGGAGCAGTGCCTCGGCCCAGGCGAGCAGCGGCGTCAGCGCGGTCTTGAGCCAGTCCCACAGCCCGTAGGGCGAGGGCTGCGGCTCGTCGGGCGCCGTCCAGAGCTGGACGTCGATCTCGGTGCCCACCAGCCTTACCCACTGGCGGTGGCGCGTCTTTGAGAGCTCTGCGCAGTGCAGCCGGAGCCGCTTCCCCTGGGCGGTCGAGGTTGCGACTGCGCCGGCGGTGGCGGCGAGGAAGTCGTGGTTGAGCGGAACCTCCTCCGCCAAGAGCCGAACCTGAACCAGGAGGGACGCTTACTGGAAGGTGGGTGGGTGCCAAGATATATACATATATATGTATATATATATACATATATACATGTATATATATATATATATATATATATATATA
>Ga0105053_10010030_pt1 | contig 11928 bp, 10 predicted proteins | sample BON01_FD_78093 | JGI IMG/M metagenome (GOLD analysis project Ga0105053, IMG submission 78093) | Freshwater microbial communities from Lake Bonney liftoff mats and glacier meltwater in Antarctica - BON-01 | ecosystem: Environmental > Aquatic > Freshwater > Ice > Glacier meltwater | place: Lake...
ACGCAGTTGCCGCAATCAGCCTTGGGGAGCCGAACGCCAATGCAGGCGATGAAAGACTGGCACAAAACACACCCACATCTCTTCGTCAAATCACCGCGCAATCATCCGGGACGCGACACTTAGCCACCCCACAAAGAACGGATTGCCATTGGCATCCAAATATTCCGCCTTGCCAGCCGCGCCAAACCCGTTGCCAGAAACGGCAAGCCCATCAAAATCACCGGCAAAGTTTTGGCTGGTATCTGCGCCACCTTGGGTGCCGTCCAACATACCGTCTAAATCTGATACTGGAACGTAGAACCATTCACCTGCGCTGAAATCAATCGCAGCTGTGGGGAAAGTGCCGTTATTGGCGATTGCCGTATCAGGTTTGAACACGCGCGCATATTGGATACCGGGGCCACCAGCGCCACCTGTTGGGTCAACCGTCAAGGTGCCGTCTTCGGGGTTGTTTGCGCCCCCAGCACTCAGGTTCAAAACACTGTTGGTGGTCAGCGTACTAGCATCAAGGCTGTCGCCATTCCCCTCGCCTGTCTCACCGCCGACCAGCGTGTCTCGGCCAAACCCGTCTGCCAAATGGAATGTATCGTCGCCAGACTGGCCTTCGATGTAATCATCGCCCGCATCGCCGGTCAGTTGATCATTACCAGCGCCTGCAAAAATCTGGTCGTTGCCTGTACCGCCAAACAACGTGTCATCACCGACCCCGGCGATCATGTAATCATTTCCTTCGCCGCCATAGGCGTCAAACTTTAGGGTCGCATCACCAGCATCAAGGAAGTCATTGCCTTCGTCCAGATAAACGCTGCCTTCGTTGTCATAGTCGATATCACCGGGCGCAGGCACACCGATATAGACAAGGTCATCGCCCGTCCCGCCATAGATTATGTCGCTGCCTTGGCTGCCTGCAAGGATGTCATTGTCGGCACCCCCATAAAGCGTATCAATCCCGATCGAACCGACAAGCGTGTCGTCGCCGTCACCGCCATAAATCAGATCTGCGCCGTCACGGCCAAAAACATGGTCATTCCCGTCGCCACCAAAGATAGTGTCATCACCGTACAGACCCTCTAGGTCGTCGTTTCCAGCACCACCCTCCAACAGGTCGTCGCCATGGCCGCCAAGCAGGCTGTCATCGCCGTCGCCACCATAAAGGCTGTCATTGCCCGACCCGCCATAAAGGCTGTCGGTGCCTGCACCGCCAAAAAGCACATCGTCACCACCCGGCCCTGCAATAGGGTTCCCGCGCACGGAATAGTCACTATCCCCTTCAAAATCGCCAATCAGCGTGTCATCGCCATCGTTGCCGTTCAGGGTATCATTGCCTGCATCGCCCACCGCGAAATCATTCCCGACACCGGCATCAACGCTGTCATTTCCTGCACCAGCAAGAACGGTGTCATTGCCTGCGCCTGCTAAAATGACATCGTCATTTGACCCGTCCACCGCATCATTTGCATCTATGCGGTCTCCTTCAGGGTCCAAAACATAGGCCGCATCAATCAGATCATCGCTGGCAGTGCCTTCAACCACATGGTCAACTGCGGCTCTATCAAACGTCATGTTTCCAATGCCAAAAACGCCGCTGGTCGCAAAACTTTCGCCATTGTCAAAAATAAACTCAATCTTGGACACGGGGCCTGCGATGGTCACGGCAACGCTGTCTGCATCGCCCGTGGTGCCAACTCCGGCATTTGAAGCACCATCGGCGTTCAACACATTGCCGTTTGACGAATGGAAAGCATCAGCCGTCAAATCACCAAAACTGACGGTTTGAACCTTGCCTTGCGCATCAGTAACAAGGACCGTCAGCTTATCATCCCAAGCATTCACCAGCGCATCTATATTATAGATTTCAAAGCTAAAGTTTGAAACCGGGGCGGCAAAGGTTAAGCTGCTGGTGACAGGCTCGGATATGCCCGAAACCCATAATCCGGCGGATGCTGGCGTGCCGTCTGTGCGTACGGTGGCCGTTTGTGAAAGGGCATTCGTAGTGGTTTCAACGGTAACGCCAAGACTGTCGCCGCCACCTACGACAACATAGTTTCCGTTCGAACCAAAATTAGCCCAATTCAAATTAAACGGCATACCGTCCTCATTATAATACGTCGGATGCCCGCAAACCCATGGCTTGAGGCATCGTCCCGTTCGGCAATAAACCTGAACCACGGCAAAGTCTGGGCAAACACCACCCTATTGCCCAAAAAAGCGGCGCGAGCCTATTTGACAAAATGCAAGGCTGTCCCTTCACAGCGGTGTTGGCGCTGTTGAAAGAAACTTTGGTTTCCAAATACAAATGGCTCAGCCGCCAGCATTGCCAAACGGCAATTGCTATCAGTCACGGCTTTGACCCTTGGTAAAGTACGGGTCAGCGAACCAACAACTTGGCCTCGTGTTTTTTCAATGTGCGGCGCGCGGCGGTATAATCTTCAAGTCCCTCTTTGGTCTTTAGCTCAGGGAAAAGTTCATATATTTCATTGCGCTGCGCGTTGCCCATGCCGTTCAAGGAATAGTCGCCGGGCTGGAAACTTTCGGTCCATGCCCCATCCGACAACACCACTTCGTGCTGGTCAAACATCAGGTGAATATAGGCAGTCCCTATGCTTTCCACCTCAAAGATCCCTTTGCCACCAACCAAATGCTTGGCCGAGACAAGAACTTCATGCTCATCAAAATACAGCGACGTGCGGTCATTCGACACCAAAACGCGGTGGTTTGGCGACAACATCATGTCGCGCTCGGGCAGGCCATTCCCCAGACTGCCACGGCGCACCATAATGGGCCGCAGATGAGGGTTGGCGGTCAGATGCGCCCAGTCAAACTTGCGTTGACCGATCCAGCGCAGCTCTTGAATGCCATTGTCGCGCGTGATGATCCGATCCCCAGCCTTAAGCTGTTCGACAGGAACCTCACCTTTTGGCGTGGCAATTAACGTGCCGGGGGTAAAGCACGGCACGCTGGTGATTTCTTCGATATTTTCAAACGTCACCGAACCCGTGATATTACCGGCGGCATCAAGGTACTCCACCCGACCATTGATGCCATTGCCATCACTATCTGGCCCTGTTTCTACGACACGGTAGCCTGCCGGCGCGCCACGAATAACCAACCGGTCAAAGTCATCGCCCGCAGCCCCACCATATATTACGCTGCCCGCGCCCTGACCCGCGGTGAGGGTGAAAACATCACGATCCGCGCCGCCGAACATGGTATCGACGCCCGGTCCACCAAAAATGGAGTCATTACCAACCCCGCCACGAATAACGTCATCGCCTTCGCCGCCGTACAGCGTGTCGTCACCAGCACTGCCTGCCAAGGAATCGTTGCCAATCCCACCATTCAGCAGGTCATTGCCGCGACCACCGATCAGCGTGTCATTGCCTTCGTCACCGTTCAGAGTGTCGTCACCCGCCCCGCCGCGCAGACTGTCATTGTCGATACCACCGAACAACAAATCATTGCCAGCGCCGCCGAACAAAATGTCATTGTCGTCACGACCATAAATCGTGTCATTCCCGGCGCCACCGTAAAGCAGATCAATGTTGTTGCCAGGGCGCAGGTCCACAGCGTCGGGCAGGTCAAGCGCTTCCCCGATACCATCATCAAGACCGCCATAAATCAGGTCATCGCCACCTGCCCCAAAGATCGTGTCCGCGCCTTCCGATCCGACGATGGTATCATTACCGCCACCGCCATAGACCAAATCAGCATCAATACCCGAGAAAATCAGATCAGCGCCGCCACCGCCATAGATGGTGTCAGCGTCATCACCCGTGCGGATCGTGTCATTGCCAGCGCCGCCACAGACCAAATCGCGGTCATTTTCCGGATCAGTATCTGCCGGGTAAACGCCGGGATAATCAATATCAGGAATAGGTGACGGACCAGATGTGTCGATAACTTCATCGCCCGAACCGCCGTAAACCGTATCGGCCCCTGCTTCGCCCAGCAGACTGTCATTGCCAGCCCCGCCATAAACCAAGTCATTGCCCGTCCCGCCAAATACGGTGTCATCGCCAAGCCCGGCAAAGACAGTATCGTCACCAGCTCCGGCAAGAATCCGGTCATCATTGGGCGCATCATCACCAAGAATTGCATCGCCAGCATCGACGCGGTCAGCATCAAAAGGGTCGATATAGGCTGCATCAATCAGGTCCCCAGCCTCGGTCCCCCGCACAATCCCGTCCCGACCACCGTCCAAAACCGTAATCGTGGCCACACCTTCATCGGTCAGGCCAGATGGGTCGGTCACGGTGTAGTTGATCGTTGCCGCACCGACAAAGCCAGGATTTGGCGTAAAGGTCACACTGCGGCCATCGGCGTTAACCACGATAGTGCCATCTGCCGAGGTCGGCGTACCCGAAATCAGCAAATCAGCATTCGGGTTATCCACATCCGTGTCATTCCCGATCAGATCGACAACCACGGGCGTATCCAAAGCTGTGCTATCTACATCGTCCACAGCAACAGGGCCGTCATTGACCGGGTTCACCGTCACGGCAACCGTGCTCACAGCCTCATTCCCATCCGGGTCGGTGATGGTGTAGGTGATCGTGTCCGTGCCGTTAAAATTCGGGTTCGGCGTGTAGTTCAGCGTGCCATCAGCGCTCACGCCAACCGTGCCATTCAGCGCAGACGGAGTGCCAACGATCGTCAGCAAGTCGCCATTCGGGTCCGTGTCATTCGCCAAAACCGGGATCACCGTGATCGGCGTATCCTCATCCGTTTCAGCCACATCGGGGTTCGCGATTGGCCCCTCGCCAAAATTATCCACCGTGTCGGAAAGCGAGAAAACCGCAATCGAACCTTGAAAGTAATTATCAAGGTTGTTCAAAATGCCCGGATCGGACAAGGATTGCCCAGCCCCGATCATCCAAGGCTGGCTGATCGGCCCTTGGTTCATTGTCAGGCCAGCCGGCACAGTATCTTCAAAGCTGTTATCAGTGGTCAGGTTGCCAATCTGAACCGTCCCACCCGTGGCCGCATCCCAGGAATAGGTGACATTCACCTCATCGCCGGGGTTCACAAACCCCGCATCGGTCTGAAACGTCGTCGTGGTTCCCGCACCTTCATGCGAAATCAGAACCGATCCGTTGGTCAGAACTTCAATACGGTAACCACCAGCGGTTTCGCCAACGCTGTCACGGGACAAAACTGTGGCTGGAGTGGCACCCTGCGCAGATTGCGAGAACTGAATCTCAAGCGTGCCGCGCGCCAACTGAAACTCAGAATTCGCATAAATCTTAACTTTGTCGTTGATGCCATCCAACACCGCACGCCCGCCCACGGGGGCTGCGCCATCAAAATATGCACCATCCTGCGCTCCGTTAGACAAAGCAGAATCTGCGGCGATCAAGCCGGTATCGTCGAAATTATAAAGGGCAAAGATCGGCATAATCCAAATTCCTCACATCAACAAAGACCCCCGGTCACCGACCAGGGCGTCCTGACACAAACGGCAAACAGGGCCGCACTACCAACGCGGTCCGGAATGGCCCGGGCCCAACGCAAAAACGAAGCCTGTTCGACGGAGTGAGAAAGTGTAGATTGCTAATACAGATCACCATCGGGCATTACCCAACAAAGATCTCAAAAAGGGTCAAAACCCCAGCTTAGCACCATCCAGCACACATCAAGCTCTGATCTTCATCAGCGCAAGCACCACTCAAATCGACCGCCCCCACGGCCATGTCCAACCCAGAACGGACTTCACCTTTCTACAGCGATGCAATGGTTCATAAAAGACAGAAATAATGACCACTGGCGTGGACCGCCCGAAACACAGGCAGAATCAGCCCACATTTCAGCGGCAGACTGCCGAACACCTTGCTAGATTGTTTCCAAAAACAGCTACCGTTAACCAATTTGGTTCGATTTATGGGCAGAAATCGGCCAAAATATATCAAATTCAGACCTTCACTCTTTCAATTCGGGAAACAAAAGGGCCTTCTCCCCGACCGATTAACCATTCTATTTTTTGGTAAAGAAAATCATAAGTTAACCAAAATCAAGATGCCGCAAAACGGATCTAATAGGTCAAATTTGCCCACAAAATATGCAAATTGAAAACAAACGGGGAATAAACACGAATCATCGAATCTAAAATTCAGACCAACTTACGCAAAGGTTTGTATTGCATGATAACTGGTGCCCGAGGAGGGACTCGAACCCCCACGCCGTGAAGCGGGGGATTTTGAATCCGCCCGCAAATGCATGTTATCAACCCCTTAGCGTTTATTGTTCCCAAAAACAAATCGGAAACAAACCCAGAAAGTGGGAACGGGCCATTTAGGCCCGCACGGCTTAAATGTACCGCAGCACCACACACACTTATACACACTTGCGGCTTGTTAATTGAGGAAAGTGTGTATATAAGTAACCACGAAAGGAGAGGGAGATGGAGCTTGAAATCAACTCGCGCAAGATACTGAAGGTATTAAAGGACTCAGGCTTTGAGGAAATCCAGAAGCGCGGATCACACTTGAAGCTTCGCAGGGGTGAAATGACGGTGATCCTGCCTCGTCCGAAGAAAGACCTGCCACTTGGGACCGTCAGAAGCATTTATCAACAAGCAGGGCTTCTTTAGCTCGGCCACCATCGCTCTCTCAAACAGCCACGCAAAGCATAGGACGTGCAAATGCGATATTATACTGCAATCATTCATAAAGATGAGAATAGCGCCTATGGCATCAGCTTTCCCGACCTGCTCGGCTGCTTTGCGGCTGCTGATACTTGGGATGGCATTCCCGCAGCGGCTACCGAGGCTATTGATCTTTGGTTTGAGGATCAGCCAGATGTAGAACCGGCGTCACTCGGCGATATCCGCCAACGGCAGGATGTTGCAGCAGAGCTGGCAATGGGCGCGGTGATGATGCCCTTGCCCTACATCCCAGCAGATACTGCTCTAGAGCGGGTCAATATCTCTATGGACCGAGGGCTGCTGCGCGCGATCGACGCCACAGCAAAGGCAAGGAAGATGACACGATCGTCTTTTTTGGCATCTGCGGCAAGACGGGAACTTGTTGGGAGACCTTGATCGCAACTGTAGGTTGAAAATCGGAAATTAGAACTATCAAGCCGCAGGCACCGGCTCGCCCTCGACCTGACACTGGTAGCCCGCCGCATCGACTGAGTGCGTCACCCGGCGCACCAGCCAATCCCCATCGAGGCCCTCGCGCAGCCCAACGATCCGCAACCGGCCCTCCGCGATCAAATCAGGATCACCGACCAGCCCAAGCGACAATTGACGCCCAGCGCGCTCGGAACGAGCCTTTTCAGAATCCGCGGCGCTTTGAGCCTCGGCCAAAGACGAAAACCGATTTCGAAGCCGTTTGATGGGCTCGCCCTCGCCCGCAATAGCTTCCCGATCGGCCCCGCTGCCAAGATCACGGTAGGTGGCGACCACCTGACCAGAGGACGCGCGCATCTCCTCACGCATAGACCAGCTTTTGACCGCTTTACGAGGCACAAGCACCACAGGCAGAGGCTCCCCGCTGGCAGACAGGCTCTCGCCGCGCTTTACCATGGCCAGCGCGCCGCCTGCAGGCTTTGCGATAGCGTCATTGGACTGCGCAACCCGAGTGAGCAGGCTGATGTCGCTCTCGTCGACCTGATCGAGGTGAGGCAGCACCACCGACGCCAGCGATTTAGACACTACCGGTTTGAGCCCATGCTCCTGCGCGATCTTTGCCACCAGCGCAGACATGGTGGTGCAATCCGGCCAAGAGCGAAGGCGCTGCGTCGTCAAGGCCAGTTTGCCGCTGGAACTTTCGCCGTGGATGCTGGCCGTCGCGCGGATCCGCATCGTATCCGGTGGACCGGACACCTCTACCTCGTCAGCGATATACAGGCCCATGAATTTAGCCTGCAGCATGTACCCGAGCCAAACCTCAATCTCTGCGCCCTTGGGCGGGATTTCAAGCCGACCGAAAAGCCCAGTGTCAGACAGCGTCACCTCCACCGAATCAGACTGGACGCCCGCCTCGTCAGTGACCACCAGCGACACGAGCCTATCCGCAAAGATCGAGGTGACGTCGGAACCGTTCACCACCACCCTAAACGCTGGCCTAAATTTCATCAGGTCCACAGGCGCACCGCCCCTACCGGATCCGGATCCTCAACCACCGGCAGCTTGACCAGCACCCCCGCAGGCAGCACCGGCCCGTGGTCAGCGAGGCCGCGATTGGAATCCAGCACCAGCTCGACAAGACGCGGAGCCGTGCGGCCGTAATGGCTCCACACGATGCGATCAACTGTGTCGCCGTTTTCAGAACGGAAGTAGGCTGCGTAATCCGCCATCGAAGCGCCTCATTTTGATTTCAAACTCTTGCCGCATCGGCACACCGTCCCGCGCAAAGACCCGCTGGCCCTCTGTGACGCCTTCGACAACCCAAAGCCCCAGGACGCGACCATGGCCACTGACCAAAGGCAAAGGGAAGCCAAGCGATGCCTGCAGGCGCATCCGGTCCAGCTGGCCAAGCCCGCCCTTGTAGAAAGGATAGATCACGCCGCGAACGTCGATCGAATCGGACCCAAACCCGGTGAACTGCAGCGCATCATGGGCACCGACACGTTCCTGCGCCGCCCAACGGTACTCGGTGGACCGCTGGAACTCCTGATAGGCAGCCGAATTAATCGAGAACTGGTAGAAGCCCAGCTGCATCATCACATTGGACATCACGAGCCCCCATATTGACCAAAGCCCAAAGGCTGGTCAAAAAGCGCACCGTTTGAGGCTGCACGCCCGCGCCGCTGGATTTCAGAGGCGACCTGCGCCGCAGACAGGCCCTGCGCGTTGATTGTGATGTTTTGCACCACCGACGCCGCCGCGCGCGAGGCACCGGCACCAGCCGAGGCCATACCGCTGCGCGCGCCCTGCGCCATTTCAGAAAGGCGCTGCAGCGCACCGTTATGGGCGATAAAGCCGCCGCGATCCTTGTACTCGAGCTCTGGGCCCTGCTCACCCACCAAACGCCAACCCGGCCCATAGCCGCCGCCCAGCGCGCGCATTTGCACACCACCGCGCCCAGGTGGAACCTCCCTACCACCAGCACCACCCGTGCCGGAACTGACCGCAGGCCCATCGCCAAGCCCAACCCATGAACCCACCTTTTTGATGCCGTCGCCGACCCGCGACATGCCGTCAATCACCGGCTGAAGTTTTCCGAGCAACCAGTCAAACTTTTCGCCCATCCAGTCCAGCACAGCGCCAAGCGCGCGCTGCAGGCCCTGCCACGCGGTGCCAATGCCCTCGACACCATAGCGAAGCCCCTCGACAAGAGGCAGCCCTGCGTTTTCCCAAAACCAAGTGAACTTTTCCCCCATCCAATCAAGGATCGGACCGATCACCGGCTCAACCTTTTCCCAATTAGCCATTACCAGCAGCGCCCCCCCGGCGATCACCGCAACCGCCGCGCCGATAGGGTTTGCAGCCATGGCCAGACCAATCGCACGGATACCACCAGCGAGAAGCGGCATAACACCGCTCAAACTAAGCAAAGCCCAGCCCAGCTTACCGACAGACAAAGCAAACGCACCAACGGACATGATCGCCTTGCTCGCAAACAGCGCGCCGATCACCATCCCGAAGTTTTCCCAGCCGCCTACCATTTCGGCCACTTTGCCAATGATCGCCCCAACCTTGCCCGAAACCTTACCAAGACCCGTCATGACGCTGCCCACCACAGGAATCGCGCGCTCAAGGCCATCGGCCAAATCATCAGCAAACGCGACAACCCGCTCGCGGTTTTCCAGAAGCAGATCGGACATCCGACCCATCACCCGCGTCACCACCGGCATGAGAGCCGCGCCAATTGTGTTTTTCAGGCCAGCAACCGCAAGCTGGGTATCGAGCAGCTGATCCTTGAACACCTCCGCGTCCCGCGCCGCCTGATCCGACAGGACATAGCCCGTGCGCCGCGCACTTTCACGCAGCGCGTCCAGGCCATCGGAGCCGTCCTTAAGCATGTTCACCATGCCGACCCCGGCCCGCGAAAACAGCGCCGAGGCAAGAGCCGCGCGCTCCGCAGGATTTTTAATGTCCTTCATTTTGTCGGCGATGGCCGCAAGCGCCTGATCCGGCTCCAACTCGATCAACGCCTTGGCAGAGAGCCCGAGCTGTTCCAACGCCTTCTTTGCAGCCCCAGACCCCTGCGCCGCCTCACCCAACCGTTTAGACATGGCAAGCATGGACGAATCGAAACTCTCCACCGACACGCCTGACCGTTCCGCCGCATAGCGGAGCTCCTGCAAGGCCGCGATCGAGAAGCCCAGCTTGTCAGCTGTTTTTGCGACGTTATCCCCAAGAGAAGCCGTACTATTGGCAATACCGAAAATAGCAGCACCAACCGCAGCCCCGGTGTAGGCCGCGCGCCGTGCCAGCGAGCCCAGCTCGCGCCGCATATTGCCAAACTCTTTTCCAACCCGCGCAGACGCTTTTAAGGCGTTTTCCCAGCGCTTCTGCTTGCGCTCAAGGTCGATCAGCGTGCGCTTCAGCTTTTCATACTCGCGATCAAGCGCCTCAACCGACTTGCCCTGCTTTACCAGAACCTGCCGCTGCTTCGACAGCTCGCGCTGGCGCTCCGTGACCGAGCGAATAGCGCCCCCGACGCTTTCAAGCCCGGAGCGCAAAACACTGATGTTCTTTTTTACAGAGCCCTGCAGAACCGCACCGATGGTGACCGTCGCCGCAAGTTTTTGATTACGTGCCATCCGGCAACCCCTCGACCCACCACAGGAACCGGCTCACCGGCAAAGCCGAGATTTCAGCCAACGACCAACCAGTATGGCGAGCAAGGCCCAACACCCCCGCCCGCGACTGCTCCGGTGTCAGCCGTAGAAAAAACCCAGCGCCACCTGAACGCGCGAATAGTCCCGCATTTTCAGGCCATGAATGTCAGCGGGCATCAGGCCCGCCAAATTGGAAATCAGCGAAACCTCGCGCTGCGCATCCGTGCCCACATCGGCAGCGAGCTGATCAGAGACACAAGGCTCGCGCATCGTGATGGATTGCAGCTTTGCGCCGTTGATCGTGAGGCCGCGCTGCAGCGCGATGGTCAAAGACCCATCCGCGCCCTCGGTCAGAAAATCGGGCAGCTCTGGCGCCTGTTTTGTTTTGGCAGTCATGACAGCGCCCCCTTACAAGCCGAGCGCCGCGCGCTGCGAAGCCAGGCGGTCAACACCGTTCACAACCCGCTTCATGTTGATCACGTCGATTTCATAGAGAACCCGATCACCATGGGTCTCCTTGAAATATTCAACCGACACGTTGAAGGTCAAAGGCGACTGCTGCCCCGGCGTCCAGGTGCCGCGCGCGATGCCCAAGATGCGGCAACGCATGTTGTGAACAACCGGCGTGACCGTGCCGTCGTAGCTTTCCAGCGCCGCCCGGATGGTCAGCGCGACCTTTTCGCCCTCGGACACGCTCCAAAGCGCAAGAGCGTCGGCGTCATAGCCCGCAAGGACAAATGACGCCGACAGCGCCTCCATACCCTGATCAATGGGCAATGGAGCATCCATGCCACCGGCCCGAAGGTCCTCGGTGGCCACCGTCATATCCGGCGCGGTGTATTCGGTGACCTGCCCAGCATAGCCTCGGCCATCAAGGAACAGGTTAAGGTTTTTCAAAATGTTGCGAGCGATCAGCATCAGTTAAGCGCCTCCAAAATATAGTCATTCACCAGATGCGACCGAAACGTGATGTGTTCAGCCGGATAGGGCGGAGTGAAGTCAAAGTTGAAATAGACCTTTCCCTGCACGATGTTGGCCGGAGTATTCAGGTCGACATCAGGCCAGCACCCGCCGCCAAGAATGGCCCCAAGATTGACGAGTGTGCGCAGGTAGGCATTCACGCCCTCGGTCACATCCTCGATATAGGTTTTCGTGATGTTGCGATCGACCGCCCAAAGGTGAGCGCGCTGCAGGCTTTCA
>Ga0105053_10010038_pt1 | contig 11922 bp, 9 predicted proteins | sample BON01_FD_78093 | JGI IMG/M metagenome (GOLD analysis project Ga0105053, IMG submission 78093) | Freshwater microbial communities from Lake Bonney liftoff mats and glacier meltwater in Antarctica - BON-01 | ecosystem: Environmental > Aquatic > Freshwater > Ice > Glacier meltwater | place: Lake...
ATTTCAATGATATGAGGTCCAGGGGCTCGGCCCGTCGCGCGAAGGCGCGCGCCGGACCAGGCGGGGTGCGGGGCAGCGCCCCGTGCTTGCTTTGGAGCGGTCATTCATTTCGGCGGTTGGTATTAACGAATATTTGCCTGCCGATTGATGAACGGCATTTCGCGCAGGCCCCGGCAATCAATCGATAATCAATCGGCGCGCACAACAACAAAAGGCGGCCGCCGGAACTGAGCCGGCGGCCGCCTTGGTGGGCGCATTCGATGACGCGGGAGTGGCGTTGCGCGATGCGATGGGCTCAGCCGGCCGCGGTGACCGCGCGCTTGGTGATCACGCCCACGAGATGGGCGCGGTAGGGGGCGCTGGCGTGGATGTCGCTGTTCATGTTGTCGGTGCCGATCGAGACGCCGTTGAGTGCGGCGGCGGACCAGTTGGCCGACAGGGCCTGTTCGGCGGCGGTGTGGCGGAACACGCCGCCCTGCCCCGCACCGGTCACCGCCACGCGCACGCCCTTCGGCCCGGTGGCGACGAACACGCCGACCATGGCGTAGCGCGAGGCCGGGTTCTTGAACTTCACATAGGCGGCCTTGGCCGGGATGGGGAAGGTGACCGAGGTGATCAACTCGCCCGGCTCCAGCGCCGTGGTGAACATGCCCTGGAAGTAGTCGTCGGCGGAGATTGACCGCTTGTTCGTGGTGATGGTCGCCCCCAGCGCCAGCACGGCCGAGGGGTAGCAGGCCGTGGGGTCGTTGTTGGCCATCGAGCCGCCGATGGTGCCGCGGTTGCGCACCTGGATGTCGCCGATGCCGCCGGCCAACGCGGCCAGGGCCGGGATGGCGCGCCGCACGTCAGCCGAGGCGGCCACTGCGCCGTGGATCGTCATGGCGCCGATGGTGACGGAGTCGCCGGACACGGTGATGCCGGACAGGCCGAGCTTGGCCAGGTCCACCACCGTGGTCGGCTTGTTCAGGCGCTGCTTCAGCACCGGGATGAGGGTCTGGCCGCCGGCGAGCGCCTTGGCCTCCGCATCCGCCGACAGGGCGGCAACCGCATCGGCGAGGCTCGACGGCTTCACGTAGGAAAAGTCGTACATGGGGTTCTTCCTCGTCTACTCGGCGGCCATCTTGCGGCCGGCGTTGATGATGCCCCAGATCTTCTGCGGGCTGGCGGGCATGTTGATGTGGCGCACGCCGTAATCCTTCAGCGCGTTGACCACCGCGTTGATCACCGCCGGCGGCGAGCCGATGGCGCCCACCTCGCCGCAGCCCTTCACGCCCAGCGGGTTGTGGGTGCACAGGGTGTTCTCGGTGGCGACGCTGATGTTGGTCAGATCGTCGGCGCGCGGCATGGTGTAGTCCATGAACGAGCCGGACAGAAGCTGGCCGTTTTCGTCGTAGACCGCGTGCTCGAGCAGCGCCTGGCCGATGCCCTGGGCAACGCCGCCCTGGACCTGTCCTTCGACGATCATCGGGTTGATGACGCGGCCAACGTCGTCGACGGCGGTGAAGTTGACGATGGAGGTGACGCCGGTCTCGGGGTCGATCTCGACCTCGCAGACGTGGCAGCCGCCGGGGAAGGTGAAGTTGGCGGGGTCGTAGAATGCTGTCTCGTCCAGGCCCGGCTCGATCTCGGTGATCGGGTAGTTGTGCGGCACGTAGGCGGTGAGCGCAATCTCGTTGAGGGTCTTGGCGCGGTCGGTGCCGGCCACCTTGAAGCTGCCGTCGGTGAACTCGATGTCGTCGACCGAGGCTTCGAGCAGGTGGGCGGCGATCTTCTTGCCCTTGGCGATGATCTTGTCCATTGCCTTGACCATGGCAGTGCCGCCGACGGCGAGGCTGCGGCTGCCGTAGGTGCCCATGCCGAAGGGGATCTTGGCGGTGTCGCCGTGCACGATGTCCACCTGGGAGAACGGCACGCCGAGCTGGCTGGTGACGAGTTGGGCCAGCGTGGTTTCGTGGCCCTGGCCGTGGCTGTGGGTGCCGGTAAAGACGGTGACCGAGCCGGTGGGGTGGACGCGGATATTGGCGACCTCGTAGAGGCCGGCGCGGGCGCCGAGCGAGCCGACGACCGCCGAGGGGGCGATGCCGCAGGCTTCGAGATAGGTGGAGATGCCGATGCCGCGCAGCTTGCCCTTCGCCGCGGCGGCCGCCTTTCGCGCCGGGAATCCCGCATAATCAGCGTTCTTCATGGCGACTTCGAGCGTGGTGAAGTAGTCGCCGCTGTCGTATTGCAGGGCGACCGGGGTCTGGTAGGGGAAGGCGTCCTTGGGGATGAAGTTCTGCCGGCGGATCGCGATCGGGTCGGCGCCGGTGTCGTGGCAGATGGTGTCGACGAGGCGCTCGATCAGGAAGGCCGCCTCGGGCCTTCCGGCGCCGCGATAGGCGTCGACCGGGACGGTGTTGGTGAACACGGCCTTGACCTCGACATAGATCGCCGGGGTCTTGTAGGTGCCGGCGAGCAGGGTGCCGTAGAGATAGGTCGGCACCGCGGGGGCGAAGGTGGAGAGATAGGCGCCCATGTTCGCCAGGGTGGCGACCTTGAGGGCGAGGAAGTTGCCGTCGGCGTCGAGCGCCATCTCGGCGGTGCTGACATGGTCGCGGCCGTGCGCGTCGCTCATGAAGCTCTCGGTGCGCTCTGCGGTCCACTTCACCGGGCGGCCGAGCTTGCCGGCGGCCCAGGTGACGATGGCTTCCTCGGCGTAGTGGTAGATCTTGCTGCCGAAGCCACCGCCGACATCGGGTGCGACCACGCGCAGCCGGTGCTCGGGCAGGCCGAGCACGTAGGCGCCCATCAGCAGGCGGATGACGTGGGGGTTCTGGCTGGTGGTGTAGAGGGTGTAGTCGCTGGTGGTGCGATCGAACTCGGCCAGGGCGACGCGTGGCTCCATGGCGTTGGGCACCAGGCGGTTGTTCTCGAGGTCGAGCTTGACGATCTTGGCGGCACGGGCGAAGGCGGCGTCGACGGCGTCCTTGTCGCCGAGGTGCCAGTCGTAGCAGACATTGCCGGGGGCGTTGTCATGCACCTGGCCGGCGCCGGGCTTCAGCGCGTCGGTGACGGTGGCGGTGCTGGGCAGGTCTTCCAGAACGATGTCGATCAGTTCGACCGCGTCGCGCGCCTGCTGCTTGGTCTCGGCGATGACCACGGCGATCGGGTCGCCGACGTGGCGCACCTTGCCCTCGGCGAGGACGGGGTGCTTCGGCTCGTTCATCGGCGAGCCGTCCTTGCTGTGGATCTGCCAACCGCACGGCAGGCCGCCGATCGCGGCGAGGTCTTCGGCCGTGTAGACGGCGACGACGCCCGGTGCCGCCTTGGCCGCCGCGGTGTCGATGGAGACGATGGTGGCGTGCGGGCGGTCGCTGCGGCGGATCACCGCATGGGTCTGGTGCGGGCGGTTGATGTCGTCGGTGTAGTTGCCGCGGCCGGAGATGAAGCGGTGGTCCTCCTTGCGGCGGACCGAAGCGCCAATGCCCTCGAACGGTGCGTTCATGTTGCCCCCTGCTGCGTGTGGCTGGCGCCTGGCTGACTGGTCAGCTTGGCGCGCCGCGCGTCATCGTTTCTGTCGTTGCTTCTCGGTCGATGTTATTCGGCGGCGCCCATTATTCGGCAGCTTGGGCGTGCATCAGCGGCTGGGCCGCGTCGATCGCCTTGACGATGTTGTGGTAGCCGGTGCAGCGGCAGAGATTGCCTTCCAGGCCGTGGCGGATCTCATCCTCGGACAGGCCCTGCGGGTTCTTGGCCACCAGGTCGACCGCGGCCATCACCATGCCGGGGGTGCAGAAGCCGCACTGCAGGGCGTGGTGCTCGCGGAACATCTCCTGCATGGGGTGCAGGGTGCCGTCGGCCTGGGCCAGGCCCTCGATCGTGGTGACCGCGCTGCCGTCCACCTGCAGCGCGAGCAAGGTGCAGGCTTTCACCGAGTTGCCGTCCACATGCACCACGCAGGCACCGCACTGGCTGGTGTCGCAGCCCACATGGGTGCCGGTGAGGCCGAGCTTGTCGCGCAGCAACTCGACCAGGAGCGTGCGCGCCTCGATATCCACGGTTGCGCTCTTGCCGTTAACAGTCAGCGTCACCTGAGGCATCGTTTTCTCCCCTCTGATCGTGTTTGGCCGCGCGCGCCCACGTTGCGCGATTCAGGCCAGGAGTGTTGGCACCCGCGCCGGATATGGTCAAGCGCCACGCGTTGAAAACCCCGGCGGTGGCGCGCCGGCTCAACGGTAGAGCAGCACCGGGATCATGCAGGAGCGGATCATTTCTGTCGTGGTGCTGCCGATGATCAGGGTGCGGATGCGCGAATGGCCATAGGCACCCATCACCAGCAGATCGGCGCCGCCCTGGCGCACCACGTCGGCGATCACCTCGTCGGGCTGGCCAGGCAGCACGCCCGCGGCGGCCTGGTAGCCCGCGGCGCGCAGCCTGGCCAGCGATTCGTCCAGCTTGGCGCCGGCCTGGGCGGAGGGGGAACCCACCATCAGCAGGCGCAGCGACAGTCCACGCAGCAGGCTGCCCTCGGCGATATGGGCGACGGCCTTGATGGCGCTTGGCCCACCGTCGAAGGCGATCACCACGCTCTCGATCGGCTTGAAGGCGCGCGAAGCCACCAGCACCGGATGGCGGCTGGTGCGGGCGATGCGCTCGAGGTTGGAGCCGAGATGCAGGCGGGCGAAATCGGCCGCCTCGCCGCGCTTGCCCACCACGACCAGGTTGGTGGTGCCCTCCATCTCCACCAGCGCCTCCACCAGGTCGCCCTGGCGCAGCCGCGTGATGACCTCGGCGATGCCGTCCGCGTCCAGACGCGCCTTGGCCGCATCGAGGATGGCGCGGGCGCGGCGCTGGGCCAGCTTGCCGGCCTCCTCGTCGTGGGCGGCCAGTTCGGCCAGCAGGCGGTCGCGGCTCTCGGCGTCCAGGTGGCTGCTGAAATCGGGCGCCGCGGCCGAGACGGAGCGCCGGCCGAGCACATGCATAAGCTCCACCGCCGCCCCTGTGCGCGACGCCGCCCAGGCCGCGTGGTCGCAGACGCTGTGCGAATAGACCGAGCCGTCAATCAAGGCCAGGATCGTTGGCATGGTGCGTTCCCCCGCGCGATGCAGCCGTCAGTGCCCGGCCAGGCGTTCGAGCGCCCCGGGCTTGTCATGGATGGCGAGCCTGTCGACGATGGTCTCGCTGGCCTGATTCAGCCCGATGATCTCGACCGTGGCACCATCGCGGCGGAACTTCAGCACCACCGTGTCGATGGCGGCGACGCTGGAGATGTCCCAGATATGCGCCCGCGACACGTCGATTGTCACGCGTTCCAGCACCTCCTTGAAATCGAAGGCGGTCAGGAAATCGTCTGCCGAGGCGAAGAACACCTGGCCCACCACCGTGTAGGTGCGCGCCCGGCCGTCCGCCGACAGCTTGGAGGTGACGCCGAAGATCTGCGAGACCTTCCAGGCGAAGAAGATGCCCGACAGCAGCACGCCGGCCAGCACGCCGATCGCCAGGTTGTGGGTGGCCACCACGGTGATGACGGTGGCGAGCATGACCACGCTGGAGCTGCGCGGGTGGGTGCGCAGGTTGGCGATCGACACCCAGCTGAACGTGCCGATGGACACCATGATCATGACCGCCACCAGGGCGGCCATGGGGATGCGGCTGACCCATTCGCCCAGCAGGACGATCAGCAGCAGCAGGAAAACGCCGGCGACGAAGCATGACAGCCGGCCGCGGCCGCCCGATTTCACGTTGATCACCGACTGGCCGATCATGGCACAGCCGGCCATGCCGCCGATGAAGCCGGTGGCGCAGTTGGCGATGCCCTGCCCCACGCATTCGCGGCGCTTGTTCGACGGCGTATCGGTGAGTTCGTCCACCACCTGCGCCGTCATCAGCGATTCCAGTAGGCCGACCGCGGCGATCGCCGCCGAATATGGCAGGATGATCAGCAGGGTTTCGAGGGTCAGCGGAATGTCGGGCAGCAGGAATATCGGCCAGGTGGAGGGCAGTTCGCCCATGTCGCCTACGGTGCGCAGGTCCAGCCCCAGCGACATCGACAGCGCCGTGAGCACGATGATGCAGACCAGCGGCGAGGGCACGATGCGGGTGAGCCGCGGCAGGCCGTAGATGATCGCCAGCCCGGCTGCGACCATCACATAGGTGAGCCACGGCACCCCGATCAGCTCGGGCAGTTGGGCCATGAAGATCAGGATGGCGAGCGCGTTGAGGAAGCCCGTCATCACCGAACGCGAGACGAAGCGCATCACGTAGTTCAGACGGAAGATGCCGCACAGGATCTGCAGCAGCCCTGCCAGCACGGTGGCCGCAAGTAGGTATTGCAGCCCGTAGTCGCGCACCAGGGTGACCATCAGCACGGCGGTGGCAGCCGTGGCCGCCGAGATCATGCCCGGCCGGCCGCCGAAGAAGGCGATGAGCACGGCAATGGAGAACGACGCATACAGCCCCACCTTGGGGTCGACGCCGGCGATGATCGAAAAGGCGATGGCCTCCGGGATCAGCGCCAGCGCCACCACCAGGCCTGAAAGCAGGTCGCCGCGGATGTTGCCGAACCATTCGGCCCGCAGTGTCGCAAGGTTCATCACCATACCTTCCGGGCCCCGGGCATGGCGCGACGTGCAACTGCCAGTGGGTCTCTACTCGTTGATTCGCACGATCAGCTACACACAAAAATCGCGCCGCACCAACCCGTGGTACGGCGCGATGGGAGGCAGGATGGCTGGCTTTAGGCGTGCGTCAGGCGGCGACAGGCGTCCCGATCGTCTGGACCGTATCCGGCACCACGTCGAGATGGCAGGCCGAGATGCGGCCGAGGCCCACGTCGCGCAACAGCGGCTCCTCGATCTTGCAGCGGTCGAACACGAACGGGCAGCGCGTGTGGAAGCGGCAGCCGGACGGTGGGTTGATCGGGCTCGGCACGTCGCCGTGCAGGATGATGCGCTTGCGCTGCACCGTGGGGTCCGGCACCGGCACGGCCGACAGCAGGGCCTTGGTGTAGGGATGATGCGGCGTGCCGAACAGCGTCTTGCGGTCGGCCATCTCGACGATCTTGCCGAGATACATCACCGCCACCCGGTGGGTCAGGTGCTCGACGATGGCGAGGTCGTGGCTGATGAACAGCAGCGCCAGGCCGAGCTCGTCCTGCAGGTCGGACAGCAGGTTGACGATCTGCGCCTTCACCGACACGTCGAGTGCCGAGACCGCCTCGTCGCAGATGATGAGGTCGGAGCCGGGGGCGAGCGCGCGGGCAATGGCGATGCGCTGGCGCTGGCCGCCCGAGAACTCGTGGGGGTAGCGGTACATCGCCTCGCGCGGCAGGCGCACCTTGTCGAGCAGGTCGCCTACCCGGTCGTCGAGTTCCGAGCCGCTGGCCAGGCCGAAATTGATGATCGGCTCGGCGATGATGTCACGCAGGCGCTGGCGCGGGTTGAGGCTGCTGAACGGGTCCTGGAAAATCACCTGCATGCGCTTGCGCAGCGGGCGCAGGTCGCCGGCGCCGAGGTTGTCGATCCGCTTGCCGTCCAGCCACACCTCGCCGTCGGTGATCGGGTAGAGCCGCAGGACGGCCTTGCCCACGGTTGACTTGCCGCAGCCGCTTTCGCCCACCAGCGAAAGGGTCTCGCCCTTGTTGATGGAGAAGCTCACCCCGTCGACGGCGTACACGTTGGCGGTTTGCCCGCCGAGGATGCCACCGTGGATCGGGAAGTGCTTCTTGAGGTTCTTGACCTCGAGAAGCGGACGCTCCGTGGCCGAAGCTCTGGTCGTGCTCATACTATTCCTCTTCAGGCGGCCAGGGTGCGTTCGGCGTAGTGGCAAGCAACCCAATGGACCGGCGCCTTCTCCTCGATAGCCGGAGCCATCCGGCGGCAGACGTCGGTGACATTGGGGCAGCGGCTGGCGAAGGCGCAGCCGATGATGGGCTTGCGCAGGCTGGGCACGGAGCCCTCGATCTCGGTGAGCTTGCTGCGTCCGGTTTCGTGCAGCGAAGAACCGAGCTTGGGCATGGCACCCATCAGGCCTTGGGTGTACGGGTGCAGCGGGTTGAGGAAGATATCCTCCACCGTGCCCTCCTCCACCTTGCGCCCGGCATACATCACCACCACCCGCTGGGCCATTTCGGCCACCACGCCCAAATCGTGGGTGATGAGCATGATGGCGGCACCGACGCGGGTCTTGAGGTCGCGCATCAGTTCGAGGATCTGCGCCTGGATGGTGACGTCCAGCGCCGTGGTCGGCTCGTCGGCCACCAAAAGCTGCGGGCTGCAGGCCAGCGCCATGGCGATCATCACGCGCTGGCGCATGCCACCGGACAACTGGTGCGGATATTCGCGCACCCGCCGCGCCGGTGCCGGGATGCCCACCAGCGTGAGCATCTCGATCGCCCGCTGCTCGGCGTCCCTGGCGGAGACGCCCTCGTGCAGGATCACCGTCTCGCCAATCTGCTTGCCCACGGTGAGCACCGGGTTCAGCGACGTCATCGGCTCCTGGAAGACCATCGAGATGTCCTTGCCGCGGATGGCCTGCATCTCGGGCTCGGACAGCTCGAGCAGGTTCCTGCCCTGGAACATGATCTTGCCGGCGATCTTGCCCGGCGGTTCCTGGATGAGGCGCATGATGGACATGGCGGTGACGGACTTGCCGCAGCCGCTTTCGCCCACCACGGCCACCGTCTCGCCGGCGTCGATGCTGAACGAAACCCCTTCGACGGCGCGGACCACGCCGTCGATGGTGCCGAAATGCGTCTGTAGATTCTGGACTTCGAGAAGAGCCATTGCTGATCAGATCCTCTTGGCCATGCGCGGGTCGAGCGCATCGCGCAGTCCGTCACCCAACAGGTTCACCGACAGCACGGTCAGCGACAGGAAGATGGCCGGGAAGAACACGATGTAGGGCTTCACCTGCCAGAGGGCGCGGCCCTCGGCCATGATGTTGCCCCAGGACGGGATGATCGGCGGCGTGCCGGCGCCGATGAACGACAGCGTGGCTTCGGAGATCATCGCCGAGGCGCAGAAGAACGTCGCCTGCACCGTCACCGGGGCCAGCGTGTTCGGCAGGATGTGCTTCCAGATGATTTTGGGCACGCGCGTGCCCGAGGCGATCGCCGCCTCGACGTAGGGCTGCTCGCGCAGGGTCAGCACCACGCCGCGCACCAGGCGTGCGACGCGCGGCACGTCGGCCACCACCAGCGCGAAGATCACGTTCTCCACGGAGGCGCGGGTCAGCGCCATCATGGCGATGGCCAGCAGGATCGACGGGATCGACATCAGGCCGTCGACGACGCGCATCACCACCGCGTCCACGCTGCGTACGAAGCCCGAGATCAGGCCGATTGCCAGGCCCAGCACCGCGGAGATGATCGCCACCGCGAAGCCGACGATCAGCGAGATGCGCGCGCCGTAGATCACTCGCGAATACACGTCGCGGCCAAGCATGTCGGAGCCGAACCAGAACTCCGCGGACGGCGCCCTGGTGCGCTTGGCCGGCGCCAGCGCGGTGGGGTCCGCTGTCCACAGCAATGGCGCGAAGATCGCCATCAGGATGAACAGGATCACCATGAACCCGCCGACGGCGATGGTGGGGTGGCGGTAGATGAACATGCCGACCGGCCCGCGTTCCTTGCGGGGCGGCAGCACGTCGGCCAGTTGCGGAGCGGCCGTGAAGTTAGGCGAGGAGGCTGTTGTTGTGCTCATCAGTAGCGAATCCTCGGATCGAACACGGTGTAGAGGAGGTCGACGCCCAGATTGACGATGACGTAGACGAAGCTGAACATCAGCACCACGCCCTGGATCACCGGGTAGTCGCGGCGCAGGATGGCATCGACGACCAGACGACCGACGCCGGGAATGGCGAACACGCTCTCGGTCACCACCGCGCCGCCGATCAGGCCGGCGAAGCCGATGCCGATGATGGTGATGATCGGCACCGCGGCGTTCTTCAGCGCATGCACGAACAGGATGGAGCGCTGCCCCACCCCCTTGGCCTTGGCGGTGCGGACGTAATCCTGGCTCAGGACCTCAAGCATCGTGGCGCGGGTGATGCGCGCGATCAGCGCGATGAAGATGGCGCCGAGGGCGATGGACGGCAGCATCAGGTTGCTGAGCCAGCCGCCCAGACCCTGGGTAATCGGCGTGTAGCCCTGCACCGGGAACCAGTCGAGCTGGAGCGCGAAGATGTAGGCGAGCACGTAGCCCACCACGAACACCGGCACCGAGAAGCCCAACACGGCGATGACCATTACCGCGCGGTCGATCCAGGTGCCGTGCTTCCAGGCCGCCAGGACGCCCATCGGGATGGCGCAGCCCAGCGCGATGACCAGCGTCAGGAACATGAGCGAGAATGTTGGCTCCAGCCGCTGCTGGATCATGTGGCTGACCGGCAGGTTGGTAAAGATCGACACGCCCAGGTCGCCCTGGATCACCCGGAACAGCCACTCCAGGAAGCGCACGAGGAATGGCCGGTCGAGGCCGAGCGAGGCGCGGATACGTTCCACGTCATCGGGGGTTGCCTGGTCGCCGGCGATGATTGCGGCCGGATCGCCCGGCGCAAAATAAAGCAGGCTGAAGACGAACAGGGCAACGATCAGCATCACCGGGATGGTGGCGATGATCCGTCGGATGATATAGGCCCACATGCCTTGATTTACCTCCGGGTCAGGGGCGAGGGAGGATAGCGACGGGAATCTGCTTGCGCCATGGCCGGCGCCACCGCGAGGCTCCCCGATCGGTCAGCGTGCGATCGATCATAACATGTCATCTTCGCAGGATACTCCATCGTCACCTTGGTCCCAGCACTCAAGTCCCGGCGCAATCGTCCAGGCACGCAATTCAGCACAATCGATCGGCCCCGCACGCGCGCCGCCAGCCTGCCCCAGCGCCAGCCGGCTGGCCATAGCCAACCTGCACGTCTGCAACATTGCCATTCGAAGGGGTCTGTTAAAAGCCGTCGCGCCGAGGTTTCCGCCATTCGGCATGGCCGTGATCGCCTCGACTTCAAACCGCCCCCCATCCATCTCGGTCAGGGACCGGCATTTCCACAGCGCCGATTGGTAAAAGCTGGGCCGGCGGCGCCTCCGCCCAGCGTGTTGTCACAGTTATGCTGCCTGCCGCGTACACTCGCAAGTCATTCATCAACGTTCAGCAGCAGATTCCCCAGCAGCATCAAGCGCGCGGGACAAACGCCGCAGCCATAAACACGCCGTGCGGGCGTGGTCGCCCCCGCGAGACCCACCGTGCCTCGTGGATCACCCACAGCCTCGATCACGCATCAGGCCCGGCGCACATTCCAGAAGGTCGAGAAGCCATTGAGAACGCCTGTTATATCACTGCGATAGGCGGTCGGCTGCTGGTATTGACCCAGCGGCATGTAGGGCACGTCGGCCAGGGCCTGCTGCTGCATGGCGGCACAGATATTCTGCTGCGAGGCTTGGTCGGGCGCGTCGAACCAAGCGCTGCGCAGCCGCTCCAGCTCCGGCGAGACGCACCAGCCCGGCCAGGCGCTGGGCTGGTCGCCGTTGCCGCGCAAGGCGATGTGGCCCGCCGGGTTGAGGTGGTCGGTGCCGGCCCAGCCGGTGACGAACAGGTTCCAGCCGCCCTGCCCCGCCGGTTCCTTTTTGGCGCGCCGCTGCAGCATGGTGCCCCAGTCGGTGACGATGTAATCCACGTTCATGCCGATCTTGGCGAGCATGTCTGCGCCCACGTCGCCCAGCGCCTTCAGGATGGGGTAGTCCACCGCCACCATGAGCACCACCTTTTCACCGTTGTAGCCGGCGGCCTTCAGCTGTTCCCTGATCTTGGCGGGGTCTTTTTTGCGGGTGTAGATCTCCAGCCCGGCGGTGCTCGCCATGGGCGTGCCGGGCGTGAAATAGCCCAGCGGCGTGTAGTACATCGCCGGGTCGTCGCCGACGATCGCCTGCATGTAGTCGGCCTGGAACAC
>Ga0105053_10010040_pt1 | contig 11921 bp, 12 predicted proteins | sample BON01_FD_78093 | JGI IMG/M metagenome (GOLD analysis project Ga0105053, IMG submission 78093) | Freshwater microbial communities from Lake Bonney liftoff mats and glacier meltwater in Antarctica - BON-01 | ecosystem: Environmental > Aquatic > Freshwater > Ice > Glacier meltwater | place: Lake...
ACCAGGCGGTCCACCATCCAGGCCGGTGTTGGCACGCGCGTGTTCACGCCGCGCACCACCCGCCCACTGAAACGCCCGCAAAGATCGGGCGCCAGGACGCTTACCGCCAGCTGGTCAGCGATCTGCACCTCCACCGCAAGAGATTGGGGTTGCTGAAGCGGCGCGCCGGTCAGCGCCGACAGCTCGCGCGCAATGCCATAAACGCTCAGGCAATGCGCCAAGTTGGGCGTGAGCTTGAGCGTGAACAGCATGTCGTCCAGCGCCAGCTGCTCGCGAATGTTGCGGCCCACCACCGCATCAAGGCTCAGCTCCAGCAAACCGCCGTGGTCCTCGGAGAGTTTGAGCTCACGCGCCGAGCACAGCATGCCCTGGCTTTGCACGCCGCGCAGCTTGCCCACATGAATCGTGAACGGCTTGCCGTCCTCACCGGGCGGCAACTCGGCGCCCACCGTGGCGCAGGGCACCAAAATGCCGACGCGGGCGTTGGGCGCGCCGCACACGATGGTCAGTGGCCGGGGATGGCCCACGTCCACCTGACACACGCGCAGGCGATCGGCATCGGGATGCTGCTCGGCCGTCAGGATGCGGCCCACCACCACCCCAGAAAAAGGCGGCGCCGCAGGGGTCAGCCCTTCCACTTCCAAGCCCGCCATGGTCAGCGTGTCGGCCAGTTGTTGACTGGTCAGCAGTGGGTTGCAAAAGCTGCGCAACCAGGATTCGGGAAATTGCATGGTGTCTTGTCGAGTGGGTCAGCGGAACTGCGAAAGGAAGCGAACATCGCCATCAAAAAACAGACGCAGGTCGTTCACCCCGTAACGCAGCATGGTGAGCCGGTCCGGCCCCATACCAAAGGCAAAACCGATGAAGCGCTCAGGGTCCAGCCCCATGTTGCGCACCACGTTCGGATGTACCTGTCCCGAGCCCGCCACCTCCAGCCAGCGCCCAGCCAGAGGGCCGCCTTGGAACTGAATGTCAATTTCAGCGCTGGGCTCGGTAAATGGGAAAAAACTCGGGCGAAAACGCAGCACCAGATCGTCACTCTCAAAAAAGGAACGGCAAAAGTCAGTGAACACAAACTTGAGGTCTTTGAAGCTCACGTTCTCACCGATCCACAAGCCTTCGCACTGGTGGAACATCGGCGAATGGGTGGCATCGCTGTCTACCCGATAGGTGCGACCGGGTGCGATCACCCGAATTTCTGGCATGCCGTGGCCCGCATCCAACGCCGCCCGGTTGCGCTTCACATGCGACACCGCGTGCCGGATCTGCATCGGACTGGTGTGCGTACGCAGCAAATTGGGTGCATTCAAACTGCCGCCTTCCACGTAGAAGGTATCGTGCATGGAACGCGCCGGATGGTCTTCGGGCGTGTTCAGCGCGGTGAAGTTGAACCAGTCGGACTCGATTTCTGGACCATCGGCCACTTCAAAGCCCATGGAGCCAAAAATGGTTTCGATGCGCTCAAGGGTCAGGCTCACCGGATGCAAACCGCCTTGGCCGCGTTGGCGTCCAGGCAGTGTCACATCCAGCGCCTCTGCTTGGAGCTGAACAGCCAGCTCGGCGTTGGCCAGCGCCTGGCGGCGCTCGGTCAACGCGCCTTCGATGCCCTGCTTAGCCTGGTTGATGGCAGCGCCGCGCGACTTTTTGTCTTCCACCGGCAAACTGGCCAGGCCCTTCATCAGCTCCGTGATGCGACCCGACTTACCCAGATACTGGGCCTTGGCGTTCTCCAGATCGGCCGGGGTAATGGCTTGCGCGAATGCGGCGCGCGCGCCTTGCGCCAGGGCATCCAACTCGTTCATGGTGGGGCGTGGTGTGCGTTGAAACTAAGAAACAAGAAAAAAGGGCTGAAAGCCATGAGGAATTCCCTCAAGCTTCAACCCCTTTGAGTGACCGTCCCCAAACCGCTTGCACGGCTGGGGCGTCATGAATCAAGCGGCCAACTTGGCTTTGACTTGTTCCACAATGCTGTTGAACGCAGCAACGTCGTTCACAGCCATGTCGGCGAGAACCTTGCGGTCGATCTCGATATTGGCTTTCTTCAGGCCGTTGGCGAACCGACTGTACGTCAGACCGCAAGCGCGTGAGCCGGCGTTGATACGCGCGATCCACAGCCGGCGGAAAACGCGCTTTTTGTTGCGACGATCACGGTAGGCGTACTGGCCCGCTTTCATCACCGCCTGTTTGGCGATGCGATAAACGTTGCCACGGCGACCGCGGAAACCCTTGGCAAGGGCGAGAACTTTTTTGTGGCGGGCGCGTGCCGTTACACCACGTTTGACGCGAGGCATGTGTGACTCCTTTGTTCGTCGTTGATCAAATGCCCATGCCGGGCAGCATCTGCGCCACGTGACCCATATTGGTCGCATGAACAATGACTGTACCGCGCAACTGGCGCTTGGTCTTGGTGGTCTTCTTGGTCAGGATGTGACGTTTGAAGGCCTGACCGCGTTTAACGGTGCCACCAGGACGAACGCGAAATCGCTTCTTCGCGCTGCTTTTGGTCTTCATTTTGGGCATCTGCATGCTCCTTTTCATTTGTGCTCGTGAGGCGCCGCCAACAACCAGTTGGCGGACTTGTTGGCCCCGAGCCACTTTTGATGAAGCGCCTCGCGGCGCCTCGGTTCGGCCTCAAACTCGCGTCCGAGACCTCGGACCAGCAGGAGACTACCCTGCCCGTCCAATGCTATTTATCTTCAACCATCGAAGCTATCTCAAGCAGATGGTGTACTGCCCTCGGGCACTGGCTTGGGTGTTGCGCTACCCGCTTTCTTGCGCCCAGGCGCAATCATCATGATCATCTGACGTCCTTCCAGCTTCGGAAACTGTTCAACGATGATGATGTCGGCCAACTCGTCGCGAATGCGGTTGAGCAATGCCAAACCAAGATCTTGGTGTGTGATCTCGCGACCGCGAAACCGCAGTGTGATCTTGCACTTGTCACCGTCATCGAGAAAGCGCCGAATGTTGCGCATTTTGATGTTGTAGTCACCGTCATCGGTGCCTGGACGGAACTTGACTTCCTTGATCTCGATGACTGTCTGCTTGGCCTTGGCCTCAGCCGCACGCTTTTGCTCTTGGTACTTAAATTTGCCATAGTCCATCAAGCGACACACAGGTGGCACAGCGGTGGCCGCAATTTCGACCAAATCCACGTCCAGCTCGCCGGCCATGCGCAGCGCTTCGGTCAAACTGACAATACCGAGAGGCTCATTCTCGGGACCATTGAGGCGAACCTCAGGGGCCATGATTTCTCGGTTCAGTCTGTGTGCGCGCTCTTCGCGTTGGCGGCGGTCACGAAAGTTGGTAGCTATGGTGTGTTCCTTGATGTGGGCCAATTAAACAAAAAGACTTTGAGACAAAAAACCCAAAGTCGAACGCAATCGTGCCTCGCGCCGCAGCCGCAGGAGCATCAGCCAAACCGTTTGGAAAATCAAACTTTGGATGAAATGTCTGCCGCAATCAACTGGGAAAAGTTTTCAAGCGCCATGACACCGAGGTCTTTGTTGCCCCGAGCCCGCACAGCCACGGCACCGGCCGCCTTCTCTTTGTCGCCCACGACAAGGATAAAAGGCGGCTTTTGCAACGTGTGCTCTCTTATTTTATACGTTATTTTTTCGTTGCGAAGATCGGTTCCCACCCTAAGCCCTTGATTTTGCAGCGTTCTGACAATTTCACGACAGTATTCTGACTGTGCATCGGTAATATTGAGTACCACTACCTGCACTGGGGACAGCCATACAGGCAAAGCGCCTGCGTGCTGCTAGATCAGGATACCGATGAAACGCTCAAGACTGCCCACGATCGCACGGTGAAGCATGACGGGGTAATGGCGCGCACCGTCCTCCCCCACATATTGCGCGTCCAGCCGCTCGGGCATAGAGAAGTCCACCTGCATCGTGCCGCACTGCCACTGGCGACCGATGGCGTCTTTCAACGTGTACTCGATCTTCGGGCCGTAAAAGGCACCGTCGCCTGGCGATATTTCAAATTCGCAACCCGATCGGCGCAGACTTTCCATGAGCGCATGCTCGGCCTTGTCCCAGCTCTCGTCGCTGCCAATGCGGGCATCCGGGCGCGTCGCCGCCTTGTAAATGATGTCGGTGAAGCCGAAGTCTTGGTAGACCTTTTGCAGTAGCGTGGTATAGGCCACGCACTCGGGCAAAACCATCTCTTCGGTACAGAAAATATGGCCGTCGTCCTGCGTGAAGGCCCGCACCCGCATGATGCCGTGCAGGCCGCCACTGGGCTCGTTGCGGTGGCATTGGCCGAATTCGCCGTAGCGCAATGGGAGATCGCGGTAGCTCTTGATGCCCTGCTTAAAGATCAGGAGGTGACCCGGGCAGTTCATCGGCTTTAAGGCGTAGTCGCGCTTTTCACTCTCGGTGGTAAACATGTTGTCACGGTACTTGTCCCAATGGCCGGTCTTCTCCCACAGTGAGCGGTCGATGATTTGCGGCCCCTTGACTTCCTGGTAGCCGTTGTCGCGGTAGACGCGGCGCATGTGCTGCTCCACCTCTTGCCACAGCGCCCAGCCCTTGGGGTGCCAAAACACCGTACCGGGCGAATGCTCGTCTATGTGAAAGAAATCGAGTTCGCGGCCGAGCTTGCGGTGATCGCGTTTTTCCGCTTCCTCCAGCATCGTCAGGTGTTGCTGCAAAGCCTCCTTGCTGGCGAACGCAACACCGTAGATGCGCTGCAGCATCTCGTTGCGGTGGTCGCCACGCCAGTAGGCACCGGCTAACTTCATGAGTTTGAAGTGCCTGAGTTTGCCGGTGCTGGGCACATGCGGGCCACGGCACAGGTCTTCAAAATTGCCTTCCCGGTACAGGCTGACATCTTCGTTGCTCGGGATGCTGGCAATGATTTCGGCCTTGTAATGCTCGCCCATGCCTTTGAAGTACGCCACTGCCTCGTCGCGCGGCAGCACGCGCCGCGCTACCGGTTCGTCTTTTGCCGCTAGCTCGGTCATGCGCTGCTCGATCGCCACCAAATCTTCCGGTGTAAAAGGGCGCTTGTAGGCGAAGTCGTAGAAAAAACCGTGTTCGATCACCGGACCGATGGTGACCTGAGCTTCGGGGAACAGCTCTTTCACCGCGTAGGCCAGCAGGTGGGCGGTGGAGTGACGGATCACCTCCAAACCGTCTGCGTCTTTGGCGGTGACGATGGACAGCCGCGTATCCGCCGTAATTCGGTAGCTGGTGTCGACCACCCGGTCACCGATCTTGCCCGCGAGCGCGGCCTTGGCCAGACCCGAACCGATGGACGCGGCAACTTCAGCCACGGTGACTGGGCCGGAAAATTCGCGCTGGGAACCGTCGGGAAGCGTGATGTGCAACATGAGAAGTCCAGAAAACAAAAAAGCGCGGCAGGGGCCGCGCTGGTGGGATGAGATCGAAAGGAAATCGGGCAGGCGCGAGCTGCAGGCCTTAGCAGGCCAGAAGAAGTTTCTTCTGAGTTCGCGGTGTCATAACCAGATTCCCTTTCTTGCTCTTGGTGTGTTGTCGAAACACCTCGAATTTTCCCACATTCTCGCCAGGTTAAGCATGCCCCAACCCAGGGCGCCGCCGAAACCGCCTTTGCCGGACCGCCAGCGCCGACCCGTGAAAGGGGTGACGCCGCAGGCGGTGCGGGGAGTTGGTCAATCTCTCAATGAAACTGCTCTTCCTCGGTTGAGCCGGTCAGCGCCTTCACACTGGACGAGCCGCCCTGGATTACGGTGGTCACGTCGTCAAAATACCCCGCGCCCACCTCTTGTTGGTGCGACACAAAGGTATAGCCCTTCTCGCGCGCAGCAAATTCCTGCTCCTGCACCATTTCGGTGTAGTGCTTCATGCCTTCGCCCTGGGCGTATGCATGGGCAAACTGGAAGGTGTTGAACCAGTTGATGTGGATGCCAGCCAGTGTGATGAACTGAAACTTGTAACCCAGCGCCGACAGGTCTTCCTGAAATGACGCAATCTGCTTGTCGTTGAGGTTCTTTTTCCAGTTGAACGACGGCGAGCAGTTGTAGCTCAGCAACTTGCCCGGGCAAGCGGCATGCACAGCCTGCGCGAATTCGCGGGCAAAGCCGATGTCGGGTACGCCGGTTTCGCACCACACCAGATCGGCATAGGGCGCGTAGGCCACGCCGCGGCTGATGGCTTGCTCCAGGCCGTTTTTCACGCGGTAGAAGCCTTCAGGTGTGCGCTCGCCGGTCAAGAATGGCTTGTCGTTGTCGTCGTGGTCGCTGGTGATCAGGTTGGCGGCTTCGGCGTCGGTGCGGGCCAGCACGATGGTGGACACCCCCATCACGTCGGCAGCAAAGCGCGCAGAGATCAGCTTCTCGCATGCCTCACGTGTGGGCACAAGCACTTTGCCACCCATGTGGCCGCATTTCTTCACTGCTGCGAGCTGGTCTTCGAAGTGCACACCAGCGGCACCGGCGGCAATCATGTTTTTCATCAGCTCGAAGGCGTTCAACACCCCGCCGAAGCCGGCTTCGGCATCGGCCACGATGGGCAAGAAGTAATCGATGAATTCCTGGCTGCCTGGCTCGACACCGCGACCCCACTGAATTTCGTCGGCGCGTTTGAAGGTGTTGTTGATGCGGCGAACCATGGTCGGTACCGAGTCGTACGCGTAAAGCGACTGGTCGGGGTACATGGTTTCTGACGAGTTGCCGTCGGCGGCGACTTGCCAGCCTGACAGGTACACGGCTTCCAGCCCGGCCTTGGCCTGCTGCATGGCCTGGCCGGCGGTGATTGCGCCAAACGCGTTCACATAGCCTTTCTTGGACGCGCCGTTGATCTTGTGCCACAGCTTTTCAGCACCGCGCTTGGCCAGCGTCTGCTCGATCTGCATGCTGCCGCGCAGGCGCACCACGTCGGCGGCACTGTAGCCACGCTTCACGCCCTTCCAGCGCGGGTTGCTGGCCCAGTCTTTTTCAAGAGCATCTATCTGTTGCTGACGGCTGAGTTGTTGGTTGGCGGATTGGGGCATGAAAGCGACTCCTGAGTTTGATGAGAAGAAAGGCGGCCCCAAGACAAAAGCTGAAAACCGATGTCCTTACTGTAAGTCTTATACAAGACTAAAAGCAAATCTTATGTCTTATATAAGACAATTATTTAATCTATAAAAATCAATGACTTGCCACTGTTATTTCTCCATATGAAAACATATTTATCACATTGAGAAATTTCGTAGCGCTGCCACATTGTTTATTTCATATAGTGATAATTAAAAGCTCATGGCGAAAAATTGCGTCCAAAACGTGTGGCGCCTGCACCGCTACCGCCTTCGGGCATCATTCGCCTCCATGCAGTTCCCGCCAGAGCAACCACCATCCGTGCCGCAACCTGGGTGGTGGCACTTCGCATCGCTGGGCCTGAGCATGGCGCTGGTGGGAAGCTACGTCGCCCTGTCCAAGCCGCTGGTGCTGGTGTTTCCTGTGTTCTTGCTGGCATGGCTTCGGTTTGGCATCGGCGGGCTGGCGATGTGGCGCTGGCTGAAGAAGCCCGCAGACGAGGCGCCTTTGTCGACACACACACGCCGTCTGTTGTTTCTGGAATCACTCCTGGGCAACTTTCTGTTCTCGATCTTCATGCTGTACGGCGTGAGCATGACCACCGCAGTGGGCGCGGGCGTGGTGATGTCGTCGATCCCAGCGGTGGTGGCGCTGCTGAGCTGGCTGTTTTTGCGTGAACGCATCGGCTGGCGCAGTTTGGCGGGCATCGCCTGCGCGGCAATCGGGATCACCCTCTTCTCGTTGCAAAAAGTGGACTCGGCCAACGCCTTGGCCAGCGCGGCCGCCGAGCCCTGGGGCGTGAGCCGCGCGTTGCTGGGCAACCTGCTGGTATTCGCAGCAGTGGTGTGCGAGGCATCCTATGTGGTGATCGGCAAGCGGCTCACTGACGGGCTTGGCCCCAAGCGCATTTCGGCCATCATCAATCTCTGGGGTTTGGCGCTGGTGACGCCCATGGGCCTGTGGGCGGCGTTGCAGTTTGACTTTGGCGCCGTTTCAATGCCGATCTGGGGACTGCTGGTGTTCTATGCGCTGGCAGCCAGCATGTGGACCGTGTGGCTGTGGATGACGGGCTTAAAGCGCGTACCGGCCTCTCAAGCCGGCGTGTTTACCGTGATGCTGCCGATCAGCGCGGCGGCGATTGGTGTGATCTTCATGGGGGAGCGGCTCACCGGTCTGCAGATGCTGGCGTTTGCCATTGCGATGTTCGGCTTGGTGCTGGCCACGCTGCCTGCTCGGCGGCTGCAACCGCTGGCGAACCCCTGATTAAACAGACCACAGCCCATTGGGGTTGGTGCCGATGAGATATTGACCCACCCCCCACTCCCCACCCCCACCCCCTACCCCCTACCCCCCCACCCCCCACTGCTCAGTTCTCGGTCGGCGTCAACAGGGATAAGAAGGTGGAAGATGTCAACAGACGATTCCAGTCACCAACCAAAGACAGGTCAGGCGCGCACCTGTGTTGCGCCGGCGTCATCCACGTATTGCGCAGGCACTTTGCCCGCCAGTCGCAAGGCAATAAGAAGCACCAGCAGCAAGAGCTGTCCGCCGCCATACCCAGCCCTGCCAGCCCTGCCGGCCCTTCCAGCCAGGGCGACATGTGCCCCAACAGTGCCAGCGGCACACACACCGCGTTGTAGCCCGCCGCCGACAGCAGGTTCTGGTGGACGATGCGCATGGAGTCGCGGACCAGGGCGAGGGTGTGCACACAGCCAGCACCCGCCCGCCCTGAATCACATAGGCCGACTGCCCCTGCGTCGGCACGCAGACCCTCTTTTAAACGGATGACGGCCAGCCAGCCTCGCTCGTAGGCCAGGTGGGCACGCGGTGCATCGCTCTTTGTCTCGTCGGTGTGCTCAGCGGTCAAGCAGCAGAACGCAGCAGATTCCAGCTCCACCCAGCTCCACCCAGCCCCCGCCCAAACGATCGGCCCGCATGCCCTGCCCTGCCCGGCCTGCTCCTGTAGCGCTGTCAGCTCGGGCACCGCACCGCTTGCGCCTCGTTCCGCAGCCGCCAACACAATGCCGCCCGACACCGGGTGCAGCGAGCCCGCTGCCAGGACGGCAGCCAGTGCCAGCGCCTCGGTTTCAGAACTGCCTGGGCGAACGGTACCGAAGACACCGCCAGCCGATCTTGGGTGAGCGTGCCGGTCCTGTCGAAAACCACCGCATTGATCCCGGCCAGCGCCTCGAACGCCTACAGGCAGCGCGCCAGAATGCCCCGCCGCGCCAGCGCACCCGCCGAACTCAGCCTAGCGGCCGGCGTGGCCAGCGAGAGCGCACAGGGACAGGTGACGGTCAGCAGCGCCACCGCGACCGACAGCGCCTTGGTGTGGTCAATCTGCCACCAATACCCAAACGCCGCAGCACCGGCCAGCAGCACCAGCACCACAAACGGCCCGGCAATGCAGTCGGCCAGCAGCGCCAGAAGCAGCTTTTCGGTTGAGGCATTTTTTATCAGCGCCACGATCTGGGCAAAGCGGGTTTCGCGTCACAGGCGCTGAATCTCCACCAGCACCGGGCCGCCCAGGTTGTAACTGCCCGCCACCACCGCCTCGCCGCGCAACCGCATCACCAGCTGCAACTCGCCAGTGCGCAAGGCCTCGTCTGCTGTGGCGCGCTCGCGCTGTACCGCGCCATCGCCCGGGAAGGCTTGCCCAGCCTGTACCCGCACCATGTCGCCCACCTGCAGCTGGCGCACCGAGGCGGCTTGGAAGCTGACGACGGCGACTTGCTGGTCACAGGTCTGGGGCAGCCGGTTCATCAGGCTGTCGAGCGCTTTCGCGGTGCGATCAAGCGCTTTGCGCTACAGGTAGCGTCAACCGAGCAAAAAAAAGCACAAATATGGTTAGCGAGTCGAACCAAATCTCTTGTCCCCACGGGTTCAGGGGGTCGAAAGTGGCCGCTGAAGCGACCACAAATGTCATCAGAATGCCCACCGTGACCGGGGTGTCCATGCCGACCCAACCGGGTCTCAAGTCGAGACAGGCGCTGCGAAAAAAGGGCCGCTGGCAAAGAAGACCACCGGCAGGCTGGGCACCCAGCTGGCAAAACGCAGCAGCTGGTTGATGTCAGCCGGAATATCGCCAGGCTGGGTCACGTAAGCCGGGCATGCACACACCATCACCTGCATTGAGCAAAAGACCGCCACGAACAGCGCCAAAGCGCCTGGCGGGTCTCAAGCAGACGCTCGCTGACCGACAAGGCTTGCGCCAGGTGCGACATGCGGGTGAGCGAGGAATCCCAGCACACCGTCGGGCGGCGCGTTGCCGCGTGCACCTATGCGCGTTGCACACCGGGCAGACCTAGCAGCGCGCACCCCATCGTGTCGGCGCAAGCCGCGCAGTACACGCCCTGCAACATCAGCACCGACTCGGCAGAGGCTGGGCCGTCGGCATCGTGGAAGGTGGTGAAGTCCTGCTGCTCGACAGGATCGTCCAGCACGTTAAAGTTGTCGGTGACGCTGAGCGGCCTGCGGTGCGCGCCAAAAATGCTTTTTGCACCCGCGTCATCGCGCGCTGTGAAGTCGTCGAGGGATGACAGCGCCGGGAACGCGATGACGGCCTGGTTCGTGCCGTGAGGGCAGTTCAGGTCAGATTTCATGCGCTTGATTTAGGTCAACCGGCTTACCGTGGCCTTTGTTAGGCTAGCGTACGCAGAGACTAAAAAACCCAAAACCCACCCACTTGATTGGAGAATTCCATGTACAAGCGCATTCTGGTCGCCACAGACGGCTCCAAACTGTCCAACCTGGCGGTGGAGCACGCCATCGAACTGGCCGATCTCACCAGCGCGGAGGTGGTTGCACTCAAAGTGGTGCCGCGTTACCCACAGACCTATTTCGAGGGCGGTATGGCCTTGGCAGCAGCTGAGATGAGCCGCATCGAGAAACAGTGGAACGACGAGGCTTTAACGGTCGTGCACGCCGTTAAGTCGGCTGGGCAGTTGCGCGATGTGAAAGTAAAGGCAGTCACAGTGAAGTCCGACTTGATAGCTGAAGCAATAATCGCCGCTGCCAAACGCAACAAGTGCGATCTGATCGTGATGGCTTCACACGGCCGCCGTGGCATCAAGCGTCTGTTGCTGGGCAGTGAGACGCAGCAGGTGCTGACGCATTCGCACATTCCGGTGCTGGTTTTGAGGTAACCCCCCGCACCGCTGAATTGGCTCCCCTACGCCAACTACCGCGTCACCCCAAGGGGTTAGCACAGGTGGCACGGCAAAGCCGGTCTGCGGCGCCCTGCGTTGAGACGCGTGCTCCACCGATTTCTCACGGTTTCCTGATGTCAAGCGAACGCGTTCTTGTACTGCTCACGTAGCACGTTCTTCTGCACCTTGCCCATGGTGTTGCGCGGCAGTTCAGACACGATCACGCAATGTTTGGGGATTTTGAAGTTGGCGAGTCGGACTTTGAGGCTGGCGATCACCTGATCGGGCTGCACTGTAGCGCCCGGTTTGGCGATCACCACCGCCACACCCACTTCGCCGAAGTCCGGGTGCGGCACACCCACCACCGCGCTCTCCATGACGCCAGACATGTCGTTGATCTCGCCCTCAATTTCGGCCGGGTAGACATTGTAGCCGCCGGAAATGATCAGATCTTTGCTGCGGCCAACAATGGTCAGGTAGCCGTTTGCACCCAACTGCCCCACGTCGCCGGTTTTAAAGAAGCCATCGGCAGTGAACTCCTCGGCGGTTTTCTCTGGCATGCACCAGTAGCCATTGAAGACATTGGGACCGCGCACCTGGAGGCCACCGATCTCGCCCGCTGCGACCGGCTGCCCCTGCTCGTCCACCACCCGCAATTCGACATCTGGCAGCGCGAAGCCCACGGTGCCCCCACGCCGTTCGCTGGCACCGCCGTGACGCGGGTCGGGCACGCAGGGGTTTGAGGTGAGCATGATGGTTTCGCTCAT
>Ga0105053_10010044_pt1 | contig 11919 bp, 2 predicted proteins | sample BON01_FD_78093 | JGI IMG/M metagenome (GOLD analysis project Ga0105053, IMG submission 78093) | Freshwater microbial communities from Lake Bonney liftoff mats and glacier meltwater in Antarctica - BON-01 | ecosystem: Environmental > Aquatic > Freshwater > Ice > Glacier meltwater | place: Lake...
AACGAGCCGAGTGAAGGTGGCAGGGGGCCAAGTGAAGTTGGCAAGGGGCCGAGTGCAGCTAGCAAGGAGCCAAGCGAAGCTGGCAAGGGGCCGAGTGGACTTCCTAATCAACGACATTTCCAGCCACCGGCGGAGTAAGTAGGAGCACCATCAACAACCAAACACCCCAACCAGGGTGCAGTCAGGCTCAAACCAGAGCCTTAGAACCATCCCCAACCCGGGATCAGCCCACCGCTCAAACGAGCGCAAGAATCAGCGCGTTCAGAACAAGCCCCCGCCCGGAAACCAAAGAACCAGTTAACAAGGCCGATATGTTCGCGAACAGGGCCAGAGCAGGCCATAAGGGCAAGACCAGAGACAACAAGGGGCACCGGCCTCACCTGAGACGTGACCACCCATACTCTGACGACAACCGCATCAGGCTGATCACGAGGCCCCCAGTTGGATTCAGTGAGGACGGCGTGATCACGCTGAGGATGGCGTTCCCCCGTGACACGAAGGCGAGTGAGATCGTGGAGATCGCGACCGCCGTGCTCGCGCACGAGAAGGACCCACCACCGTTCCAGGTGACGGCGACCGAGAAGGGGCTCGCAGAGTGCCAGATCCACCGGGATCTGATTCCGGGGCTGTCCGAGGCGGTCAGGAAGGAAGGCACCTTCCACCTCGACGGTGAGGAACTGCCGCGAGGCATCTACGTCCTCGAGCCCGAGGCAGTGTGCCCCAATGTTACTAGGGAAACCCAGTGGCATCTCAGGTTCCCTGGGGCAAATGCCAGTATCGGAAGAGAAAAGATGTTTGATCTGATCGATCAGGGCATTAATCAGGCTCTCGCGACGTGTGGCGTCTTCTACGACCGAGGCACACTGAAGAAGACCCCCGAGAACACCGCGGGTGCCGTCAGTGCCACCAGAGTATGGGAGATGTGGCTGCGAGGCCAGGAGAACAAAGGCGATCACATGATCAAGCATAACCTCTTGGACCCGTGGATTCTTGAACTTGATGGCGGAGTGAGGTCCTCGCACACCCTGGACCGAGGGGAAGCCCTGGAGAACGCCACCAAGAACGAGATCGTTGAGGATGGAGTGAGGCTGCGAGGCCCTCCGACCCTGGAAATGATCGTCAAGGACTCCGTCAGCATCACAGCAGACATGATGGAAGAGGAGGGCGCGGCGATCACACCCATGTTCAGCCCACACACGTGGCCCCAGACTGCATACAAAATGGTGAACGCCGGAGGTCCCATCAGGAACTGCTTTGGAGTCATCGATTCCTCGATTGTGGCAATCAAGGTTCTGGCGAAACCAGCAACCGGATTGGCGGAACCACGGGAGATCATGGCCAGAATGACGGCGCTGGGGTTTGACCCCATCGTGGCCAAGACAGCCGTATGGAGCAAGCTCAGGCTGAATAATTCAAGAGCCTTGGGCAGCATCGCTGTCACGAAAGTACTGGTACATGGAGTTCAGAACCTCATGAAGGTCGACTCGATCTTCTCGGGTGAGCCCGACACGAACACGAGTGTGTGGGAAGAACGAGACTCCTTCCGACCGAGGGAGAGATTCGACTACTGGTCCACACCAGAAGACGGCCTGATCCTGACACCACCTGTGGGAGCCACGACTTCCAGAATCGAGGCGTTCATGAGCCTGATGGAGGACGGCGCTACAGAAGCAGCGGCGGCCGGAATGGCCATGGAGACGTCGATTAAGGGAGACGTCACCCATGCCGCTGCAGAACTTCAAGAGCTCATCCACGAAGAATACCTTATGACCATCGAGACCAAGAAGCGGGAGCGGGAGGAGAACATCAGGGCGATGGGAGGTCGCCCTGTCAAGAAAGAAACACAAGGATGGAGAAATGCGACTGAACCCGCGGGCGCCAAGGAGGTGGAGGAGGAGCCCTGGGAAGAGTTCATGACTTCGATCACCCTGACAGACAAGGGTAAGACCAGGACGATCAAGATGGCGTATAACGACATCAGGATCTGGGCGCACGACTGCGACAGGGCCGAGAACATGAAGAGGAGAGACCTCCGATTCGTGGACGCGGTCAAGTACGGTGTTCACACCGGAAAGATCCCGCTGCACCTCGGGCTCGGCAACGAACAGATCCGGCAGCTGCAGGGCACAGAAGACGCGATCGTCAGGGCGGTACCGGTACTGCGCTTCGACGACGAGAGCAGGGTGAAATCGAGGCAACTGCTCTCCAGCCCCCTGAAGGACTTCTGGAAGTGCATCCAGTACGATGCTGACGAAACCTTCCTGAGTTTCGAGGCGATTGCACCAGTGGAACCGACCAAGGAGTACACGCTGAAGGCCAAGATCGATGAAGAGGACACCGACTCAGAGCCCGACAAGGCCACTGAGGAGGCACCGGCACCGGGAGAGCTGGAAACCCGGATGGTTAGCCTGACCGCCGATGTGGCGCAGTTCACGAACCCGACCCTCAGCCCAACCCCCAACCCCGAGGAGACTGAGGCATCTGAAGTCCCTGATGGGTGGAACCCAAGCGCAGACGAAGGGGGGGCAGATCCAAAGGCACCCACAGACAACATGGCGCTGGACGAGCAACAGGGGTCGCCCAAGAGATCCAACGAAGACGAACCCGGAACCGAGACAGCTGGGAGGCCGAAGGCCGCCAACACAGGGAAGCCCCGGAAGGGGAAAGGGTCTGGGAAAGTGTCGAAATGAAGCTGCGGCGAATGACTCGCTGGCACCCAGCCGGCTGTCGAAACAGAAACAGAAGTATGGGAGGCAGAAAGGCGGAGAATTGTGGAGGGCAGACACCCGATGACCAGAGAAGGAGGCATACCACCACGACACTCACCAAGACGCGTTACTATAGATCTGCAACTGACATAATGAATTATAAAAAAATAAACGATAGAAACCGCGATATAAAGTTAAAGATGAAACTAAGCCTGGTACACCGTGAGCCTGGAGCGGTGGTTGGTGAGTGGAATGGCGTGGCGTGTTCGGACGGAGTTGAGTTCGTGTGTGAGTGGGGGAAAACCCGTGAGCGTCGATCTCAGTATCGGCGATATCGACATCGACATCGACATCGACATCAACATCGATATAATGAGATCCCACCGGCCGTGGTCGGAGAAATCTGGACAGTCAGCTGTACCGCGAGCCTCCGGGAGGCCCGGCGAGAAAAGGGCTCCGGAGAGGTCGAGGAAGGGTCCTTGCGGACCCGAGAAGAGGACCCGGACTCCCGACAGACGGAGGACATGCGATGCGAGCTTGGGGACGTATCAGACCGACGCGATGGTAGCTAAACCCACAGGGGGAGACCCCAACAACGAGGCCGAGAGAGAAGGAGAGGAAGCGATCTGGCGGATGGAGGAGCACTTCAGGCAGATGAGTGAACAAGAGTACGATACGATTGGAGACGAGGGTGAAGACCAAGCGGAAGACGAATTCACCGGTGACGACATGCGGATAAAGACAGCGGCCACAGGAGCGAGGGTGGCTACCCTGAACACGTACAGGAAGTTTATGGGGGATGAAGTGAACTGGGAGATAATATACGAACTGATGGTGGAACTGATGATTGACATCATGGTACTCACGGAACCTGGGAAGAGCGACGAGATGAGAACTGCGACACTGAAAGACTGGGCGATTGAGAAGCAGATGACCGTGGAGTCAGTCAACAGGACGAACACAGGGAATGCTGGGGGGATAGTCGTCATCACGGCGCATGCATGGTCGGGAGTGCAGAGAAAGGTGACGCTCTTTGCACCTAAGAAGGCAGAGAAGGACAGGGTGTTTGCGATTGAATACGATAACATGATACAGGGGGACCATAACAAGATGCTCTTGATAGGGTATTATGGATACAACTCCAGCCACCTGAATAAGGAGGAGGTAAGAGAGATGCATAAGTTTGTGTGGAAGCTAAAATCGGGGTTTAAGAGAAGGTGCTGGGGAGCCCCCGTAATCCTGGTTGGGGACATGAACGCGGCGGTGTCATCAAACCTTGACACGGACAGAGAATGGGTGCCAAGTGAGGATCAGTTTGGAGAGGCCAAGGAGCCGGATGCATGCACAATAGAACACTTGGAGTCATTTGGATTCCATGATCCGCTCCGTCTGAATAACCTCGACCTTCGTATAGTGACAAGGAGGCAGGACCCACTGTCAGAGAAGAAAGAAACTATGAGATACCTTGATAAAATCCTGATGACACCAGAGCTGAGTGACCATCTTGAGACTAGAGTAGGAGTATATAACCCGATGATATTCGGGGTAAACGACACAGATCATAAGATGGTAATTGCAGACGTCCCGATAGATGTGGCAGCGGTGGCAATGAAGAGGGCCGACCTGTGGGAAGTCCACAAGAGGGTCACGAAACAGTGGGACAAGGACGAGCTGGGGAACATGGCACCAGAGAAGATAGAAGAATTTAATGCGAAAGCGACATCAGCGCTGCCGAAAACGGGGACCTCGGCTTCTGGGATAATGAAATGGATTCTAGACGCAGGGAGTGGGACAGTGCTTAAAACGTGTGTGAGAGAATACCCGAGAACATTCAGGAAACTGAAAGACTTTCAGACGAAGGACTGGGTGATAAGGCAGAACAGTAAGAAACTGAGCATGGCATTGACGCGAGTAGAGCAATACGAACACCCGGACACAGCACTGTCAAGGCTGTCCAAACTGGTGAATGTACCAGAGAGCCCCCACGAGAGGATCACGGATGAGTACACAAGGATGGCAGGGACATCAAGGGAGGAACTCGTGGCGCAGATACAGGAAACTCTGAGAGCAACAGGGGAATACTCGGGGAGGGAGGGAAGGAAGAGCAGGGCAGCCCAAATCAAGGAGAACCTGCAGAGGAGGAACGAAAGGTTCGCGGACAAGCACAAGAAGAGCATGAAGGCGGTGATCAAGAGCATCATGCGGAGGGCTAGGGTGAACGAACAGATCACATCCCAGAGGAGGTCGAGTGATGGCAGCATTGCCACTACAGCAAAGGAAGTGGCGAAAGAGGTGATAGCCTTTTATAAGAACTGGATGAAATCGCGGGTCGCGTGGCACGACCGGTGGGAGACATGGGAGGGCATGATGAACTTGATGACAGACCAGCTGAAGGACAGGAAACATGCTGAGTTCGTAGAAGGGGCATACAGAGAGTCCTTCGAAAAATATGGGAGGATGCAGGAGGAGGAATGCATATGGGACGAGATATGGGACCCCATAGATTTAGGATGGGTGAAGGAAGGATTAAAGAAGTTTAAAAATGGGAAGTCAGGCGGGCCTTCCCAAGTGACATACGACTTGTTGAAGGCCATGGACGACACGAACCTGGGACCAGTAGTGGACCTGATGATGCAATGCCTGAAGAAGAGAGGACTCCCGAAGGAACTAAATAGGTCCATGATCAGGGCACTCCCCAAGACGGAGAACGGCCTAGCAGACTTGAACTTCACCAGGCCGGTCGCGCTCATGGAAGCGCTGGGGAAACTGTTTGAGAGGATCTTGTTCATCCGTATAGTGAGGGTGCTGGGGAGACACAACATGATAGATGCCAGCCAGCATGGGGGAATGTGCAACAGGAGCACAGGGGAACCACTGCGAACCCTAGCAGAAGCCATGGAGGATGCCGAGGAGTCAGGGCAGGAGTTCCACCTGTTCTCAGCGGACTTGTCGAAGGCCTTCGACACTCTTGAGTACTGGTCACAGGCAATGAGCTGGAGGGCCCTAGGAATGCCGGTGGAAATGACAGAAATGATGATGAACATGGATCAGGAAGGTGAATCGGAGGTTATATTGGGACAGGGGAGGACAACGTCGGACGTGCTGGGAGAGGATGGATGGTTCTCCTCAGGCAGAGGGGTTAGACAAGGATCAATAGGAGGCCCGATTAAGTGGATAGTATACATGAACTTCTGGCTGAAGTATGTAAACAGTAAACACAAGGACGAGGGCTACCAAATGAGTTACAATGAGGGGGACGATACGACACTGAGGTCACAAATGTTTGTAGACGACTCGAACTGGGCCACCAGAACCAGCGAGGGGATGTCAGCAATGATAGCGAGCTGCACTCAGTTTGTGGAGTTCCATGGACTGGGATTCAACAAGAAGAAATGCGAATATGTAGTCATGAACCAGAAGATGAATGTGGAGAACGAATGGGACAGGCCAACCTGGCCGAGTGGGGAAGAGATAGTGGAGAAGATAAGAGTAACGGGGGATCAGGAACAGAGGAGGCAGGAAGCACAAGACAAGTGGCAGCGGAGGGCTAACAAAGTGCTACACAGCACACTTTTTGACCTCCCCCCCAAAATCATCGGCTCACGACCGCAGGAGGAGTGGACAGAACTGCAGGGGGAGCTGGGGAGAGCGACAGACAGATGGAAAGAGACGCAGACAACGATGTGGTGGGCGGGTGCAGGGAGATGTGCAGACACAGAAGACATACAAGAGGCCTTCGCGAGGGGCAGAGGGAAAGATACCTGGTGGGAGGCGAGTATGGGAGAGTGTATGGCTGAGGAGGAAGGGGAGATGCTGGCGGAGAGGTGGTCGAGCTACCAGTGGGAACAGATACGGCTGGGGACGACAGAGGGAAGCTCCATGAGATATCTTGGAGTATGGTACGAAGCAGGAGGGAGGTGGAAAGCCCAACAACAGATCCTTGAGAAGCAGTTTAAAGAATTGAACGATAAAATCAGTAGGAGCTGCCCGACAAGGGAGCAGGCGATATATTGCATAAATGCGACAATCAATACAGCACTGAAATTTCCACTTCAGATAGCACAAATACCTGACGCAACGTTGGAACAATGGGATAAGCAGAACAGGAAGGTGGTGAGGAACATGGGGTACCTACCAATGGCAACACCTGTGGGACTGATGCACCTGCCGAAAAAGAGAGGAGGCCTGGGTCTTGAAAGCCTCCGGCAGGCAGTAGGCAGGACACAAATAGCAAACTACATGATGCTGCTGAACAAGGACAATACGTCTCTGGCGGCGAACATGACAAGGGCGGGGAGGAGGAGGACAATGTCCATGGGGGGCAAGTACCACGGGATCCACAACGCGATCCAGAGACAGCTAGAATACAGAACGATGTCGATCACGGAAGCAGCAGAGGAGACCCCGGGCTCAGAGGGGGTGAGGCAGAAATTCATAGGAATAGTGGAACAAATAGAGATAGATAAGACAACGGCTGAAAGTAGAATGAAGACAGGTACGGAGTGGGAGGCGTACGGAGATGGTGCAACATACGAGCGGAGAAATAGAGCAGGATGGGGGGTCTGGATGCATGACGGCAGTGAGGAGAGAGAGGAGATAGGGAGGCTAGCAGGAAGGCAATCGAACGATGGAGCAGAGGCGAGAGCCATCCTTGAGGCAATGCTCCAGGTACACCCTGAGGATGACCTTGCCATATTCTGTGATAACAGCGGATGTATAAGCAAATGGGAGAGGCTCCTAGAAGGGCACGACCCCACAACATGGGGGTTCAGGGCGATATGGCTCAGGATATCCGGGCTGCAACGGGAGAGGGGAAGGAGAGGAAGCGACACGACAGTAAGATGGGTACACTCCCATGTGGACGATACAGAAAGGGCAGCAAATGTGAAGTCGAACCTCCGGTGTGCATGCAGGGAGCAAGGTGAGGAGTGCTGCGATGAGGAGCACAGACACCACGTGGGGAACGCTAAAGCAGACGTCCCGGCTGGGAAAGGGGCCGAGATAGACCTGACAAGGGAAGAGGACAGAAGGGAGGCAACGCGAGGAGAGATGTGGCATATACTAGAAACAGGAGACGACTTTGCACAAGGCAACTACGGAACATGGTTGAGAGAGCAAGAAGAGGCCCGTATGGCATTCGAGGACGGGGGAAGCCCAAACGAGGAAGAAGGAGGGGAGGACGGAGAACACATACCAGGATGGGCGGTCGCGACCAGGGCATCGGACGCGAAGCTGAGGACCTCGATCTTGAAGACCCTTGACACTAAGGGGAAACCATCCTGGAGGTTCTGGTCAAGGGTGCTGTGTAAGACACTGCCGACACACGCCAGGATGATGAAGTTCGCGAACTCCTCGGAATCTAACAACTACAAGACAGTGTACCAAGGCCACCTGGGTGAGCATGGCATGTGCGCGATATGCGGAGCAGACCGTGAAACAGTGGAGCATGCACTATGGGAGTGCCCATCTACAGAGCGAGGGTGGGAAGACGCGAACAACGATCTCGAAGGCATGTGGGACGAGGCAGGCCTGGCGTGGAGCAAGTATGATTGGGTGAGACATCCAGAGGCGTGGGAAGGGTGGGAGAGGATGTGGGGAATAGCGGGCCTAATACCAAGACAGGCATTTGAGAAGGTGACAGCCGAGGGACTAGGGGAGATCGGAACCTTCGTGCTACTGAGGGACACATCCCGCGTGATACTTAATGCGACCCAGAGAGCGTGGAACGCTAGGGTCGAGGCAACGCTGGAGTGGGCGAAGAAGAATGAGGAGATGTCAGAGGCGAAGGCGGGGATGAAGAGGACGGCATGGGCAAGGGGAGCAGTGCAGGTGAGAAAGAAGAGGGTCCCAACCGAAGAAGCTGTGAGGAAGAAGAGAAGGAAGGAGAATTGTGCACTGGAGGTACAGAAGGCGATGCACAGGGAGAGAGAGAGGGTGATTAAAGAGAACAGTGAGAGGTACGACCAGGGGAAGTGCCCTATTAGTAACGCTAGGGCGGTGGGCAGAGAGAAAGCGGCGGGGAAGCTGCAAGGGAGGAGGCAGGCACACTTGGCTGCCCAGATCACGAGGCAGATGTCAGCAGCGGACGGCACAGCAGAACTGCAGACTGTGGTAACAGATTCGTCAGCACAACAAAGAGCACAAAGACACAGCAGTGCCAAAAGGAGCCCAACCCAGAGAGGCTTATGGTTCCCGGGAATAAAGACACAGGTGAACTCCTTCAGACAAGAGGAGAATGGGGAGCACGTACGTGGAGGGGTCAGAGGCACTGAGTATAAGGGAACAGTGACAGAATTGAAGTGGACGGAGGGACGCAACCCAGAGTTTAAAGTAAGGTACGCGGGAGGGGATGAACGGTGGCACGACTCGGTCAGGGAAGCTGGGATAACAACACTGAGAGTGGGGAGGAGGGTAGCCCAGGAGGAGGTACCGGACCTGATAATGAACAACATAGGGCATGGCACCAAGGTTGAATTACAGTGGGCCTCTAAGGTGGCAGGCAAGTGGGTGGAAAGCTGGCACCAGGGCACCGTAGTGGCGGGAAGGAAAGGGAAGGGCATCGCGGTGAGATACGGCACCGCGGCAAGGCCGTCGGTGGCGTGGCATACGAAGGAGGACCTGAGGAATAGGGAGTTCGTGATAACGACACTAGTGCGGTTAGGGGAGTACACAGACGCGACATACCAGGAGGCGGGCCAAAACATGAAAAAGGGATGCCTGCTGCTGACAGATGAGGGGGAGTGCGAATGCCGAGCATGCCGGGAGAAGGGATGGCCGGTGGAGGTCAAAGCAGCAGAGGAGATGGGCATCGATGTTGAGGGGATCAGGGAGATGGGACCCAGGGAAGGGAGGAAAGCGATAGTAGCGGCGAGTGAAAAGGAGAAGCAGACGACAAGTCAAGAGGACAGCACGCGAAGGGCTGGAAGGAAGCTCGACCTCCATAAGGACATAACCAAGCAAGCTGATGAGCACGCGTTACGTAACGGAAATAAAAATAAAAGAGCTAGCGAGTCACTCGCCGCAGAAGATGCCGAAGCGCAGCGCCCCAGACGATCAACGAGGATTAGAGAGCAGCAGGCCCAACCCGGCCTTGAGGTTCCGACCCAACCAGGTCCAGAAGAATCCCCCAGACCTGGGGCAGAGAATGCACCCCCATCAGGGAGCGAGGAAACCACCCCCACAGGGGACGCTGACGGAGCAGGATCAGGACCAGGGAACCATGAGGATGGGGGTCAGGCAAACGGCAGAAGCAGAGATCGCGAAGTTGGTCAGGAGAGCGACCGGCACTCCAAAAGGGGTAAGGGCGATCAGAGGAGTGCAGCAGAAGCATATATCAGAGGTGATCAAGAGCCGTGCGGCGCAGGCCGCCATAGGGAAGCACCGAGGTGCGAAGGTGTGGGGATGGCTTGCGGGGGCAGTGGAGAGCCGGGAGGTGACGCTGAAGCTCACGACGGAATGGACGAACGAGTGGATCAGTGTGAGGGAGCACCAAATAAACAGCCTGAGAGCGGATGCTGCGTGGGCGGAGACGCCTGGGGAGGCGAGGATGGCGAATGCCCTGGCGGACAGGGAGGAGACGACAGGGGCAATCAGAACATGGCTCCTACTGAACGAGGAACCATCGGGGCAGGGGGCCCAGACGCTGAGGATGGAGAAGAAGGAGGCGCTGAGGACATCGCGTTCGAACCTGTTCAAAAGGATGGGGGGGATAGAGGCGATGTACGCTGCGATAGCGGTCCTAACGTACGAGGGGCACCTGGTACTGGAGATGGACAGGGGAGCAGGAGGGACGAGGGAGACCAGGAAGAAATGGCTTACGACATCACTGAAATGGGCAAAAGACAGAGGCTGGCTGCGAGACACCGAGGACCTGTTGGAGGTGACAGCAACAGCAGAGGAGATCCAGCTCACCACGAGGGAAGCGAGGAAACCGAGGGAAGGGAAAGGAGATCTGAAGATCATGGACGTAGGAGAAGGATGGGGATCCATAGGGATTGCAGTATCGAGGATGCCGGAAGGCTGCTCAACAATAGGAGTAGACAGGGAGCGATTCCTGGACCAAGGAGACCTACACGGAACGATCACCAGCAGGGTGAATCTGGACTTGTGCTCGGAGGGCAGCAAGAATGTACTCCGCAGGGCGGCAAAACTAGCGTCCAGAACGCTGGAGTCATTCACCATGATATGGCTGTCCCCAGAGTGCAGGATATTGACAGCAGCGAACGCGATGAATGTGACAAAGGGATGCACCAACGGGAGGCTGATAATGGACAAGAGAAACACGATGGGACCGGAGACGCAAGAGAAAAAGAAGGAAGAGCTCAAACAGTGCCTGGAAGCGGTGGAGAACCAGATGCGGGCCCTGGAAGAAGAGAACGAGACGATACGGTTCGCCCTGGAGAACCCAGACACCAGCGACCTGTGGGACATCCCGGGAGTAGTCGGAAGGATACGGAAGAAGAAACTAGGATGGAGAGTGATAAGGGTAGACCAGTGCGCCTACGGCAGGAAATGCAAGAAGCCAACCAAGATACTGACGAACATGAGGACGTGGGAACCGAAGGGAATCACGGGAACAGGGAGGTGCGTCCACTTGAAGTGCGGAGGTACCAAGGGAAACAAACCAGGAACGGGGCAAGGGAGACACGAACAGCAAATGATAGCATACGACCCAGCAAGAAAGCCAAGGGAGGGAGAGAGAACAGGGCGAGGGAACAGAAGGGAGTACAGTGTGCGAGCGGGAAAGAACTTGGTCCAAGCGGACCTGGTCCAGGAGATAGTCCGAGCGGCCATCGTGGAGGAGGCGGAGTGGAGGACGAAGTGATGGGGAAGGGACATCGGGAACATGAGAAAAAGGAAAGGCAGGGCAAGCGGAGAGCTAGAGAAAACGAGGACAGGAATCAGGGGAACAGAGAAAGGAAGGTCCGGGGAACCGAAGAGAATAACACGGAAGCAGTCAACCGACTAAGGACAGGAGTGGGGTAGATACTGGAGAAGGCCTCACCGCGAATGCTGGTAATCAAAGGGGACATGTTCCCTGAGCCACCGCTTACACTTTAATTTAGGTTATAGTGTTAAATAAACATACATCATCATCATCGGTACTAGCATCGCGGCGGCGAGGAGTATCGCCATGTTCGCGACTAGGAATAGGTTCGATGAGTGTTGGGGGGAGGAGAGTTCGTTGGGTGGGGTTATGTTATACCCCTCT
>Ga0105053_10010046_pt1 | contig 11916 bp, 5 predicted proteins | sample BON01_FD_78093 | JGI IMG/M metagenome (GOLD analysis project Ga0105053, IMG submission 78093) | Freshwater microbial communities from Lake Bonney liftoff mats and glacier meltwater in Antarctica - BON-01 | ecosystem: Environmental > Aquatic > Freshwater > Ice > Glacier meltwater | place: Lake...
GAAATCAGCACCAGCACCACCATCGAGGATATCGTAGTTTTGCTGACCGTAGAGGCGATCGTTACCTTCGTTGCCATTGAGTTGGTCATTGTCCAACCCACCATCAAGGTAGTCATCACCAGTGTTGCCGTTAAGTAGGTCATCACCAGCTTGACCGTAGAGACGATCGTTACCTTCGTTGCCATTGAGGAGGTCATTACCATCCCCGCCCTCAAGATAGTCATTTCCCACTTGTCCAGAAAGGGTATCTTTGCCAGTACCTCCGTAGAGAGCGTCATCACCCGCTTGACCATTGAGGAGATCGTCGCCAGCTTGACCGTAAAGTTGGTCGTTGCCATCGCCGCCATTGAGGATGTCATTACTATCGCCACCATCGAGGAGGTCGTTGCCTTCGTTGCCGTTCAGCAGGTCAGCACCAGCTTGACCGTAGAGGCGATCGTTGCCTTCATTACCATTAAGGAGGTCATCACCCTCACCACCATCGAGAAGATCGTTGCCTGTCCCGCCATTGAGGGTATCGGTACCAGCTCGACCGTATAGTTGGTCGTCCCCGTCGCCGCCATTGAGTAAATCATTGCCCAACCCGCCATCGAGGAGATCGTCACCCATCTCGACATTGAGGATGTCTGCGCCTTCTTGACCGTAGAGTCGATCGTCGCCGTAGCCGCCATTGAGCAGGTCGTTACCAGAGCCACCGTCGAGATCGTCATTGCCAGCATCACCATTGAGGGTATCATTGCCGTCTTGACCGTAAAGTCGATCGTTACCATCGTTGCCAAAGAGGAGGTCATCGCCAGCTTCCCCTTTGAGCAGATCTTCGCCGTCTCGACCGTAAAGTAGGTCATCGCCATCGCCACCGTAAAGGCGATCGCTTCCCAACCCGCCATCAAGTAAATCTGCGCCAGCTTTACCATAGAGGAGGTCGCTACCACCCAAGCCACTCAGGATATTATTCCCACTGTCGCCGATGAGCAGATCTTCAAATTCCGAACCTTCGAGGTTTTCGATCGCTTGGAGCCGATCTCCTTGTGCATCTCCCGCCCAGCCTGTACCAGTGGTCAGACTGACAGATACAGGTGCCGCCGAGGTGAAGTAGGAAGCCGTATCGTTGCCTTCCCCGCCATCGAGCAGATCGGCATCGGTACCCCCAACGAGGAAATCGTTACCATTCTGACCAAACAGAGAGTCTGTGCCTGCTTCGCCAAAAAGTCGATCGTTGCCTTCTTTGCCGTCGATGATGTCATTGCCATCGCCGCCGAGGATAGTGTTAGCTTGACTGTTACCAATTAGTCGATCGGCAAACTGAGAACCGATGAGGTTTTCAATGCTGATGAGAGTATCGAGTCCATCGATGCCATCAAAGCCAATACCTGTAGAAAGGTCAACTGATACACCAATATTAGAGCTATTGACCGATCGACGGTAGCTGACAGTATCAGTACCATTGCCACCATCGAGGATATCATCGCCGCCATTACCGATCAACAAGTCGTTACCATTCAAACCGTTGAGGGTATTTTTTAGGGCATTGCCGATCAGGATATCATCGTAGGCAGATCCGATGATGTTCTCTAGGTTGCGGAGAGTATCGGTGCTGCCAAAACCATCCAAGGCTGTACCTGATGCAATGGAGAAGGTAGGTTCGATGTCGCTAGGATAGTCTGTGTTGCTATAAGCCTGGGTTTCATCAATATTGACAACAACGCCGTTGAAAGAGGTGTCGTAGATAACTGTATCGATATTTGTGCCCCCATCGATCGAGTCATTGCCTGCACCGCCATTGAGTCGATCGTTACCGCCACGACCTTGCAGCACATCATCGCCGCCGAGTCCACTAAAAGTATTACTGTTATTATCGCCAATCAAGGTGTCACTAAATTCCGAGCCGCTCAATCCTTCAATTTCAATGAGAATATCGCCGTCAGCATCACCGCCAGATGCCGAGCCAGTCGAGAGATCGATGACAACTCCAGTCGAGGAACTTGCATAAGATACGGTGTCGAAGCCTGCACCGCCAATCAGCGTGTCTTTTCCCGCACCACCTTCGAGGAGATCATTTCCGCCCCGTCCGTTCAGAACATTAATTTTGCCGTCTCCAGTGAGCGTATCATCAAAGTCCGATCCTTGAATATTCTCAATGTTTATTAGAATATCCCCACTTGCGAATCCACCAAATCCCTGCTCTGTAAACAGATTAACATTAACTCCGGCTGTTGAGTTGACATAAGAAACCGTATCAGTGCCACTGCGCCCATCTAATTCGTTAGAGTCTACATTGGCAATGAAAGTGTCGTCAAACTCCGAACCTTCTATATTCTCAATACTTTGTAGGGTGTCGCCCGTAGCATCGCCGCCAAAACCCTGACCAGTCACTAAATTAATGGTGACTCCTTGAGGAGAAGTTGTATAAGCAGCAGTGTCATCACCCGCCCCACCGATTAAAGTATCTGCACCCACTCCACCGATTAAAGTATCTGCACCTGCTAATCCTTTCAGGGTGTCATTGCCAGCTAACCCAGCCAACGTATTGCTCGTACCATTACCAGTAATGATATTGTCAAGACTGTTGCCAGTACCAACCAAGGCACTATTCCCGATTAGGGTTAAATTTTCTAGATTGTCTCCCAGCGTATATCTGATGAAAGAATTAACAGTATCAACACCTTGGTCTGAAAATTCTTTTACTAAATCGTTAAAACTGTTAACGACAAAAGTATCATTACCTAAACCACCGTACATTCGGTCATCACCCAATCCACCATCAATAAAGTCATCCCCAGCTAGACCAAAGATTGTATTATCTCTGTTGTCACCGTCGATCCGATCGGCATTATTCGTACCAATAGTAAGGGTTAGTCCGAAACTATCGGGAATTAGGGTAGTTAACGGTAAGCTCGATACTTCTTTGACAAAGTATGCGTACAGCGGTAAAGATGGATTATTATCAGTGCGGTTGTCCGATCTGATTTTGTAGTAATCCTCGATGATGCTAGCTTGTTGCTCATAGTTAAAACTACTGAGCTTTTGACCGTTGTTTATACGCTTTTCAAGCTCGATAAAGCCACCATATCGATAACCTGTAGATCCAGATATTTCAACTCCAGGTGGATAAGTATCTTCCTCTCCTGGAACACCAGCATCATTTTGTGAAGTTAGTGCATCTGGAATATAGATAGCACCAACTTTCCCATACTGCCAGACGTGGCTTAATTCATGAATGAGAGTTGCATCATCTAAAGGATCCCATGTGTTGATAGTATTAAAAGTTGTAAATGGTCTTCCATCATTTATTGCTTTGGTTGCAAATACACTATATTCATCAATTCGGACGAGATTGAGATTGATAGAATCACCAAATACACTCCGCGCAATGTCTTGTTCTCTGTCATTTAGCTCACGAGTATTGAACTTAATTAAATCGGCATAGGTTTCAGAAATTTCTGGAATACCAGAAAGCTCTGCTATATTAGTCAAATTCTCTGCTGTCCATCTGCCAAAATTATTCCAAAGATTCTCACTGAAGAGATCGTTCGCAGTTCGCCCAATGCGATCTGGCAGTTTTTCAATGTACTGTGCTCCGCGCTCGAGAATAGCCTGAGTTTTTTCGCCAAATTTATCGGCGATAAAATTAGCAGCATTACCAACTACATTGAGACCAACTAAATCGAACCCAGCTTTTAATCCATCACCAGCTTTATCAGTTACAAACTCTATAGCTTCACCCACAGTTTTGAATGGAAATGCTGCTGTGTCTATTAGGACTCCCCCTATTGTTGTAACACCATCCCCAATACCATTCCCTACATCTTCAAAGAAATCCCCTACATCTTCAAAGAAACCTGCTGGACGTTCGAGCACAGCCATGATATTATCTTTTGCTGAAGCTTTCCAAACTGGTATAGTATTTTCCGAAAAAGTATGTTGGCGATTTGGAATTGTCGTAATTGCTAGATTCAATGCACTTGAAAGATTTAACAAGCCAAATCCTGTTTCCGTATCCCATCCAGTCGCGTTCAGCTCTGTGGCTGTAGTCTTCAAAATATCAATAATTTGCTGATAACTTAATTCAGGACTGACAGCCCAAATTTGAGCGATAGCTTTTGTGACTTGAGCCGTAGCCGCTGATGTACCCAGTGGAACGCCGAAAATGCTGCCATTAGCTACAAGTGTGAGTCCGTTACCATAACTAGAATAAGGAGCGCGAGAAAAACCGTCAGTAGCACCTACCGTAATGATATTGTCATAATCCTGTGAAGCTTGTCCTAATGCAGATACAGCATCATTTTTATTCCCTGATGCTGCCACAATGAGAATACCATTTTGTCGAGCATACTCGATCGCCGATCGTTCTTGAGCAGTTAGCTCGTAACGTGTCGTGACGCTGCCATCAGGATTAAGCTGTACTAGGTCAAAACTAAGATTAACAACTGCATTTCGATGTTCGGATGCCTTTGCCATCTCAATAAACTCAACTAGTGATTTTGCCCATTTTCCAGAACCCACAGCACGACCGAGCCACAAAAATGGAACATTTGGCGCATCAATAATTTTGAGAATGTAAGAGCCATGATTATTACCAATGCCCTTTACTAATAAAGGATGGTCATTACCGTCTATAAAATCACTTCCTAAATGAACTTGTGAGTAATTAACATCTAGATTGTTGATACTAAATCCCGTATCAATAACTCCTACTAGCGGCGAAAGATTTAGAAAATTGGTAGTGTTATTATTTTTATTTATAGACATATATGTTGCTTCCTATTACTGTAATAAAGGATACTGGAAAAAATAAACAAGAGCTAGAACTAAATTAGATAAAAATTAAATATTTGTATTCTCAAAATATTAATTAATATTAGTATTAATATAGTCTACGGTTGACACGGCTTAATCGTAAATTATCCTGCTGAAATTCGATGGAAACCTGATTAAATCTCACTGCTTAAATATAATCTCGACTCGCTCGATCTGTCAGTAAGAAAAAGTAACTAAAAGTGACTAAAATTTTCCCCAGGATGTAAAGTAATGTGAAGCGATCGAACATCCGGTGTATTGGTTCGATCGATTGTGCAGTGTCATCGATCGCGAATCTCGCTCTACTGCCTAGATTCATCGATCGAGATCCCAATCTCACCAAATTAAATTATCCAGTCGGCGATCGATCGCAAGTCTAGAAACAGGATGTCGATTCGATTCGATAGTTGGGATGCAGCAGATCCCCCGATCTCGATTAGTTGGTGACGATCGAATTCTCCGAGCGATTCTGTAGAGACAATAGATCCACAATGTGCGGAAATTAGGATAAATAAGGCTAAAAATATTATGTCTTCTTCAGTCTCTCGCGCTCCTCGCGATAGTAGTATGAATATCCACCTCAACCATCAACAAAGGGATACACTCGATCGAGCAGCCCGTTGCTTGGGCAAAAATCGGTCTGATTTTGTCCTGGAAATAGCTTGTCGGGAAGCAGAGCATGTGTTGCTACAAGCATATATTGTCGTCGGTGAAGAGACGTTCGCTAACTTTTGTCAAATGCTCGATGCTCCACCCGAACCTTCTGAAAGCTTGCGTAAACTCATCCAGGTTAAAGCACCTTGGGCTTAGCACAATTGCCGTTACAGCCACCTGTGTCCTTAACATCCACTCATCTAGTCACAGATTTTGATTGTGGTGTTGACTCGCTCAATGAATGGCTGGGCAAACGGGCGTGGAAAAATCAAGCGACGGCTGTATCGCGGACATTTGTAGTCAGCGATGGTGAAATTGTCATCGGTTATTACTGTCTCAGCAGTGCAGCGATTACCTCTCGGCGCGGCTACGCCAACGATAGAATAGAACTACCGAAGGCGAAGCGATCCGATTCCCGCAGTATTAATCAGTCGGCTGGCTGTCGATTTGCGATATCAAGGGCGGAAAATTGGTGTAAGTTTGCTGCAAGATGCCCTCAATCGGATTATTACGGCATCACAAAGCATTAGAGTCGCTTATATTTTGGTTCATGTTTTGGATGATGGGGCAAAACGTTTCTATGAAGTTAATGGCTTTGTGGCAATTCCAGACCGACCATTGACGCTATTTTTGCCTGTTGCTACTACTGTCGTAGCAATGCAGTCTCAGGAGTGATATGTCTCAATTCCCCCACGACGAATTCGCCAAAAATTTATTTGAATTGCTACTCACACCCTTTGGTGGCGTGGAGATCGAACGTGGAGTACAGCCAGAAGCCAAAGCGGTAGATATCTATTTTCAGCCTGATAAACCTCTTCCCCGCGCACACGATCTCGGTCTTCTCGCCCGTTGCATTACTCAACCAGCCATCTTTGAGCCTTTCCGCAATCCCATTGGTATGGCAGAGATCCAGATGTGTATTGCCAAGTTATTTGAGATTCAACAAGAATTGACCAGAGAACGGAAACGACTCAAACAGCCAGATGTTGCTGAAGTTAAACCTCACTTATGGATGCTCACCCCTACCTTAGCGGCTCCAACTTTAGCTGGACTTGGGGCAGTAAATCAGTTAGAAACTTGGGGACAGGGAGTATATTTATTACCCGCTCATTTCCAGACAGGCATAATTGTGATTCATCAGTTAGCACGCACCCCTGAGACATTGTGGTTTCGGTTGATGGGGAAGGGCACGGTACAAGAAAATGCGATCGGTGAAGTCGCCGATTTACCAGCAACTAGTCCTTACAAAGGCAATGCCTTAGATTTATTTTTATCGCTTAAACTAGAACTAGAGTCGAAACAAAGTATCGAGCCAGAGGAGCGAAATTTAGCCATGAGACTATCTGCACTGTATATCGAGAAGATTCAAGCGGCTCAACAAGTTGGTCGTCAGGAGGGTCGCACAGAAGGTGAGCGAGAACTGGTAATGTTGCTGTTAACAGAAAAGCTTGGCGATATTTCCGCTGAGTTAAGTCAGGAAATCGCTGGATTAGCTGCGGATAAGTTGCAGGAATTGGCGAAGGCGTTGTTGCGGTTTGGTTCGATGGCAGATTTGACTGGATGGCTGGCTAATTATCGGTAGTTAATGGCAATAAAACTCAGGTTGGGGATTTATTGGCTTGGTTGGATCGGGATCGAAATAGTGCGGCACTAGCTCCCCGACTTCTCGGAGAAGTCGGGGAGCTGGCTTTCAAATTTATCGGACATCGATCGAGGATTTAAAGTATAGGTTATGTCTGAAACTGAAGTAAGTTACTGATAATTTCTGCAAGTTTAGACTGGGTACCTAAACTCAAGACTCCAAGTTCTCGGCGAATCATCGACTGGCGTAGCGTGACGAGATGGTCTAGGCGGATTGTCGAAGGCTTTTTCAGTCCACTGAGATCGAAATCCGGATGGGTTAAATCGATAATTAAGTCTGTATCCAGAGGTGCAGTAAGAATGCGGCTGGTGATTAGTGAGAAAATAATGTGTTTGTAATCACCGATCTCATGGGTAAGACAGTAAGCTGGTCGAACTTTTAGATCCGAGAGGTCATCAAAGGGAAACTGAACTAATACGACTTTACCCTTCATAACTTACTGGGATGCCGTCTTCAATGGTATAGATATCTTCTTCTGGATCGTGGAGAAAAGTAAAGCTGGGATTATTGGCTACCGCTTGGCTCCATTGCGCTGGGGTGAGATCGGCTAATTCTGGTGATTCTGGAAATAAAATAACGATTTGCACTCGACTAGGTTGATTTTGAGGCAATGGCTCATCGAGCAGTAATTCTCCTTGTTCGCTGATGGTGCCACCACATGCAATCGATTTCATAGCATTAATTTCGGTAAACCTTAGTACTTATTTTAGCCTGAAAATTAACAAACATCAGCGGTTTAATTCCGCATAAAGTAATGTGAACTTTCTGTCGTATAAATTACAATTACACACTAGCAAATCGAGATATACTACTTTTAATTCACGATCGATCTAGCAGCGATCGCCCCTAAATGAATGGACAAGAAGCTCTCAGAATCATCGATCGATTGCTCGAACAACATCAACGTGGCTCTCTCAATACGCTGCAAGCCGAGATCGTCTCGAAAGTATGGGATCGCGATTCCTATCCGGAGATCGGGAGAGAATTGGGTTATGAGCCAGAATATATCAAACAAGTTGCCTCGCATTTGTGGCGATTGCTCTCGCAGCTAGTTGGGGAAAAAGTTTCTAAAGGGAATCTCTGTGCGATCCTCCAGCGTTATCGTACCTACTTGACGAGGACAAATTGGGGTGAAGCTAATCTCGGTGCGAGCGGCTACGCCAACGATGGTTCGCACTTTTATGGGAGAGTGACAGAGCTAGAAACGATCGAACAGTGGATTGTCGCTAGTCGTTGTCGGTTGGTAGGTATTTTCGGCTGGGGTGGCATTGGGAAGACGGCTCTATCGGTGAAACTGGCTCGACAGTTGGAGTCGCAGTTTGAACATATAGTGTGGCGGAGTTTGCAGCACGCGCCGACGTTGCCGGATTTGCTCGATGAAATTTTGCCGATTTTGGGTGGTGGTAGTTCGACTCCGCTAGCTAACCATCGAGAGGGACAGGAGAGTTCGCGGGGATTGCTGATGGAGCAGTTGCGTCAGCAGCGATGTTTGCTGGTGTTGGATCATGTCGAATCGATCTTACAACAGGGTGACGCGCGGTGTAATTATCTGCCTGGTTATGAAGCTTATGGTGAGATGTTCGATCGCATTAGTGACGAACGACATCAGAGTTGTCTCGTATTGACAAGTAGGGAAAAACCCAATGGCATCGCGCAGCGAGAAGGGGTGAATTTACCTGTGAGATCGATCCAACTGACTGGACTATCGATCGCTGATGCTCATCATATCTTAGTTGACAAGGGCTTCGGGTCTTCCCCGCTAGAACAGCAAAACCTGATTAATTACGTTGGCGGCAATCCGCTCGCGCTCAAATTAGTCGCTACTTCTGTTCAAAACATCTTTAGTGGAGATATAGCGGCTTTTCTATCCCCAGGTGCGGGGGTATTTAGCAATCTTCAAGATTTATTAGCGCACCAATTCGACAGGTTTTCAAACTTACAAAAACAGGTAATGTACTGGCTGGCGATTCTCGTTCCGAGAGGCTGTGCCAACGATCGCGAAGGGGTCACTCCGGCTCGATTGCAAGCGGCATTTGTGCCTACGACAAGTTTACCGATATTATTAGCAGCTCTGGAAGCACTGCACGATCGATCGTCGATCGAAACTACCGAACGGGGTTTGACGCAACAACCCGTCATCATGGAGTATATTACCGAAAGATTCATTGGGCAGATCGAACGAGAAATTATTTCGGGAGAATTGGATCTATTTAGAACTCATGTTTTAATCGAAGCTCAAACCAAAGATTATCTCCGCGATGCTCAAATTCAACTAATTTTACAGCCGTTAATCGATCGATTATTAACGCACTTTATCAACCAATCGTACCTAGAACTGCATCTGAGCAAAATCCTGACTACCTTACGCCACGAAACCGATCGGATCGCTGGTTATGCGGCGGGAAATTTGCTCAATTTGTTTTGTCACCTCAAAACCGATCTCCAGGGCTTCGATTTTTCGCATCTGGCGATTCGTCAAGCCTACCTCCTCAATACGACCTTACACGATGTCGATTTTAGGGGGAGCCACATCAGTCAAACTGTCTTTGCCGAAACTTTTGGCGGTGTAGTTGGGATTGCGTTTAGTCCCAATGGCGAACATTTCGCGACTAGCGATACCAAAGGCGATATTCAGATTTGGGATACTCGTACCTACACAAAAATCACTAATTGTCAAGGGCATCAACACTGGACTTGGGCGGTTACTTTTAGTCCTGACGGGCAATATCTAGCTAGTGCTAGCGACGACCATCGGGTGAAGTTATGGGATGTCGCTACGGGGGAATGTTTGCAGACATATATCGGACACACCTTTTCGGTTAATGCTGTCGTCTTTAGTCCCGTTCGCGGAGCGTCTCCAGAGGAGAATGGGCAAATTATCGCCAGTTGCGCACAAGATAGTACGATTCGTCTGTGGCGGACATTTCCAGGTAAATCTAGTCCCGAAATCCAGACTTTAGGAGGGCATAATGGTCGGGTCTGGTCGATCGCGTTTAGTCCCGATGGTCGTACGCTAGTTAGTGGTGGTGAAGATCTGACTGTGCGATTGTGGGATGTGGCGACGGGTGAATGTGTGGCTGAGTGGTCAGCGCATACAGATTGGGTGCGTTCTGTCGCTTTTAGTCCTGACGGTCGATCTGTCGCGACTGCTAGTTACGATCGATCGATTAAAATTTGGGATGTTGGCAAAATCCCCGACGGCTGGGAGCAGTTGGGGATTTATATTCCCACATGTTTGCACACATTAACCGGACATCAGCAACCTGTCAGTGCGATCGCATTTAGCCCAGATGGACGACAATTAGTGAGCAGTAGTTTCGATAAAACTATCAAACTTTGGGATACTAATAGTGGTAAATGTGTCCAAACTCTCCTCGGACATCGCAACCGGATTTGGACTGTTGCTTTTCATCCCAATGGTACCCAAATTGCTAGCGGTGGCGATGACAATCATACTAAAATTTGGGATTTAGAACGGGAACGCTGTATTAAAACGATTGTCGGACATACTAATGCGATTTTATCCGTCAAATTGAGTCCTGATGGTGACTATTTAGCCAGTGGTAATGAAGATAACACGATTAGAATCTGGAATGTCGCTCAGGGAAAAATCACCCAAACTTTGCGCGAACATACTAATCGAGTCTGGTCGATTAATTTCAGTCCCGACGGTCGGTTATTAGCCAGTGGTAGTGCTGACTACACTATCAAATTATGGGATTGGCAAGGAGGTAATTGCCTCAAAACATTGCGAGGTCATAGTAGTTGGGTGTGGCGGGTAGTTTTTAGTCCCGACGGTCGCACATTAGCCAGTAGTAGTTACGACCAAACAGTCAAAATTTGGGATGTTGATACTGGAGAATGCTTGAAGACGCTCCAAGAACATCACAGTCCGGTAGTTTGTGTCAATTTTAGTCCCGATGGTAAACTGTTGGTAAGTTGTGAATTTGCAGGTATTATTAAACTCTGGAATCCTCGGTCGGGAGAGTATTACCGAGATATCGGCGAGCATAGTAATAGCGTTTGGTCGGTTACTTTTAGTGCTGATGGTCAGTGGTTAGTCAGTGCGAGCTATGATGAAACTATTAAGCTGTGGTCGGTAGAAACAGGCGAATGTTTACAAACCTTTGTCGGACATCGAGGGCCGATTCTCAGCGCAAAGTTCAGTCATGATGACAGATTTATTATCAGTGCTGGAGTCGATCGATCTCTCAAAGTCTGGGATATTCAAACTGGTAAATGTCTCCATACCCTGACCGAGCATAGTGGCTTAATTTATACTCTAGATGTTGGTAATGTTCGATTATCAGAGGTAAATTTGCCTAAAGTAATAGCTTTTACTGGTAGTTTAGATGAAACTATTAAAGTGTGGGATTTAGAAGCTGCGCAGTGTCTAGCTACTTGGAAACCTCTCCGTGCCTATGAAGGAATGCAGATCGATAAAATTCAGGGATTAACTACCGCACAAACAGCCACTTTACAGGCTTTAGGATCGATCGGGTAATATTGTTGCGGTTCGCTTACTGTGCCTACGGCAGGCTACGCCAACGATTACACTCATCATCAAGGGGTAAAGACGAGATCCGCGCATTAATTTCGCGCGGAGTCTAGTCCTAGCAAATTCACCCCAGTGGGAAGCCGCTCCAGAGCTGCTAAATACAGTAGTGACTAAATCGCGACTTATAAATCAAAAATCGATATCGATCGAGGCTACAGGCACTCTCGGCTGGCTCTAAGAGCAAAATCAGTAGTGGTCTAAAGCCGGAGAATTTACCCGACAAGCTTTAGGAGCCACAGATCATGACCACCAATATCAGTGGGAA
>Ga0105053_10010051_pt1 | contig 11910 bp, 7 predicted proteins | sample BON01_FD_78093 | JGI IMG/M metagenome (GOLD analysis project Ga0105053, IMG submission 78093) | Freshwater microbial communities from Lake Bonney liftoff mats and glacier meltwater in Antarctica - BON-01 | ecosystem: Environmental > Aquatic > Freshwater > Ice > Glacier meltwater | place: Lake...
ACGCAGTGGTCATGCCGGCCTTGCATGCCACCCTCCTTCACTCCTTTGGACGGGCAAGTCGAGCCTTTGTGGCTGCTGCTGATGTAGTTGGAATGGATGTGGGGGAGTTGGACGAGGGATGGAGACAGGGCGAGAAAGTGATTGCGAGCTTGAGCTTCCTGCTTAGGCAGGAAGAGGGGCAGCGGCAGAAAGAGGAGAAGGAGGAGGAGGAGGAGCAGCAGCAGCAGCAGCAGCAGCAGCCGGCGCCGACGACGACGACGAGGAAAGGATTGAATTTACTGCATCTTCAGACAGCATTTCACGCCTGGAGTGCCTTGATGGGCGAATGCTTACCACGACTCCTATTAGCAGCAGCAGTGCGACGACGCCACAGCCATGAGGACGGGAAGGAGAAAGGGGAGGAGGAAGAGGAGGAGGAAGGGCAGGACGCTACATCAGGTCACCTCACCCAAGTGCTGCGGGAGGAAGGGATTTGCCTCGTCGAGGCCTTCGGATTGCGTATCGCTCCCTCTTCTCCTCCTTCTCCTCCTTCTTCTTCTCCTCCTTCTTCTACCACCATCACCAACACGAAGGAAAGTCGACATCCACTCAAATTCAAAGCACGCCTCCAAGCCATAGGGCACCATCTCTCCCTCCGTCGAGCAGCTTTCGAAGCCCGTCTTGCCCGTGTCTTCCTCCAGCAATGCGCTCTTGTGGACGTGCTCCGAATCATGGAAAATGAGGAGGAGGAGGAAGGGGGAGAGGAAGGGGAGGAGGAAGGAGGGGCTTTGTTTGGTGGGTTGGAGCGGTTGTACGAGGCGCTGGCGGAGGAAAGGAGGGAGCGAGGGGAGGGCGGGAGGGAAGGAGGGCTAGATGAAGAGGGGGATGTGCGTGCGATGCTACAGGCATTGGTGAAAGAGGGAGGAGGGGAGGGAGGGGGGGAGGGATGGAACGCGAGTGGGTCAGTTCGGGCACGAGTTGAGGCATGCGTGGTGGTGGAGGGAGGAGGAGGAGAAAGGGAAGCGGCAGAGGAATCGATGCTGTCACGACGAGAAGAGAAGAGAGAATACGCGACGATTGAAAAAGAGGAGAAGGAAGGAGAGAAGGAAGGAGGGAGGGAGGAAGAGGAAGAGGATGACCCTGTCTTGGAAGTATTTGAGGGCAGGTCAGGAGCAGAAGCTCAGCCAGACCGTGACACGCGACAACAGCAACAGCAGCACAACAGTAGAGCGAAAGCAGTAGTAGCAGCAGCAGTGATGGAACACGATGCGTTGATGGGAGAGTTGGGGAGGGTCTTGAGTCATCGACAACAGCAACGACCGGCGGCGACGAGGGTGAGAGTGAATGGACAGGTGCTGATGGCTTCGTCTTTATCTTCGTTCTTGTTATTAGAAAATGAAGAGGAAGAGGAGGGACGGAGGGAGGAAGAGGAAGGGGGAGGGAGGAGGAAGGGAGGGAGGACGAATACGCTGTCGCAAGATGGTGGTGCGGGAGAGGTGTCGTGTGTGATGGGTGCGGCGTTACTGGCCGCGGTGTTGCAGCAGCAGCAGCAGCAGCGAGGACAAGACATGGAAAAGGGAGGGCGTGATTTGGATGGTGTGGAAGTATTTGATGGGCAGGGGGAGGGAGAAGATAAGTCGGAGGGAGAGGAGGATTGTGCAGATAGTAATGTACAGATTGGTTTGTAAAAACAGAAAGCAGTTCAGCAAAAAGCATGTAGAGTAGTAAAAAGCTAAGCAACAACGCATTTTGATCTCGACTTTTCTGGGGCATTGTTCCTCGTTTGACGGCATTGATGATTCGATATTAAAAAGGGATTGGGAATAGCTCATGCACGGCTAAAAAGAAGGAGAGAGACGTACACATTCCAAGGACGTTGTGGCAGGGGTGGGGAGGTTGGAAAACTAGAAAATTGATAGGGTGCGGTCAACGCGCTCCTGAAAAGAGATGCAGGTTTATAGAAAAGACAGATTTCAAGCTAGAAAACTATTGGCTGTACTTTTATGGCCATAATTGCTCAATTAAAGCTGTGCTTGGGTGGCTGGGATGCGCGCCTTGTGGGAACATACAGATCGGCGAGTCAAGCGAAGAAGCGGACTCGTGCCTTTGTAGATGCGGCGGCGCTCCACTTCCGCACATTCCCCCGTCCCAGTCACCTCGCCCGCTCTCTCGCAGTGGTCATGGTTCATGTCTTATGCATGGCTTGGCGTATGAGCCCTGCCACAAGGCATGCGAACTCATAGACGCAGCAACCTCCCCACTCACCCATTCCTTCTTTCTGTGCCAGCACAGAAAGCTAGGTAGCACAAACCCCGCACCCAATCCCTGCTCCCCACACCCACACACAGGCCAGCGCGCCATGTTGCTCCCATCCAGCGCCAGCGGCAGCACTACGAGACGGAGGGGGTTGTTTTCCGGCTGGCCCCCTCCACTGAAAACCCCAAGCCCCATCTCTTCCGCCACCGTCGCCGCCGCCGGGAGCGCTCTCCATCGACCCTCCGCCCGCTTCCACGTTGCATGTGCCCTATGCCTCCAAGTCCTCCTCCTGGCTTGCTCCCAGCCTATCTTAGCCTACATCACACCTTCCCGCTGGCCACCACGACGTGCCTCGTCTTGGCCGTCGTCATCCTCCTCCTCCTCTCCATCCCCACGCTGGTACAGCAGCAGTAGCCGTAGCGCCACCGGTCACAACAGTGGCGGCAGCGGTAGCAGCAGCAGCAGTAGCAGCAGCGGCCGCCGACCATCGTCTCCGCCAGGAGGCACGGCCTCGCCTTTGCGTCGTTCTGCCTACTACTACAACAACTTGGATAAGATCAGTAGCAAGAACAAGCGCGACTCTAGCGGAGACGCCCTCCTCCCCTTCTCACGCGCCGTCTCCTCCAATCCCCCCTTCCCTCCCCCCCTCGTCGAGTTCGAGCTCACTAAAGGCGTGGCTGGGAGCCGTAAAACCCAACATGCCGTCACTCGGGCCTATGAAGCCGGCAGCAGTGGAGAGATGCAAAATGTTTTGTTCCTCGTCAAGGTGGGGTCCAATGCGCAAGAAATTCGATCACGGCTGGAGGCACAGATGGGCTTGAGCTTTAAGAGACATAAATTGACAAATCATTTCGTAGCACGGGATTTTCGGGCACCTAAACCAACAGCAGGAGCAGCAGCACCAGCAGCAGCAGCAACTGCAGGAGCAGCAGCAAGAGCAGGGGGAGGGAAGGCGAGTTATTGGGTGGCGTCCTTCGATGCCTTTGTCGACTGTCAGCTTCGGGCACACGCCTCCATGGCCGAGAAATTGAAGACGCGAGGGGCTAATTTTGAATGGAAGAGGGATGAGTTGCTGCGGCTGATAAGGGAGGGGAAGCATGGGGGGTTTTGCTTGAAGGATGGGGCGGTGGCGGATTTTGTTTTGTTGGACGAGGTAAGGAGGGAGGGAAGAAGGGAGGGAGGGAGGGAAGGAGGGAGGAAGGGAGGGAGAGTAGAGCGGAGCTTCGTTTGAGGAACCAAGCGTTTAAGTATGGCAAATATGCTATCGCTTTGCAGAGAGCAGAGTAACCTCAACTCATCCTCCCCTCCCTCCCTCTCTCCCTCCCTCCCTCCCTCCCTCCCTCCCTCGCTGCAGGCGCAAGACCTCCGGGAAGAAGACATGCAAATCGTCAGCCACCTCGTCGAATCCGAGCAATCCCGTGGCGGGGCCCTACGCAAGGTCCTAGTCGTCGGCGATGTGGAACAAACAGTGTTCAGCGACGTCTTGACAGGACGAAGTAAAGGGCACCCAATGGACCTACTCTCCTCCTGGATGCCCTCTGTCACCGTAAATACCCGTCGGCTCGATGTCAACTATCGCTGTCCTCACGCACATGTCGCCTTCAATAACCTCGCCCTCCCTCGTAGTGCTAGCATGGGGGAGGGACCTGTTAAACCCTCTCCGGAAATGACTGATTTATCAGCGCGTGGACGGCATAAGCCCTATTTGTTCACGTATGTCCAGAGTTCGAGTACGGTGCAGAACTATGATGCCTATCGGACGGCCTGTCGGATTGCAGAGATGGTGTTGGTGTTGTTGAAGACGATGGAGGGGTTGACGTTGAGGGATATTGCGATTACGAGCAGGTATGTTGTGTTTGTATCTTTGTGGTTAGATAGATGTGTTTTTGGTCGGAGCGTTACTTTCTTAGGGTGTGTAATCAGACCATTGCTGTGCTTGCTTACTCCCTCCCTCCCCCCCCTCCCCTTCCTCCCTCCCTCCTTCCTCCCCTCCCCAAAACAGATTCGTAAACGTCAACCTCATCCTCCTCCAACTCGAAGACGTGCTCGAGCGCGCCCTGACTGAAGCCGGCTACGCCCCTGCTGATGGCTCGGGGTGCGTGCATCTGTTCCGAACAAAGGTCACGGACCGCAAGTCCATCAACTGGGAGGAAGCAGGGGCGAGGCTCGTGATGGGGAGTTTGACGGCGTTTAAGGGAAAGGACTGGCGGGCTGTGATTTTGCTTGATTGTACCGAGGGGGTTCTGCCGAGTAAGAGCAGCGTGCACACGAAGAAGGAGCTGGTGGATCGGTCGTTGTTCAATGTGGGGACGACAAGGTCACGGGAAGTGTTATTGATTGGCTTCGATGCTAAGGCGCCTTCTAGGTACCTCTCGCATGTGCAGGAGAGGCTGCATGAAGGTGCACAGTTAGAGTGGGATGTGAAGACAATTGAGCCTCTGGGTCCTTATTTGGGTATTCACGGCACGCGTGGAAATGATACGAAGACCAAGGCGGACGGGGTGGTGGAATGGAAGGAGGGGAGGAATAAGACGGTCAATGTGCCGTTTAAGTATTACTGGAGCGTGACGGACTCGACGGACGAGATTTCCACGGTGGATGACTTGTTGATGGGACAGGGACCGGGGGAGGAAGGGGCGGAGGGCGCGTATGGCTGGAAGGGGTTTGATCGATTTGGGAAGCGGGTGGTGCCGCCGTTGTGGTTCAAAACCGATGAGACGGGGAGGTTGATTACGGGGGTGATGGGCGAGGCGTTGCTAGCGCGGGAATTGCATGTGCGTGGGTTGTTGTCAAAGCGCGCGGACGCCACCTTGCTTTGGCCGGTGGTGGAGAAGCTGGGGGAAGGGAAGGGGAGGAAGGGAGGGAGGGAGGGGCCGGTGGTTTTTACGGAGGATCCGAAGGTGCTTAATTTGGCGGTGGATTATCGGTTGAATGAGTTGTGGGCGTATGAGGAGGTGGAGGAATGGCGGCAGGCGCTAGAGATGCTGTTGGAGGACCATGGGGGGAAGAGTGGAAAAAATGATAAGAGCCATGCGTTTTTTGCGGACTTGCTGGAAGGTGCGCCTAAATGTGTTTTAAACGCGGCGTATCGGGGCCCGATTAAGACGTTTGGGCCTTTGCTTGATTATTCGATTCCAAGCGCCGAGCTCCCTGCGGAGGCTGTGTGGAACTGCGCCATTCTTTATCAAGATGCGCTTTGTCATGGTTTGCGCCAGCCGTCCTTGGCGAAGCGGTTGTTGAAAGTCGGGGATTTGCGAACTCCTCGAGGCCTTTCGGAGCTTTTGTGGGGGTTGTCGGATAATGTGATTTCGTATATCGACTTTAAGAAGGAACGGAATTCGACGTCTTTTTCGCAGGGGAAGGGGGTAGCGTTGCTCCAGAGGGAGGTGGAGGAGGAGGAGTTGGTCAAGAGGGGGTTTTGTCGGGAGAGGGATGCGCATGTGTTTGCTGATGGGTGGTGAGTTTGGGTTTAGGGGGGAGGGAGGGAGGAAGGGAGGGGAGGGTGGGGTCATATATGTATGCACGCGCGCGTCTGTGTCTTTTATACTTTTCAGCTGATTTCACTTCTTAAGCCAGTACTCATTTACTCCCCCCTCCCTCCCTCCTTCCCTCCCTCCCCTCCCTCAGGACCTACGGCTTGATGGGCCGCATCGACTTTTACGACGAAAACCGGAAGCGCATCGTGGAGGTCAAAGTGAGCGACATCGACGGCATCCTCCCTTCGCACGAGGTGCAGACGTTGCTTTATGCTTTGTTGTACGGGAATGGTTGGAAGCCAACGAGGGCATTTGAAATAGTGAATCTTCTCAAGGGTGTGCGATATAAGAGGGTGGTTCGAAAGGAGGTGAAGCTCTGGGAATGCCTGAAGAGGGGGTTGGAAAAATTGGAGTTTGATGAAGAGATGATCGAGACCTTGGGGAGGATGTATGGCCCGCAGTTATGGGAGAAACAGAGGGAGGAGACAGCAGCAGCGGCGGCGACGGCTGTGTTGGTGGGGGAGGGAGATGGGAGGGCCGAGGCCCAGGGGGAGGAAGAGGGTGGGGGGGATGATGAGGGAGAGGAGCTTGCGGAACACGCGGCGCTGCTTTTGACGGGAAAGCCGCAGTAGGTAGTTTTGGCTGGAGGCAGAGGGAGGCGAAGGAAAATTGAAAAGAGAAGAGGGCAGTGGTGGAGAAATAGAGTGTAATAATAGCGAAAGGACGAAGCAAGCATACCCAAAAAAACGATGTAAAACAAAGAAGAATGCAGCCTCTCGCTAGCAGTTTTTTTTTGGGTTTTGTTTTCTTCCTTCTTTTGGTTCGACTTTTTCGTCGTCTTTTGTCTTTTGTTTTGTTGGTCAAGCAATTTGTAGACATCTCTCCTTTACGCATGTCTTCTTCTTCTCTCTGTCTCGCACTGATCTACTTTTGTTCAATAAATTGTTCGTAGGGCTTTTTTTTTCCTTGCTGTAAAAAAATAAGCCTTCGCCTTTTTCCAGCTTCGAGTATAAATTTTATGTGTCTTTTTGTTCTCACCCAAGATGCTCTCGCCATCGTACTTTCCTTTTCTCTTTGCTTTTTGGTGTTCTTCAAAGTTAAGGTGAAAGTAAAAACATCCGTTCAGCTTCTCCACAAATCTTTTCCCTTTTTCTTCTTTTCTTGTCTTTCATCTACCCCCTCCCTCCCTCCCTCCCTCCCTCCCTCCCCTCCTCCCTCCCTCCAAACCCTACTGCCCCACCAGCTCCCTCTCCCCCAAGGGCACCATCCGCCTCGTCACAACCCTCTCCTCATAATTCTCCGGATCGTCATCATCATACCCCTTCTGCAACGCAATCAATTCCTCCTTCCTCGCGCTCCTCTCCGCCATCCTCCGGGCATTAAACGCCCTGAACTCCGCCCGCCTCGCCCCCTTCTTCCTCCACTCCTCCCTCTTCTTATTCATCTCCTTCTCCCGATCCTCCTTATCAAACCTCCTCTCGTACTTCCTCAAATCCTTCTTCACCTTCCTCTGCTGCTCGGCCGTCAACAGAGAAGGCGGGCGGGGACGCCATTGAAACATGTAAAACTGCGCTTTCTCCACATGAGCGATCAAAGTCCCCTGGAACGTCCACACCCTAAACCCATTGTCATAACTGTACTTATAATAACTATTCCCCATCGGCTGCTGAATCGCATCGGTAAGATATCGTCCAGAAGGGTCCCATTTCAAATAATCAATCCGAGACAAATCCTCCCTCTTGGCAAGAGTGCTCTGGGTGTCCACGTCATAAAACTCCAACCCACTCCCCTCCGACAGGTTAGCCAGCACAATGATAGAGCCATTAGGGGACCATAAGAGCTTATTAACCGTACGAGCCTTAGGTCCTTCCAGGCGATGGAGGAGGGTCACCTCCTTCTGCCCCGTCGTCGGCTGCAACATCGAATAAAACGAAACCGTAAACCGATGCGCGTCCTCCCCATGAATAATCGCAAAGCGGTGCCCCGCCGGCTCCCAGGCAAAATCACGGACAGGGGTAGGGTCCAGCTCCACCATCTCCAGCGCGATGCCTGCTTCCTTGATGCGGAACAGCTCAAGAGAGACCTTCTTCTTGGACTGGCGCTTCTTATGCGTGACCTTCGCACACAAGTACTCCCCCTCATTCTGCCAGGTCAACTCACAATCCTCCACATGAAACAAAGGCTTACGTCGCACTTCCTTTTTGCTCGGGACCTCCACCAAAACAACCCTTGCCGGCTGCTGCTGCTTCTCGGGCGCCCAGTAAGCGAGCAAGTTCGCCTTCGGGCACCAATCAAACCCCCTCAAGCCCTCCGCCCGAATCGACTTCCGGTCCAACAACTCCATACTCGGCGCCTCAAACACCGAAATCTGACCCTCCGCATCCTCCCCCCCCATATCCCCCCCTGCACTCCCCGTGCTCGCCTGCTGCTTCTGGTGCCCCGGCGGCCCTCCTGCCCCTCCTCCAGCACTCTCATCCATCGCTGCCTGAGCCGCTTGCGGGTTCCTCAGATACTTGCTCTTGCCCACCGCAATGTACTTATCATCATGCGACCACTTAAAGTAATTCCCCTTCCCATAAGGCTCCACCGGCCAGGACCGTAACGCCACCTGCTGCTGCACCGAGATAGACCTCTCAACATCCCACACCACCACATGCCCAGGCCCGTCCCCCGGCGCCTGCGGATAAGAATAAGTAACCAAATACCGGTCCGTATTCGAGAAATGCGCAAGCGCCACACCATGATGCGCCAACCTCGCAACCTTCTCGAAGTTCGGCCCCCCCCAAAGAGCAATTCCCTGCCTGTGATAAGTCAACAGATAAGCGCCCGTCTTACTCCACGCCACATACTGATCACACCAAAATCTCCCCTGTCCCGCCGCCTTCTCCCTCTCCCCACCATACACAAGCTCGGGAGTCCCCCCCGCTTCCGCCCAATACACCTCAGTATCCCTTCCATGGCGCACCACGAACTGATCGCGGAACTGCGCGTCCTTCAGCCAGGTATACAACCCCGGGACCGTCGTCAAAGGACGAGCAGGTTCCGGCGTGTAAGTCTCGGGGTGGATCGTCGTGCGGACCAAATCCACGTAGCTGTTCACTTTGATGGCGTGGGCCTTGTCGAAGTTCCAGTTGTTGGTGGCAGCGATGGCTTTCTCGGCCGAGTCGCGGGCGAGGAAGTTGACAAAGGCAAAACCCTGGGTCATGCCAGTCGCCTCGTCCACGGGCATCTGCAAGCCATCCTCCGCCAAGCGGCCTACTTGCTCGTAGATCTTGCGGACGAACGCCAAAAGCCTCTCGTACTTGTCTTGGGGGACCTTGGGCAGGTTGTCGACGACGATGGCGGTGGAGTAGTCGGGCTCGTAGACGGGCTCCACCCAATCGGTCGGCCCGTCCGAGAGGTAGCCCTTGAGCTCCTCATCGATGGTGGCGAGCGAGTCGGGCTGCTCGTCGTAGTCGTCTTCGTAGTCCTCGGCCGGCATGGTGCTGGACGACGCGCTGTGTGCGTTTGTGTTGGGCGTGGAAGGGGGTGGGGAGGCGAGATGATGATGAGAGGGTGATTGGTCAAGACGAGAAGCCTGGGCGCAGGCACAATTCCTGCTCTCCTGTGCGTCATTAATGCTTGGTTCCAGGCGTGGCAAGCGCAGGGTGTACGAGGCATGCACACTTGGGGAGGCAAGACAATGAATGGAAGAAGGAGGAGGACAACCACAGAAAAAAAGCTGGGAAGCGGGCGAGAGAGAAATCAAACTCGCACATGGCTCCCCTGATTGGGGAACCAGCGACTGTGTGCGACTGCTTTTGCTGAGCTCCTTTGTTTCTTTAGGCTGCAGAGGTTGCATTGAGGGATAGGCTGTACGATTGCCATGCTATGAGGAGCTTTTTTAAATGAACGAAAAGGCAGGCGCTGGATTAAACGCTGTCTCCGCTCGCCCAGCGCTCCCGCCTTCCAAACCCCACTCCAAACCTAGACAAAGCAAAAGCAAAACAAAAGACACACTTGAAACAACCATGTACATTTTACGTGTTTATCTAGCTACATCTTATTTTTAACCTAGGTTAACCTTTACCTCATCCTCCCTCCTCGTCCTCCTCCCCTCCCTCCCCGCGTTCCCGCAGAGCTTCCTCGTCCCGCGCCAAATCCTCCCCCAACCACCCTCCCCCCCCCATTCTCCTTAACATCCCGATGCTGGGCTCCTAACAGCGTCCCTTCTCCTTTGCGCAACCGACTGGGCTTGGCCCTGATGTCCTTACACTTGGGGATATGGCGCGCAGCGGCCTGCTCATTGTATTTTCGTTGACAATGGGGACAAGGGACCAAGCTCTGTGATTGCATCCCGGAGGCAGCAGCTGCGGAGGAAGAAAGGACGGCGAGAAGGGTGGGGCTGACTGGACGGCCTTCCCTCTCGGCCTGTGCGACGAGGCGGTTTGCCTTGAGCATGGCCCGGAAGCTTTGCGATTGCTGGAGCCACTTGTTACCGTCGTCGGCGGCGGCGGGAGCAGCAGCAGCGGTGGAGGAGAGAGAAGAGGAGGAGGTGGTTGTGGTTGTGAAATCTTGTTGTTTCTGCTGCCGTTGCTGTTGCGGTAGCCGGCGCGTGGCTGCGAATGTGGCGCTGTACGTCTGCTCCATCTCCTCCTCGCCCTGCTCCTGCTCTTCGGCGTGGTGGGAAGGCGCCCGACGAGCCAGTGGTGCTGCTTGTTGGGGAGGCATCCTTGCCACTGCTGCTGATGCCGCCGCCTTCCTCGTCGTCGTCATCGTCTTCTCCGTACTGCAACTGACAGGAGCAGTCCTGCCCTTCCCTCCCCCTCCTCCTCCTCCTCCCCCTCCCCGTCGTCGACCAACAGGAGGGAGCACCTGCTGCTGCTGCTGCTGTAGGGACTTTGCTGCTTCCGTTCCTTGAATCCGTCGTTGTTGCGAGTCAAACGTGGGGCGTGTGGAGAGGAAGACCTTTTGGCAGACGCGAGAGTGAACGGAGAGAGCACGTTCGTTGAAACTGCGCCCGCAGGAGTCGCAGGAATGTAGGTGAGTGGTGGGGCTGTCGACCGCAAAGCCAGAGGAAAAGAGGGAGTGGTTGCCCTGATCTCCCTGCTGCTGCTGTTGCTGCTGCTGCCGCTTTTGTTGCCATGGTTTTGGTTTTGCTTGGATGGTGGTCGGCGGCATTGTCGTCTTCTTGCGGGGGGAGCTGCTGCTGCTGGCGGGGGCAGGAGAGACGGCGTCAAAGTAATCTTGCTCCTCCTCCTCCTCCTCTTCCTCCGCTTCCTCCTCCTTCTCCTCCTCGCCGTCATCCTGACTGGTCCAGCCGGTGACAACGAAGGACGAGGACAAGGAGGAAGAGTAGGAAGGAGGCGCAGAGCGGATGGGTCGGGAGGGGGAGGAAGAAGGGGAGGAAGTGGTGGAGGAAGAGGTGGAAGAGTAAGAAGATTTCTTCTGTAGCAGCTTGGCCTTCAGCAGGGAAAGGGAGGCGGAGGCCGTGGCGGGCTTTTGCTTGTAGATGCAGTCTCCATCCTCTGCTTCAATCTCATAGACCTCTTCTTCATTCCTTTCCTCCTCCTCCTGATAGTAGTGGTGGTGCTCGTCCCTCGCTCCCGCCCCCGTCGGCATTCGCCTTCTGCCATACTCCTGCTCCTCATTTTTCATGCTGCTGCTGCTGCTGCTGCTGCTGCTTTCTCCTTCTTGGTGCGCTCGCGTCTGTCGTCCTACCCCCACCACTGCTAACTTTGTCATCGCGGTGGAAGCTGTAGAAGTAGCCTGTCGATATTGCCGGTGCTGCTGGTGTTGCTGCTGCTGCTGCTGCTGCTGCTGCTGCTGCTGATGATGCTGCTGCTGCTGCTGCTGCTGCTGATGCTGCTTCTTCTTCGACAACCCCGCCCCCGCGCCCACGCCCACCGTCGCCTCTTCCGACGAGACGGGAATAGAATTGATATGGCCAATGTGAGCATACGCCGGCTTGACCTTGATGGTCCGGAGTGACGACATGAGTGTTTCAGGCACCTCCGTTGCTGTAGCTGCTGCTACTGCTGCTGCTGCTGCTGCTGCTGCTCCCCCTGCACCCCCACAACCACTGCCGCTGCTGCCACCGCTCGTTCGATGATGATGACCGCTGGTACAACTGCTGCTGCTGCTGCTGCTCCGGCTGCTGCGGGTGCTGCTGCTGGTGCTGCTGCGGGCCGTGGCCATGGAGGAGGACGACCTCAGGAGG
>Ga0105053_10010053_pt1 | contig 11909 bp, 7 predicted proteins | sample BON01_FD_78093 | JGI IMG/M metagenome (GOLD analysis project Ga0105053, IMG submission 78093) | Freshwater microbial communities from Lake Bonney liftoff mats and glacier meltwater in Antarctica - BON-01 | ecosystem: Environmental > Aquatic > Freshwater > Ice > Glacier meltwater | place: Lake...
CAGTCGCGAGCATCATGAAAAGTTGCTGTCGAACCAAATTCTGGGTCTCCAATCGGTGCAGATCCACTAAATGCCATTTGGGGTTTACCCCAATTTTCCTTTTCCTGAGTACCGCAAGGTCAGGAGCACAAGCAGTGGCTTGTGCGGTGCGCGTCGGCCGTCGCCTTGAAATTGGCGAAGGCTTGTGAGTTGTTCGAATGCGCCCTTCGTCCCCACGTCGGGAGATTAGCAGTGGGAAGGGTGAAAGGTCTCGAGTAATTTAAGGTCTAGTTCTTTTCTCGAGGTTGCTTTGTCAGTGCGTGCACCTACTGTTGGTTGTAGATCATGACACCGGCGCCAAGCCTCAGCTTGCCGGTTCCAACCGCGGTACTCGCCCACGGTGGCCTGAGGAGATCGGCCCCCTTGCGGGGGAAGAGCGAAAGTTGGTGCATGAAAATGATTGATAATACAAACCCTTATGGAGCTGAAGATACGGAACTGCCAGCGCCGCGGAACTGCTACTCGCACGGCGCCGGGCACACCCCGCATTGGATCCAGGTCCTGAATGTCGCACCAAGGCATGGACATGTGTTTGGCAGATTACAGGCTGAAGTCTTTTCGAATGGTTGGGCATTTCGGTTCACACCTGACCTCACCTTGGATCACACTCTCCCCGACGAAGAATGCGCTGAGGTGGTGTTGTTCAACCATGACCCAGATCGACTGATCGCGGTCCTCAATATTTTCGGCCAGGTGGGGTGCTGGACACCTGGTGCCCGTCTGTTCCAAATCCAACATGGTGACTGCTGGGCCACTTTCAGCATTAGTTCCAGTCCCGTGGGTGCATGTTTCATGTCGGACGGAACAGAACCGCCAGATTGATTGACAGGGGATGGACCCCCATTGCATCGTGTTCGTGCATCTTCCTTCGGGTTGTTGTTCCTGCCAGATGTGGAATTGATCTGCCTCTGTGGAATTTGTCACGGCGCTTGCGATCAGTAGCAATTCGTTAGTCAATGGTATCCACTCCTGTTTATGCGTTGAGTTATTTAGTCCATGTCTGGTGGGGGAAGTTGAGGATCTCAGGAATAAATCGCAGCCGTGAATTGCACGTGGTCAGTTGCATTTGCCGCCCAAGTGCTGACGGATTATCAGCCGGAACTCTCACGAATTGTGAATAACTAAATCGTCTCAAGTTGAGATCTTTCGACCCGGAATCCGTGAGATCACAGTGAGCCAGGCGGACTTAGAAATTGCCCAAGAATGTGACGTGAAGTTGCCAGACGGGTGCTCTGGTGTGCGTTACGCTTAACTAGTGACGTGGATTCGTCTTTATGTGGGGGTGTAGGTGTCTGATAGTCAACCAATGCCGAGCATCCTTGTGATGCCGGTGGTAGGTCAGAGCAAAGAAAACTACAAGTTGAGATCACGTCGGAGAGACGCCTTAGACCTGCCAGGAATGCCTTGGGCGTTTAAGGGCCCTAGGGAACCCCTCGGTGTGCCTTTCCTTGGAGATTTAGTTCTATTTGTCTTTCCACTGGCTAAGGACAAAAGCAAGTTTGAGTTCTCAATTGAGCGAGTAGTGACGGGCTGCCGAGAATTATCCTACGGAGAAGAGGCGTTTGAAGGATTTCCTTGGCAATTTGAAACTGAATTGTTTGAACTTAATGACACGACTCTTAGTCAGTATTCGCTAAATGTGAACCCGGGTGAGTCACAAGAGGACTTCTATTCGCGAGGAATCTCTGTTGCAAAAGAGACTCTCTCGAACATCCTTGAATTAGAAAATGGATCCAATGAACTTGACTTAGTTTTTATGCAAGGAAACGGGAAGACAGTCCAGAGTTACATGCAAGGAGGCATTTCAGCCAAGCCTGCTGTTTTCCTGTATGTCCCAGATAATTTCCGGTACCAAGTTGCCTCAAGCACCTTCACGAAAGGCGAAACGGTCAGTCCAAGACCACGACCAGGAAGTAGCGTTGAAGCAGTGAGTGATATTGATGAAGTTGATGTTGAGTCCTTATTGTTCAGTTATCGAAACGTGGTGGTGGAAGGAGTCGCTGGAACAGGTAAATCTCACCTAATTAAATTGTTGCGGGAGGGAGGAAAATTCGCAGGGACAGAAGTTGTGATTTTCCATCCTTCGACTTCTTTTGAAGACTTCGTGGAGGGACTACGACCTGTAGGCAGTGAATTTGAAGTTCAAGATGGCCGCTTCCTTAGTTTTTGTCGTATGGCTGCCAAGGCTGCTTCGGAATCGGAGTCGGGAATTGAACCTAATTTCCTTTTTGTGATTGACGAGATTAATCGCGCAAATACGTCAAAGGTCCTAGGGGATTTGCTTTACAGTCTGGAAGCGTCCAAAAGAGTCGACGCTCTTGAGGCCCATGAAATTTTGTCGGACGTGAATTCAGAAAATCAAAACATTGATGTAATTTCGGTGTTGCTGCCTGCTTGGAGGGTAAACAGCGACGGTCAAGAAAGCCATCGCCAACGGTTTGTTGTCCCGAGCAACGTTTTTGTGCTTGGAACAATGAACACGACCGATCGATCAGTCGGACAAATCGACCTCGCGCTTCGACGGCGTTTCATGTTCACCCGTATGGCTCCAATGGAACCAGCGGAATTACTTGACGCTTTGAAATTTAGTGCAGGGGAGGAGAAGGACAAGACTTTCTTTGAAGAGAGTATAAAAATTTGGAGTAACGTTAATGAACTATTGAAAGGAGATATCGGGCCTGATGCTCAAATCGGCCATTCATATTTCTTTCAAGTCAAAGAAATGATGGAGTCTGATTCGGCCCACGGATCTGTGACTGGAGATAGGCTTCCTTATTTTCTCTGGAAATCGCTTTTACTTCCACAGATTTCAGAAATCCTAGTTTCATTTAATGCTGTTGATCAAATTGATAAAATCAATCAAGCATTGACCGGTGCGGTTGGATACAAACTCAAGCTCGTCGGTCAAGGCTTGGACGGTTACCCCATGATCCTGAAAAATCTCGAGTAGTAAGTGTCCATAGAGACGAAAGTGCCAGACACTTCCGGCCACGCGGTTGACGTGAATGAACGGTTACCGTCCTTTAGGTGCAGTGCGAAAGGGAAAGAGAGCGCCCTCTGCGTGCTTCAGGTTGTCGCGGGGGGTGAAATTCGACTGCCTTTAATTGTGATTCATGTTGTTCCGAAATTTTGGTCTCAAAATCAGGGTTCTATTTCTGTGCTTAATATTGATTCTGCTTCCACGGAACCGATAATGGTGACAGTACATGAAACTGGTCAACTCATCATCCGTGGAGAGCATGCGAGACTTGTCAGCAATGCTTTAAAAAATAAATTTGAGGCGGGTTCCGCTAAGGAATCTAGCGAGGGTGACAAGAAAGAGTTAGATCAAGTTGACGCTCGCGGGCCGCTCTTTACACCGATGCCCGACGTGTATTCGAATTCAATTACTGAGATGCCTCAGGAGAAGCCTGGCACTCAGATGCAGGCCTTGTTATCACTGGCGGTCTCGGTCAGTAAAAGCCTTGGTGACCTCTTAATTTGTGCACCTGAGATTCAGCCAAATGGTTCTCGCGAGGATCTCCTTTCCTACCTCAGTCGAAATCCCATCCTGATGAAGCAGGACGCGATGGCTAACCTTTTGAAACAACTTTTCATTGTTGAGACCCTCGAAGCACTCAAACGAAGGAAACCGGATTTTCGTAATTGTGTTGAGAAGTTGAGTGCGGTTCGTGGCTCAATCGTGTTGAGCGATATCCCGCGTCGCCGGGCCCGACGGACGCAGAAGATTGAATGTGAATTTGAAGAGTTGGAAACTGCTAGTGAATGGTTCTCCTTGATTCGGTGCGCAGCGCGAATTATCGTTACTGATACTTCCGTAAACGAGGAAACAAGAAAGGGAGCGGTTCAGATTGAGCGCGCTCTGGTCGATACGCCATTGCTTTCACCTCGGAATGCCCTCAGTGTCGGTCGAAATCTCCGAATGACTCGGAAGCACAAGCATTGGATCCGCTCGACAGACTTTGCAAAATCAGTTTTGCAAAACACGCAGTCACTTGGTGGGGAAGAGTCCTCGGATGCACGAGAAAAGGGATTCGCGGCCCACGTGTACATACCCACAGCAGAGCTTTTTGAGCGAATGCTGGTTGAAGCCACGCGGATTCCCGATGGTGATCGGCAAGAGAATCCATGGATACTTCAGGATTACAAAACAAGTATCGATTCGCTTAGCTCCGACTCGGTGCCGGCACAATTCAAACTGCGCACTAGGCAAGCAAAACCGAAGTCTCCAGACATGATCTCGACTTCCATGAAACTCGGCACACACTTCGTAGTCGACGCCAAATATAAAGAGCGTCCAGATTCCATGAATTCAATGGGAATGACCGATCAGTACCAACAATTTGCCTATGCGCTGATTGCAAATTTGCCAACTTTGTTTCTATATGCCCAAACAGAGGAGATTGTGAAAAAGGTAGACATCGATTTCACGACGGTTGATCGAGTTAAAGTTGGATTAGCCGCGGTCCCATTTCCGAAGGCACTCGATATTGGTGGTTCACATTCATCCGGCACCTGGAAGAATCCGATGAATAAACACCTCCAAGAACTACTGAATCAGTTTTCAGAGGAAACAAGTTGACTCATCGAGATTCAATTCCTGTGGCACGGCCCCTTGTGGTGGGTCCGGGTGATGTGACCCCCTAAAAGTGACCGTTGTTTGTGAGAGTTGTGGCAGGCTGATTTGGAGAATGCTCTTGATGCGGAAAGTTATTGGGATCGTTAGTGTTTTTGACTTTCAATTGGAATTCAGCTGTTAAAAGTTAGAGTCATAACTTTTAGATCATGAAACAGGCTGATTCGTGTTTACTTCAATCAACTTGATGTAGCATGACAAACCGCGGTAGGCAATTAATTCTTTGGGGGAACATGAATTCGCAGGATTTATTCATCGCTATTGAGCAGTTGAAGGCAGAAGGCATTCCTTCCCGCGTTTGTGTAATTGTCCGCACCGCACTTGATGTTCGTTTGGTCCAGCGAACAATCGCTTTAAGCCCTTCGGGTCTTGCTGGGGTGGACGTTTGGACATGGCGTGATCTCGCAAATGAAGTCTTAGAAGTGTTGAGTGATTCCAGCACGCAAGGAGCCAGCGTTCGTCAGGTGGCTGAACTTGGTGTCGCCCCGGCATTGCGCGACCTCGACAATTCAACGCCTGCGACATGGCTGCTCAAGAGTTCAGGTCACACAGATTCGATTTACCGGTTAGCGAGAACTTTTATTAAGGCGAGTAGCGCGATCTCTAATATTGATCAAGTCCTTCCAGTTCGCGACCTCGAGTTGATCGCTTCAGCGGTGGAAAACAACTTGGAGAATGAAGGTTTGCTGCTTCTTGGCCGCGCGCTCATCGATGCGGCCGCGCTCCTAGACGCGGGATCAAAGAGTTCCATTTCGCGACTAATTCCAAGTGCGATTGCATTGGGCGATATCGAGTTACTTTCCATGTCAGAACGTAGACTCCGCGGTGCGCTGATCGCCTGCGTGCCAAGTGCTGTTGTCAGCCCCGCGGGGTCTGGAAATCTTGGCGCTCGCGCAACTCGTTCCGTCATAGCGCCGAACCCGCTAATCGAGGCGAGGGTGGTGGCCACGCAGGTTCACGACTGGCTCGCCGCAGGCGTTCCGCCATCGAGGATTGCGGTGGTAACACCGCAACAGGCCGGCTTCCAAGCTGTGCTCTCCAACCTGTTCGAGGGACTGGGCATTGAGCACTGGACTGGGATGTCACAAGGTTCATTGGCGTCGACTTACGCGGCCCACGTGATTGGCTCCTTGGCCAAGTCATTGGATTCCATGTCAGCGTGTACTACCTGCTCAGGTGGCGGTTCATTGAATGAAGTGGGCGCAACTACTGAGCACGATTGCAAGGGAAATTTCGAGTACGTTGCTGAAGTCATTAACGCAACATTCGGAGGTTGGGAACGTTCGGGTGTAATCCTGCAATCTGGCTCCGAACTGAACTTGCAATACGGGCTGGGTAACTGGGCAACATTGCTGCGCTGGCACTTGGGCGAAGAGGAGGCATTAGTTGAAGTCACTGCCCGTAACGTCAGGGAAAGAGCAGCCGATCCTGAATCGGAACGTCCTCGCGGAGTGGTTATTCGGGTGAGTGACTCTTCCGAACTCCTTGACCAGCTTAGACCAGGTTTGGAAGCGCTCCTTGACATCCTTTCGCCTGCGGGGACAGGTGAGCTTCCTAGTTTTCTTCAACGCTGTGAACTGCTAATCAAGCAAGCCAAATTAAATGATCGCCCATTGAAATCTGTCGGGATTATTATTGAGGCGCTTGGCGGGGGCGCTGTTGGTGGCGCTCGGCGATTGGACAGCATGGTCAACCAAGTGGTGAGAAGACCAACGTCAAATATTGACACGGTAGGCGAAGGTGTTGGGGTGTATTCAGTGTCCCAGATTTCCAGTATTTCCTGTACGCACCTTGTCTGGTGCGGTCTGGCTGAGGGCGCTGCGCCAATTTTGACGAAACCAGATCCTCTAGTTCAAGGTGATGCAGAAGCTCAAGTCGCCCTTGAGCGCTCCAACTCTGTGACGGCGCACGAATTAGTGGAGTCGGCAGAACAGTCATTAATTACTGTCTCAAGGGTTGCGCTTGGGTCAAGGGAGGCACTCATCGCTTCGCGTTGGTTTATGCAGTGGAGCGGCGCTCAGGGCTCTGGCGCCAGCGAAATCATGAAGGCCAGGTCGCTGGAATCAATAGAAGTGATCGATTCGAGTTTGGCCGGGGTCGCCCTGTACCCGGTGCCGGCAGATCAACCGCGCCAGGGATTTGATTCGGCGGCGCGTACGTTGCTCGATAGCAGAGTTGCGCTGGGTTCTCCAGCTGCATCAGAATTTGATGGGCTTTTGGGATCTTTCCCCATTGATGCGGGTTCGCGGCCCCTGTCGTGGTTGTCCGCGTCACCCATGCGCCGAGCAAATCTCAAAGGGGAGACAGGTTCCACTGAACCGGCGCCGGTGTCTCCGTCGGCTTTGAGCACTTTTATTACCTGTCCGAGACAGTTCTTTTATAAAAAGATCGTAGGTCTTAGAGCCGGTGAACAGCCAAGCCTTGATGTTGATGTTCCAGCAAACACCTGGGGGACCTTCGTTCACGCAGCACTCGAAGAAGGCTTCGAGGACCTGATTTCGATGAACTCTTCTGATCGCGTGGCCGCATTGACAGGAATTCTGCAGAAGCGGGTCTCCGGTTACCTACCGTTTTACGCGGGAAGCAAACAACAACTGACGAGTCGTATCAAAGGTCAAGCCGCAGCAATTAACAACACAATCAAATGGAGTGAATTGTCGTCGCGATCAGATTTCGAGTCGGAAAAGTACCTGAAGGCCGATTTTGATGGAATCACGATCGCCGGTTATGCCGACTTCGCGTGGCCTAATTTCGTGGCTGATGCAAAAACAGGGAAGAAGAAAACGGGTGCTGAGCTTTTGCGAGACCGTGTGCAGGTTCAGGCCTACTCGGCGATCCTTGCAAAAGATTCCAATCAGAGCGTCGCGGGTGAATTGTGGTACCTGAGCCCCAAGGATCCAAGTGTTGTCTCAACTGGTGTTGCTGGGGAACCTGAAAAGGAAACCCCCATGTTTCTCAAGGTGATCGACTCGCTCAGGTGTGCGGTGGATCAAGGGGCATTTCCCGCGGTCGGTGAGAACACGGGCGAACTAGGTTCAACGTGTCTTTATTGCGACTTCAACAAAATATGCCGGACCGATGTTCACGATCGTTGGGAGGAATTGGATAGGAACGGGGATTTCTCCCAAGTTCACCCGATAGAGGAACCGGTACTAGCCAAGGCAGTAAAGGGGAAGGACGCATGAACCAGCCCACGGATCACAAGGCGCGGTACGCAGCCATTCATGGTGCCGCCACAGGATCGAAAGTCAGTTTCATTAACGCGGCTGCGGGTAGCGGTAAGACTGACACGGTAGTTTTGCGAGTAATTCAAAGTGCTTTGCTCAACGACCCACCAATCGATGTCCGCCGGATAGGCCTCGCCACATTCACGATCGCGGCTGCCGGTGAAATGAAGGCTCGAGTGCGACAGGTGATTGAAACTGTTATCACCTGGTGCGAACTGGATGATCCCGCGGGAGTGCTGGCTGATAGCCGGTGGCGAGTGGTCCGAGATCTTCTGGGGACTCACGCGCAGAGCACCGACCATGCAGAACTCGCGGTCAAGGCGAGACACACTCTTGGCAACCTTGATGCTGCACCCTGGGGGACACTGCACGGTCTTGCTATGTCTATCGTTGAAAACAACGCACCTGCCCTCCCATTGCCGGCCGCGTTCAGGTTGGAGGACGAGCAAGAATCAGTAGAGACCGCCGTAGTACATGACGCTACCTTCCGTGGCTTAGTCGCGGAGGACGACGCATTCGAAGTGCTTTCGCAAGCCACCGGCACTGAAATTAATTGGGAAATATTAAGTTCACGTAAGCCGTACCCGCTGTCGGAGAGTTCGCTCGAGAAGCTACTTAAAGTTGTGACGGACAACCTAGTCGGACAGCGTGGGTTCGAATCTGATGCCAAATCTGTTTTTGAAGCAACCGTGGGTAACCTCGCCCAATCCAATGAAGCCGCTTGGTCCGACGCCTCGGTAGCTGCAAGGTCATTTTTCGACGACGCCGATCCAGAAACAATTCTTGGGCGAGATGCTGCACTTTTTGAAATAGCATCAGGTCACCGCAACAGCGAGACACTTGCTGTAGTTTATTTGACATCAAGGAATTCCGACCTAAGCCAGAAAATAGCTGACGGGGATGTCATCGGATTGTTGGCACGCGTTTTAGTCAGCGACGAAATTGCACGTGAAGAAATACGCGAGGCCTTGAAAAACAAGAAGCTGGCGAAGTCGGACATCGAGCCGGAATCGCAGTCCTTCATCGAGACTGCACTACTAGTTACGCGCAAGAAGCTCAATGCCAAGGGCAATGAAGCATCACTTTCAAAAGCTGAGGTCAAGAGCGCATTAAAAGGTATCCTTGATCGAATTGAGCCACTTCTCGCTTCCATCTCTGCAGCCCCACTCGTAGCGGCACAGCTATTAGACACCGCGATTGGTATTGCCCGGCAAGGAGTAATGGATCGCCGGGATAACGGCGTCCTTCGCTACGACGACTTGATTGATCTTGCCTGCGTGGTTCTCTCGAATTCGCAGGGCAGAGAAAGTGGCTTAGACATGCTAGTCATTGATGAGTTCCAAGACAGTGATCCAATTCAGCATGCTTTTCTTGAGGCCGCTGAGGGTGTTGGGCTTGAAGTTGTCACGGTCGGTGACCAGCGACAATCTATTTACGGGTTTCGTGGCGCTACCCCGGAACTTTTCGCCAATAGACTCTCCAAGACTCAGCAGGCATCGCCGGAACTTGTTGCCAATTTAGACGTCACATTTCGACATAATCCGGTGCTGGTCACCGCGCTAAACGCAGTTTTTTCTGCTGTAATCGCAAATAGCGGTGTCACTGCGCCGAACGCAATTCCTTTCCGCGAAGTGCATGGTGAGCAATCCAATTCGGGAATCGGTATCCGCATTTTTCCCTACGTGGGGAACGCGGCAGTTCGACGCACGGTGGGAGCGAAAGTCATCGCCCAAGAAATCCTTGAAATTCAACGGCTGAACCCAGGAGATTCCCTCAACGAATTTGCAATCTTGACTGAAACACGGAACTCCTGGCGGGAGATCAAAACTGAGCTAACCAACAAACTGATTCCTTATCTCGTCACAGCTGGGGGCACTGTTGACAACACCGAGGGTGTGCGGGGATTCATGGCGGTTTTGCGTTACCTGGCGACCGGTCGCAATATCGATCGAGTTGGCGCCTTGCTCTCAGTCTGGATTGGTGGGACGCTAAAGGAAGCGGCATTGGGTTCTTTACTCACTGCGCCACTGAGCGGTGAAGCAGTCGTAATGTCGCGTGCAAGCGTGCTGGAAAGTTTTCGAGACCGGATTGTCCGAAACGGCAACGCTGACGCAACCGTGCTGAGTGTCATCGAAGAACTGAATTGTTATGCGTTAATCCGCGAGGTGGAAAAATCCGACCCGTCACTCGCTTTGGACCTCTTTGCCGATCTCCGCTTTCTCGTTGACGAAGCGAGTGTCTTCACTGCCCAAACGGGGAAAGGTTTTCGTGGGTTTGTTCGCGCTGCGGAGTCAGGCGAAAAGGGCGAAAAGGAACTCAATAAGGCCAAGAGTGTAGATGGCGGTGAACTCGTTGACGCCGTTCAGTTAACCACCATACACAGCGCAAAAGGTTTGGAATACAAGTTCGTATTCGTGGTTCCGAACGAGAAGCAATCAAATTTGAAACCCGCTTCACTTTGGCCGTCTTTGGGAGAGGACCCTTACGCTGGCGCTTACATCAATTCTCACTATCTCGCCCCAATGAACGAGAGTGAAACAGGTGAGCAATTCAAAGAGCGCCTTGCTCGTCGAGCTCGTTTCTCAAAAGACCGGGAGCTCTACGTTGCACTGACCCGGGCAAAGGAACATGCAAGTGTGCTCATTCCTGTTGGTCTTGATGAAACCGATGACGCCAGCCAAGCTGCGGCCTTCTGGTGGGGCAAGGCAAGGAAACCGCAATCAGCCGCCATGCCCGATATTCTGGCGGACCGGTTGCGCGCGATTGACTCTTTAACTAGTGAATCCCTCCCAACGGAGTTGGCGGAGTCGAGCATCACTATTCAAACAATTGAGGTTTCAGTTGAAACTGATAGTGGGTTGAAACTTGAATCACAACTGATCACCCCAGCAACCATGCCGACTCAGCTAGATGTGGCGCCCGCGCAGCGAATAATCACTGGATCGCGGGTTAAAAAAAGTGCCGGGAAATTCGATCCTGCCCTTGACTTAGTCGCTTTGATAACTGACGTGATCCTAGAAGACGAAGAGAGTTCAACTCTGGAACGGAAGGCGGGCGCAGAATTCGGAACGATTGTGCACCGCTGCGCTCAGATTCTCCACGCTCGGGCAGTGCCTCTCCATGAAGTCGAAATCGAGGCGGTGAAAATTGCTGCAAATCTTTGTAGGGGATCAGATATTTCTGTTGAAGCAGCTGCGAATGCCGCCACGAGTATCAATCGCAATCCGTTGGTCCATCAGCCTGGAGTGGAATTCGAATTTCCTGTTTTAGTATCGCTAGAGGACGGGAACAATACGGGTCCGTTCATCGGTGGTGGCATTGTGGATATCGTTATTTTTAAAGAGGATCACTCCGAGATTTACGATATTAAAACAGACCAAGTATCTGCCGAGGGACTTCCGGCACTGGCCCACAAATACGAAAACCAACTCACGCTCTATGCCCAAGCACTGGAAAAAGTTGGGTGCCCTCCGGTAACGATCTTGGGTTTATTGGCCACGAGTGTTCGCGACCCGGATAACAGAGCCATGCTCGTGCCTGTCCGGCGCTCCGATGGGTGAGGGCACCTATTGACTCGAGCAAATTTAATTTATCAATTCACAGTAACAACGACGATAATGGGGAATAGGTGAAGAGTAGTTCGAATGTATTTGCTCTTGCCATTTCCGCTTCAATGATTCTGAGCGGATGTTCAAGCTCGCCCAGTGGGGTTGATTTGCGCGGTGAACTTCCACACCAAAAGTTATCACTCATTTTCACCGTGTATGAGTGGGTCTGATTCATATTTGAGGACTCTATTTCTTTCAGGGTCGCTTAGGTTGCCATCCTGCGGACGGTTCTGCGACAAGAGGGGAAGTTGTCGATGCTGGTGTGATCGATGGCGCGGCACGGCTCGCATAGCAAAACCAAGTCCGTATTCACTTCTGCTCCGGGAATGTCGAGGTAGTGCGATGCGAAGGGAATGGGGGTGATGTGAAGGATGAAACCTTGTCCGAGAGTAAGAAAAG
>Ga0105053_10010060_pt1 | contig 11902 bp, 10 predicted proteins | sample BON01_FD_78093 | JGI IMG/M metagenome (GOLD analysis project Ga0105053, IMG submission 78093) | Freshwater microbial communities from Lake Bonney liftoff mats and glacier meltwater in Antarctica - BON-01 | ecosystem: Environmental > Aquatic > Freshwater > Ice > Glacier meltwater | place: Lake...
AATATCATCAACCCCTAAACCAACAATCACTGTATCTGGTTTTTGCTTTGCATAAATACCAACGCCGCTATAACCTTTTTTTTGCGCATAGTGAAAGTAGCCGTAATAGCCCTTTGGTGCTTGCATTTCCTCGGTTAAATTATCCGCCTGCGCCTTTAGCTCTTGCAAGCAAATAATGTCTGGTTGCGTTTGATATAACCATGGAAAAAAACCTTTATTGGCCGCTGAGCGGATTCCATTTAAATTCAACGTTATAATACGCATTTAGTTCCTTTAATTTAGATGAGTTATGTCAGTTAATTATCACGATTTATCAAAAGAGTTCATCACGTTTTGCATCGATCAACAGGTACTTAAATTTGGTGAATTTAATACAAAAGCCGGTCGATTAAGCCCTTACTTTTTTAATGCTGGCTTATTTAATGATGGTGATAGTTTATTAAGATTAGGAGAATTTTACGCCAATAGCATCGAAAAATCAGATATTGCCTTTGATATGTTATTTGGCCCTGCTTACAAAGGTATTCCACTGGTTGCGAGCATCGCGATTGCTTTTGCTAAAAAAGGCCGAAATTTGCCGTATGCGTATAATCGTAAAGAAGCCAAAGACCACGGCGAAGGCGGCACAGTGGTTGGTGCGCCATTGTCGGGTCGTGTATTAATTATTGATGATGTGATTTCTGCTGGCACATCGGTCCGTGAATCAGTTGATTTGATTCATGCCCATGGCGCCACCGCATGCGGCGTGAGTATTGCGTTGGATAGGCAAGAAAAAGGTTTGGGGGCATTATCCGCCACGCAAGAAGTGGAACAGAACAATAATATGCCAGTGATTAGTATCGCAAAATTGAGCGATTTGTTGGCGCATATTGAAAGTAGCGATGCTTTAACCCCGCATTTAGATGCAATAAAACACTACCAAGCCAGGTATTGTCTTACCTCAATATAATGCTCCAACACATCACTGATGAGATGTCAGGGCAATCTAGCTGAGTCAATAAGCAGGGGGCTCATTAATAAAACCAATCACCAAGTAAAAAAAGAACGATCTAGATCATCCGAAGATGAAATAGATGCGGTTCGAAAAAGATGAAAAAGTTTTACCGAGTTAAAACAAAATCAGAAAAATTAGCACATCATTACCGCTCATCAGTGATGATGATTCGGGATTAATCGTTCAACTTTTCTTTCAAAATCACATTCACTTGCGCTGGATTTGCTTTACCTTTTGAAGCTTTCATAATCTGTCCAACCAGCGCATTAAATGCTTTTTCTTTACCCGCTTTAAACTCCTCAACCATCGTTTGATTAGCGCCTAGCACTTCATCAATAATAGCTTCAATCGCGCCGGTATCCGATACTTGCTTTAAGCCTTTGGCTTCGATAATCGCATCAACATCAGACTCACCTGACCACATCGCTTCAAATACTTGTTTAGCCGCATTATTAGAGATCGTGCCATCAGAGATACGTTTAATCAATTGCGCCAAAACTACCGCATCAATTGGTGACTCTGCAATACTTTTATCTTCTGCATTTAACTTAGCAGCAATGCCGCCCATGACCCAATTTGCAGCTAATTTAGCATCACCACCAGCTTGAATAACGCGCTCAAAATAATCAGCCACTTCTTTACTAGAAGTAATTGCAGAAGCATCATAAACAGATAGTGCATACTCACTTTCAAGTCGCACTTTCATCGCTTCAGGTAACTCAGTCATTTCTGCGCGCACTGTCTCTTTATCCGCTTCAGTAATTTCTAAAGGCAATAAATCAGGATCTGGGAAATAGCGATAATCGTTCGCTTCTTCTTTGCTCCGCATGGCGCGTGTTTCACCAGTATCAGGATTAAATAAAACCGTCGCTTGCTGTATCTTCCCGCCGTCTTCCAACGTATCAATTTGCCATTGCGTTTCATATGCAATCGCTTGTTGCATAAATTTGAATGAGTTTAAGTTTTTAATCTCACGTCGCGTTCCCAATTCTGTCGTACCTTTTGGTCGCACAGAAACGTTCACATCACAGCGGAAGCTACCTTCTTGCATATTGCCATCACAAATCCCTATCCATTGCACCAATTCATGCAGTTTTTTCGCATAAGCAACCGCCTCGGCCGCTGAACGCATATCAGGCTCTGTCACAATTTCTAGCAATGGTGTTCCAGCGCGATTCAAATCAATACCGCTCATCCCTTCAACTGCACCACCAGATTTTAAATCATGCACGGACTTACCTGCATCTTCTTCCAAATGCGCGCGGGTAATATTGATGACTTTTTCGTAGGCTTCATTTTTACCCACTGCAGGCACTTGTATCGTCACTTTACCTTTACCAACCACGGGCAATTCAAATTGACTGATTTGGTAGCCTTTTGGCAAATCCGGGTAAAAGTAATTTTTACGTGCAAACACAGAACGCGGGGCAATTTCGGCATCAATTGCCAAGCCAAATTTAATGGCACAATGCACGGCTTCTTTATTGAGTACTGGCAATACGCCTGGTAGGGCAATACTCACTTCGCACGCTTGTGTATTTGGCTCCGCACCATAAGCAGTAGAAGCACCACTGAAAATTTTTGTTTTGGTTTTTAGCTGAGTATGCGTCTCAAGCCCGATAACAACTTCCCATTCCATTATGCAATTCCTTTAGGCATGGCGGTGTGCCAATCCGTCACTTGTTGATATGCATGCGCAACATTCAGCATGCGTGCTTCATCAAAATAATTACCAATAATTTGCAAACCAACAGGCAAATCATTGCTGAATCCTGCAGGCACACTCATGCCTGGCAAGCCGGCCAAATTAGTCGCAATAGTATAAATATCCTGCAAATACATCGCGATTGGATCACCCGTTTTTTCCCCAATTTTAAAGGCAGTAGAAGGAACAGTCGGCCCCATGATAATGTCGCATTGTTTAAATGCCGCTTTAAAATCTTCGGCAATTAAATGGCGAATCTTCTGTGCTTTTAGATAATACGCATCGTAATAACCGGCACTCAATACATAAGTACCAATCAAGATACGGCGCTTCACTTCTTCGCCAAAGCCTTCGGCACGGCTCTTCATGTACATTTCCATCAAGTCATCATATTCTGCAGCGCGATGCCCATAACGCACACCATCATAACGAGATAGATTGCTGGATGCTTCTGCTGGGGCTAACACGTAGTAAACGGGAATTGATAAGCTGGCATTCGGCAATGAAATATCAATGAATTCGGCACCTAGTTTTTTGTACTCCACAATGGCAGTTTCAATCACTTTCGCCACGACGCCATCTAAACCTTCAGCAAAATACTCTTTAGGCAGTCCGACTGTTAAACCAGCCAATGGTTGGCTGAATGGCGTTTGATTTAATTGCGCCGTGTAATCTTCTTTAGGATGATTCAAACTGGTTGAATCTCGCGCATCAAAGCCTGCCATGACATTCATCATCAAAGCACAATCTTCCGCCGATTTTGCCATTGGTCCTGCTTGGTCTAGACTAGAAGCAAAAGCAATCATACCGTAACGTGAAACTAAACCATAAGTTGGCTTTAAACCAGTAAAACCGCATAATGAAGCTGGTTGGCGAATCGAGCCCCCAGTGTCTGTCCCTGTTGCCGCCGCACATAAACGCGCTGCCACCGCAGCGGCAGAACCACCGCTACTGCCGCCTGGTACACGCGTTAAATCCCATGGATTTTTAACGCCGCCAAAGTAGCTAGTTTCATTGGATGAGCCCATCGCAAATTCATCCATATTGGTTTTACCCAAATTAACCGCACCAACATTATTAAATTGGGTAATCACATGGGCATCATAAGGCGCGATAAAGTTTGCTAACATTTTAGAACCGCAAGTCGTTTTCCAATCTTTAGCGCAAAAAATATCTTTTTGCGCTAGCGGAATGCCCGTTAATACCGTTGCTGTTCCAGCAGCAATGCTGGCGTCAGCGGCTTTGGCTTGGGCTAAGCTCTTTTCTTCATCGACCGTAATATAAGCATTAATACTAGGATTATATTGGTGAATACGATCTAAAAAAGTTTGCGTCATTTCAACGCTAGACATTGCTTTACTTGCCAATAGTTGGCTTAGGTTTTTAAGGCTTTGGTTAATCATGATTTTTTCTACTATTCGAGACTATCTTTTGGGGTCAGCTTTTCTCACACTTGCCTTTATTCAATCACTTTAGGGACTAAATACAAACCACCTTCAACAGCGGTCGCATTGGCTTGAAAAGCTTCACGTTGATTCGTGGCTGTAACAACATCGTCTCTTAACCGTTGCACCACATCTTGTGAATGTGACATCGGCCTGATACCCGTGGTGTCTACTGCTTGCATTTGCTCAATTAACGTTAAAATGCCAGCCAGCTTGGAGAGGGTTTTATCAGCTTCTGCATCACTGATTTCGATTCGTGCAAGATGCGCTATGCGCTTAATATCAGAATTATCTAATGCCATGGAATGCTTCTACTCTTCTGTTTATTTAATTTAGTGGAATAAACTTCAATTGCGACTTAATTTTAATGTGAATATACGTTATTATACCTTGATTTTATATCTCATCTTATTTTAGGCATGTGATTAATAAGCTCGTTAGATAAAGCACAGGAAAAACATATGTTCGGCTCGTTAAACAACTATTTTTCAAATGATTTGGCCATTGATTTAGGCACAGCAAATACACTCATTTTCTCTCGCGGCAGAGGCATTGTTCTTAACGAACCGTCTGTTGTTGCCATCCGTATTGAGGGTGGCCACAATGGAAGAAAAATATTACTTGCTGTTGGCACCGAAGCAAAAGGTATGTTAGGCCGCGCACCAGCCAATATCCAAGCCATTCGCCCAATGAAAGATGGCGTGATTGCCGACTTTACCGTAACAGAACAAATGTTGAAGTTCTTTATTCGTAAAGCCCGCGATTCACGTTGGTATTCTCCTAGTCCGCGCATCATTATTTGTGTCCCTGTTGGCTCTACCCAAGTAGAACGTCGTGCGATTAAAGAGTCTGCTGAGCGCGCTGGCGCAAAACAAGTTTTCTTAATTGAAGAACCAATGGCAGCCGCAATTGGGGCAGAAATGCCCGTTGCAGAAGCAACAGGCTCTATGGTGGTTGATATTGGTGGCGGCACAACAGAAGTTGGCGTCATTTCAATGGGCGGTATCGTTTATGCTAAATCAGAACGTGTTGGTGGCGATAAGTTTGACCAAGCAATTATCGACTACATTCGCCGCAACTACGGCATGCAAATCTCAGAGCCAACTGCAGAAGCATTGAAGAAAAAAATCGGCTCAGCATTCCCAGGCTCTGAAGTGTTAGAAATTGAGGTGACTGGTCGTAATCTTGCAGAGGGCTTACCACGTAAATTTACGATTTCCAGCAATGAGATTTTAGAAGCATTAACTGAACCGCTCAATGCGATTGTAGGTGCTGTTAAATCAGCGCTTGAGCAAACACCACCAGAACTGGGTGCAGATATTGCAGAAAAAGGCATGGTGATTACTGGTGGTGGCGCGTTATTACGTGACATTGATCGTTTACTCATGGAAGAAACTGGCTTGCCTGTGATTATTGCAGAAGATCCACTAACCTGTGTCGCTCGCGGTTGTGGCCGTGCGTTAGAAGATATGGATAAATTAGGTAGCGTATTTGCGCATGAGTAATCGTGCCGCATTTCAATTAATTTCACTGCAACGGTATGCTTAAAGGTGTTCATCAGAAACTAGAGCCTCAACAAACTCCAGCTTTTTTTGTCCGTGGTGCAAGTCCGTTTTCGCGAATGGTGCTTTTTTGTGCGCTATCCATCATTTTGATGGCTTTAGATTCCAAGTTAAATTACCTGTCCCAAATTCGCCAAGCCTTTATTGGCGGACTGCATCCAATTGAGAGAATTGCTAACCTCCCTAGCGAGGGTATTCGAGATTTTAAGAAATACTTTTCTGTGCATAATCAATTGGTGCAAGAGAACTACGCGCTCAAACAACAATCATTTGAAAATGCAATTAAATTGCAGCGCCTCAACACATTACAAACAGAGAATACCCATTTACGGAGTTTGCTGGGTGGTGATATGCCCGTTTATCCTAGAGCGATATTAGGCGATATTTCACATACAGGTAGAGATCCGTTTAGAAGTGTTGTTGTGGTTAATCGCGGTACTCAGCATAACATTCAAGCAGGCCAAGCTGTGGTTGATGCGAAAGGTGTCTTAGGTCAAGTTACTCGGGTTTATCCATTTAGCAGTGAAGTAACTTTGATTACTGATAAAAGTTTATCTATTCCCGTGCAAGTTGAGCGCAATCAATTACGCGCCATTGCGTTTGGCCAAAGTGGCAATACCCTCGATATTCCATATCTACCATCAAATGTGGACATTAGAGTTGGTGATAAATTGGTTACCTCAGGCATTGATGGCATTTATCCTGCGGGTTTAGCGGTCGCAACCGTTTCAAAAATTTATCAAGTTCCAAAGTCTCCTTTTGCAAAAATTATTAGCGTCCCTACTGCGCAAGTAAGTCATCATTTACAACTGTTAATTTTAGAGTTACCTAAACTAAAACAGGTAGCAAGCGACCCATTAAAAGATGAAGAGGATGAGCCGACCACTACAACGACTGTGAAAGAGGCTAAACCAGATGCGAGCACCTAGTCTATTATCAGTTTATGGCACTTTGTTTTTGGCTTTACTTTTCCAACTATTTCCTTGGTCAGGGGAAGGCATTACTTTACGGCCTGATTTTATGCTAGTTGTCTTAATCTATTGGCTGTTTCGTGCGCCTTATTTATGTAATATCATTACCGCTTGGATTGTTGGCGTGCTAGTGGATTTAGCAACTGGCAGCCTATTAGGTCATTATGCCTTGGCATTTACATTAACTGCCTATATCGCACTCTTCTTTCAGCGTCGTTTGATATTATTCAGTTCATTTCAATTATTGTTTTTTACATTTGGTTTATTAATATTCACACGCCTCGTTATTTTGGTGCTGAAGTTATTTTCAGGCAATGAAATACCAAGCATGCATTATTTTTGGCCAGTACTATCAGGCGTTTTGCTGTTACAACTCATGCGATTCTTTTTAGGATCAATTACGCAATCAACCTCCAACAAGACTCACTAAACTGTCATGCGTCGTCGGCCAGAATTAAAAAATTATCATCATGAATTGCATAACTTCAAGTTGCGTTTAGCTGTGCTTGGGCTGTTGATTATTGTTGGCTTTAGCATTCTCATCATGCGTTTTTATTATCTCCAAGTTTATCGCTATGCCCACTATCATACCCTTGCAGAAAATAATCGTATTTCTATCATTCCTGTCGCGCCCACGCGCGGCATTATCACTGACAGAAATGGCACCACAATCGCGCATAATTTTTTTGTATACGCGCTAGAAATAACGCCTTCAAAAATCGATGATTTAGAAGAAACCATTGCTGGAATTAGTAAGCTTGTCGAAATATCTAGCAGCGACATCAAACGATTCAACAATCTAAAAGAACGTACTCACGAATTTGAATCCATTCTTATACGCACGCACTTAAACGAAGTTGAAGCAGCCAAGTTTGCTGCCAATCGCTTTCGATTTCCCGGTGTAGAAATTAAGTCAAGATTATTCCGACATTACCCCAATGGCAAACTAGGTGCGCACATTGTTGGCTATATTGGTCGCATTAATGATATCGACTTAAAAGAACTCAAGGAATCAAATGCGCTTTCAAACTATAAAGGTTCCGACCATATTGGTAAAAGCGGCATTGAAGAATACTATGAAAAAAAACTACACGGCACAACGGGCTTTCAACAGGTAGAAGTGAATGCAGATGGCAAAGCAGTGCGCGTCCTCTCAAGCAAAGCGCCAACATCAGGCAACAATCTAACCCTTTCTATCGACCTTAAATTGCAAGAAATTGCTGAAAACGGTTTTGGCGATAGACGTGGTGCTTTAGTCGCTATTCAGCCAAAAACGGGGGAAGTGCTTGCTTTGGTTAGCATGCCGACATTCGATCCGAATTTATTTGTTGGCGGCATTGATACCAAGAATTGGCGCAGTCTAAATGAGTCTATCGACAAACCATTAATTAACCGTCCACTGCGAGGTATTTATCCGCCAGGTTCAACATTCAAACCATTTGTTGCATTAGCCGGTCTTGAAGCGGGCAAACGTCTCCCACCATTCAGTATTCAAGACCAAGGCTATTTCACCCTACCTAACAGCTCCCATCGCTATCGTGATTGGAAAGTAGGCGGTCACGGTATTGTCGACATGGCGCATGCAATTACCATCTCTTGTGATACTTTTTTTTATGGCCTTGCTATTGAACTAGGGATTGAAAAAATAACGTCTTTTGTCCGTCATTTTGGATTTGGCGAAAAAAGCGGTGTTGATATTCATGGTGAAAATAGCGGTTTGTTACCAACTCCTGAATGGAAACAGCGCCGCTTTAAGCAACCTTGGTATGTGGGCGAAACAGTTATTGTTGGGATTGGACAAGGCTATACTTTGGTTACACCAATGCAACTTGCATATGCAACAGCAGTTTTAGCCAATAAAGGTGCCGCAATGAAACCGCATTTAGTCACTGCAATTACTGATGTCAAAACAGCCCAAACAACGGCGATAAAACCAATTTTAGCTGACCAAATCGCATTAACTGCAAGCAATTTAGAGATTGTTACTAATGCAATGATTGCTGTTACGTTGCCAGGCGGTACAGCCTCTCTCGTTGGTCGAGATGCTGGTTACAGTATTGCAGCAAAAACTGGGACGGCGCAAGTGATTGGCATTAAACAAAATGAAAAGTATAACGAAAAAAATATCGATGAGCGTCACAGAGATCATGCTTTATTTATCGCTTATGCACCAGCAGATAATCCGACAATTGCCATTGCGGCAATTATTGAAAATGGGGGGCATGGCGGATCTGCGGCAGGCCCAATTGTGCGGGAAGTGATGGATTACTACTTGCTTGGAAAATTGCCCACACAAGCCGCACAAAATCCCCCGCCTCCTAAACAATCAGCCGACGAGATAGTGCCGGAGACTGCTCATGATTAATCAGCTTTTTCATGGTTTAACCAAACATATCGATTCTATTTTAATGAGCGGTATCTTATTTACCATACTCGTTGGTTTATTTGTTTTATACAGCGCTGCCGGAGAAGATCTAGGTAGAATTAATGCACAATTAATTAATATCACAATTGCGTTAAGCGTGATGTGGGTCGTGTCCCATATTCAGCCGCAGCTGATGGAGCGCATAGCGCCTCTGCTGTATATTTTTGGTGTCACACTATTGCTAGGTGTTGCACTTTTTGGTGACATTAGTCATGGCGCCAGAAGATGGTTAGATATAGGTGTGATGAAAATACAACCATCTGAACTCATGCGTATTGCAGTACCAATGATGCTTGCTTGGTTCTTTTCTCAACGAGAATCCACCTTGCGCTTGCTTGATTTTGTCATTGCTTTTTTTATTCTTATTACACCTGTCTTATTCATTTTAAAACAACCCGATTTAGGCACTTCTTTGTTGGTCGCTGCCTCTGGCTGTTTTGTCATCTTTTTGGCAGGCTTAAGCTGGCGCATTATTATCGGTAGCATCGTCTCAGTTGGGGGGCTTATCCCTGTTTTTTGGTCGATGATGCATGACTATCAAAGAAAGCGCGTACAAATTTTAATCGATCCAACTCAGGATCCACTTGGTGCTGGCTATCACATTCTTCAATCAAGCATTGCCCAAGGCTCAGGTGGCCTCACCGGTAAAGGTTGGCTGAATGGCACACAATCTCAGCTTGATTTTTTGCCAGAGCGCACCACTGATTTCATTTTTGCAGTCTTCAGTGAAGAATTTGGTATCGTGGGTAATTTACTGTTATTGTTACTTTTTGGCTTAATTATTGCACGTGGCATTTATATCGCCTCCCAAGCAAAAAGCACATTTTCTCGCTTATTAGCAGGCAGTATTACTATGACTTTCTTTATTTACATCTTTGTCAATATCAGCATGGTCAGCGGGATCCTGCCCGTGGTTGGCGTACCACTCCCCTTAATTAGCTACGGCGGTACATCAATGGTCACCATACTGCTTGGCTTCGGCATACTCATGAGCATCCATACACACAAAAATTTAGTCGCATCGGGATAGCACGCATGATTAAAAAATCCTACTTTTTGATTATAGTTAGTTGCCTGATATTAGCATCATGTGGCGGTAACCGTGCCGTCAAACCCAGTCAGCCCAGTAGCGGGACCAGTAAAGGTGGTGGCTATTATAGTGACGATGGCCCACAGGCAATCACGCCTGACAATTTAGACAAGATCCCCGACGCCATTCCTAAAGTAGAAGCTTTAAATAAATATTCCACTAAACCCTATATTGCCTTAGGCAAAAAATATTACCCGTTAAAAACTCCAAAAGACTACAAAAAAAGAGGGATTGCTTCTTGGTATGGCAAAATGTTTCATGGCAAAAAAACAGCGAGTGGCGAAACTTATGATATGTACAGCATGACGGCAGCGCATAACATACTGCCTCTGCCAAGTTATGCCAAAGTGACCAATGTTGAAAATGGTCGATCGATTATCGTACGCATCAATGATCGAGGCCCTTTTAAGCATGAAAGGGAGATTGATTTATCGTATGCAGCCGCTTATAAATTACGTCTCATTGAAAAAGGAAGTGGCTTAGTAGAGGTAGAAACCATTGACCCTCAGGAATATACCCTTTCGCAAACGAGTACTAGCAATAGCGACAACGCTAGCCCCTCACCTTCGTCACAAGCCTCGACTAGTCCGCAACACTATATTCAAGCAGGCGCTTTTGGCGATGAAAACAATGCCATTACATTACAAAACCGCATCGAAGGATTAGACATCGAAGATATCTCTAGAATTGATCGCATGTATAATAATGGCTTATACCGATTAACTGTTGGTCCTTACCAAACCAAAAGGCAAGCAGAAGAAATAGCCAGAACCATCCACAAGCAACTCAATATTCCTACCATTATCACGACTAAATAACAGAAAATTATGCCTAAAAAATTAATTACCCTTATTGCTTTTCTTCTATTACCACTTGATAACTTAGCGGCTGATGTGCCAACGCCTTCTTTAGATGTAAATGCTTATTTACTAATAGATTTTAATAGCGGTACGACGATTGCTGCACAAAATAGTCAGGCAAAATTAAAGCCTGCATCCCTGACTAAAATCATGACAGCTTATATCGTCTTTGATGCCATTAAAGAGGGGCATTTAACATTAGACAAAACAGTGCCTGTTAGCAAGAAAGCTTGGCAAGCTGAAGGCTCTAGAATGTTTATCGAGCCGCTAAAAAGTGTCACGGTAGATGAGCTATTACATGGACTAATTATTCAGTCTGGAAATGATGCTGCTGTTGCACTAGCTGAAGCAGTTGCTGGCACTGAAGAGCAGTTTGCTCTCATGATGAATGTGCAAGCAAAGCGAATCGGCATGCGCAACTCCCATTATATAAATGCAACTGGATTGCCTGACGAAAATCATTACACAACCGCTAACGATTTAGCCATGATAACGGATGCGCTCATTCGAGACTTTCCAAACGACTATAACCGTTTATATAAGCAAAAAGAGTACACCTATAATAAAATCACGCAGCTTAATCGTAACCGGCTTTTATGGCTTGACGGGAATGTTGATGGTGTAAAAACAGGCCACACTGAAGCTGCTGGCTATTGTTTAGTTTCATCGGCTAAACGTGGAAAAATACGTCTAATTTCAATCATATTAGGCGCTAAAAGTGAAAGCATGCGTGCATCTGAGAGCCAACGCTTGCTCAACTATGGCTTCCAATTTTATGAGTCATCGCTGGTCTACCGTCGCAATCAAGCTATTGCTAAAATAAAAGTTTATAAAGGCACTGATAAAATAG
>Ga0105053_10010062_pt1 | contig 11899 bp, 9 predicted proteins | sample BON01_FD_78093 | JGI IMG/M metagenome (GOLD analysis project Ga0105053, IMG submission 78093) | Freshwater microbial communities from Lake Bonney liftoff mats and glacier meltwater in Antarctica - BON-01 | ecosystem: Environmental > Aquatic > Freshwater > Ice > Glacier meltwater | place: Lake...
TCAGGGCGATGTTGCAAGTGTCGCAAGCGACATCGAGGAAACCGATGTCCTCGACTTCATCGAATACAACGCCCCGAAATGGGGTAAATTGTGCTCGTTCTCTCCTGTTGGCGGTATCCTCAAGATGGCCGGCGCCTGCGTCCTTCTCTCCACGATCGGTTTTGGCGGCTGGACTTTCTATACCGGTCTGCAGGCAAAAGCTCCGAGCTATGATCCAGCAGCCGCCGCCGCGATCCAGGCGCGCCTTCTGGCCGAAAGGATGACCGAGCAGGAAGGTCGATGGGCAATCCTCGACTCCAACAAGCCATGGCAGAGAAACCCCCTTCCCGGCGTCATTCTCGAAACCTGTATTGACGAGATCCGGGACATGCCAACAGATCCCGTCGGATACGATGTCGTTGACATCTTCTGCGACGGCAGGAATGTCGATGCATCGGTTCTGCGATCGACCGGATACTCGACATGGCTCGAGGAATGGGCCCAGGGCCAGGAGGATGTCGTCGCCTCCACAAACAGCACGGGGGAGCAGGGATTTCTGAGTCGGACCCTCCCGGAGCCGACGGCTCGGGGTGCAGAAGATATCCGTGATTTCCAGATCATCTCCAGCGAGATGCTAAAGGTCGGCCAGATCGAGGGATCGAGCGTCGATATCGCCACGCCAGCAGCAGTCCCTGTCGAAGAGGAGCCAGAATATGTACCATTCTTTGCCTCCGGAAGTTGGGCAATCTCGACCCGGCGCCCATCGGCCTGGCTTGCCCTTTTCCGGGATACCCCCGGACTGACCCTCAATACGATCAAGTTCAACGTCTCTGACAAGACATACACCATGGAAGGGGAGCTTTATGTCCCGAACCTCTAAGATGACATACGCCACGATTGTTGCACTCACCCTTGCTGCATCATCTGCCGTCCACGGCCAGGGCAAAACCGAAGCCGACATGATGACCGAGATCATGAAAGGAATGGGAGGCGGTTCCGCCACGTCCAGCGGCGAAATCTCGTCGATCATCGAACAGCGCCTGCGCACGATCATGAGCGATACCGGCACAGGATCACCGCAAGCGGCAGGCGGACCGGTCACGATCGAGGAAATCGATGCCCTCAACAGACTCGCCGAACGCGAGAGAACCGAGACAGAATTCGAGAAAGCCCGCTTTGATCGCATGCAGCTCGAGATCCAGCGTCTGATGGCCCTGTACGAAGTCGTCAAGGTCATCGAGGAAGACAAGGCGGAAGCGAGAAGGGCACAGTCCGAAATCCTTGCGGGAATTGCGCAGCGCCGACCGAAAGATTCACCCGATCCACAGATCGGGAATATGAAACAGGATCAGGAGGCACTTCCCCGTATCGACTCGATCACCGGGATCGGCGGCATTTTCTCCGCAGAGGCCGTCTTCAATGGGGAAACCACAATCACAGTGCGGCCGGGAGATATCACGATCAACGGCTTCACCGTCGAGGACATCAGATCGAACCATGTCTTGATCCGCGGCCCAGCCAGCGGCGAGAAGTTCCGCATTGTGCCTACGGCCCCAAAGCCGCTTGCCCCGCCGCCGGATCCCCGGAACGGCCAACCCGGAAATGTCATCGACCTCAGCCAATTTCCAATGGCACAATTCTGAACTGAAAGTCGAGTTGAGGCCCGAACGGGCCTAACTCCACTCCAGACCCCCCGAAGATCGACAGGATCAACCGCATGAAGAATCTTCTCAAGAGCTTTGCCACAAGATCTGCTGCAAAAGGCGAGCCCCAAACCGAGGATTCAGGGACTCGATCCGGTGGACAAGATGTCGCTTTCGAAAATTTCGAAAAGCCATCCGTCGCCACCGGTCAGGACAGGAGTGCGGCAGCCGACACGATCACGGTCTACGACCCCGGCTCGAAGACCGACATCACCATTCGCGGCGACATCATCACAGCGCAAGGGGGTGTCTGCGAAGCCAGAGAGGGGGTGCGCGACCTTGTGATCGCAAGCACCGGCGGAGAGATATTTTTCTCGAGAAGTCATCAGACATCACCACAGGTTCTCTCCGAGATCCAGAGAATAGAGGCCATCAACGGCGAGGCAAGCCACAAGGCGCCCATCGACATGACCTCCCTCTCGGAGATGTACAGAAAACACTATCAGAGATCGCGCACCGGAAACGTCATCGTATCGCGCAACGAGCAATCCCGCATGCAGCGGGATCTGATGTCGATCGTGGCAAAGGCCTCGGCAAGGAACGCATCCGACATCCACATCATCGTAAACTCCGACCGCGCAGTTGTGCGGTTTCGCGTCGATGGCATCATGACCCATGTCAGCGAAATGCAGCCACAATATACCTTCGAGCTTCTCAGCTCGGCGCTCGTCATGGCAGATGCCTCCGACACCGCCTATCAAAAGCGGGCCTACCAGGGTGCACGGATTTCTATCCTGACATCCGAACTGCCGGCTGGAGTGCAATCCCTTCGCCTGCAATTCAACCCGCTGGCCAACGACGGGCGCTATCTGATCATGCGGATACTTTATTCCGGCGACGGAAAGGCCCTCGATCTCGGGGATCTCGGATATTCTGACGAGCACATCCGGCAGATTTCGATCATGAGCGCCCGCCCTGTCGGCATCAACATCATTTCCGGCCCGACGGGCTCGGGAAAGTCTACGACGCTCAAAGCCGTACTGGAGCGTCTGATCAGAAGTCGGAACGGTGAGGTAAATACGATCACCATCGAGGATCCGCCTGAATACATCATCGGCGATGCCCAACAGATGCCGGTGACAAACGCAAAAACTCAGGATCAGAGAAGCGAAGCCTTCACCCAGGCCATCTCAGCTGGGCTTCGCTCCGATCCCGACATCATGATGATCGGCGAAATCCGCGACATGGCATCGGCCGACCTTGCCGTTGAAGGCGCCCTCTCGGGGCATCCGATCTATGCGTCCCTGCATGCCAACACGGCGATGGATATCCTCACCCGCCTGCGAGATATGGGGATCGAGGATTTCAAGGTCTTCGATTCAACCGTCTTTTCGGGACTCGTCGGCCAAAGACTTGTCCGACAACTCTGTCCTCATTGTCGTATCGATCACCGGGAAGCCGTCAAGATGGGCGATATCGACCCTCTGGTCTGCGAACGGATCCAGAAGATGATCGACATCACACCCGACCACATCATGAAAGGGCGCACGATCTATACTGCCGGGCTCGGATGCGAACATTGCACGGGGGGCTACAATGGCCGCGCCGTAGTGTCCGAAGTGATCCTGCCGGACGATCATTTCATGGAACTGATGCAATCCAACAGAAAAACCGAAGCCAGGAAGTACTGGTTCGAGAGGATGAGCGGCCTTGACATGCTCGGGGCGGCCTGGCTGCGTGCACTTGAAGGCCGGGATTCGCCGCTTGATATTGAACGCAGTGTGGCCCTGATGCTGCCGATGGATGCCCACCGGGATGCGCTTGCCTCCTGGATCAAGAGGATGCCGGAGTTCGACAAATGAACGCCATCGAGAGGTTCTTTGCAAAGGCGACATTCAGCGGCCAGAAGAAGGTTCGTATCATCCGTCAAATCCAGCGCCTGATCGGAGCAGGCGTTCCGATCACCACAACTCTCGAAATGCTTTGGGATCTGTATTCGAAGAAGGGCAGAAAGCCGAAAGAGCCCATGGCAGCGATGGTCAGTGAATGGCGCTCCAGACTGAACCAGGGAAAATCCCTGGCGTACAGCATGCAGGGCTGGATCTCCATTCCGGAGCAGATGATCATCGAGGCCGGAGAGCAATCAGACAAGCTGGCCGTTGCACTTGACGACGCGCTCCAGGCCGACGGAGCAAGCCGCGGCATCCGGAATGCCATCATCGGTGGCATGGTCTATCCGGTGATTCTGCTTTTGGCATTGATCGGCATCCTCTGGGGTTTCTCCGTGGAGATTGTGCCTGCTTTCGAGACCATCCTCCCCCATGAGCGATGGACCGGAAATGCTGCAACGATGTATGTCATCTCCGAATTTGTCGTAACATGGATACCCCTTATCGGGATGATATTCGGAGGGGTTGCGAGCGCTATTTTTCTCACTCTTCCGATCCTCACCGGACCGATCCGCAGATATCTCGACTACCTGCCACCCTGGTCGATCTACAAGATCACCCAGGGCGCCTCCTACATGATCGCAATGCGGGGCTTCGTTTCGGCCGGAACGACCGTCCCCGATGCCCTGCGAAACATGTTGAAGATCGGAAACCCCTACTTCAAGGAGCGCGTCTCGGCCATTCTCGCCCGTATCAATATGGGTCGAAATCTTGGCGAAGCCATGGTCGAAGCAGGGTACAACTTTCCCGACGACGATATTTCGGGCGAGGTTTCGATCTACGCCGAACTCGACGGTTTCGACACCAGCCTCGACATCCTTGCAAAGGAATGGATCAGCGGCGCGGTCGGAAAGGCCGAAAAAGCATCGAAAATCATGAACAACGTCATGCTCTTTGCCGTTGCTGCTGCCGTTGCCGGGATAGCCACCACCATGTTCGAGTTGCAGGATCAGATTGCGAACTCAGTAAAATAATGACAGATTGACCTGGGCTAGCAGACCAAACTTGTAATTTCTGTGAATCTTCCCAAAATAGTTCATGAATAACATAAGACCGATATCGCTCGACTACTCTTCGGGCAGGCTCTTGCATCTTGAATGTCTGACATTTTGGTATTGCAACAAGGGTGCGCGAGTTACCGGCCGGATCAACGCCAGGCTCCTGGAACTTGCGAGAGCCCGCGCCGGCGCGATGTCGGACAGCCAGCTTCTGGAGTTCGCGCTCGCGAATATCGTGATCGAGGATGGCTTCGCGGATGCGTTCATGGCCGCGCGCGGAAAGGTCGACCCCGGCCTCGATCTGGAAGCCTGATCCTGCATGGAAATCGATGAACTGTTGCATCGCTGCCGGGTCGCTCTCGGCAAGGCGGATTTACCCGCGCGGGCAGACAGCAACCTCTCGTTCCTCGCCGATGCGCAGGTGGGCGGCGAACGGATCATGCTCGACCCCTGCGTGATCCTGGATCAGCTCCAGGGGAAGCTTCCGCAGGACATCGAGGAGCGCATCCGGCCACGAGCCATCTACCATTCCCCCGTCGTTCTTGGTGAACTCGCCTTTCCCTTCTGTCGGCTCGACACGACCGACCCTCGCACATTGGATGCCATCAGAGAGGTCCGGTCCCTTCTGGCCGGCATCGGCACCCACTGGATCTTCGATCTGACGCAGGAAGACACCATGCGGGGAATGGTGCTCGCGGGCTGCATGGCCCGCATTCTGGGCCATAACAAGGAAGAACGCGGGAAGGCGCCGAACGACGCCATCCTGGCGGCGCAGGCATCCCGTCTGGGTTGCCTGATTGTCACGCGGAATGTCGGAAATTTCAACCGCATCGGACAACTTGACGATCGGGTCAAAGCAGTTCCTGCTTGTTGGTTCAGTCCTTCCAGGCTTGTTCAGAGGCTCTCGCACGCGGGAAATACCCTGAAAAACCATCAAGCACGATCTTCCGCCTACATGAAATTTCAGGATACCCAAGAACCGCCATATATAACTCAGAAGAGCAATCTCAGGAAAAATATCGGCATCTATCCGGTTTCTGCTTGTCGTTCGAGTTGCAGGATCAAATTACGAACTCATTGAGACAACAAGATCCGGAGATTCCCCGGACTGACCTCGACACCATAGCCGGCACCAATCCGCAGGCCAACTTCAAGATCGCCTCCGAAAACGGGGGCGTTTTTTTTGGCCCCGTTTACAGAAAACATCCTCCGGCTTTTTGGACAGGCAGAAGCTACTCTATGTGTTTGATGGAAGCCATTCCACGCAACACATCCCGACCAGGAAAGCAACTGTCATGAAAACAAAAATCAAAGCCTTTCGCGGCCTGACCCTCATGGAAGCGCTGCTCTTCCTGGGCCTTGCTGCGATCGTCATCGTCGGAGCCTTCACGCTCTACAACAACGCCTCCAGCACCACCAAGATGAACCAGGCGAAGGTCCAGATCCAGACCTATATTGGCGGCATCAAGTCACTCTATGCCTCGCAAAACAGTTTCGCATCGGTCACCACCGCGCTGGTGGTCAACTCCGGCATTGCTCCAAGCGAAGCCGTCGATGGCGTAACCCTGATCAATCCCTGGGGCTTTCCAACGACGATCACCGGCGCCGCGCGGGAATTCCGGGTAACCTTCGAAGACGTTCCGCGCGATGCATGCACCGCCCTGCTGTCAGCCGGCCTGATCGATCAGGGAACCGTATTCCGCATGGGCGTCGGAACGACCCTTCAGGCGGTCGAGTTCGACCCTGCGGCCGCAATCACAGCCTGTGCCACCAACATCAACGACGTCGTATTCGTCGCACGATAAGACAACCCGCTGCTTCGGATTCACAGGGCCCACGGAAATTTCCGCGGGCCCTTTGCGTTTTTGCAGGCAGATCTTCAGAGACTATGTCTGAACAAAGAAAAACCTGGGGGAAATGAATCATGTATATGATCTATCTTGTATCTGCGGTTGCGCTTTCGACCGGGATCAGTGCGTTCGCACAGTACGACACGATTACCCGTGAGCGCGATCAGGCCGGTGTGTCCCGCACCCAGATTGCAGCCGAGCAGCAGGCGATGATAGCCCGGACCCTTCGGCGCGAATTCCTGATCGATCCGACAAGGTTTCCATCGCTTCCGACAAGCGGATTTTCCCGGCTCGATCCCGGTCTGATCGAGACCATGATGAACGGCGGATATAGCAGGATGATTACATCGGGCTACTTTATCGGTCGTCAGGGCGATATTATTGCAGTTCTTGAGGAGGGTCCGACAGGTCCCTTCTCGAACAACGGTGACGACGACGTCGGAGTGCACTCCCCGCCCCAATTGCTCGACGATGCCCTGACCTACATCAAAACCATCAAGGATCAGGGAGGCACAAGCTTCCCCGCGGACACCGAGCAGTCCCAGGCAAAAAAACAGAACCCGGGTGAAGCCTACACCCTCAACGAACAGGAATGGGCTGCGATCGACCCTGCTCGCCTGGTGGCACTGACCCGGCTCGATCTGGATGCCCTGGAATACGAACTTCATGCCGGAAAAGGTCAATCCTCAGATCCGGCAGGCACATCAATCCCCGCGGAAAACCCGGACTTCCAAAGGATCAACCTCAGAATTTCCGAAAAATGAGGGATCCCGGGCCGCTGATCATCTGACAGGTTTCCAGGTTACTCCGGACAAACCCATCTCCACTGGACCAACGGAGACCCGCGATGACCTGTCCGATCTATATTCCCCTCAGAATTCACAGTCCCTACTCGCTTGCAGAAGGGGCTATATTTCCAGACGCGCTGGCCGAACGTCTGACCAGCTGGGGCCTGCCCGCAGCAGGTGTCGCAGATACCAACAGCATTTCGGGGGCCTATACGGTTTCGGACAGCCTCAAGAAGAAGGGTATCCAGCCGATACAGGGACTCCAGTTGCCAATCAGCCACCCGGGTCTGGATGCGGGCGGGCAGGAAGAATCCGAAGTTGTACTGATTGCCATGTCGGAAGCCGGTTACGGGCAGATCTGCCGATTCATCAGCAGGGCCCAGACGAGCCGCAAGGCTCTCGCCATAAGGGACCTCCTCAAACCCGACCACTGCGATGAGTTCCTCGTCCTCACCGGCGGGCAGCGCGGCCCCATAGACAAGGCAATGAAAAGCCGCAACCCGGACCGGGCACTGCAGAGACTGACATCCTTGCACAAGGCCCTCGGAGATCGACTCTACTGCGAAATCCAGCGGCAGGATGGGCCGGCCGATTACCATGCAGATCTTGCAATCATGGCAAGAGACCTTGGAATTCCGTGCGTGGCTACATCCGAAGCATGGTTTCTCGATCGGGATTACAGCCAGGCACATGATGTCCTCCTGTGCATTGCCGACGGCGTGACACTCAATCACGATACCAGAAGATTCGCGGACCCCCAAGGTCATCTGAAATCACCACTGGAAATGGCATCGCTGTTCAGCGATATCCCACAAGCACTGGACAACACGATTGAACTCGCAAAACGCTGCCACTTCATCATCAGGAAAAAGGATCCTGTGCTTCCAGCATTCCCGACTCAGGCCGGTCGGACGGAGGCCGAAGAAATGCGCGCCCAGGCCGAAGCCGGTCTTGACCTTCGGCTGAAAAATATATCTTTCAGTTGCGAAAACGGCAAAACGATCCATGGTTTTGACCCGGAGGATTACCGCAAAAGACTGATCTATGAACTCGATGTCATCGAAGGTATGGGATTTCCGGGATATTTTCTCATCGTCGCCGACTTCATTGCATGGGCCAAGAGAAACGACATTCCTGTGGGCCCAGGGCGCGGATCGGGCGCAGGATCGCTCGTTGCATGGGTGCTCTCGATCACCGATCTCGACCCGCTGCGCTATGGTCTGTTCTTCGAGCGGTTCCTCAACCCGGAGCGTGTCTCGATGCCTGACTTCGATATCGACTTCTGTCAGGCACGGCGCGACGAAGTCATTCAATATGTCAGGAACAAATATGGCGACGACCGCGTCGCACAGATCGGAACGCTCGGGAAACTTCAGGCGCGTGCTGTTATCCGGGATGTCGGGAGGGTCATGCAAATCCCCTACCCTGTCGTAGACAGGTTCACAAAGCTCATTCCGAACACACCCGGGAACCAGATCAGCCTGCGCGATGCGATGGACATGGAGCCCCTCGCCTCAGAGATTACGGCCGCAAACGACGATATCCGCAGGCTCTTTGATGTCGGAACAAAACTGGAAGGTCTTTACCGCCACCAGTCAACCCACGCGGCCGGCGTCGTCATCGGCGACAGGCCGATCAATGAGATCGTTCCGACATACAAGGACGCACACGGAACCACCGTAACGGCCTTCGACATGAAGGCCGTAGAATATGCCAGCCTTGTGAAATTTGACTTTCTTGGCCTCAAGACTCTGGACATCATTCAAGGAACCCAGGAAATCTCAAGGCGCGCCGGAGAGCCTGTTGCACTGGATACAGCAGACACCGAAGATCCCGAAACCTACGCCATGTTGCGCAAGGGGGATGCATTCGGGGTATTCCAGCTTGAATCCGCAGGAATGCGCAAGGCGATGCTTCAGATCCAGCCGACATGTATCGAAGATATCGTGGCACTGGTTTCGCTCTATCGCCCTGGCCCAATGGAAAACATCCCGACCTACGCCAGAGTGAAGGCCGGCGAAGAGAATCCCCATTATCTACATCCCGACATGGAGGAGACACTGCGCGAGACCTACGGCATCATCGTCTACCAAGAGCAGGTGATGAAACTGGCCCGCGATCTCGCAGGATACAGTCTTGGTGGTGCCGACATGTTGCGTCGTGCGATGGGCAAGAAGATCGCAAGCGAAATGGACGCGCAAAGAGATGTCTTCCAGAAGGGCGCGCTGGAACGAGGTATTGCAGGGGAAATCGCAAGCGAAATATTCGATCTGATTGCCCGTTTCGCCAATTATGGTTTCAACAAGTCCCATGCGGCCGCCTATGCCGTCATTTCCTATCAGACAGCGTATCTGAGGTGCCATCACCCCGCAGCATTCATGGCCGCCTCGATGAACTATGAAATCCACGACATGGAGAAACTTGCAGAAGCCCTCGAGAACGCACGGCGCAGCGGACTCCCCCGCCTTCCTCCGGACATCAACAGATCGAAGGCCCTGTTCGATATCGAGGCCCTTGACGGCCACCTGGCGGTGCGCCACGGTTTGTGTGCCCTGCGCGGCGTCGGCGTGCAGATGGCGGCAGCAATCGAGATCGAGCGGGATACAAACGGACCGTTCAGGAACATTTTCGACTTCGTGAAACGCACGAAGGCCAATATCAACAAGAAGCTCGTAGAATCCCTGATCGTCGCAGGAGCCATGGACAGTCTGCATCTGAACCGAAACGCAATGATGTCGGCCTTGCCTGGCCTGCTTTCTGACGCGACCCACAGACAGGCTGAAAAAGAACGCGGGCAGATCACTCTGTTCGACCTGCTTCCCGACATCGAAGATGAAGAGTTGCCCGACGCACCGGACTGGAGCGAACCCGAAAAACTGCAAAGACAGTTCAAGGTTGTCGGATTCTATATCGATGGGCATCCGATAACCCAGGCAAGAACGGCGCTGGACAGGTGGAGCAACAGCCGGAGGATTTCCGACATCTATACAAACCCGGAACGCCTCGAACGTGAGATTTCCGTGGGTGCGGTGATCGTCGAGACGATCTACAAGCGCACATCCAACAAGGACCCGATGCTCATCATAAAAATTTCCGACGAAACCGGACTGACCGAGGTTCTTGCCTTCAAGGAAACTGCCGACCAGGTGCGCCAACAGATCAAGGAGACATCGAGCGTTGCTGCAAGATTTACCCTGAGCGTTTCCAACAGAAACGGCGAGATATCGCTTTTTGTGAGAGATATCGAACCTCTTGATCTGGAACATTTCTGATGTGGACCCTTCTCGATATGACTGCTCCGGGGCTTGGTATATTGTCCATCGATGGACTCGCCACCCTTCTTTGTTGCGGTCTTATTCTGCATGCGGTCCATCCCGCGTGTCTGGCCGCGGCCAGACTTGGCGACGCCATGCGCCACGCAGCATGGCGCACATCAACAATCCGCCGCACCCGCCTGACCGGCCTGGAAACCAGTTCGGCCTCTGCAATCGGCTCCGGTTTCATTCTGAACGGCGAAGCGCTGATACCAGGATTTTCGATCGCCGGACTGCTGATGCTTCACGAAATCTTCGGCTCGGATCGTGGGTTGTTCCAGTCATTCCTCGCGGGGGGTGGAGCGGGAGCCGCAGGATATGCAGTCATCGCGCTGCTTGGCATATCTGCCATACTCGATAACGCACCATTGGCCTGGACGACCGTCACCGGGGGCCGGATTGCAAGATCGATCCTCGGTCTGTGTCTTCTGGCCATGGCCCTCGGATTTATCCTCGATGACTTCAATATCCCCTGGATTCTTTCAGCCATCGGATGCGGAATGTGCCTCAGGGTGGCTCTGTTGCTGGTGCTTCGGGGTGCGCGCATCCACGGGTCCGGCGCAATGCTGTGGGTGCCCGCAGCGTTTGCAGCCTGGTGCGCAACGACAGCTGTCATCGTCATATCCGGGCCGGTTTACTGGCTGCTCCGCCGGTTTGTCGAAAAACCCGGATTCAGCACAGTGTCCTTCGGCCCAGTGAGGGAAGAAAATCTGCGCAACCCGCACGACACCACACCACGATGCTATGCCATCGATTTTATCGAAGGCATGAAATCTCCTGCATAGCGGCAGGAAAATGCTTCCTTAATATCGCAAACAGCCAATCTTCCTTGTGTAGGAACGGGCGTTGCGACGCCAGTCTGCCGACCTTCTGTCGGACACCCCCTTTGAGAGGTGTCCGACAGAGGGTCGGCAGAAATGGAAAGAGGAACATCAAATGGCAAATATCACAAAACTGGCTAGCGGGCTGCGCATCACCGATGCAGACTGGACTGAAATTCGCACCACAACGATCGCTGCGCATGAAACACCGGCTCTGTTTGTAAGCGTAGCCGAAATCGCAGACGACTCCGAAGAGCATGAAGACTTCGAGACATCGGACGGCGTTGCAATCTCGGCATATTCCTCTCCCCTCGCCCTCTGGGAAATGAAGACGGGCCAGTTTCAGCTGGCAGGAAACGGCAAGCGTGGCCTGTGGTCGAGGATCAAGTGGGGCGTCATCGAAGCAGTCTGCGAGGAGCGCAGCATCGAAACCCGCAGATCGGAGGGTGTCTACCTCCATCCCGAGCTCGATTTCATGTCGTCCCGCGCTGATCGCGAAGCAAGCGAGGACGGTGGAGCAAGCTGGGTCCAGGTCGTGTCCTACAATGTCGCAGGAA
>Ga0105053_10010064_pt1 | contig 11896 bp, 7 predicted proteins | sample BON01_FD_78093 | JGI IMG/M metagenome (GOLD analysis project Ga0105053, IMG submission 78093) | Freshwater microbial communities from Lake Bonney liftoff mats and glacier meltwater in Antarctica - BON-01 | ecosystem: Environmental > Aquatic > Freshwater > Ice > Glacier meltwater | place: Lake...
GGATTGCCATCAGGCTCTTTTCTTTCAACAAGATACTCTTGTTTATTAAGAAATTAGCATTTGATGGCTTTTATCCACTACTAGTAGTTTTAAAAAAAATCGATTTTTGTTGTTGTTTTAAAAATAAAAATAAAATTTACCCCAGTCCTCGTGAGGTATCCTCTTCTTTAGACAATCATCAAGCGGTTGTTTTCTTTCGACAAGGTTACCTGGTAGTCGTTCGTATTACTTGGATATTGCTTTTTGATGCTATCAATTATGGTTTATATTCCTCAAATTGAATGCTCGCAGAGACATTTGATTCTGTTCTCAATTCCATAAAGGATTACGGGGAGCTATCCTCCTTGTGAAAACAAATAGTTATTCTGGGGATCACCTTGTCTTGTAACATGTTTTAAAGCTTTTGAACTTGTATCACCGATTCATAGCGCCAAAAATCGACCCTCGAGAATATGAAAATTACAGTTGTGTGATGATCGAGTACAGTCATAGAATCTTTTAGAGTTCGCGTTTTATTGACTCTTTTTTCGTTTTCAATGTGCCCTGTGTTAAATTCAACTGAATAAAAGTATAGAGAAGCTTGTTGAAACAATAAATGAGGCACTCTCTCGTTTTCTCCTTTCCTGTACAACTTCATTTTCAAAGAAGTCGTTTCTTTATTTTGAAACCTGCAAAATTTCAAGCTTCAAACTAAATTCACACTTTTGAAAAACATGATTAATATTTAGGTGGTCGCGATACTAAACGTGCTTGAAGATCATCAATGGTCTTTTTGAGTTGTGCTATTTGTCCTGAATCAGAATTCTTCTTTGCCATCCCGAGTGCAACTTTTCTGCATCTCGCAGCAAAAGTCAAGGAACACAAAGATTCCGGAGCATTCCATTCAACAGGAGAAATATTCACAAACATGAGCACTCTCGAACTTCCACTTCAAGAATCTTGAAGTAGAAATGTCAACTTGGAGTCTCGGAAAGGAATATGGTTGCTTCCAGAGGCGGTTTTGGAAAGTGCCTGCATAACATTACCCAGTGCTGAGAGTGACTTGTTAATACTCTTTGCTTCTTCTAGCATAGCTCCTGTGGCTTCCGTCTTGTTAAGTCGTTCGCTACCAGCAAGGTCTATCAAGTTCAGTTTACTACGTGTCACCATGCACTTGCCTTGCTTTGTGTACTCGCCAACAATACTCACTGTGACCACCAAGTGTGATCGAGAAGAGTGGGCATTTGCATTATGCGACCCAACGGTTCTATTTTGAATACCTCGTGCCATCAACTTCTCCACTTGCTCTGCAGTAGACACTGTTTCCTGAACTAATCCTGGCACATGTAATCCGAAATCCCCTTGACGGACTTCAAGTTTCTTTTTGGTTTCATCAAGAAGGTCTTTGATGCACTCATTGTAAATCTCCAACATTGACAAGGACACCGTAAACTTTGCATTTTGCTTGCTCTCTCGATCACGCACACCAAGAAATAAAGTCTCGAACGTGCGGTAGTTCACACCACGATTAGTTGGCTCGCCATCCATAGTAAATGTTTTACCAGATCCTGTTTGCCCGTAAGCGAATATACACACATTGTATCCATCCAATGACGACTCTATCAGAGGCTCGACTTCAGCATACACCTCTTGCTGAGTGCTACTTGTACGAAACACCTGATCGAATTCGAACTTATCCATCTGATCACGACATGTGAGTGACTGGTGCAGTTCGATCTCACCTTCAAACGGCACGTTCACTACGATATCAGCCTGTCCAGAGGCTACTACATGAGAAAGAACAGGGCGAATACGACAATACACGCGAATGTTTCCTTGAAGATCGACTATCTTGTTGTGCAACTTTCGACGCAATTTTACTTCGGCTTCTGCTTTGACCTTCAGTGCTTCCATGTTTGCTTGGAGGCCAATTTGAGACAATTTGAGGGCCTCAGCACGTTGGCGATACACCTCAGCATTGCCTAAGGTCTCTTTGCATCGTTCCAATTCTAGAGAAAGTGCAGCTACTTGGTTCTCAGCAGCAGCATTGCTTTGTACTTGTTCCATCTCTTGCTTACACTGACTCAACGCGAGCTCCAGTTCTTTGTTCTCCATCTGAAGTTTTGTTTCTTGAGCAACAAGTAGGTCTGAGCTTGAAGCTGCCTTGGCTTCGGATTGTAGCAGTTCTTGATGGAGGCATTCGTTTTGAACTATTAACTTTGAAATCTGTTCTTCAAATTTTGTTTGCTCATTTCTGGAGGCCTTGAAAGCTGCTTCCTCTAAATGTCGCTCTAAACTCTTGATTTTTAAATCACATTCATTAACAAGTTGCTTGAGTTCTGCAACTCGTTTTTGTTCCCTCGCCAACTCCGAGTCAAGAAATTCTTTCTGTGAAGCTGCTTGTTGAACACTGGTTTTCGCTTCTTTATACAGGTTCTGAAAATCGTTCAGTTGTTTCGACAGCGAATCCAATTGAATTTGCGTCTCCAGCTTATGTGCGTGCACTTCATCCTCACAGGTTTTTAATTGGTTCTTTAGTGTCTGATTCGTCGCGTCTTTCGATTCAATAAGTTTCCGTATGTCACTTTCTTTGATAGAAAGATTGTTTTCTACATCGTTTAGCTTCAATTGGAGGTCTTCTATTGTATGTTGTTTTTTCCGAAGAGTTGCTAACGACTCCTGGAGCTTTGACTGCAATTCTTGGCTTCTTCCTTCGTGGTGTGCCTTGAACTGTAATTCAATGTTGTCGCCTTCTAGATGCGCAATTTGAATCTTTAAGTCTTGTTCTCGGGTAAGTACCTGTTCCAATCGGATCTCACAATGCTTGAGACTGGTAAGCGCAGACTCGCGATCTCCAGAGATGGAATCAAGAGAACACGTCAGCTCTGTGATTGTTGCATCTTTCGTGATAGAATTCTTCTCTAATACTGCAATAGTTGCTTGGAAAGTCTCTTGATGCGAACTCACTAATATGTCTTTGCCGCGTTTTAAAGTTTCTGTTTGTGCACGTAACGCATTGTTTTCTTTTCGTAATTCTCCTTGTGCTAGTATCTCTGTCTTGAGTTCGCTCTTAACACAAGCTAATGAATCGTTGAGGAGATTCTTGTCTGATTCTTGTCTATCCTTTGATCTTTCGAGTGAGTCAATATGATCTTGAAGAACCAATATATTGTTGTTCGCGGAAGCTACTTGTTCTTCTCTCACGATTAGTTCTTGTTTGATCTTTTGCAATGTGCACTCCAACTGACTAACTTCAGAACCTTGTTTCGAATATTGGGTATTTGATGCGAACAATTGCTCCTTCAACTTGCTTATCTCGCGTTCCTTTTCAGTTGGATCTTTCACTTGAACCAAATTATTTTGCAAACTCTCAATTTTAGTTTCGTATAGCGATAACTTCGATTCCAAATCACCTCTTGTTCTTAATTCCAATTCTTGAGATTCACGCGTGCTGTTTTCTTGAACTTTAAATTTTCGCTCCGTGGCTTCCAGCAAATCCTTCGTATCAAATACAACTTTCTTTAAGCGATCGTTTTCTGAAAACTCTTTATGCAATTCGCTTTTCACTTTCTCCAACGAGTTCTGTAATACATTACATTCAGCTTCTAACCGTTGCTCCTTTCGCTGATGGGATTCACTCTCTTCAACACTCGCTACAAGTTGTGCTGTTTTCGTATGAAGTTGCTCTTCCAGCAGCACTAATGATCGTTTCACGCTGGCTAGTTCCCCTGCTGCTACCTCCATTTGTTGGTCGTGCACCAATGTCAGTTTATCTATGGCTGTTTTAATGAGATCATTGGAAGTCTGAGGGAACGAAAATTCTGTTCGAGGAGTCTCCTCTTTAATCCGCTGTAACTCAGCAAATGCTGCATCTCTCTCCTCCTGTAGTCTTGACACTTGAAGCTTGAAGTTTACATCGTTTGAACTTCCAGTTTGTTCTGTTTTCTTCATGTCACGCTTGTATTGATCGATCAGTGTTTCAAGATCACTTGTGCGCTTCTGGTTGGCAAGATTGGAATCCAGTTCTGTGTGCAGCTCCAATTTTAGGTTATCCACAGACACTTTAAGCACATCTCGCTCACCACATAGTCGTTCCCGTTCCCGCTCCAGCGCTTGTATCTTCTCTTGCAGTATAACTGAGTTGTTCTCAAGCGTTCTAATGGAGGTTTGAAAATCAATATGCTCGATGGAAGAGTTGGATTGTGACTGTTCTTGATCTGTGATAAGACGAGATAATTCCAATTCTAGCTCCTGGTTTCGGCACGTCATGTCGCTCAATCGCTTTTCAAGGCCCATTTTTGCTGCTACACTTTTCCCTGCATCCAAAGAACGAGAGTTTTTTAAAGCTACCATGGCAATTTTAAGCTCCTGTAAGGCCAGTTTTTGAAATTCACTCTCTTCCTGATACTTTACAACATTTTCTTTGTGAGAAACTTCTTGTTCTTGTATTTGGCTTTTAAAAGCATGTGCATTTTGGACTAGCTCTTCTTCCAAACTTGAATTTCGATTTTGAAATCCATTCTTTAGCTCTTCCACTATTTGACCATGTGCTTCTCGTTCCGCCTTCAATTCATTCTGGAAATGAGCGTGGGGAACTGCGGGAGGTGGGACTTTAAATTGCTCAATATCCTTTCCTTCGTCTTCGTCGCTGCTACTTCTAATGTCATCTGGATCTAAACCAAGAGACTGACTCATTTGTCTTTGCTTGAATCTTAATGGTCCTTTTACTCTCTCGAGGATCTTTTTTTCACCTGGAAATGACCCCCAGTCTTCTTCACGTAGATGACGATTACTGGAAGGATTGTACTTGAGCCTGATGAATAGCCTTCGATAGGGCTCATCTAGAGGATTGTCCCAAGTACTTTGACCCGTTCTACTGTTGTAAAAATATTGCTGGCCTGATGCCTCATCATCGAAGATTTCCCAATCCGACGGCAATTGAGCCATCAGTGCTTCTTCTGCCAGCCACAGGTACTGGTCTTCTTTCACTGGGTCGATGCCTAAGAACATCGCATGATCAATCACTGCCTGACGAAACACATCCTCTGTAAAGCTAGACATCTCTGTAAATAGTAGTTTCCAATAAAGGCGTTACAAAAAAGGATAGACGCCCCATGCGACAGCGTACAAGGCATTGCGAGGAGGAAGAGACAAAGGAGGATATTGAATCGTATTTGGACGAACTTGTAGCTGAGCTGGGTTTGTCTACAAGAGTCGCTCAGGAGATAGTTCAAAACTTTGAAGAGTCCAACTTCAAGGCGAAGCTTTCCATCATCAGAACTTTGGAAAGTGAGATTGAAAATCGAGTTGAAGAACCCGAATTGGTAGAAGAATCTAGAGTGGAAGAAGATGAATTCGATAAAGTGAATCAGCTGTGGGAGGACTTAATGCTTAAGTCATTGTCCCTGGAAAAACGTCAAATCCTAGGGAAATCGTTTTATGCGGAGAAAGATTGTACAAAGCGATATCATATGTATTTGGAATTCTCTAGTTATTTACGTCCAGTATCAGAGTCTCAAAGAAAGTATGCTGACGAACTGGTAAAAGAGAAACAGCAATCGAACAATTTGAAACCACCGTTGTTGAGAAACGTTATCCTTATTTTGTTTCTTCTTGTGATTCCTGCTGCAATATTGTTGAATCATTTATTTGGCGGTATTTACATGTATTCATTTTAATCAAAAAATCTCTTTTACAAATACTCGATGGAAACAGTTTTATCAGAACAGTTTTAATGTTTTTGTTTTTTTACCTAAACAGTGGACCATATGTTGTAACGGTCATTCGAAGAACAGATGATGCGAGGGACGTTGAGACAACTAGAAGCGTAGGTGCATTTATAAACTCATCTTTAAAATAATAACTGTTTTCTAGAGTGACCTCTGAGAGTGATAGGATCGGGAATCTAGGTCCAGCTCTATTCGCAGTGATCATCCTAGGCTCCATCGCGATCCTACTCTGCGGGTTCTCAAGGTACGTCCATGAACTCCTTTTTAAAGACACTCTTTAAACTTTTTAGTTTTATAGATAAAGCTGGTCCACGTAAGACGCTGCGGCTAGTGGCTTTCATTCTTATTATTGTACCAACAATCTACTTTTCTAGTGTGACGTATGTCAGCGATTCTTCTCAACTTGCAGTGAATAGGGTACGTTATTTATTTAGATAAAGATGGATATTCTAATATCGTAATGATAGAAAGTGGACGATACTTACAAGCCTCGCATGGGACTTTGGATATGCATGGTTTTGATGGTTGTGCTTTCTATTGCTAGTCACTTCACAGGAGACGATTCTTTGATATTAATGCATCGACAAGGTCACAATGTAAACACTAAAACAGCGAGCAATGTTCGATAACTACAGCGAGCTTGTACTTTTTATTAATTCAAACGATCCATCGATTTTTTATTGTTACCCGACTTTTCATCCTCTTTTCTGGGATTCAAATCTCAATTCTATTGCCGGTAAATAAATAAAGGAATTAGATAATTGGATTCGTATAAAATGGTGGTTGAATTTAAAAGTGATTTGACAAAAAACTGAAAGAGAAGCCCAAATGTGAGTCCGAAAAAAGTTGAGTATGTGGATTCTTTCTTATAGTTTTTCTTAAGTGGATCTTAATGAAGACCATTTCGTTTTTAACATTGCAAACGGTGTGTTGTTGATGTCGACACTGGACGACTGTCTGGAATTGGTCTCCAAAGGCACTGTGGCATTCGCCGCTGGTGTTCTCGGATTCTTTTATTTGTCGGACCATGCCACAACTGTTCATAAATGGCTTAGGGTAATCTTCGAGTCTCTCTCAAAACAGCAGCCCAACAAGACTTTTGTGCAGTACTCTGTTTCCAAAGTAGTTGTTCGATGCGGGACATACATAGATAGAATTACGTTTCACTTTACTGCAGGCACGCTGAGTTATGGTGGTGGTTCTGGAGGCAATGTTTCCTCGCCTTTTGTTGTGGACAATGGTGAGAAAATTGTTCAAGTACGAGGAGTCAGAGGAGCGTATCTGGAGCAGGTGCAGTTTGTGACTGATCGAGGACGTGAATCGCCTGTCTATGGTAGGTCTCATGTTGGTGAGAAGTTCACCATGTACAATGCTGATGGAATAGGTGGACTGGATGTAAGTAGTTTTTCACAGGTGTAAATATAAGTATAACATCCTAAGTATAGGTTCTCGTGAGCATCAATGGATGGCTAAGATCTATAAGGAGTGTCATACCTGTGGACGAGGTAGTAGTCTCGGCAGAGGCCCCTCCTCAGCATGTGGTTGGTGATGGAATTGTGAGATTGCATCAACGTAAAGTGAGAAAGCGTCTGAGGGTCATGCATCTTGGAGTCATCATGTACGCATGCTTTTTGATATTCGCAATGTGGAGATTTGTAGGTGGACTTATTATCGGTCCGACCTTAATTGGAGTTTTCGAAACAGAGCCATGTTCCCCGCTGGTTTTCATGCCAAGTAACTCTATCGTCATTGATGAAGAATTCGTGGTGATGGATGATAAAACCACTGCAAGATGGATAATACTTGAACTGGACCATCAGAAAACTATTTTGGTTCGTGAACTGCATGTGCCCGAACCAGGTGGTGTATTACGAGAATCGAATGGTGTATTAAGAGGAGTCATCCGTAAGATTGATCCTGGATTGCATAAAATACCCTCACGGTTGCAGTCGCAATTCAACGGTAGAGAATGGTTGTGGTCGTATCCTGAACCTGAATTCTTTGTGGACGATGCTTTTTCACCGTTAGTGTTCTATATGTTCTCCGTTGTTGTCGTGGGAGCTTTATGCTACACAGTTCGAACTGAGTTCAAGCAAACAATGGGGATTAGGGATCCTGTTACTAGTAGATTCTCTATTCAAAACAAGTCGCCTGTTGAAATAGCGGCGATTATTGACGAGGAAATTCTCGCTTCTAATTCGTTAGTGATTCCATGGAGCTCGAATCTGATTGCGGTGACGGAAACATGGCTCATAAAAACCAACTATTTCGGTATTGATGCAATTGCCATTTCAGATGCTAAGTTAGTGGATCTTCGAGTTTGTGGAAGATGGATCATGGGCGAGCTTATTGAGATCGTTGCATTGCGTATCGAAAGCAAACGGTCTGTGGCTTCTAGTGGTAATCATCGTGGTCGTGCTACATACTTTTTCGACATTGTTCTTCCTAGAATGCATTTTGATCTCCTGAGTGCATCGTTGGTTGAACGGGTTAACAGGTTTCAAGATATTCAAGTACAACAGCGAGAACGAATGTACTTGCCAGAGTTTGAAACTATGTTGAGTCTTCGGAGTACACTGGGCAATAACTTCAGTGCCAACCACACTTCAGAATGCCTTGGTGCATGTGGTAGACCTGCGTTGTGTTTGGTTTCGAAAACATGCACTACGTGTGAGGAACGTGATCTTTGTAACTGCGATGCCTCCTGGTGTCACGAATGCATCCTCAAATGGTGGTTCACCAAAAACGCAACCAAAGTTGAAATGCTTTCGATTTCTGATCCTGTGGATTCAGCCTGGCAAGCGAGATGTCCGACTTGTAGAGTGTACTTTTGCCTGAACGATTTGGTGCCTAGGAAAGACATAGCAGAGTACTTTTGCTCCTCGAAAACAATTGACGGCTAGATCAATGCACATATACATCAAGTTATTTAACAACATCACCATTCCACTCCGAACATCCCTTCGATAGACATGGCATTAATTGTTTTGTTTCTTGAAAAAAGTCGATGATAAATTATAAAATACAATCAAGTTAACAAGATGAGGTCATTGGAAATATTCCAATGCGAAGCTACTAGCACTATAAACATAAACATACTGGTACATGTAAAAATAGAAGTCGCAACAAGACCACAATACCCTTGTGATTTAAGAGAGGCCAGCTTATCAAACAACTGTTGCTGCTTCTCTTGACTTTTTGTCAACCTCTTCAATTCAACACCAATATCTTCCCGCAATGCATTCCTACCCACAAAAGATTCAATTTCTTCCCGCAATGCGTTGATTGCGGTACCTTGTTGTTTCTCCACATTTACTTGAATACTAGCTGCGAGAGATTCATTATCTTCCCGCAAGGCCTTGATTGCGGTACGTTGCTGGCTTTCCGTGCTCACTTGAGTACTAACTATGAGAGATTCAATGTCTTCTCGCAATGTATTCATTGCGGCCACTTGCTTTTTTTCCGCGCTCACTTGAATACTAGCTACGAGAGATTCAATGTCTTCAGTCACTGCATTCAATGCAGTGCCTTGTAGTTTTTCCACGTTTACTTGAATGCTAGTAACCAGAGATTCAAGGTCTGAAATTCGACTAGCCACTAATTCAAGCTTCGAGTCTTCACTGGATGGGTTTTCAACCAGTTTACGTTTCAATGGAGAGGAGGTGTCCACTTCAACGGTCATTCCGTTCTTTTCAACTCGAAGCAGGTGGTCCTCAGCATGCTCATCAGTTAGCATATGAGTGATTATCGGCATGAGTTCATCTTCACAGAACGAAACCAATGTGTCAAAAGTTTGCCTCAGCTGCAAAACGTTACCCCATACGCTCTTCAACGTATTTCGGTATTCGTCGGCTTCACGCTTTTGAAGCTGCAATGTTTTGTTACTTTCTGAACATTGAGCTAGAAGCATCTTGTACTTTTCACGTGTACTGTCCCAATTCACCTTAAGCTCAGACTCCCGAGCCTGGATTGCGTTTTTGAACGTTGAGTTTTGTTTCATCGATGTCGTGAGCAGAAATATTCTTTGATTCGCCAGATCCAGTTGCTTACGTATGACTCCCATCTCGGCATCTTTCACATGCAACTCCCTTGTATAAGCCTCGACGTAAAACGGCATCTCGCTCTCAAACACACCCGAGTGCTCACTGTATCCGTCCATATCTACATGCTCGGGGGGGGTGCGTATGAGATACGATTCAGAACGAGGTGAGCTTCGAGCTGGAGTAGTGGGTGGCGAATTAATACCTTGAGCTGCTCGCAGTTGAAGGAGTTGCTCTGAAACAACAGAGTGCCGAGGACTATGTGACATGACACCTAGAAAACACGTGATGCCGGAGGGGGGCTAAACACTTGGCTTCAAAACAATTCAAATAGCACATACAAAACAAGTATACAACTTCATCTAGTGTGCGCGGCATCATCGCCTTGATTAGGTTGAAATTGGATCCGTTTGGATCTTCTATTTCAAACGACTTCGTCGATGAAACATTCGAGTGCTTTGCAGTTGTCCTCTGAACGGAATTTGAATCTTGGTCGTGAACTTTGCAGGGACCTTAGTTCCCTATATCGAGATAAATTTATACTATATCCAATAAACTAGGATGATGCAGAATTTTAGCTGCTCGTGTTATTTGACGGGGTCCTCGTGACCAGATTCATGTGCTCTCCATCGAAGTAAGATATCTTTTGGCTGCTGCTGGATCCTTATTTGATTTTGTTTTGGAAATCAAAGCGTTCAAACGTGATGTCGGAAGTATTGCTTCGCACCTAAGCAGCTCGGCTTCAGTGTGCAACTTTTACTGTTTACGTCCAGCTTTTTCTGATTATTCCACTTAAAAAGTTTAGAAGCAATAGTTGCATTGCATCAGTGCTTTCATTCCCCTCGTTGAAAGTGCCGTAGCTTCTAACTTCCTATTTTCACTCCTCACTACTCTTGTCCTGTGGAAGATGAGCGAAATGATCGCCTTTCAGAAAGACTGACATCTATGCTTCCATAATTGAAACCGCGATTAGCAATAGAAACATCCGGTGCGTGCGATGCAATATTCTTTCATCGACTGGCATACATAACACGCTTCGACGATTCTTCGCCATCTCAGCGGCTCATATGGATGCACAGGAATCTAGAAGAGATACGAAGTATGCTATTGTGTACTTAACAAGATGCATATGGTGAACCAATTACCAAAGAAAAATCCTTTCATTATCTATGACGCGTTCTGAATTGTTGGTGCTCTGATTCTTTTGCACATTTTCATATTTATATTAACGACTACAATGCACTCTTATTGAGACAATGAATGATCATATGCACCGAGTCTGGTATATATGTTAAGAAGAAGTAAAGCATGTGTAGTTTCCCGGATTGGAATTAAAGGAGAGTGCACCTTTATATTTATTGACACTTATATAAAGTACACGTGAAACTACACACTTTGAAACGCTATTATTTCAAAATTCAAATAAAGTTTCAAAGGCGATGAGCGGCTTAGTAAAATTATTATCATTTATGAAACTACACTTCTTCTGCTACCTTTTATAAAACTATACTTCTTCTGCTGATGCAGTACTGGATCGTTTTAGTTCTCGCTCTCCATCATATTCAGCCTGCAATTCTTCTATCTCTACTTTGGCGCCCAATGGAAGTTTTCCCATAGATCGATGTCCTCTAGATAGAGTTCTTTTTCTATGTTGATACTCTTTAATCTTTTGTTGTTTCCGTAATCTTCGTTGAACTTTTTGGAGATCAATTCCTTTTAATGCCATAAATGCTATTCCGATACACACTATTACGATTCCAAGAGGGAACAAGGCCCATTGCCAGGGAAGGTAATTTTCATATTCTTTGTAATATACAAGACCAAGTGTACTGGAGCAAACTATTAAATTGGTAAAGTACATTGGAGTAAACGTAACAGCAGGATACAACGAAAGTCCTCTATTGATATAAGAAATCATCAACAAAGCGAAAACTACAATAGCAAAGATGTGATAGTACGGGTGGATGGTTTCCCAAGGATTTTCCTTGGTACCACCAACGGATCCTTTTGCCAACTCGCCCACAGCTTTGAATGCTACTTGCAGCATTGCCCCAAATCCACCAGCTATGAAAGCATACATTTCGGGTCGAAGCTTTTCAAATGCTTTCGGATGGTGATGGGAATGAACCCAATACAAACTCAAGAAGA
>Ga0105053_10010066_pt1 | contig 11893 bp, 8 predicted proteins | sample BON01_FD_78093 | JGI IMG/M metagenome (GOLD analysis project Ga0105053, IMG submission 78093) | Freshwater microbial communities from Lake Bonney liftoff mats and glacier meltwater in Antarctica - BON-01 | ecosystem: Environmental > Aquatic > Freshwater > Ice > Glacier meltwater | place: Lake...
GAGTGCATGATGCTACAAACCCCAAAACAGATTACCCGCGCCTTGGATCGTGTGCTGCATAAAGTGAAACAACCGGCGCGCTACACCGGCGGTGAACTGAACAGCATTGTCAAAGATTGGTCCAATCCCGCCATTCGTGGCAAGATTGCCCTGGCCTTTCCCGATATTTATGAGCTGGGCGGCAGCAATCTGGGCTTGATGGTGCTCTACGACTTGATCAACAAACGTACGGATCTGCTTGCCGAGCGCGTTTATTGCCCCTGGCCAGATTTTGAAGCGCTGATGCGCCGAGATTCCATCCCGTTGTACAGTCTGGAGACGCGTCATCGGCTGCTCGACTTTGACGTGATCGGCTTTAGCCTGCCCTACGAACAACTTTATACCAACGTGCTCACAATGCTGGATCTGGCCAGCATCCCGCTGCGCGCCGCCAATCGCACGCCGGAACACCCGCTGGTGATCGCCGGTGGTTCTGGCTGCTACAACCCCGAACCGATGAGCGCCTTTTTTGACGCCATGGTGATCGGGGAAGGCGAAGAGATCATTTTTGAAGTGATGGCAGTGTATGCGGCGTGGAAGAGGGAATACGGAATACGGGAAACGGGATACGGGGTGGAAGACGGACCGTATCCTGTTTCCCGTATCCCGTTTCCTAACCGTAAAACACTCCTGGAACGCCTGGTAAAAATTCCTGGCGTTTACGTGCCAGCCTTTTACGATGTAAGCTACGCCGCGGATGGGACAATTGCTGCGATCACACCCAATCACCCGATGGCGCCGCCGGAAGTGCTCAAGCGGGTGGTGACGGTTATGCCGCCCCCGGTAACAAAGTTTATTGTGCCCTTTATCGATGTCGTCCACAACCGTGCTTCGATTGAGATTATGCGCGGCTGTACGCGTGGCTGCCGTTTCTGCCAGGCCGGGATGATCTTTCGCCCGGTGCGCGAACGTCCAGTCGACGAGGTGGTGCAAGCCGTAGACGCCATGATCGAAGCCTGCGGTTTTGAAGAAGTCAGCTTCCTGAGCCTGAGCAGCAGCGATTATACGCACGTGGAGGAATTGGTGCGCCGGGTAACGGATAAACATGGCACACAAAAATTAAGCATTGGTCTGCCCAGTCTGCGCATCGAAAGTTTTAGCGTCGATCTAATGGACTTGCTGGAGAAAGGGCGGCGTCGCTCGGGCTTCACCTTTGCGCCAGAGGCCGCCACCGACCGGCTGCGTGATGTAATCAACAAACCGATTGCGTCTGAGGATTTGCTGCGTACGGCGGAGGAAGTCTATAAGCGCGGGTGGACGACGATCAAGATGTACTTTATGATTGGCCACCCGACGCAAACGCTCGAAGATGTGCAGGCGATTGCCGATCTGTCCAAACAAGTGTTGGCCGTGGGCAAGCGCGTGCTGGGCAAAAAGGCCAACGTGCGCATTGGTGTCAGCACACTGGTACCCAAGCCCCATACACCCTTCCAATGGGTGCCAATGGAAGAAGAAAGCGTGATCCGGGCGCAGATCGAGTTGCTGCAGCAAGAGTTGCGTGGGCCAGGCATACACTTTACCTGGAACAATCCCCAAGAGACATTGGTCGAAGCCTTCCTGACCCGGGGTGACCGGCGGATCAGTGACGTGATTGAGCGTGCCTGGCAACTGGGCGCCAAATTGGAGGGCTGGGGCGAATATTTTAATTTCCCCGCTTGGCAACAAGCCTTTGCCGATTTTGGCCTGGACATGGACTGGTATGCCCGCCGGGCGCGTCCGACCGCTGAAGTATTGCCGTGGGAACACATCTCGGCGGGGCTGAAAAAGCAATTTCTGGTCGATGAATATGTCCACACCTATCAAGGCGGCGTGGTGGACGATTGCCGCGAGCATTGTTTTAGTTGTGGCATCCTTGGTTACTTCAAAGAGCAACGCCGCGCAACGGCAGATGAAGCGTGGTGTTGCCCGCCGTTGGGCCGCGATAAGTCGCGTCAGCCGGTGGACATTACACCGATCCCACTCTACTTCAACGACGACATGGCGCCGGACAAGGTCGGTCAGTTCGACTACCGTGTGCCGCAGCGCCGCGCCGGTACAGTCAGTAAACGCGTTCAATCTTAAGGCATGGTGAAGCGAATGGAAAAACGGCTAGCTGAGAAGAATAGAATTGGCCGCGAGGAGATTGCTCATTGTCCACCACAGCTACTGATTACGATCTAGATCCAGCTGACACCAGTGCGACGGAGCAACCGCGCCAACGGATCCGCTTGATCTATGAAAAGGGAGAATTGGTAAAGTTTATCTCCCACCAAGACGAATTCCGCCTCTGGGAGCGAACGTTGCGGCGCGCCAATCTGCCCTTGCTCTACAAACAAGGCTTCAATCCGCAGCCGTTTATGCAGTTTGCTTCGCCGCTTGGGGTAGGCATTACGGGCCTGCGCGAGCCAGTGGATATCACACTCAGCCCGCCTGTCCCGCTGGCCGAAGTAGAGCGCTTGATCCGGGAGAAATTGCCCCCCGGCATTCACTTACAGACGATCGAAGAAGTACCGCTCAAGACGCCGGCGCTTTACAGCCTGTTGATTGGCGCCGATTATACAATTTTGCTCTATGCCGAACCCGGAGAATTAGCTTCTAGCCGCATCACGCAACGCATCGAAGAATTTTTGGCCCAGTCCGAAATCGTACGCGAGCGCGAACGAAAAGGGGAGAAGTACATGTACAATTTGCGGCCGCTGGTCTTTGTCTTGCGTTATGCTGGCTATGATTCTGCCAGCGAAGAGCATCGCATCTTTTTGCGTGTCCAGCAGCGTGAAGGCGCCACCGGCCGTCCCGACGAAGTTGTCGCCGCCCTGGGCTTTGACGATTTTGCGCGTACGCTGCGTCGCGACTCACTCTATCGCAGTGACCAACCTGCGGACGTGGCTACCTTCGCCGCCTACCCTGTAATTAGCCAGGCCGAAATTCAGCCGACAAAGTCGTCACGGCGCAAGCCTAAGTGGGGTTACAAACGTCAGCCCCCCAAAGAGCAAGCGACTGTTGCCAGCGGTCGCTCGATCAGCGAACGCGCCGGCGACGAATTTGTATAGGTGGCTCTGCCTGCCAGTATGGACTTTTAGCAAAGAAGAGGTGTGGTTTTCTGACTTTGGTCGAAAACTACACCTCTTCTACTTTTAGCCTTCATTCAACTGTCAATAGTTCACTCTGCACACGCCCCAGGGCTGCAACCAACTCTTCTAGCCGCACCGGCTTGCTGACGTAGTCGTTCATGCCGGCGGCGATACAGATTTCCCGGTAGCCATGCACGACATCGGCGGTCATGGCGATGATGTAAGGCTGGTGGAGAGTCAACGCACTCTCGCGGATGCGGCGGGTGGCTTCCAAACCATCCAGTTCTGGCATGTGAATATCCATCAGCACAACATCATACGGTTGGCGTTCTAGCGCCTGGATCACTTCGAAGCCATTGGCGGCAACGTCGGCCCGATAGCCCAGCCGGTGCAGGATGCGGGTGGCAACTTTCTGGTTGACAATGTTATCTTCGGCCAGCAGGACGCGTAGAGACTGGGGTTCACTGCTGATGCGGCTAAATTGGGAGCGGTGCCGCGCTGGGATCGCAGCCGTGGGCGATTGGTGAAAGATGCGCAGCATGGCATCCAATAACTGCGATTGTTTGACCGGTTTGGTCAACACAGCGGCAAAATCTGTTCTCTGCACGTTTTCACCCAAGTATTGTTTGCCCACCCCCGTTAATAGGATAAGTGGCAAGGGTTGGGCCACCGGCGTCGCTTGGATTTGTGCGATCAAGGTTGATCCATCCATTTCCGGCAGCTTCATATCTAGGATTGCAGCATCAAAGGTAGTACCGTTGGTCAATTGGGCAATGGCCTGGGCACCGGAGGCCACGGCAATCGGCGACATGCCCCAGCGGCGAGCCTGTGTGGCCAGGTTGATGCGGTTAACTTCGTTGTCATCCACGATTAAAATTTGTTTGCCGCGCAGCGAATAAAAATCGTATTCGTGGGACGATGGTATAGATGACGCGGGCGCTAAAATCGTAAAATGAAAAATTGACCCGCGCCCTTCAATGCTATCAACCCACATACTCCCACCCATCAATTCGCATAGCCGTTTGCTGATCACCAACCCAAGCCCAGTCCCCCCATATTTGCGCGAGGTAGAGGCGTCCACCTGCGAGAAGGATTGGAAGAGACGATTCATGCGCGCTGCGGGGATGCCAATGCCTGTATCTTGGACTGTAAAGTGCAATTGATGGAGGTCTCCCCGTCGCTCGCTGTTCACCCGGAGCACTACCTCACCCTGCTGGGTGAATTTCATCGCATTGCTCACCAAATTCACTAAAATCTGGCGCAGACGTGCCATGTCGCTGACGATGGCGTAGGGCGTCTGTTCATCGATAATGTAGGCCAGTTCCAGTCCCTTTTCGCTGGCGTTGGCGGCGAACAGCTCAAGCGTGGTTTCAATGCAGTCGGTGAGGAGAAATGGCTGTGCTTCCACCTCTAACTTGCCAGATTCCAATTTAGAGAAATCAAGAATGTCATTAATGATTAAGAGTAAATTATCCCCGCCAGTGCGGATCGTCTCGACAAATTCGCGCTGTTCGATGGTTAATTGTGTATCTAATAACAGGCTAGTCATCCCGATCACCGCGTTAATCGGCGTGCGGATTTCGTGGCTCGTATTGGCAAGAAATTCAGATTTAACACGCACAGCCGCTTCGGCTTGTTCTTTGGCCTGGCGTAATTCGCCCTCGACTTGTTTTAGGCTGGTGATATCGCGACTGATCCCGATTAAGCCAATAATTACACCGTTGCTATCGCGCAGCGAAAGCTTGGTGGTCAACACCCAAAGTGGGTTTTCAGCAGTGTTCTGGGCCAAAAGCTCAATGCGGTTCAATATTGGCGCACCACTTTGAATGACATTTTGTTCATCGGCATAGTCCGCTTCGACCCAGCCAGACGCAAAGAAATCGAAATCCGTTTTACCGATGATGGATTCAACACAATTGGCGCCTAAGCGATGCAGATGGGCAGCATTGGCCGTAACAAAGCGGCTCTGCGTATCCTTGACATAGATGTAATCGGGCAAATAATCCATCAATGTGCGCAGCAGGTTACGCTCGGTCGCCAACGCATCTTCGGCCCATTTGCGTTCGGTAACCTCTGTGCTAACTGTCACCGTGTACTGTTCCTGCGCATTAGCTAAAACGAGCGGCCGTTTTACGGATTGGAACCAGCGCACATTTTTATAGCCATCAATGACCCTCTGCAATGGCATCGATATCTCTTGCTGCGCCCCCAATTGGGGGCTATCTGCACCGCCATCTTCACCCTGCGCTTGATCGTCTGCGATCAACGCTACATCATTGCGACCGATCAATTGCGCGGGCGTTGTTGCCATGTAGTGGGCGAGTGATTCGTTGACTAAAACCAATTTGCCGGCCTGATCTTTGACTGAGATATGGCTGGGAATGCTATCGAGCACTTCGCGCATAAACTGTTCTTGCTGGCGTAGCTGGTTGGCAATCTTTTGACGGGCAATTGCGCCGCCCAGACTGCTGGCAACCGTGGTCAAAATCGACCGCGTACTATCTAACCAGATTTGTTCACTCTGACAGTCATCGAAACCGATAAAGCCCCAAAACTTACCGTCGATCATGATCGGCATCACTAGCGTGGATAAGGTGCCTTGCAGCTTAAACCAGGCCCGTTCACTCAGCGGAAATTCGCGGGCGATCCCTTCAATTGGATTGCCTGCCGCCAATTTTGTATGCCAAACCGCCAGGTTAGGTAGATAGGGGATATTCTGAAGTTTTGCTGCATCAACCTGCGGGAGCGCTTCGGCGCGCGTCCAGGTAAAACGCTGGCTGAACAAGGGTTCGCCTGTCGCTTGATCAGTGTGATTTTCAAAGACATAGATACGATCCACATCCGCAGCTTTGCCCAGCGCGGCCAGGGCTTGCTTTACACTCGCGGCATAATCGGTGGAAGTCAACAGATGACTTGTTGCTTCAGCCACTGCTCGTAGGAGGAGATCGCGCTTGTAGAGCGCTTCTTCTGCTGCTTTGCGGCGCGTAATATCGGTGGAGACTACCAGGAGATGACCGCGCTGCCCGTCGATGGATCCCAATGGCAGCTTTTCGGCCTGAAACCAGTGAACATTGCCCTGTGGGTCGGGGATACTTTCGTCCGAAAATGAGCGAACCTCGGCTGTCTGCAACATGTCCCTGTCTTCTTGCGCAAAGCGGGCCAGGGTTGCGCGATCAAAATCTGGTGCAACAAAATCACTTAACTGTTTGCCGAGCACATCTTGCAAGGCCGCGCCAAAGAATTTCAGAAATGCCTGATTGACATGCAGATAGCGGCCGGTGCGATCTTTGACCGTAATCAAGTTGGGGCTGGCGTCCAGGATACTCTGGGCCAGCGTCCGCTGTTCGTTAAGTTTGGTTTCAATTTGACGTACACCCGTCGTTTCGACCAAATAAACGTTAATGTAATTGCGGGCGCGAACAGGTAACACGAGCGTATTAAAGCGCCGGTCAATAATCAGGCATTCATAATCAAACTGCACAATTTGATCATGCTGCCAACTTTTCTTAATATGAACCGACCAATCTTCGGGCACTTGATCAGTTTGTAATGGATATAGTTTTCTCAGATGTTCGATGCCGGCTGGATTGGCATATAGGATTTTCCCGGTGGCCGTGATCCGAAAAATCGGATCCGGGTTTTCAGCAGAGATTCTGGCGAGTGTTTCAAGCTGGAGAAGGCGACGCGAATAAATTATTGTGGCGATGAGGATAATGAGCCCCAGGCCCCAAAGCCAAGTTGGGACGAAGGAGGTCCTTTGCCATAACAAAATGAGTGTACCCGTAATGGTTAGTAAATAAATCGCTGATAAAGCCTTATACATTTCTAAAATCCGCATTCAATTGATTTTTAGGTACACATGATCTTACTTTGCTAGTTTAAGATACCATTAAGGAGAATATTTGCAAATAGTTCAATGGTACTAAAAACTTTAAGAATTGTAAGGTTGAAGAATTATTTATAGCGTTTTTGTAAAATAAAAAACCACCAGCAATGGATTGCTGGTGGTTTTTTATTTTACTGGTTTATTTACCCTTTAAGAAGCGATCCCAAACAGCCGGCTAAACGGTGATTGCTTCCTTAAATGGCCCCCCTTTATGGGGTGGCAAATAATTCCTCGACTAAAGCTTCGACAACGGCGGCCTGGCCCGGTGATGTGCGCTGTTTAATCAAACACACTACTTCTCGAATCAACCACTTGGGTACAGTCAGCGTTAAGGTTTGGTCGCCGTCATGCTGTTCAGACCAGGCTTTCGCAATGCATTGGCGAATAAATTCACTCCGATTATCGGTAAGTTCTTCTAGGCGTTGAATATCTTCGTCATACAGGCTGAAGTGAAGCTGTTGGCGTTTTTGGGCAGCTTGCTTTGGTGGGCGTCCGGGGTTATGGGCCGACATAAATTTTCTCCTCTTTTGGCAGTGCGCTGTTGTTACTTTGATTTGAAGCTGATGAGTAAAACCGACAGTGAGCAAAAAATTCGTTCTGGATAGGCTAAAAAATAAGGAGAGCTTCCCATCGGCCGTTGTTCGCAAATGTACTATAGAATCTATTTTTCGTCAACACCAGAACTAAATATCGAGAAGATTTTTCGCCTTGTTCTAAAATTTATTTTTACACGAGTGATTTTAATTTTTGTAATGACAGTAATGCGATTTTTCTTAAATTAACCAATATAAATGTTGACAAAAATAGAACACTTGGTCTATAATAGGGGTGTAGAAGTTCGCTAAACATGGTAGGAATTGTGGAAAAAGAAGGGACACAAAAATAATGACTACCGCCGTCGTGGTTACGTCAATTGTAACCACAAATTTAGGCGAAGCCGGTTTCCTAGACCATCTTCTTGAACAAATCCGGACCAATGATCGAAGCCTGTTGCGCAGGCTCAGTGATGTAGATGGAGAAGCCACCGTCGTGACTGCTGTACTGGATCTCGCAGAGTTTGTGAGTTATGCCTCGGAATGGCTGCATCGCCGCCAAGCGGCGCCACCCGAATTCAAATTCCCAGAACCTACCTTTGGGGAAATCGATCAATTGGGGGTTGCCAATGGTGTGAGCAAGCCAATCGCAACCGGGACGACTGTAGTGACCGACAACATGAATGAGGCTGAGTTCATGGACTACACACTGACCCAAATGCGCCAGGGCAACGGAGCGTCAGTGGGCCAATACAGCGGAGAGGCCTTGGCTGCTATAGAAGAAGAGCAAATTGGGGAAGATTTTGCCCGTCACCCCTTTTTGTATTGATGCAACTTTTTCATCGTTGTTTGCTCATCAGACGAAATTGTGCAAACGCAATCATTTACCGCTGGTGAAATCATCGGTTTGCACAATTTTCTTAGCTGAGCCTCATTGTTTTGCACGGAACGCCAGTTGATTACCTACACTTACTATAACCGTACCTTTCACAGGAAGAAAAGAGCCATGAAGACTGATAATATGAACGAAATCCTCCAAGAACTGCGCAAGCCTTTTCACCCCTCACACGTTACTTGGAAGCCAGGCAGTGTCAACAAAGATCAGACCAAAGCTTTGGCGCTCGCCTATGCCGATTTGCGTGCCTACCAAAATCGTTTGGATGAAGTATGCGGCTTGGCGTGGTCGGTTACCTATACACCCTGGGGTGATCGCATCGTCTGCCACTTGACGATTCAAGGCATCACGCGCAGCAGCACCGGTGAGCCCGACAGCCAGTCCGAACGCTCGGAAATTGCCGGCACCAGTGCGGAAGCACAAGCCTTTAAGCGAGCCTGCGCCATGTTTGGCCTTGGCCGTTATCTCTATCAATTGCCCACGGTTTGGGTTGAATATGATGGCAGCGGCCGTCACTTTACCGATCGCGCCAAAGCCCGCCTGGAAGGCATCATCGTGCAGCACTATCGGCGCACGATGGAACCCAAGGATGAGGTCGCCGAGCTATTTCAAAATAGCCTTCAAAATAGCAATAGTGATGCTGAACCAGAAGAGCGCAGCGTTGCCTTAGAGCCGCTGTCAGACGCACTGCGCACCCAGTTTCAACAACTGGGCCAGGAACTGTATGCGGAACAGTGGGAACAAGTGAGCCAGCACAACGTCGAACGCATTACCGGCGGTGTATCCAACAACTATGAAGATTTGACCTCCGAGCAGATTCAGAAGTTGGTGGAGGGCATGAAAAAGTTGAAGCGCAAGCGCCAGACGTTAACCGTGGTCAACACCACTGTCAGCAACGGTGTGAATGGCCATGCCGAAGCTGTGCCCGCGTAACGTTTTGAATACCTGTTGCCACGCTTGTGGGTGGTAGTGATCTGCAACGACCTCTACCACCTATAGGCATGACGAGACGATAACCCTTAACTAGTAGCGAAAAAGAAAGCAGGTAAATCCTATGTACCAACAAATCATTTTGATCGGCAATGTGGGCAATGAGCCCGAACTGCGTCATACTGCCAATGGCACCCCGGTTTGTAATTTCCGGTTGGCTGTCCACCGCCGCTGGACCACCCAGAGTGGTGAAAAGAACGAGAAGACCACCTGGTTCCGCGTGACTGCCTGGCAAAAGCAGGCGGAGACCGTCAGCCAATACCTCACCAAAGGTCGCCAGGTGATGGTGATCGGCGAAGTGGAAGAGGCAAGCACGTACACGAGTAAGACCGGTGACCTGGCCACGACCATTGAAGTCACGGCGCGGCTGATCAAGTTTCTGAGTGGTGATGGCCACGGTGATCACAGCGATCTCGGTGACGAAGAGAACATCAGCGGATTCCAAGTGCAGGAATTAGCGCCCAGCCGACGACGGATGGCCACGGCCGATATTCCGTTCTGAGGATGCCGTAACGCCAGTGTGTAGCAGACCGACGGTGACAGCCGAGCTGCTATAGTCCAGCTTGAAGATAAGGGGCGTCTGGTGAGGGCGCCCCTTCTTATTCCAGGGTAGGAGACAAATGATTCATAAAATATCGTGCGGGGTGGGCCATAACACTGCTTTTGCCCACGAGACAGATTTGGATCTGACGGACAGTATGTTGGTCCGTGCACTCAAAGATGCCCGCCAGACGCGCGATCGCCGTTTACAACAAGAGGCTCTGGCCTGGCTACAAATTTGCTGCCCAGACGTTGTCGATGATCTTGATCTCGCTCCGCTTGCTGTTGACGATGCCAAGCGTCCGGAAGTGCAGACCCCACCAACAAACTACAGCCAAAAGTACTCCGTATTGAGTCTAGCCTAAGCGCTCCATTGACGATTTGCGAAGTTTCTGCGTATATCCAATAACTTCGTAAATCGTCAATCAAAAATCGTCCATCACACCGCACTCACCTCATGCATTTTGGCCATCGCCGCGATCTCGCGCCGGTCGGTCAAAATCTGGCTCACCTTCCCATCGACCATCTGAATCACCCGATCCACATATTTACACATACGCAGATCATGCGTCACCATCACACCGGCGCGCTGCTGCTCGTGAATTAACTCGGCAAAGGTAGAAACTACCTGGTTGGCGCGCTCGGTGTCCAGGCTGGCGGTTGGTTCATCGGCCAATACCACACTCGGCTCGTGGATCAAGGCCCGCGCAATGGCCACACGCTGCTGTTGGCCGCCCGAAAGTTGACCGGGATAATTGCCCAAACGATCCCCCAAGCCCAACCGGGTTAACAGGTCGATTGCCCGTTGACGGCCTTGGCGATTCATCTTGCGGTTCAAGCGCAACATCAGTTCCACATTCTCTTGGGCGGTTAAATAGGGCACCAGATTGTTGGCTTGAAAAGAGAATCCAATCGACTGGCCGCGAAAACGCGTACGGGTGCGCTCACTCATCCTACTTAGCTCTTGGCCGGCAATCGCAATGTGGCCATTGCTGGGTTGCAACAGACCCGCCAACATCGCCAACATACTCGTTTTGCCCGAGCCGCTTGGCCCGACCAGCGCCACAAATTCCCCCGGCTGGATCGCAAACGAAACATTGTTGACCGCCGTTACTGCGCCAACGCCGCTGCCATAGATTTTGGTGACACCGGTTGCTGTGAGTGCTTCTGTCATAAATCCACCTGCAATTTACGATTGACGATTTTTGATTTACGATCTACGCGGGTCGATTCACTGACGCCATTTTGGATTTACAAGAGAGCAGGTCTACGAACAACTTCGTAAATCTAAAATCGTCAATCGTAAATCCTACTGGGCTAAGCCCAATGCCGTCAACGGTTCAACACGCAGCAAAATCCAAACTGACACCATGCCACCCAGCGGCCCAATCAGGAGCAGCGCAATAATCGCGGTTGCGGCGGACTGCCCCACAAAAACGACCGGTACACTAGGTGGGATCGCAGTGGCCAGCGCCAATGTGCCAGCTGTGCCAAGCAGGACACCAAAAGCATTGACCGCCACAATCTGCGTCAGGGCCGCCATGGCAACGATAAAATTAGAGGCGCCCACTGCTTTGAGCATGCCAATCTGAGCGACTTTCTGCAGCGTTTGAATCTGAAAAAAGCCACCGATCACCAAAATACCAATAAAAAAGGTAAAATAGCGCTGCGTATCGAGCGTACTTTGCTGTTGTGCATAGCCGGGAAAGGCTTCATAAGCCGTTTTGCGATCAACGACTTCTACTTTGCTCACCTCTGTCTCTAATGTCGTCGCCATCGTTTGCCATGCGGCCGGATCTGCCAATTTCACGGCTACAATGTTAGAGACTAGTTCGCCCTCGCCACTATCCTGGCCAGATTGGGGGCGAATCTTTTCCCATTGCAAGTAAGGCACAAAGATGGTGCCGGGGCGCAGTTGAAATTTGCGCCCATCGCTGATGCCTACTACGGTTAGATCGTA
>Ga0105053_10010067_pt1 | contig 11891 bp, 12 predicted proteins | sample BON01_FD_78093 | JGI IMG/M metagenome (GOLD analysis project Ga0105053, IMG submission 78093) | Freshwater microbial communities from Lake Bonney liftoff mats and glacier meltwater in Antarctica - BON-01 | ecosystem: Environmental > Aquatic > Freshwater > Ice > Glacier meltwater | place: Lake...
CCTCACGACAGGTGGCGCCGACGCCGCGTTGTTGGTGAGCGTTCCAGCCGGAAGCTATACGGCTCGAGTGGAAGATGCCTCGGGCCAATCAGGGGTGGCGATTGTCGAAATTTATGAGGTGCCGGAATAGTTTTAGGATCGGCCGGCAGGGAGGTTTTTCATTCCGGTGGTCGGGCTTACTAGTGTTCTGTCGGCGCCGCTGGTGTTTTGGGGCTGCTGAGCATATCGCATCGCCGAAGGATGATATCCGCTCACTCACGGAGGCGGGGTGACGCTCCAGGGGAGGGCCCTCCATCCAAGTGGGGGAGGAGGGCGCGCGGGTCTGATCAGAAGGCTTGCAGACGCAGGTGCGGTTTGATTCACCGGAAGAACAGCTCGATCTCCCAGCGTCGCTGGTCGATGGCGGCAGGGTAAAGTTGTTGGCCAACCGGACTCAGAAGAGGTTGGTGTCCGGGGCGCGGCAGCGGATGCGGCGCAGAGTTTGTCGGGATAATCTCGACGGGGTCTTGCCGCGTTGAGTCGGATGGTCTGGTCACAACGCAGACCGATGGACTTGTCCACCGGACGCGACTCGCATACATAGGCGCGCAGGTTGCACTTGGCCCGCGTCACGAACCACGCACGGGCGTAATCCCTACGTTTCCGACACGGAAGGGACTGTGAGCCGCGCTGGCCTCGCGCCGGTCCGGAGGCGTTTCGAGCGGGGATACCGATGGCGGATACGAGCAAGTGCGCTTCGCCGAAATCACGCATAATCCCTTCTACGACAACCGACAGACCTTTAATTTGGCGGAGGTCGGAGGGAAGAATGACTCCCGGAAGCCTACTTCATCGACGATCGCGAACAACGTTTTGATTTCGAGTAAGGGCCGGTTGATCACAGATGGAGAGATTCCCGCCGCGATGACGGATGGCAGGAATATGGTATTTGGGGCGATGGGGGCTTTTCGCCTGGTGGATTTGGGAGCATCGATTCGAGTTTGAGCCAAGGGGCGGACGGTCTCTTTCGGCCAGGTCGCATGTCGTTGGTTCGCGGTTGGGGTAATGGTGCCCACGCGGCAACCGTTGATGGGGATCGCGATCACTCGATGTAGGGGCGGATCGGTACACTACGAGCGCGGGTCGAATTCAGGTTCCCTCTTCGGCTGAGAACGCGGGCACCTCCTGGTCGAACGGATTTTTTGATAGTGAAGCAGTTGAGCCCGAGGCGATTCGGTTTTGAGGGAATCTCGTCATTCGTGCCCAGATAAATAACTCGCAGACTCAGACTTTTACCTCGATGAAACCGGGCTTTGTGATCTCAGGGAAGACACGGTGTTGGGGGGGGGGATTTGCCGGGGGGGGGGTAACGCAGACCATGGTGATGGCGTCGCGTTGTTGGAATTCTATGACGCCGATCGAGTAGGTGCCGTGAACCAAATCGCCAATGTTTCGAAACGAGCCCTCGCGGGAATCGGCAACGGGGACTCGGGTCGAGAACGACCGGGGAAACGTTGGGCGAAATTTATGGGATTTCGACCAACGAGGACCGACTAAGCGCAGTAGACGCCGCCGTTGATGTCTAACGTCGCCCCCGTGATGAATCCGTCGTATTCGGATGCGAAATACAGGACGGCGCGGGCGACGTCATCGGGACTCCCGGCGATGCCGAGGGGAATGCCTTCGATTGTTTTATCAGCGGATTCCTTGGAGGTGTGCGTGTGGTGAAATGAGGTGCCGAGAATGAGCCCGGGAGCGATGGCGTTGACACGGGTGCCTTGGGGCGCGAGCTCGTTGGAGAGGGCCCGGGTCCAGGTCAGCACGGCCCCTTTGGCGGTGGCGTAGGCGAGTGACCCCGGGTGCCCCCCCTTGCGACCGGCGAGGGAGGCGAGGTTGACGATGCTGCTGCCTTGAGCGGATTGGGCGAGGTGAGGGGCCGCTGCCCGGGTGATGCTGAGCATCGACCTGAGATTGAGGTCAAATACTTCGGTCCAGAACAAGTCATCGATTTCTTCGAGCCGGCGGCGAGCCACCATCGACCCCGCATTGTTGACGAGGATATCGAGCCCTCCGAGTTGCTCCACGACCGTGGCGACCAGTTGAGTCGCGGTGGCGGTGGCGGTCAAATCACCGCCGACGGCGATGACCTTTTGGGGGGAGTCTTTGGTTTCGGCTGCGATTTCTTCGGCCCGTTTGCTACTGGAGAAGTAGTGAATGGCGACGTGGCAGCCGGCTGCAATAAAGCGGCGGGAAATGGCTTCTCCGATGCCCTGAGCACCTGCGGTGATGAGAACACGTTTTCCGGCTAATTTTGAATAAATCATAATTATTATAAAATAGGAGGAGGCGGGCGGGGGAACGCAATACTGGGTTGGCCGCGGCGAAGAAGGATTAGACTAGGTCGATTGGTCATAGACGGCCGGGGTGATGACTGACTGGAGAGGACGGCCCTCGGCGTAGGCGATTAGATTGGCGACCGAGAATGCTCCGGCGGAAGGCCCGCCATCGTCCGTTGGTCCGGCATTGTGAGGCGTGAGGCTCACGTTGCGCAGGCCGCGGAGGGGCGAGTCGGCGGCGAGGGGTTCGGCGTGAAAGACGTCGAGTCCGAGCATTACTTCGCCGGCTTGGGCGACGGCGAGGAGCGCGGCTTCGTCGGTGACTCCGGCTCGTCCGACGTTCACGAAAACGTTGCCGGGGGAAAGGAGTTGGAAGTGGGTGGCGTTAACGGAACCGCGGGTCGCTGCGTTGAGGGGAGCGAGTTCGACGACGACGTCATTCTGGTCAAATAGGGCTTCAAGGGACGGGCTGGCGGTGACGCCCAAACCGGGCGCATTCTCTTCGTCCACGTCGGGGGCGAAGACTGAGATCGGACAATTGAAGGAAGACAAAAGTTTGACGAGTTCACGAGCGATGCGGCCAAAGCCATGGATACCCACGGAGCGATTAAATAGAGTCGAAGTGGTGCCATGGTCTCCTTGCCAGCCCCGATTGACATGCATTTCGGTGGTCCAGTAGCGGGTGTTGCGCAAGCAACTGAGAATGTGGAGGAGCGCGGCTTCAGCGATGTAGCGACTGATCGAGCTCCCCCAGTCGGTCACCAGGAGTCCCTGTTCGATCTGGGCACGGGTGACTTTCGGGCGAACGGAGCCGGCAAGGTAGCAATAGTAGCGGGTGCGGGGGGGGAGTTCGGCGGGCAGAGCGGGGGTGCTCCAGCAGCCGACGATTATATCGGGATTCGTGTCACGGACTACCGCGTGCCACTCAGCTGCTGCGACGTCAGTGGGGTCGAACCAAACGGTCTTCCCCGTAATTGCTTCGATTTGCGCGCGGAGTGGAGCGGGCAAAAATCGATCAAGATTGGCGTCATTGACGGCGATGAGAATAGTCGTGGGACGAGGCATAATTCGTCGCGGACGCAAGAAATGTTTGAGATCAACCGCAACGCTAAGTTTCTAATCGGACGAGGGGGAGGATCTCATCTCGTCCAGTCGCATGGGCATCGCGTCAATAATTGCGAATAGCTCTTCGGGGGTAAGCATCGAGTTTCGGGTGAGCTTTTCCCCGCCGTCCTTGCCGACTAAAGTGATTTCAAATTCGGTCGATTTGATCGAAGTCAGCACGACAATATCGCGTTCCAGTAAGCCCGGGAACACGGCGATCAGGGCGGCGGATTGAGCTTGGTAGGTGGTGTCGTCGAGCGAGGGAGTTACGATCGAGAGAATTCGATTTTTCCAACGGTAGTTGCTGAGATCTTGGGCCATAGAATTTGAGAAACCGAGCAGTAGCAGGGCCACGATGAGGGTGGCGAAATGAGGAGGAGACTTTCTGAGTCGGGTCATGATTCAGGTTCTAAAGGCAGGTGGACTTCGAAACGTTTCAGAAATCCTAGAGTGAAGGGACCATTCCAATAAACCGCGTAGGGATCTCCGATGACCGTCAATTGGGGCTGAGTTTTCATCCATGCGAGGAGAGACGCGCGGGCCTGCTCGTAGTTGCGGGCGGAGTAGCTGCCCCGGAAGCCGTGCGAGGCGACTCGGCGTTCGGGCATATTGATGACCTCGACTCCCGCTTTGCTCTGCGAGACTTTGTTTTCTTGGCTTTTTGCGACCCAAAAGAACATGGCGGCATCGTCGATCGTCGCTTCGACGGGCACTGTCATCGAAATGTCGTGACTCGAGATGTAGCGGAATAATGGGCGAAAGAGACTGCCGCCATTGTCGAAATACGTTCCCTGAGGCGTGGCGGACTTGAGCAGAACACCACCGGGAAGGGTTTTTACTTCGCTGGTGCCGGGAGCCGTGGACGGAAATGCGGCTTCAGCAGCCATGAGTTGGAGGGAGCAAAAAGACAAACCGAGCGTGGCGAGGAGGCGGAGGGTCTTCGTGATCATTTTGCCAGAGGACGAATGGTGGTGAATCCCCCGTCGACGGGGATGATTTGACCGGTTACGCGCCCAGCGCCCGGCCCTAGGAGCCAGTGCATGACACCGGCGACCTCTGCAGCGGTTTGCACCCCGCCCAGAGGATATTGTCGACCGGCACCTTCGCGGAAAGCGGGATTACTGAGCATCCGCTCGGTCATGGGGGTTTCGGTCATGCCGGGAGCGACGGCATTTACTCGCCAACCACGAGCGGCATAGGTGGCACTCGCGCTGCGGACTAACGCCTCGATCCCGCCTTTGGCCGCGGCAATGGCTTCATGATTGGCCACCCCGATTTGCGCGACGACGGAACTCGCGAAGACGGCCGCCCCTTGCTTGAGTCCCGCGGTTTGAAGCGCATTGATCCACGCGGAAAGAACGAGAAAGGAGCTGTCCAAATTAATTCTCATTACCTCGCGCCATTGGTCGGCTTTGGTCCGGTGAATCGGAGCGATCAAAGTGTTTCCCACGCAATGGGCGAGGTAGGCGGGAGGACCCTCAAATTTCTCGAGGCAAGCGGCGAAGGCTTGGGCAACGCCGGCGGCATCGGTGGGATCGGCTTGAATCGCGAGAGTAGGATTGAGGTCACCGAGGGATGATAGATCGCGTGAAACCACGGCAACGGATTGCCCCTCGGAAAGGAGTTTTAGGGCCAAGGCACGACCGATTCCGGTGCGGGCACCGGTGATGAGAGTATAGGATGAATCATTCATAGGAGAGAAAGTTGGGCCGGTGGTTTAAGGAGATCCGCGACGGTTTTAGCCGATCGATTGACTTTGTTCCACCAACGGGAAAACGAGTCACAACGAGCATCCACCAGCGGGAAAATCAAATCGGGAGGGCGAAGTTTGGTGAAGGTGGGGAGGAAGGCGTCACTATGGGGGTCGGCCTGGGCATGCACCTCGCGAGCCACGCTCAGGATCGAGGTGAGGGTATTGGTATCGGCATACCATTGATGAGGGGTGATGGCGGAAAGTCGCTGCTGAAGAAACGCCCAGCGTCGGCCGGACCACGGCCAGATGGCAAAGAGCTCCGGGGGTAAGACGGCTAGGATGAGGGCATCGGCGGGGAGGTCATCGGGCAGTGCTCCCAGCGCCCAAGGATGGATTACCCAAACGAAACGGTCCCTTACGAGCGCTTGGTCAGGGGGCGACAGAATAAAGGACGGAGGCGGCTCCGACATGAGGGCCGGCTCGGCGGTCGAAAATGAACGAGATGAAAGTCCGGGAGCAGGCGTAAGTCGACGGGCGAGCGCATCCAGATGCTCGTAGGTGGTGTCGATAATGGAACCCGGACTGTGGTAGGAAGGAGGTGCGTAGCGAGCGACGTTTTCGGCGTTGAACAGGTAGGGCTTCTTGCTGCTGGTGCTGGCCACCCATTGCCAACTGAGGTGGTTGCTGGCGAGGTCACCGTCGAGCAAATGGCCGTAAAGCCAGTCGGCGCCTTGTCGCCAGTGGATCTTGCGCAAATGCACCACGTAGCTGGCGAGCCACATGCGGGCGTGATTATGAATGTAGCCGGTCGCGTAGAGCGTGCGCACGGTTTCATCGATAGCCGGAATACCAGTGCGCGCTTCACGGATATCGGCGGGGAGGTCCTTCGCGTAGGCGTCTTCGGGTAGAATCCCGGGTTGAAGCGACTGAAAAATCTCCGGGCCGCGGTGCGACCAGACGTGGCGGTAATATTCCCGCCATCCGAGTTCGAAAACAAATTTATGCTGGGCAGCCAGCGAGTGGCGCGCGTCGACCTTGCGCAGGACCCCGGACGTCGAAAGAAACCCGTGGGTGAGATAAGGAGAAAGACGCGTGACCGCGCCATCGAGAAAATTGCGGGACATCGCATAGCCATCCGGACACACCGCCATCACCGCCGCTTCAGCAGCGGGTAAGGTCGCCGGAAAATCGGAGGTCGTCGCCACGCAAGAGGTTACCGCTTAAGCATGGATTTACAAATGAAGGAACGCTAAATTGCTGGAACGGAAATGGCGACCGATCATTCGAGGTGGAAGCTAATCGGCAACGCATCACCCAGAAATCAAAGTAGTCCTGAACGGTGGGCCGGAGGGGTTTCACCGGTGCCCGTGACCGGTCGGTCATCGCAGGTTAGGTGAGTAATGGTGATATCTTCAACGGTGCCGTGGTAGAGGTCGTTCCACCTACCAACGGGACTCGTTGGTTTACCATTTTTCATGGCGACATTGCGGATGTTGAAATGGCGCAGCGTGCCATCTTGCGCGCGGCATCAGAGGAGACGATCACAACCGTTGTCGATATAGATTCCGCCCCATGGTCTTTGTATTGTATTCGATCACACTGCCGGGGGGCCCGTGCATGGCGTCGATCACGGCGGAGTTGGAGTCGCGGTCTTGGCGCTTGAAAACACGGTAAATGAGGGAGGTTTCGCGAGAGATGTGGTGATCGCCGTTTTGGTGTTCCCAGGAGAAGTGAAAGGGGGCACTGTTCACCTAGTGGAACATCGGGTTGTTCTCGGGGCTACAACGTTGGGGGTAGATTTTGATGTTGTCGTCGTTGCATCAGTTCGGTCGGGAACATGACGTTCGATGGGACTGGCAAAGATAAAGAGTGGCGCGTGGTCGAGGCCGTCGAAGTCGACCCTGCATTAGATTAGCCGACCGGCTTCAGGGATCGTGATGGAGCCGGAGTCACCGGAGAGGGTAAGCGGGAGAGGTTTCTGGCTTGGACAGGTTTTCACTGCCATAATGGGCCGACCGTTTAAGAGGGTGACCTTTAGCGTGACGTCACCCTGGTGCGAAAAAGTTGCCTAATGATGCCCGGGATTGCGCGCCAAGTTCCCCGGGGGGGGCGATCAAACATGACATAGGTGGGCTCAGTTTGACCTGCTGGAGTCAAAGAAACGGCCTAGCCGTGCGGGCCCGGGTGGTGGGGGCCGAATTCTCGGTCGACGATAACCTCCGGGTGGGCGCGGGTCGCGATGGAGGTCAGGTCGAGGTTGACCGAGCAGCAAGGAGAGCCAATTGCGAAGAGGAGTCAGCCTATGCGATTGAATGACCTCGAATGGGGCGCCGCCGCCTCGAAAGGATCAGACGGTGAAGCGGGGCTTAGGTTTGGGCTCGTTGGGCGGCGAGTTGGACCGTCGCTCGGGCGCACTCGGCGACCCGATTGGTTACCGTTTCACTGGCGATGCCATTTTCATTAAAGTCGGCTGGTGCCGCGTAAACAAAGCGAGGAACGATGACGCAGCGGAAATCCAACATGAGGCTGTTGGCGACGGACATGATCGACATATAGGAAGAGTGTCCCCCGGCGGCGACGAGGAAGCTGACGGTCTTATCGGTCCACGCTTTACCGGTGAGTTCGAGCAGGTTTTTGAGCGCCGCATTGACGTCGTAATTATAGATGGGCGATGCGACCATGATCGCGCTGGCTTTGCTGACGAGTGTGGCGGCTTTGGCGACGTTGGGGTCACCATAAGCGGCTCCACCATCACAGAGAGGCAGGGGGAGATCCCGGAGGTCGAGGATTTGGTGAGTGACACCGTCGGCCGTGAGGGTGGCGCCCGCAGCCTCGGCGAGAAGACGGCTTTTACTAGCCGGATGGAGGCTGGCGGAAATGATTAACAAATTCATGGAGCAATTCTTTGCGCGGAATATAAGGGGGTGCAATTGTGATTGTGGAAGGGAGATACGATGGCGCTGGTCTATTGGGGTGAACCATGAATGCTGGAGCGATGACGCTCGATCCCCAGGCTCAATTTGACGAACACGTGTTGGATATTATTGAACAGAGCCCGGTTGGCGCGGTGCCGCGGACTCCCGCTCACCAAGATGCGATGAGGCGATTGCAGGACGCGCATCAAGTTTATGCGTCGGCCGATTACCCAGATGGGTTTGCCACGGTGCGAGAGCTCACGACTCGGCCGTTTTTCTGGGCCGAAAATCTAGAGGATGTGCTCAAAGGCAAGGTGCCGGTGGCTGAACTCGAGTCGGATGAATCGATCTTTAATCGCTATATCGATTCGTTGCCGGATGAACTTAAGAAAGTGGCGGAAGAGGGCAGAGAGCACGTGATCGAGCGGCGACAACAGCATCGGCACCATAAGGGGGATGATGATGTGCACGACCCAATGCACACGTTATTGATGATGCCGGGGGTGGGGTTGAATCCGGGGATGCCGGGAAACTATTTATTTGGCTCATTGGTGCAGACCGAAGGGACGGATGAAGACTTATCAGGGGGCTGGCGGATTCACCTGCATGATCGTGATGATGGGGCCGCTTTTTGTGAAATGGGGTCGGTGGAATCGGCGTTGGAGAAAACGGAAGAAGTCATGGCGAGCGCTCCGTTTTTGCTCAGTGAATTGTCGGTGCTGGGGTTTCAGTTGAACTGAATCCAAGCACCGCAGTTGGAGTTAGTCACCGAGATCACCGAGATTTGCGCCGAGATCACCGAGCGGAGTATAACGAAACAAATACCCCGATGAGGGGCTTTCAACAGTCGGATGGGGGGAAATCTCTGGGGAGCTCCCGTTTTTCATCCCAATGGCCACTAGGTTTTAACTTTTTAAAACCTACCGGTAGCATAATTTTTACCACAGATTGCGCGGGTAGATACCGGAGACCAATCCCTGCGCCACTGTTTTTTCTCCGGATTGGATCCGGGTAAGCGGTGGTCAACAAAACGTGGCGGAAGGCGTTGTGGGCTCAGGCATCCTCTGTTGTCCAAAGGGCACCCGCCATGGTCCCCCCTTCCGGGGCACGATCTTCCTGATCGCCCCCTTCACTCGTTGCGCCGTGGTTAGCGTTTAAAAGCTGCGGGACATTGGTATAAACTGAAGCTAAAGTGGAAATTTAGGGCACAAAAAAGCCGCCGCGAGTGGAACTCGAGACGGCTGAAAATAGGGGATCCAATCGTCTTATTTGATCGCGATGAGCTCGACCTCGAAGACCAAGACGGAGCCAGCAGGAATCGAACCTTGGCCGCGATTGCCGTAGCCCAATTCAGGGGGGACGGTGAGACGCCATTTGTCGCCGACTGACATGAGTTGAAGGGCTTCGACCCAGCCTTGGATGACGCCAGTGACAGGGAAGGACGCGGTTTCGCCGCGATCGACTGAGCTATCAAAGACAGTGCCATCGACAAGAGTGCCGTGGTAATGAACCTCAACGGAATCTTCGGACGTGGGTTTGGCGCCGGTGCCAGTAGTCATGACCTCGTATTGGAGGCCAGAATCAGTCGTGGTGATACCGGGCTTGTTCTTGTTGGTCTCCAAGTAGGATAGGGCCAGCGCGGCGTTGGCCGTGGCCTTCTCGGCGACTTCAGCTTGAGCGCGTTGCTGGATCTCTTCGAAAGCGGCTTGAAGCTCAGGCTCAGGAATCTCAGGAGCATCGCCGGCGAGACCGCGTTTGAACCCGGCGACGAATGCGTCGACGTCGACGTCGAGACCGCCTTGGCGGATAATGCTCGAAGCCATGTTGTGGCCTACGCCGTAAGAGACGCGTTGTTCTACGGATTCGTAGGTGGTGGTGTTGGTATCGTTCGACATGGGGTCGGTTTTGGCTGACTCAGCTGCAGCAGCTGGTTCGGTGGGTTGCTCTGGCGCGGGAGAGGCAGGATCAGCAGGTTTGCTGCAGCCGGCGGCGAGCAGGATAAGTGACGTCGTAATAACGCCACGAGACAGGGTAAGTTTTGAATTCATATCAGAGCTATTTGGATAAAAAAGAGGGCGAGTGATTCGCATCGTGGGCGCGAACACAAGCCTGAGGTTTCAAGGGCGAGAAAGAAGCGACGGGAGCGGGGGCGTGTTCTCACCGGTTTTTCCAGTATCCGAGACCCTCTTCAAAACAAATCCCCGGCAGATCTTCCAGTTTTTCACGGAAGAATCGTTCGGCATCATTCACCCCTTGGTTGTAGGCGAAGGGGCCGATCTCTTGCAGGAAGAATTCGAGCAGGAACTTCGCTTTCATGGCGCTGACGTCCTGATCGAACTCGGCGGCGAGGTATTTCTGAATGGAGTAGACGACTGAATCGAGATCCTCGGGGGGGAGTTTTATGGCCATGATGCTCGGTGGCCCAATTCGCGGGTGATGTCCAGTTAACCGTGGCCGGGCGGTTATTCGTAGCGCAGGGCATCGATCGGATCGAGCATGGCGGCTTTCCGCGCCGGATAGAATCCGAAGAAGATTCCGATCATGGCACTCACTGATAAAGCGATCACAATGGCGGGCATCGAGATGAGCACGGGCCAATTCAGCGTATTGGCGACGATTTCGCTGGCTCCGATGCCGAGAGCCACGCCGAGCCCGCCACCGAGCACTGAGAGTAGGACGGCCTCGAAAAGGAATTGGAGTAGGACGTCGTTGCTGTGGGCGCCGACGGCGAGGCGGATGCCGATCTCGCGGGTGCGCTCGGTGACGCTGACCAGCATGATATTCATGATGCCGATGCCGCCGACGAGGAGGGACACCCCGGCGATGGCACCGAGGAGCACCGTCATGGTTTTGGAAGTGGCGGTGGCGGTTTCGGCGAGTTCGAGTTGGTCGCGCACCATGAAGTCGGGTTCGCGGCCGTTGCGGCGCTGGGAGAGGAGCGATTCAATCTCGAGTTTTATGGAAGCGATGAGTTCGGGAGAGGCCGCTTGAATGGTAATGGAACTGATGTTGGTGCGCGGCCGACCGAGCCGGCGCATTACCGTAGAGTAGGGAAGGATGACGGTATCGTCTTGGTCCGAGCCGAAGTAATTAAAGCCTTTTTTGGATAAGACCCCGAGGATTTTAACGGGGATGCGACCGACGCGGAGGGTTTTCCCGACGGGATCTTCCCCATCAAAGAGTTGATCGACGACGGTTTGCCCGACGACACAGACCTTATTGGCGCTGGCGACGTCGCGGGCGGTGAACATTTCGCCGGAGATAAGAGGCCACACGCGGATGTCGAGAATCTCGGGGTCTTCTCCGGCGATGGAGGGGCGCCAGTTTTGGCCGTTGGCCAGCACCTGCTCGCGGGAGCGGACACTGCGGCTCACGGCGACGATGCCGGGAACCTCTTGGGCGATGGCGTCGGCATCGTCGGCAGTCAAGGTGCTGGTGCTGCCGAAGCCGCCGCGGACGCCACCGGTGGTGGTGCTGCCGGGGAAAACGGTGATGATATTTTGGCCGAGCGAGGCCACCTGGGCTTCGACTTGGGCCTTGGCCCCGTTGCCGATGCTGACCATGGCGATCACGGCGCCGACACCGATGATGATGCCGAGGGCCGTGAGAATGGACCGCATAGTATTGCGCTTAAGCGCGCGGGCGGCAACGACAGTTGTGGAGGTAAGGCGCATCAGGATTCGGTGAGGGCAGCTTCTTTTTCGGCGAGGGCGAGGCGGGCCAATACGGTTTCCGCGGTGTGGCGGTTCTCGACCTTTTCGTCGCGAACGAGGAGGCCGTCGCGGAGGATCAGGTTGCGTTTGCAGAACTGAGCGACGTCGAGTTCGTGGGTGACCATGATGATGGTAATCCCTTCGGCATTGA
>Ga0105053_10010070_pt1 | contig 11889 bp, 10 predicted proteins | sample BON01_FD_78093 | JGI IMG/M metagenome (GOLD analysis project Ga0105053, IMG submission 78093) | Freshwater microbial communities from Lake Bonney liftoff mats and glacier meltwater in Antarctica - BON-01 | ecosystem: Environmental > Aquatic > Freshwater > Ice > Glacier meltwater | place: Lake...
CCTTGGGCCCTTCTATGACGTAGTGCCACTCTAGAATATTCTTCTCATGAGGCATGGCCGTGATGTGTTCCACCGGGTTTTTCTGCAAATTCACCAGTTCGATCTGCAGACGTTTCCTACACATGGCAGTCGCCATAGTTTCCTCCTAAAATGGTCTACCTACTTGCCATCCGATAGTGAAGAATGGATGAGGGAAGCGACGAGCGCAAGAGACGAGCGAGAAACAGAAGAATGGAAGGGAACGAAGGTGACACTGAAACTCGTAACCGTGCGGATGATCGTAATGGTGACATGCCTTCCACACGACCCTTTGATAGTTCCGTGTTTGGCACGATGGAAACTGGAGTGTGGGGGGAAGAGACTGATGAAGCAATGCAACACGTACTCGAAAGGTCTTTCTTCGAGAACCAACAAATATCGAGAGAAGACGGACAGATTCAAGAGGTGATCCGTCAATCATTAGCTTCACATGTTGGGGAGACCTTCGTTCCTTCACTAAATGATTTCGACGATGATATAATCAGTATTCAGATGGCGAGTCTTTTTGAATCTAATTCTGATGAGGTAGCAGGTGAAACAGTTGAGTTGTTTGATGAATTAAAGCAGAGATATATTATTAACCGAGGAAACATCCCAACTGTAGATATGGCATTGGACATTGTGTTAGCGAGAAATAAGGTTGAAGAACGAAATGCAATAAGAGATCGCAAAGCTGAGATTGAACAAGATAAAGCTGATAACAATAGGGCCATTTTGGATGTTGAATTTGAAGATGCGAAAGCTCATTTATCCTCGGAGATATATGTAGAAGCTCGATGTATATACGACGAACTAATAGCCAAAGCCTTGAACGGCGGTGGTAATATGCCTTCTGTAGAATTTGCTGTGAGTCTTGCGCAGGATCGAGAAAAGAAAAGGAAAGCCGATTTTGAAAATGATGCTCAGCAGGAAATAGGTGCCAAATTGAAACAAGAAGATGATGTCGAAAAGGAAAAACTGGAATCTCGAAATTCGGAGTCTCGAGAAGAGAGAGCCGCCAGATTTGAAGCCGCAGCTCAACGAAGAAAAATGCAAGATAATCTTTCCTAGGACATATTGGGGGGTGATTCAAATCAATTTCCAAACAAAATGTGGTTGAGACATATTCGTTTTCTTCTGCAGAGCGAAATGTGAATGATAATATAATTTAGTTACACAATATAAATGTGGATATTTTCTTCTAGAGACTAAAGTAATTTAAAGATATTATTTTGGAACCATGTCATATTTTGAGGTTGATTCAAAACCGTTTTCAAACATCGTTCCAATAGAAGTATCAACCATTTCTTCCAGCGTGAAATATTTACTTAATCCAAGAAGATTCAAAGACGGAAATATATCAAACTGCGTGGAACTAGGAGGGGGGGCTCCGTTAACCGGCGCTGGAATATTCGATTCAATCTCGGTTGGCAATAGGTTTTTCATTTCAACGGATAAATGTGGAGACTTCTTCAAGATATCTACGATTTCATGGGTCATTGGACTAGAGCTGCTGTGAATAAGTAGGAACCGGGATCCCCAACCGAGCCACTCATCGTCACTTGTAGCAGCTTTAGCGTGAGCGTTCGCCACCTTTTCAAAAGCATAAACTTAATAAAATCCATTCACAGATTACATGAAATAACTTACATCGCGAACATCCACAACATGTTGGCACTGATTCGAAATCTTTTTTGATTTGCCAGTAGCGAGACTCAATAGCATATTACAGCTCCTATTTTGGTTAGGATTCTCATCAAAAAAATCTACGTTCAACTTACGTGTTCAAATGATTTTGCCCTTTCAATTGAGGGCCCCATATTAAACAAGGATTCATCACCGCTAATTTCAACGAGTATTTAGCGGCCAATTCCCAAGCCAGCTTTTCAGCTTTGACTTTTGAAAGTGAATAGTAGTTTTGGTGCTCCAGTAATACATTTTCGTCCGACCAATCTTCCGATGAAAAGATATGCTCTGCACTTTTGCTCCCATAACAGACATATACAGCAGCTGTACTGGAGGTTAAAACTACCTTTTTCACTTTGAAACGATGACAGGCTTCCATAATGGTACGTGTACCTTCAACTGCAGGCTCCACCAGATGCTTGATTCCATCGGTGTTGTTCATCAAAAAGAAAGGGGAAGCTGTGTGGATAACTGTGGCACATCCTTTAATTGCTTCATCAAAACTGCCATCGTGGGTCAAATCGCAGTTTGGAAACAGCACCAGTCTTTCCTTTGCTCTGGATAAAAGCCATCAAATGCTAATTTCTTAATAAACTTTGATCCATTTGGGGGTTTAAATTTTAATATTTTCTGTTTGTTCAAAAAATAAAATAAAATAAACAAGAGTATCTTGTTGAAAGAAAAGAGCCTGATGGTAATCCGTGAGGTAAGCTGGTTTAAAAAAATAATAGTTCGAGTATGAAATTGATCACTCAAAAAGTCAAATTCAGTCATTTCTCTCTCTCTGTTGCTGCTTCTAATTACCTCGCGATTGGCCATTATGATCTTGGCTTTCTACAAGTTACTCTTCTTATTAAGAAGCAATTAACGATTGATGGCTTCTTTCTATTCACTATGCATACTTGACCAAAAATCGATTTTGGTTGCTGGAATACATTGTACTACCAGTATTATGCTGGTCTTAAAAAAATGAAGGACTGTAACGGATTTTTGGGTGTTTGGGTTGTTCATGATATGCAAGAGACAATAAATAACGTTATTTCAGACGACTCCAGTTATGCATCATCTGAGCGACCTAAGAGGCGGAAGAGTTCCTTGAAAAATGTAGACCCAGTGGTTATCGACGTGACGAATTGCCGTTACGAGGTGGTGAGGGAACAATCTAGGCTGCGAAAGTGGACTACTTACGAAAATGAAGAAAGACCTGACAATGAAATAGAAGATCACTGTAACATCATATGGTGTGATTCCGGCGTTACAACAGAACGAGCGGTGAAGTTGAAACGATACCAGAAGATTAATCATTTTCCTGGAATGTTCAATCTTGCAAGAAAGGCTCCCATGGGGCGAAACCTTAGCATTTTGGCAAACGAATTTCCCTTAGAATACGAGTTTTTCCCGCAGACTTTCGTGTTGCCTGGGTCTTGGAACGAGTTCAGAACCTACGTTGCTAATGGTCGTGGCAATCGCACGTTTATTATTAAGCCAGATGCAGCTTGTCAAGGACGCGGTATTTTCCTCACTAGATCAGCTGATAATGTTCCTCAGAATGAAGCACTGGTTGCCCAAAGATACTTACATAAACCATTGCTAATCGAGGGATATAAATTTGACATGAGAATTTACGTTGTTGTCACCAATGTAGACCCTCTTCGGGTATTTTTATTCCGAGACGGTTTAATCCGTTTATGTACAGAAAAATATATAGAACCTCGAGGAAGTAATTTGCAAAATTCATTTATGCACTTGACAAATTACGCCATCAACAAGTCGAATGAAGGATTCGTGCAGAATTCGGAAGCAAGTTCAGATGGGACCGGAAGTAAAAGGAGTCTTAAATGGTTTTATAACTGGATTGAAGAATTGCATGGCGCACAAGCGACACAGACCCTTCAAGATGGAATAACGGATATATTTTGCAAAGCCCTTGTAGCAGTGAATCCTTTGTTGAAACACAGTTATAAATCCTCTATTAAGCATTCCAGTACCAACGATTTAAATTCCTGCTGTTTTGAAATTCTTGGTTTTGATATTATGGTTGATCAGAACTTGAAACCGTGGTTAATTGAAACCAATCATCATCCAAGTTTGTCTTGTGATAGTCCTCTTGATCTCGCAATCAAGAGTGAGTTGATAAAAGCTACGTTGTCGTTAATCAACGTGAGTCCTAGCGACAAAAGAGAGGATCAAATGCGTCTTCGATTGAGATCTCAGAATAGATTATATTCCAATAAAAAAGATGATTCCGGTGAACAGAAAGTAGCTGCCCTCTCGGAAAAACGATATCAATGTCAAATCAAAAGGGAAGATAAACTTTTAAGACAAGGTATTTTCAAGAGAATATATCCTTGTGATAATCCGGTGATTTCTCAAAAGTATTCGAATTTTTTGAGCACGGCGCAACAAATATTTGATAACAAAACAGCCAAACACCCACCTGTTGTTGAGGCAATAAAGAAAAACATTGCACCAACTAACAATGCACCATCGAAACCAACGAATGCACCAACGAAAATCGGTCTCCAGAAGAAAACATATCTTCCAAAGAAAGTAGAAACGCTTCCAAAGAAACTAAATCCTCCTCCAAAATCTTCAAACCAAGAAACAAAATTTGAGATTCACAGTTCAATAAAAAAGCAGAATATAGTATTCCCGGATATAAATTAAATCTTCTACTTAATTTTCGACTGGGAATTCGAATACAACGTTCTTCTGAGTTAATTTTTGGTAAACAGTAGCAAAGGTATCAAGTTTAGTCTCCACGTTCACTTGATCTTTTGGGTTGAGGTATACCTTAAGAAGTCGAGATCCGTCCAATCTGTGGCGGGTGCGCTTGCCAACAATCTCGGTAGGAAATACAAGATCCTCTAGAATAGCTTCTTGCACATGAACAAGAGTTCTACTTCTAGGACGGAGTCCTTTGGTCTTAATGTTCCTGGCATGTCCATCTCCTAGAATGGTTCTGTGACCGATGATAACAACGTGATACCCTTGAAGTTTCTTTTCAAGCTCGCGAACAAGTCGAGGCTGGATCTTGCGAAATCTCTTAAGTAGTTTGAAAGGAACTACTACAACAGCCGCTTTGCGATTGCCTGGCACTGCAAATTCCTTCGCTCCCAGGATGTAAAGGTTCTCCATATCTGCCTTCATTTCTGGAGTGCTTTCAATCTTGTAGATCTCTTCAGCTACTCGAAGTTCAAACTCATCTGGGGTCTTGCCGCCGGCCTTTACAATCTTAGCACTTGCCATGGTTGGTTGAATAATTATTTTCTAATTACTGTGAGAGCCATCCATTTCGAGAACTGTAACGCAGTTCCGTACTATCGTTTACTATAGGATTGAAACTAGGACCAAAACGCAGTTCTTTGTGGACGACCACGAGTTTTTTTTCTAGTTGAGGGGATGTTCAAGATTTTATCACAACAACGACGTTGGGTTGGAGGTGTTGTAGTCACTGCGGCTGCTACAGCCACAAGTGTGAATTCGATTCAATGCCGGGGTATTTCACACTTTAGGCAACCGATGCTCCAAGTGACAGAACCTGTTAAACTGTATCAGTATGATGTTTGTCCATTTTGCAATAAGGTTCAAGCCTTCCTTGAGTATCAAGGAATTCCTTTTGAAAAAGTGGAGGTTAACCCATTGACAAAAAAGGAAATAAAGTTCTCAGAATATAAAATGGTTCCGTTAGCAATAATTAACGGTCAACAAGTTAATGGGTCTTCAGCCATCATCGAAACACTTATGGGCCAAAACATTATTTCTGAGCGCGAAAAGGAATGGTGTTCGTGGGTGGATAGCCACCTAGTACATCTACTCCCACCAAACATATACCGAACTCCTAGTGAAGCTTTGGAATCATTCAATTATATCACGAGTAACAGCAACTTTTCTGTGGTTGAAGGAATCGTCATGCGGTATGCCGGTGCTGCAGTCATGTTTTTGATTGCAAAGCGATCAAAGGAAAAATATGGGCTCAGTGATAATCCAAGACAGGATTTGTTTGATGCTGTAGAGCATTGGAGTTCCAACGGTATCAAATCATCGCTTTATCACGGTGGTGACGAACCAGACGCCGCTGACCTTGCGGTCTATGGAGTGCTTCGATCAATAGTAGGTGATAATTACGAAACTTGGAAGGATTTAGAAAATCATTCCTTTGCCTCTAGAAATGCATTTTTTAAGTGGTTCGAAGCGATGAAGAATAGTGTCAACAACAACTTGTAGTTTTTGATTTCCTTTTTAAATTTTAAATTACTTTTAGAGAAATATCCCGACATTTAAACCAAAAGCAAGACTAGGGTAAAAGTGAACGCAGCAAAAACTGTGGAGTGCGCGCCACTAATTTCTTCGAGAGCAGTAGGACTTGCTGCAGGTGCCGCAGTAGGCATATCGATGGACGTATATGCAGGAATCACTCCAATGTCAAGATCGATAGCAGCGCATCTGTCGTGCAATGTGACCATGGAATCGGAGATTTCATTGGCTAGAGTTAGGTCCAGAGTTCCTGCGGAGTATGCGCCGATCACTTGTTGTCCGAGAGTACTTCGTAGTACGGAGAGCAATTGGCAACTTTGATCGTTAGCGATGGATGGATCTGCATTTTCAGTTACATTGTATGTTGCAAGTGCACAACCACTACCCAATCCTAGTGCCATTTGTACTTCTGCAGAATCTGCTACTAAATTGATAGCCTCCATGTAAGTTTGAAGCTTCGTAAGACTAACAAATTTTGGAGCTAGCGCTTGTACAAGAGTTTGAAAATTAGTCAAATCCGCACCAATGAGGGCTCCTCGAGTTAATGAGGTCCGAATCGCAGTAGCATAAAGACTGCATTGATTCCCTGCTTCGCCTAAACTGGTATTATACGACTGTTCACCTACCCATGAATCCACATCTGTGGTGTTCATGACATCTACTTCACCACTAGCATACGCAACAATCATTGCATCTAGTTCAGTAGCAGCAGTCCAATTAACAGAACGAACTGCAGTGATGACGGCAGTGACAAGATCGCTCTCATTATAGGTAGCACCTGCAAACACACTTGCAAAGTAAGCGCCAGCCGTAGGGTCTATTTCTATCATTCGAGTCCCTGCACCAACTTTATAAGGCCCATCAAGCGTCGCATTCCCCATTGACATAATAATTCCTAAGAAATTTCCCATGAGATCAGTATCATTAAAAGGAGAAAGATAGAGGAAAGTACCGATGGCTGTAGACAGGTATCCGGCAGCCAAAGTTCCAATTACTTCTTCATCTAGTTCGGCATTCATGAAACCTAATCCACTTGCCACGAAATCTCCCATTCGAATTCCGATTTCTGAGGTGACCATTGCTAAATCGGTAGCGTTCAAGCTTGCAAACATTGCTAATGATTCGCCGGCGACCTGGTCTAAAATTGTCAACTGCGTTTCTGATGTATTGGCTGTGCCAACAAAGTCGGTTTCATTTTTTGGTTGATTAATAGCGCCAAATATGAGACTATTCATATCAACACAAGTACTTTCTGCTTGCAGTATCATTGTTTCAAGCATCAATTGAAATGGAATCTTTCTTAAACATGATGTGGTCATATGGTCTCCTACAAGAGCAGTGCACACCTCGAGTGTCATATCCTCATCCACTGCTGAAGAATTAACGATCATAGCAAAAGCATTGAGAGATTGTCCACCTGACGCTACGTCAGGAGCAAGTACTTGAGATGTATTTGTTACCAATGATTTACAAACTTCGTCCAGAGAAAAGATGCTTGCTACTGCTGTGCATCCACTAAGTCCTCTTGTAGTTCCTTTGCATGGTCCTGATGCATAGCAAGCCATTGCTGATGAAGTGACATCTTGAAGCTCTCTTGCATGGCTCATTTCTTTTTGAACTGCCATCAATTCTCGTGTGGCAAGGTTACCATTGGCGCTTCCGATGGCAACTAGTACAGCAGCAATTGATAGCTTCATGATATTTACGAGTGAGTTCTATGGAGTCTGAGTTATGGATTTGAAAGTTGGATATTCAATGAATTCAACGGCAATTCAACGAATATATTCTTATTTGTTTACTAACAAGATTCTTCTTCATTCTGTTAAAAAATCGTCAAAAACGGCCATAAAGGTTGTGGAGCTATAGAAGTATCTAGACATTCAGTATTAGAATTCAACGGCTATAATAACAACTGTAATCAAACAGTTGCATTCTGTAGTATCTTTACAACGGCTATATGAAAATTCATTTCCATTCATTGTTGAAACCAACATTCTGAAAACTTAACGGATAGTTTAAGTTATTAATTCGATTCCTTCCAGGAATTTTTTATTCTAGCTCATCGTTTTTTTCTCCAGAAAATCGAAATGCTATCTGAGATTGAATTAGGAGCGATTGAGATAATGGATGGTACTACACATTGAGTCGTTACACTGATAAGAAATAAAGTCATAAGTATCTTCCTGATAGGAATTCAGGGCAAGTACTTCCGACATCGTATTAGTATTCGGAAGAAAAGTAAACTTGAAATCACAGTATATTTACAAAATACACTCTTTTCGTCTATCTCAATAGGGATTTATACTCATACCTATCCAGATCTAAGGATTTCTGCTTGAGTCTCGCTTATTCCTGCAATTGTTTCGATTTCACTGGCAACCTTACGCAAGTCATCACTCATAACATACGGATATTCCTCTTTCAGTGGCCAAAATATAGGCAAAAGAACTCCATCGTTGAACCGCCAAACAAAATTTATGCATTTGTTGGATCATTTTGAATATTTTATCCTGTAAATGGTTTCCCACGAGCACTCGCAAAAAAAATTGCACCACGAAAAATAACCGAGGTGGGATTAGATGAGGTTGGTCGTAGTTGCCGTCTCAACCGGGTGGCTTTGTATACTCGTGTATTTCTCTGGATATTTAACTTTGCAAGAGCAAGAAGCTTTTGAATTGGATGAAGATACCAGATCTATTGAGAGGGACAAGGCATTTCAACTGCGATCAGGAGGGTGCAGTGACTTGAAAAGCGTGTCAGGTTGTGCAAGAGCATATACATTATCAAGACAAACGCTTTGCGATGATGGTCGATGCCCTACAAGCTGCAATGTTCACACATATATGACTTCTTACTTTTTTGATTTGTCTTTCACAGAGACCTTGTTGGAGTCATTTTTGAAAACTCAATCTTCCGCAAGCATTTTAACCATTTGGACGGAGTATTCTTCGCATGGCGCTTTAGACCAATTCTTAAAAGAATACTTTTTGAAACATCCATACGCTACAAAACGAATCCAAGGGAAAACAAATAAGAAATTCAGCTTTTCACGCGGTCACGTTTCAGCTTCAGATTTAGTCCGCTTCCACGTATTAAACGAATATGGAGGTATTTATATAGACGGCGATGTGCTTCTTTCCTCCAATCTTAACCCTCTGTGTAACTCATCGTTCACTTATTGGTGGTCCAACTCCGGGTTTCCAAACACAGCTGTGATGGGCTCTGCTCCAGGCGGTGCATTTGTAAAAAAAGTTATCGCCAGACTGAGGTTGAAGGGACAGGAATTTGACTCTGCTGCTTATCATCCTTTCCGTCTTTATAGTTTGTTTAGCCCTACTGAAATCAATCAAGTTGTTACGACGTTGCACCCATTGCTCTTCGACCCATTGTGGTTGCTTGCTGACGGGTTCGATTATTCAACTGAATATTCAATGCCAATGGAATATCCTATTAAAGGTCTTTTTTATCGTCCGCTGTTATTGCGGTACTTCTTGGGCGTACAAGTGGTGTTTGATTCGTTTTTCACGAATCCAGTGAAGTTTGAATACTCGGATGATTTGAATCCTATGTTACAGGCTTTCCCATCATCATTCGCGTACCACACTCATTCATTAGAAGCTTTCACGAAGCTTGAAATTGATTCAAACAGTCTTTTTAACCTTTTTCAACGGTGGCTCAAAGCAAAACCCATGCCGACAGAAAACTAGTTTTTCAAAGTAGAATTTTTTAACAGGACCTTGTTTGTTGCCGGCATGCTTCCTGCGTTATCGCTTATTAAAATATTGACGTTACCATAAATTAACATTCCCCTTGTTATTTATTTTTCAATATTTTCAATCTTCTCTGTAATTCGACTTTGTGTATGTATGCTTCCTTTGCATGAATCTTTGTTACAGTACCTTTGCATGAAGCTTCATTCCAATCACACATGGTTTTTAACTCAACCAGAATCACATGAGTCGCATTTTTCAAAACAATAAACGCCTATTTTGAATCTCGAAGATTCGAAAAACAGAGGGTCATAAAATATCCAACGGATAAAATCCTTGACATCGTATTAGAAGGAATAGGAGTTAGCGAGGTCCCGCAATGTCAGTATTGTGGCTCTTCGTGATTGGTATTCTGGGATGCATAGATAGGACTAATGGTGGTTTGTGGCTATTACCTGATAATGAAATACTATCAAGTTACGTCGTTTCAGCTTTCAGTTACTTTGTGACGCAACATGCAAACTTACAAAACTTCACCTTAGTTTATGCCCCTCCGGAAACCATTGAAAAATTTTGCTCTGTGACAAATCTTGAGCAAGTTCAAGATATTTTTCAGGTGAATGAATCTACTATATTGGTGATCGATTTTCCGCCGCAGGGCTTCGAATGCAACTGGCAATGGGGCCATAACTCCCCCAACTTCTTCAAATATTGGTGTTCAATTCCTTCACCTATTCTGCTTCTCAATCCGCCCTGGTATCCAGGAATCATTTCGAATTTGAATTACGGTGATGTTCCTGAGAACGCACCTCAAGACTGTATCCTTCTAGAAACGACAGTCGACGACAAATCTCGACCAAAACTATTGGCAGATGGAGCTCGTATTTCTCTCGAGACAGATATTAATGAGTCACTAGTAGCGTATAAAAGCCTGGGTTGGTTTTTGTTCTTTAGGGTGTTCCTGGGTATGGTGTACTCGTACCTCATGGTGAAAAGCATCGTCTACAGGCACATTCGAAAAATTAACGGCATATTAAACGCCACTCAATTTCGAGTTTTAACTCTGAACATGATATCTTGTGGAATGCTGGCCTATCTCGAATTCATGGGAAATAAATTAATGGACAAAAACCTTCCTGCAGGTTTGTATCTCTTTGCCTACACATATTTTTTGGGAACTACATTCGCTGGTGATATCTGGCTTACTTTAATGTATCTTAAAGTAACATCGCAACAAAAGAAAAACCGCATTCTTGACAACCGCCATAAGATATCGACTATTGCTTATATCGCAATAGGAATTGATTTATTTCTTGCAGTAGTGGTTGTATATGGATCATGGTTTGTGAGAACTACGGTAGGCACCATGTTTTCAGGGTTTTTAGCACTGGGTCAAGTGGCGGTTACGATATTTCAAATCAAGGAAACAAGTTCATTTGTTCAATTGTTAGTAAAGACTGAATTAAGATATCAGAACCACAATCGTATACTTTACCTAGAGAAGAAGTTGCGCTACTGTGTACGGATTTCAGTGCTTTGTTCAATAGTCAATACCATATTGCTTTTATACTATTCAGTGCTTGGAATACCATATAAATCTACCTATACTTGGTTGATATTCTGGGCAATTATGAGTATCTCCCGTATAGGATCAGCTTTCGCACAGATACATGCTTGCCAGCCGCCGAAACAAAATAGAGTTCAGGCTCAAAAATCAAAACCAATCTCCTCTAAAGATACCCACTTGATTAAAACGTGAACCTGTTCCATGAATCTCGCATTAGAAGACTTTCAGCTAACTGAATCCGTTTAGCACTAAAATCACTGTGGTCTAATTTCAATCTGAGAAAGTTTGGCTAACTAGTTTGTGACAGATAGTGACCGACGGCTGGTTGAAATTCTTATTATTTTAAAAACAACTTCAATTTATGCCGAAAACTTCAAAGAGGAAGGCGGACGATGAAGGTGCTATCTTCGTTGTTAAAAAACCAAAATGAACTCGAATATGCCTGGGTGGTTTATTTTAGGAGATCATTCAAGATGGCGATCATTTAAGATGGCGAATGAAGTCATACTAAAACGTGGAACTTGATATAATTTGATATATTATTAAAATCTCTCCATTGAACTTTACAATCGTGGTCCCAGGTATACAGTTGTACGATGTACCGGTGTACTAAACCCGTAAAGTTCAAAGACAACTACGGGCAGGTCTGAC
>Ga0105053_10010072_pt1 | contig 11884 bp, 8 predicted proteins | sample BON01_FD_78093 | JGI IMG/M metagenome (GOLD analysis project Ga0105053, IMG submission 78093) | Freshwater microbial communities from Lake Bonney liftoff mats and glacier meltwater in Antarctica - BON-01 | ecosystem: Environmental > Aquatic > Freshwater > Ice > Glacier meltwater | place: Lake...
GACGCCAAACCCCTCAAGTTGTGGTGCAAGGTGATGGATGGTTCCGATGCTGCCCGCACAACGCTTGAGCAGCGCCTCGCCGAGCGCATCCGCAAGGCCCTTGCACCGACATCACGTCCGAAGGCGACCGCGGCGGTCTGACTGGCATAGTCCCCGCATCGGGGCATTCGGCTCCGGTCAATTTGGGAGAGCCAATGGACGCCGATGAAGCAATCCGCCTGAGGCGCAGCGTGCGCTCGTACACCGATCAGCCGGTGGACGAGAAGGACATCAGCGCCATTCTCCGCCTTGGACTTCTTGCACCCACTGGCGGCATGGCGCAGGCGTGGAGCTTCATCGTCGTCAAGGACGCCGAACTGCGTGCGGCAGTAGCGGAGATCGTGATCCGCGGTGGCGCCGAGTACTTCCGCACCGTCCGTCCTGCGGGGCCCGACGTGAGCGCCGACGAGCACGCCGAGTGGGCCCGCGGCTTCGCGGAGCAGGTGCTCGGTAATTACCGCCATGTACCCGTATGGATTGTGGCCCTCGTGGTGCCGCGCCACGCCTTTCCCGATGATCAGGCCGACTGGGAGCGCGTTGCCGACCTCGTGTCGGTGGGCTTCGCCATGGAGAACCTCATGGTTGCAGCACGCGCGCGCGGCCTCGGTACCGTTCCCACCGTTTTTCACTGGTATGCGGAGGACGACTTTCGCGCACTGCTCGACATCCCGGCGGAGATGGAGATCCCTGTCATCACGCCGCTTGGATACCCCACCGAGTTCCCGGTGGGCCTTCCCCCGGCCATGGCAGCCAAGCGTCGGCCATGGCGCACGCTCGTGCACAACGATCACTGGGGCAACCCCCGGGCCTAGACGGGTCCGTACCCGATCTCGCAAAAGGAAACCCACATGGATCACACCATGAAGCGCCGCTTCGGCGCCGCTCTGGCAGTACTCACGCTCACGGCAGGTGGCCTTGCTGTCGCTGGCTGTGGTGGGGACTCGACGCCGACCGCCAGCAGCACCCCAGCAACCGCTACCACCGCTGCCGCTGACAACGGCGTTGGCGCACTCACCGCAACGGAGATTCTCAAGAAGGCCGCCGATGCCGCGGCAAAGGCCGACTCGGTCACCATCAAGGGTGAGGTCACCCAGGGCGGTGAGACCGTGGGCCTCAATCTGGCTGTGGCCAGGGACGCGGCCGATGGCACCATCACGATCAAGGGCGCAGATGTGCAGCTGCGTCTGGTGGGCGACACTATCTTCATGAAGGGCTCGAAGGAGATGTGGTCCGCCCTCGGTTCGCAGGGCGATGCCGTCAGTTCCCTTGTGGCCGACAAGTGGTTCTCGGTGCCGCTCGACAGCACCAAGGACGCGAGCGGTTTGTCGTCGTTCGGCCAGTTCGCCAATAAGGATGGGCTCTTCCAGTCGCTGCTGAGCACCAAGAAGAACGTGACGGTCAAGGGCGCCAGTAAGGTCAACGGCCAGCCGGTCGTGCTGCTCTCCAGCGGCAATGGCACCCTGGCGGTTGCCACCACGGGCGAGCCCTACCCCATTCAGGTCAAGGGTAACGGCACAGACGGCACCGGCACCATGGACTTCATCAATTGGAACGGCCCCGTCAACGCGGTGAAGCCCGCTGGCGTCGTCGACTTGGGTGCCCTCATGAGCGCCGCCGGGTCGGGTGGCACCTCAACCGGATCCACCAACTGACGCACAGCACTTTGTGATCGCGGTGTGATCATGCGAACATGTGTTCGTATGATCGTCACCGCACTCATCCCGCTCTTCCCACTTCGTGTGGCCCTTATCGAGGCCCGCATGGCATGGGATGCCCCCGTGGCCCTCGGCCCGCCGCCCGGCGCGTCGCAGGTCATCGGGCCGTGCACCCCATCGGCGTACGCCCACGGCGTACGCCCGGGGCTGCGCGTGGGCGAGGCCCTCGCCCGGTGTCCGGAGCTCGACTTGGTAGTGCCCGACCCCGATGCCGCATGGTCGGCGGCTGAGCGTGTGACCCTGCGTCTGGAGGATCTGGGTGCGGCCGTGGCACCGGGTGACGACGGCGAATCGTGGGCCTTTGTGGCCGATGGGCTCATTCGCATGCATGGTGGCGTGGACATCCTCATGCGCCGGGCGCGTGCGGCGCTGCCGGTGGGCGCGGGTGGCCGCATTGGTGCCGCACCCACGCCCTTCGCGTCGCGCGAGGCCGCACGCGCGGGCGTCATCATCCACCATCCCGACGAGGCCCGCGACTTCCTCGCCCCCCTCCCCGCCCACCGCCTGCCACTGTCGCGCACGGGGCACGAGGCGCTCTCGCAACTGGGCATCCGCACCATGGGGCAGGTGGCCGAACTTCCGCGCGCATCGGTGCTCGACCGCCTGGGGTCCGCCGGGCTCGCAGCACGGGACATGGCACGGGGAGAGGATGACCCGCGCATCACCCCGCGCGTGCCGCACCAACCGGTGGGTGAACAGATGTCGTTCCCCGACTCAATCGGCGCACTGCCCGCGCTCGAGGCCGCGCTGCGCATCCTTATCGCACGCATCACCGAGCGCGCACGGGCCGCGGGTGGATCGGTGCGCGGCATGGTGATACGTGCGCGCCTTGAGGACGGTGGCTCGTGGACCCACACGGTTGCGCTGCGCGAGGCCACCGCCGATCCGCGGCGTATCGGCATCGCATCCGTCCATCACCTCGGCGCAATCACCGGACCAGTCACGTCGCTGGCCATTGAGGCCGACGCCGGTGGGCCACCCGATGCGGGACAGATGGCGCTATTGCAGACGCCCGACGAGGAGCGCGGGCGGCGCGCGCGCGCCGCACTCGCGCAGGTGCGTGCGGCCCCGGGTGCGGCGGCCGTACTGTGTCTGGTGGAGATGGAGCCATGGAGCAGGCTCCCAGAGCGGCAATGGGCACTCGGGCCCTACGAGGCCTAGCGGGAGCGCATCCGGCCGAGGTCATCACCTCGCCGGATGGCACTCCCCATGCCGTGCTGCGCGATGGTCGCCGCCGGCTGGTGGTGGCCGTGCGCGACACCTGGCGCGTGCAGGACCGCTGGTGGACCGATACGCCAGTAGACCGCACCTACTTCGACGTGGTGCTCGAGCCCGGCCGTCCTGTGCTCATCTTCCGAGAGATCGAGGGCGGCTGGTTTGCGCATGGCTAACCCACCGTATGTCGAACTGCACGCGCATTCTGCATTCAGCTTCCTCGACGGTGCATCGCTGCCCGAGGAGATGGCCGAGGCCGCCGCATCACTGGGGCACGGCGTAATGGCCCTCACCGACCACGATGGCCTGTCGGGGGCAATGGGGTTCGCCCACGCCGCAACCGCGGCGGGTGTGCGCCCCATCACGGGAGCAGAACTCACAGTGGCGTATTCCCCATTTTCTCGAACTGGTCGAATGGGGGACTGTCCCCTTGGGGACTGTCCCCCATTCGCGGTTTTTCACATAACGCTTCTCGTTGAGACCGCGCGGGGGTACGCGAATCTCTGCCGGCTCATCACCATCGCCCACGCGAAGACACGTTCGGGGCCCGACCGGCGGGCCATTGCCCCCGTGCTTCCGTTCGAAGCGCTCCAGGCGCATCACGAAGGGCTGGTGTGCCTCTCGGGGTGCGCGCGGAAGGGGCTCGTGCCCGCGCTGCTGGCCGCCGGACGACAGGCGGAGGCCGAGCAGGCGCTCAGGCGCCTCATCGGCATCTTCGGTCCGGGCAATGTCTGGGTGGAGATCCAGCGGCCCGGCGCCCGTGGGTCGAAGGCACTGGCACGGGGCCTGGAGGCGCTGGCCAATCACGTGGGTGTGCCGGTGGTGGCCACGGGCAACGTGCATGCGCACCATCCCCGTCGGGCATTCCTTCAGGACACCCTGGTGTCCGTACGGAACCGACTCACCCTTGATGCCTCGGAGGCCGAGCGGCGCGGAAACCGGCAGTCGGTGCTGCGCGCGCCCGATGACATGGCGCGGCGACTGGCTGACCACCCCGAGGCGGTGCGGGGATCGCTGGTGCTTGCCGACCGCCTGCGGTTCGACCTCACCCGGGACCTCGGGTACCGGTTCCCCGACTTCGTGGCTGGGCATCCCGGCGAGACCGCCGACCACGCGCTGGCCCGCGACTGCCGCCATGCGCTACTTGATCGCTATGCAGAGGGCGAACGGCGCCACCAGGCCCTCTGCCGACTGGACGAGGAGCTGGACCTCATCCGCCACCATGGCCTGTCGGGGTTCTTTCTGCTGCACCGCGACATCCTCGAGATCGCCCGCGAAGTGGCACTCGCGGTGCGCCCGGTCGGGTCGGCACGCCGTGCGCTGCCCCCGGGGCGCGGCCGCGGGTCATCCGTGGGATCAATCGTCTGTTACCTCACCGGGCTCTCGCACATTGACCCAATCGAGAGCGGCCTGTTCCTCGGTCGGTTCCTCAACCGCGACCTGCGCTCGGTACCCGACATTGACCTCGACTTCCCACGTGACGTGCGCGAAGGGCTCATCAAGGAGATCATCCGCAGGTACGGGAACGAACACGCCGCGCTTGTGGCGGCCTTCCCCACCTTCCGGGTCCGTATGGCAATCCGCGAGTTGGGCGCGGCACTGGCGCTGCCGGCAGCCGACATCGAGCGTCTGGCGCTGCTGTCGGACGGTTGGTCGTCACCCGAGGCACTGGAGGACGAAATCCGCCGCATGCCCGGCGGCGAGGACCGGCTGCGATCGCGCCGCTGGCGGGCGCTGGCCGCCCTGGCCGCTGAGGCCGCGGGGCTCCCCCGCCATCTCTCCCAGCACCCGGGCGGCATGGTGGTGAGCGCCACGCCCCTAGTGGAGTTGGTACCCGTGGTACCGGCAGCATTCCCCGGGCGACAGATCTGCCAGTGGGACAAGGACTCCTGTGCCGACGCCGGATTCGTGAAGATTGACCTGCTCGGTCTGGGAATGCTGAGCGCCGTGGAGGAGTGCCTCGACCTCATCGCCACCTCCCGCGGACGGGCGCCCGATCTCTCACGCATCGGGTTCGACGACCCGGCCGTGTACGCCGAGATCCAGAACGCCGACACCATGGGTGTGTTCCAGATCGAGAGCCGCGCCCAGATGCAGAGCCTGCTTGCGACCCAGCCCGAGAACCTCCACGACCTCACGGTGCAGGTGGCGCTCATCCGCCCCGGCCCGGTGAGCGGTGGTGCGGTGCATCCCTATGTGGCCCACCGCCGCGCGCGCAGGCGTGACCCGGAATTCGTGCCCCCCTACGACCACCCGCTGCTGGCCCCGGTGCTCGAGGAGACCCTGGGCGTGGTGGTGTTCCAGGAGCAGGTGCTCGAGGTATCAATGGCCCTCGCCGGTTTCACTCCGGGTGAGGCCGAGGATCTGCGCCGTGCCATGAGCCGCAAGCGCAGCCGCGACGCCATGCTGCGCATGTGGCAGCGGTTTCGTGACGGCGCACGACATCGCGACGTGCCCGACGACGTCATCCACACGGTCTTCACCAAGCTCGTGGGGTTCGCCAACTTCGGCTTTCCCAAGGCGCATTCGGCGGCCTTCGCCGTGCTCGCCTACCAGAGCGCCTGGCTCAGGCGGCATCACCCGGCTGAGTTCCTGGCCGCGCTCATCAACTCCCAGCCCATGGGCTTCTATCCGCCCGCAAGCCTGGTGCGCGATGCCGCACGTCGTGGTGTCCGCACGCTGCGCACATGCATTCATGTCTCGCAGGTGGGCTGCACCGTCGAAGATGGCTCGGTGCGGCTGGGGCTACGCATGGTGCGCCATCTGGGTGACGATGCCGCCCACCGCCTGGTGGCCGAGCGTGAGACCAATGGGCATTTCACCGGCCTGGCCGATTTGGCGGCCCGCACCGGTCTGCGCCCCGAGCAGATGGCGATGATGGCGAGGGCCGGCACCCTCGATGTCTTCGCGATACCCGAACGGCAGATGCTCTGGCAGGTGGCCACCCTCGCGCGCCCACGTCGCATCGCGGGCGCCGAGCAACTGCCCCTGCCCATCGATCCCGCCGACGCACCGCCCCTTCCGCTACCCGACCGCATTGATCGGGTCATCGCCGAGTACGAGGCCACCGGCGTGTCCACCGGCTGGCACCTGATGACCCTCATCCGCCCGGCGCTGCCGAAGGACACCACAACAGCGCAGGCGCTGAAGCAAACCCGCCACGGCACCGACGTGACCGTGGCGGGCATGGTGGTTGCCCGCCAGCGCCCGGCCACTGCGGCCGGCATCGTGTTCCTGCTCATCGAGGATGAGACCGGCCCCATCAACGTGATCGTGCGCCCCGAGTTGTACGAGGCAAAACGCGCCCTGCTGCGCGCCGACCCCCTGCTGGTGATCCGGGGCCGCCTCCAACGCCGCGAGCGTGTGGTCAACGTGCTGGCCAGCCATGTGGAGGCCGCACGCCTTCCCGAACGCGACCCGGTAGCGCGGGAACATGACGGCGATGCGCGGGTGCGGGGTGTGGTGCCTGCGGCCCAGAGCTTCGCACGGGGACGTCGCTAGCCGTCCTACCCACACACGGTGTGACCGTGGCTGTGGGCTTACCCCGCTTTGGTGGACACCTCCAGTAGGGCGATCATGTCGCCCACAAGGAGGCACCAATGCCACGATGAGAGCGCAGGCGCTTCACCCCGGAGTTCACGGCCCGAACCGTTGAGCTGATCGAATCAAGTGGCAAGTTCTGATCAACGCGTGGCCGAGGATTGGTCGTGGCGTGGCCAGTTCAAGACCCTGCCCGCACCACGTCGCACACCCGGAGCGTGCGGGGGATCCCCCGCACGCTCCAAAGCCCCCTTCGCCCGTGGCTGGTGGCGGCCGTTACCGGGTCTGCTTGAGCACCAGCGTCGTGCTCAGGCTCTTAGCGGTGCCACCGGTGGGAGTGAAGGTGGTCACAAGCCGCACCGTGAGTGCGTGCGTCTTTCTGGCTGCGCGCGCCTTCGCGTTCAGGCGACAGGTGATGGTGACCGTGCCTGCTGTGGCAACGCTCTTTCGCGCGGTGCACACGGTCATCGTGCGGGCCTTCTTCTTGGCCATCTCCGAAGAGCGGCGCGGCGTCGACCGTCGGGTGGTGCCCGCCTGAGCCACTTTGCCCGGCCCGGGGAGGTTCAGCTGCGTGTTGATCTTTTGGGGCCAGATCTTCGAGCGTTTCATCGTGAAGGTATTCACCGGCGCGGTTGGGGCCAGGGCCAGCGCAACGTCGGTTGGGGTCACCGCATTGCTTGCCCGTGAAGGCGGTGACGTTCCCTTTTGGTTGGTGGCGGTCACGGTGGCGGTGTAGCTGGCGCCGGGGGTCAGGTTGCTGATCGTGCAGGTGATCGCAGGCGCCACGGCCGTGCATGAGGCGCCGCCAGGGGCGGCGGTTGCGGTGTAGGAGCTCACCGATCCCCCTGCCACGGCATTCCAGGTGATGGTTGCCTCTTGAATGCCAGCGCTCGCGCTGGCACCTGTGGGTGCCTGGGGCGCGTCGGCGAGAATGCGGGCGGTAAAGGTGTCGGCGACCCCAGCGCTTATGAGGCTCGTGGCCCCGAAGGTCGCGGTGCCATCGAAGGACCCGGTGATGATGCTCGAGCCATCCGGGAGTGCGGAGACGCCATATGCGATGTCAGTACCTGACCCACCACCCTTGGTGGCCCAGGCGTAGGTGCCATCGGCGTTGACCTTCGTGGTGAAGGTGTCGGTTCCACCACCGCTTGTGAAGGTCGTGGCCCCGAAGGTCGCGGTGCCATCGAAGGACCCGGTGATGATGCTCGAGCCATCCGGGAGTGCGGAGACGCCCCATGCGTACTCACCACCCGTCCCGCCACCCCGTGTGGCCCAGGCGTAGGTGCCATCGGCGTTGACCTTCGCGGTGAAGGTGTCGTCCAACCCAGCGCTTGTGAGGCTCGTGGCTCCGAAGGTCGCGGTGCCATTGAAGGCCCCGGTGATGATGCTCGCGCCATCCGGGAGTGCGGAAACGTCATATGCGGAGTCATTACCCGTCCCGCCACCTCGGGTTGCCCACGCGTAGGTGCCATTGGCGTTTACCTTCGCGGTAAAGGTGTCTAACAACCCAGCGCTTATGAGGATCGTTGATCCAAAGGTCGCGGTGCCATTGATGAAGTACCCGGTGATGATGCTTGAGCCATCCGGGAGTGCGGAGACGCTAATTGCTTGGTCATCACCCGTCCCGCCACCCTTGGTGGCCCAGGCGTAGGTGCCATCGGCGTTGACCTTCGCGGTGAAGATGTCGTCTGGCCCATCGCTTGTGAGGCTCGTGGCTCCGAAGGTCGCTGTGCCTCTGAACACCCCGGTGATGATGCTCGCGCCATCCGGGAGTGCGGAAACGTCATATGCGGAGTCATAACCCGTCCCACCACCCCGGGTGGCCCAAGCGTAGGTGCCATCGGCATTCATCTTCGCGGTGAAGGTGTCGTCTGACCCAGCATCGCTTGTGAGGGTCGTGGCTCCGAAGGTCGCGGTGCCATTGAAGGCCCCGGTGATGATGCTCGCGCCATCCGGGAGTGCGGAGACGCCATATCCATAGTCATTACCTGCCCCACCACCCCGGGTGGCCCAGGCGTAGGTGCCATCGGCATTCATCTTCGCGGTGAAGGTGTCGGCTAACCCAGCGCTTGTGAGGCTCGTGGCTCCGAAGGTCGCGGTGCCACTGAAGTACCCGGTGATGATGCTCGAGCCATCCGGGAGTGCGGAGACGTCATCCGCGATGACATCACCCGTCCCACCACCCTTGGTGGCCCAGGCGTAGGAGGGAGCGGCTGCTGCTGGGCTGGGCATCGCCGCGAGCAGCACGACGGCAGCGAACACCGCCAACAAGGCAGTAACGGCTTGAACGGAAATCTTACGGCCGACAATCATCACGGGGGAATCCGTTTCCTCATGCGCGAAAGCGCGAATGGTAAGCAGCCCCCACGACAGCAAAAATTCCGGCGCGGAGGGCAAAAAAGATTGGATGCGCAGGTTACTGCACCCGGGAAGCGACTGCGCGCCGGTTCACTGCGGCCAGCGAACAAAGACACAAGCAGCCTCCCACTGCGCCCTGCCCAACATCTGTGCCGGTTACCTGAGGGGGCGTGACCGGAAGTGCTGCAATGCCAAAGTTCTTCGCAGGGATGCAGAAGGTGTCGGGCTTAGTCGGCGATTCGCCAAAGGGAGCCGAAGGCGAGCGTAGGCGAACCGCCAACGACACGACGACCCGCCGGCCGTTGCCGCGACGGTGCCCCCTCTCCCCCCCTCGGGGTCAGGCGAACGGCGACTCAGGGAGGTTCGCGACTCACAGCGTGATGGAGGACGACCGCATGCGTCCCGCCGATCGGTGCCCTGCGGGTCCTACACCCCGCCCAGCGACTCCACGACCATGGCCACGCCCATTCCGCCGCCAACGCACAGTGCGGCCACGCCCAGCCGGGCCTCGCGATGGCGCAATTCATGCAGCAGGGTCACGAGGATGCGCGCACCCGACGCGCCCACGGGGTGGCCCAGCGCGATGGCGCCGCCGTTGACGTTGAGCACCTCGCGACCGATTCCGAGCTCGCGTTGCACCGCAACCGCCTGTGAGGCGAACGCCTCGTTGATCTCAAACAACTCGATGTCACGCACGTCATCAATGCCAGCGCGCGCCATTGCAATGCGCACGGCCTGTACCGGTGCCATGCCCATGATGTTCGGGTCAATGCCGCACCACGCGTATCCCAGAATGCGGGCCATGGGCGTCACGCCCATCTGTGCCGCCCGCTCCTCGGCCAACACCACCATCGCGGCAGCGCCGTCGTTGATGCCCGATGCGTTGCCCGCAGTGACGGTGCCCTCACGCTCGAATGCCGGGTGCAGCGCCGCCAGACTCTCGGCCGTGGTGTCAGGGCGCGGGTGCTCGTCGGTGTCCACCAGCACGGGGTCGCCCTTTCGCTGGGGCACCGGCACCGCGACGATCTCGTCGCGGAAGTGCGCGCGCTCGATGGCAAGCGCTGCCAGACGCTGGCTCTCCGCCGCGAAGGCATCTTGGTCCTCACGCGACACCCCGAACTGCTTGGCCACACGTTCTGCGGTTGACCCCATGTGCTGGTCGGTCAGCGCGCACCACAGGCCGTCACTGATGAGCGTGTCCCGAAGGGCCACGTCGCCAAGCCGTTGCCCCGCGCGTAATCCGTCGGTCACGTGCGGCGCCCGGCTCATGTTCTCCATGCCGCCCGCGACGAGAACATGGGCGTCACCGGCACGAATGGCCTGCGCCGCCATGCCCACGGCCCGCAACCCAGATCCACACAACATGTTGATCGTGGTGGCCGGCACCTCAACGGGAATGCCCGCGGCCACCGCGGCCTGACGTGCGGGCCCCTGGCCGAGGCCCGCCTGCAGAATGCATCCCATCAGCACATCATCAACGTCACCGGGTGCCACGCCCGCGCGCGTGAGGGCCTCGCGAACGGCAATGCTGCCCAGCGTGGTCGCCGGCACGTTGACCAGCGCACCCATGAAGGCCCCGATCGGCGTGCGAACGGCGCCAGCGATGACCGGGGTACTCATGAGATCAAGCGGTAAACGACTTGCCGCAGCCGCACGAACTGGTCGAGTTGGGGTTGTTGATGCGGAAGCCCGCACCCTGGAACCCCTCTTCGTAGTCGAACTCAGCCCCCAACAGGTACGGCAGGCTCAGACGGTCAATAATGACCCGTACGCCGTACTGCTCGACCACCTCGTCGCCCTCCGCGGGCATGTCGAAGGTCATCGAGTACTCAAACCCTGAGCAACCGCCCGGATCGACCTTGACCCGAAGGCCCGCGCCGGGCTCGGCCTCGTCGGCGATGATCGTGCGAAGTCGGTCGCCTGCAAACTCCGTGAGAGTAATCATGGGCTGATCTTGTCACGGCGTACGCAGTGAATCCACTTCAACGGGGTCCCTGCACCGACCAGTCTGCAGTCATGGAGTGGCCGGCGAGGTCACGAACGCGAACGTGCACCGCAAGACTGCCGCGCGGCAGGCGCGATGCGCGAATCTGCAGGGTGTGCGGCGTGACCCGTGCGCGCTTCGTCATGTCCACGCCATTGACGCTGATGGTCGAGCCACGCGGATCAATGCCGGTACCCCCCGGCGCGTCGAGATAGCGCACAGACAGGGTGCCGCGCACCACGTCGCCATTCGCAGGCGTGCGCGCGACGATACGCGGACCGCGCGCCGGCGCCTGCACCCCGCCCGGGGCCACGGGAAGTGTGCGACCGCCCCACGCCAGCGCGGCGAGGGCCGTGGCGAATACCGATGACGGTTGCCGGGCCGAGATGCGCACGCCGCCGTCGGGCATCTGCAGGTCGGCGAGCGCCACCAGAGGGCTGCCGCCAGTGCTCCACGGCGCGCGGCCGGGCCGCTCACCCAGTGCGCGAATGGCAAGCACCGCCCATGCGGTGGGCACCGCCGCGCGCGCAAACGTGCCTGTGGAATCGCGCAGCGCCAGCACACGGGAGCGGGCAGCGAAGAGCGCTGGGTCACGCGCCGGTACGCCGGCCGCACGCAGCGCCTGGATGGCCGTAGCCGTACTCACCACGTCCGACTGTGCGGCACCCGCCGCGCCCCATCCTCCATCGGGCAGTTGCAACGCACGGAGGGCGGCGATCGCGCCGACCACTCGCGCATCATCCGCCGACACCCCGGTGGCTAAGAACGCCATGACTCCCCAGGCCGTGGGCACCGCGCCGCCCGGAAACCCACCGTCCTGGGAGCGCTGCGCGGCAACGCGGTCGGCCATGGTGGGGTCAAGAATGCCTACGGCCCTTCGTGCCACGGCCAGTCGTAGGAGGTCGCCGATGGCGTCACTGGGCAGTGCGGCCACGGCATCACCCAACGAGAGGCCACGACCCCGCCACCGCAGCGGGTCCTCCCGAGCACCCGCCACCGCCATGGCCGCCCACGCGGTATCGGCAGCCTGCCC
>Ga0105053_10010075_pt1 | contig 11883 bp, 8 predicted proteins | sample BON01_FD_78093 | JGI IMG/M metagenome (GOLD analysis project Ga0105053, IMG submission 78093) | Freshwater microbial communities from Lake Bonney liftoff mats and glacier meltwater in Antarctica - BON-01 | ecosystem: Environmental > Aquatic > Freshwater > Ice > Glacier meltwater | place: Lake...
TTGTAGTCGTCCTTTTGCCAGAACGAGATAACGTACACCGAGACCTCGCTGCTGTCCTCTGCCCGTGACTTGCCGCGCGCCCCTCCAAGCGAGCTACGGATTCCTTTGATCCGGGTTCTGAGACCCGCACCGAACGCCTTGCTTTGTGAAGCAGTGGAGCGGATGCTCGAGACGTAGATGACCGCTGTAGTTGTGGCACGTCCCGCTTTCTCGAACCGTACGGCGAGCTCCCACGGCGTCGTGGACACGCTCTTCCCCAGCACCCGGGCTTTCTCAACGAAGTAGCCCCCCGGCATAGCAACGTGGAGCTGGGTGGGTTGGTTCCACGGCCACGTTTCCGTCATCTTTTCTGCCAAGCTCTCGACGCTCTTGGCGCTGTACTCGAAATCGGCCGACAAGGCACCAACGATGCCGGCGGTAACAGCGATACCGCCGTCTGCTACACTCAGGCTGGTGACGTTACTAGAAGAGACCTTGGCCGCGCAAACCTTGCGCGCGCCCATGTAGTAATACAAGGCCTCGACCTGAATCGCCTCCTCTTTGTCCATCTTCTCCGCCCACAGGGCATGCACGTAGTACCGCGCATCGGCAGGATCCGCGTGGCGCTGGTAGAGTTCCAGACTCTGGAAAACAGTGCCGGTCTCGCAGACGAGCCCCTTGTCCACAGCCGCCTCTGCGGTCAACACCTCGATGCGAATCCTCTCGTTGAAGCCGCGCGCAACTATAATTTTCTTGTCTCGTTGTTGTTGGTCGGGCGAGTTGGCGACGGCCACATAGGTCAGGAAGTCCGAGCCCACTCCCTCCGGATGCAACTCTTTCCAGACATCAGACAGCACGCTGTGCTGCCGTGGGGTTGACAGCCTGCCGAACATCCTAACCGCGCCGGTCGCACGCTCGCTTGCTTGCTTCTCGGTCTGTGTGGGCCGACTGTCGGCCACTCAGCGCGGCGATGAGTCACGAGTGCGCACACCGTGACCAAATTACGGCTGGGTACTCTCAGACAGGCAACCTTCCACCCGGCGACAGCGGCCCCCCACACAGGCGGGCCCTTGATCTTTTTTTCCGGTGTGTGCTTGAGCCGTCTACGAGGGGATATAAGAGCGTTGCCTCGCGGAGCGCTGTGTGGGCGGTTGCTTGAGCAGATGGCGAGGGGGGCGAAAGCGCCTCATCGAGGAGCTCTGACCACGTGATGACATGGTACGGCGTCCGAGTGTGGGCTTCGCCGAGGGACAACGCGGGGACAGTCTGCTCTAGGACAGCGGGCACAAGTCTTTTCTTAGCCACGTGCTAGTGCACAAGTTCTTGGAGGCGCGGGGGCTTGAATTCGTTTGCCACGAGCAGAAGCTCTTTAGGCCTGATGGGTCAACATTGGCTGAGCTTCCCACCACAACGTGCTCACACGGATGCTGACCGCGGGAGATGTGGTTCATGCACAGCAAGGGCCCAGTCTGTGTGCGCTGGGCGCTCCGCCTGGGCCACAACCAGCATATATATATCAAATGGGCGCAACGAAAGTGATGACCTGGCATGTCAATCTACACCGCCGCGGCGCAACCCAAGAAGAACGACCTGTATGAGACCCCGACCAAGAGTCTCGACATGATTCTGGAGCTCCTCGACCCAGCTGTCCACTACATCTGGGAGCCGTTTGTAGGCAGCGGTCACTCTACGCGTCACATGCGGAGCAGAGGGTTCCAAGTAACGAACGGCGACGACCCTGACTTTTTCAAGCAGACGGTGCCGGTGCCACCACAGCCCGGCATGAGAACGGTTGTCGTGTCGAACCCCCCGTTCAGCATTAAACGAGAGATCCTGTGCCACCTCGACTCACTCGGCATGCACGAAGTTGCGCTCTTGTTGCCAGCGTCGGTGCTTTTCACCAAGTACTTTCGACAGTATTGCCAGAGTCACCACGTGCAACTCGTGGTCCATTCCAAACGGTGCGCCTTTCTTGACCCGATCACAGGCAAGGCTGGCGGGTCTGCCTCATTCGATGTGGCGTGGATTTGCGCCGGGCTCGCGCTCGAGCATGACATCAACTTCCCGCCCGAGGAGACCGGCAAGCAAATTACGCAACGCGAGATAAGCATCTATTAAAACGTAACACCACCGTGACATTTCCCAGTAAAATGTAAATCTCTTAGTTGTTTTTTTAAGTCGATGCAGACTCGTTCGGTAGTATTATTGGTACCTTGAGCATGTTTCTCTCAGAGGACGGAGCTTTTAATCTCTCCGTACGAGGGAGGGCGTGGTGTTGTAGTATTACTCAACACGAGGAAAACAAAAGTTGGCAACTAGTAGAGAGAGCTGTTGGTTCGTGCCCATGAACGCAGTCGTTCTTGGTGTCGAGCACGACGGCCGCTCCTCATAGCAGACACCAAACTGTGCACCATGAGCACCGCCCTCGCTGTCGACTCAGAGGTTGAGATCAACGAAACTCTCAACGAGAAACGCAGGCTGTACCACACCGAGAGCAAGTAACGCCTGCCTACTACGGTGCGTGAAGGACCTCGCCAAGTTCGTGGCCATCAAGGAACAAGTCGGCTTTGACGAAGAGTTCTGGCTGGGCTTCCATGCATGGGTGAACGCGCCAGTCAACAGGGCCAAGGTCACGGGATACGCGAACGCGTTTGTCTCCAAGTACCTCAAGGAAAAGGGCGACGCAGTCAGTGCAGCGGTTTGACTCGGTGGAGCCCGTGTGGAGCACGTGGTCGAGTACTTGCTCGAAACCAACGCTGCCGATTTTAGGGCACATCTGCGCGCCGTAGTCAGCAACCGCAAGGACCACGAGGGCATTGCCGAGAGCAGTTTTCAGTAGATGACCACGGTCGCCAACAAGAGCGACGAGGGCTTGCTTGCTGTCATGCGCTGCACGCTGGCGTACGCGTCGTTGCTCCGGTCGACGGGCATGCGGTCGATCACCGGGCTGGATCTGACACTCAACTACTTTGGGGAACAGGCCGAGGGCGAAGTGTTGCTGACTCGCGTGGAGCACAAGGTGGGTTCGGTACGCAACGTAGACAAGACGGTGTACGCCAAGGTTGTACCTCACACTGATCCATCGCAGTGCGCCTTGGTGCATTTGGCACGATTATTCGATCAAGAACCGGGGCTGCCTGACCGGCCGTTCACTCTTGGGTTCACGCGTCGCAAGCGCAGCAAAGGGCGCACCGATTCTTCGAAGCCCGTGCAGGTCCGTTTCATTGCCGTGCTCCACGCGGTGGCAGTCGCGTGCGGCCTGCCGAACGGTCTGAGCGGCGCCAAGAAGCTACACTTGTTCCGAGTGATGAGTGAGAACATCCTGGCAACGCGAGGAGCGACGCCTAGAGTCCGAGAGGACTTTATCGGGTGGACCAACAGCGTGCAGTCCACCAGCTACTCAGTGTTGAAGCTCCGCGCGCTGCAGAGCAACTGTCCATATTTGCTTGCGGGGAGAGACTCGCGCGATGAGCGACCGCACGCCATGTGGGAGCTTCTCGACGACGTGCCCGACGAGACCTTGAGTTTCTGGGAACGAGTCAACTACCTGGCCGTGGCAGCCAAGGTCACCAAGGACGCCAACGTCACTGTTGACGAAGCATTCCAGCAACGCATGGACGAACGCCTATCCGTGGCCGCCAAGGAGCGCGTGGAAAGCACCAACCCGGTCACCCTGCGCAAGCGCATCTGGCAACTAGAACAGGAACTGCAACAGGAAAGAACCAAACGCGCCAAGCTGGACCTCATGCTTCGAGCCAAGGACGTGTCCGATACCACCTCGGAGTCAACTTGCTCGACGGTCTCCGAGTCGCCGCCACACCCAAACCAAGCGCTTACCGAGCTCGTCCACAGGCTCAAAGCAGACAGGAAGCGGGACGACTTCCCCAACGCATGTTCTCCCTGAGCTGGCACAGCTGATTGACGCCTTGTGCTCGCCGCAAAGAACGTTCGCGTTGCCCCAGAGTAGCGCGGTGGGCAAAGACCTGGTCCGCATCTTGTACTTGGTCGGGCTTGGGAAACGTCAGCCCAGCGCGGACAAGGGCGCCGCGAGAACGTGGTTCGGCTTCGTGGACAAGAACAAAAAGCAGCATCCCGTTCTCAAGAGGATTGACATGAGCACCTGGGCTACGTACCGAGGTGGCTAGCTCTGCTCTCGCGCTCGCGCTCGTGCGCACGCACTCGATGTCCTTCTTTTGACAGACCTCTTACCTTACTACTATGATGGACCAAATGTTTGTAATGAATAACCAAAATTTATGATTCAGAACCAACTCATCCTAAAAAAAATGTCTGCAACTCGAAGTATATAACCCCCCCTCTGATTCCACCATAAGTAGAATTCACTTTTCCCTTGGAAAATGATGGGAGGCATGAAACGCATCTATGACGACGACGATCATCACTCGACTCGGTCTGCCAAAAAGACTAATTTTAGTCAGGACACGCTCGTTCTGTACGAAAAGTGGGATCCCATCAAGTTGGGCCATCTGATCAACGCCGCAACCAGAGCCGAGATCACGTTCGATGCCGGCGCACTGGCCAAAATGAAGCGAATCTACGGGGAGCTAAACAGCACGGATCAGCTGAAGGTCGTGTATGGGCACAGCAACTGGGTCACAGAGTCTGGGCATCGGTTTGGGCGCACGTACGGTGGCGGGTACCAAAGCGTACCGGGAGCAGTACGCAGAATCTGTGGTGAGGAGTTCTACTTCGATCTCGACATCGAGAACTGCCATTTTGTTCTCCTGAAAGGCCTATGCGAGCGGTACGGCATCCCGTGTCCACAACTGAGTCACTACGTGCAGAACAGAGAGCCGTGCCTAAAGAAGATCAGCGTCAACCGCAATAAGGCGAAGGATTCATATCTGTGCGTCCTCTTTGGCGTAGAGATCCGCGAGGACTCCCCACTCCACAGTCTTCACTTGGAGTTCGCCGCGATAACTGACAAGCTCTGGATGATGGACGAGTATAAAAACGTACGGGATGCTTGTATTCCGCACGTCGCAGCTCACAACGCAAAGCTCCCCGAAGACCAGAAGAAGAAGGTCAAGGCCACGTTCCTGTCCCATGTCTTAGGGGACTACGAGTTTAAGATCACGCAGGACAACATCATATTCCTACAAGGGCAGAAGATCGTCGTTGGCACGAACGCACATGATGGCATGTTGGTGGAAAAGGCGTCAATCGCCGACCTCAACGCGGTCCTACGAGGTCTTCAGGGGCACACACTCGAGACGCACGGCTTTGAGGTGCGGTACGTGCAAAAGTCCATGACCCCAGCTGAGGAAGACCTAGCCAACCTGTGGCATCCATTCAACGACTTCCGCCAAGCTAACGAATACACTTACCAGCGAGTGCTCCACCAACTCGATCGCCTCGCCTCTACACTGAATGCGGACGAGTCTTTGGACGGTAACCAGCGAATCGGAAAACTCACCGTTCGCGCATGCCAGCTACTTAACATGGTGTTTGCTTGTGTTACTGGTGTCAAGCCTTCCGTTCAACAGCGCGAGGTTGTTGGCGACGCCATCCGGTACAAAGAGCGCTCACAGGATGACTTCTGGAAGCTTTTTAAGAACGACACGGTGCGGCTTTTGTGGGAGCAAGACCAAAAGAGAGGTGACGTGTTCAAGGACGTCTCCCCCGCGGGACTCTGGTTGCACAGCCGCTCCAAGCTCAAGTACGCCAGAGTAGTGTTCAACGCAACCCCACACGGCGAACCCGGGTCAGCGTCTCCGGACGAGTTGAACCTTTTCCAAGGACTCAAGGTGGTTCCCACAAAGAAGTTCACTGTGGACGAGATGGACCGCAAGGTGTGGGACAAGGACGTAGGCCCCTTTCTTGACCACGTTTTGAAGGGGCTCTGTCGTGGCGACGAGGCCTTGTTTAGTTACGTCATTCGGTGGCTAGCAGTGACTGTGCTCCGCCCGTGGCAGAAGCTACGGCAATGTGTGGTTCTGCAAGCGGAAGAAGGCTCTGGTAAAGGTACGCTTGTCGAAATCATCAAGCGGTGCATCGGGGAGCAGTACGTGACCGCCCCGCCTACTTTAGAGGAAGCGCTGGAAGGTTTCAACGCGAGCTATGTGGACACGTGCTTGCTTATGTTCCTTGACGAAGCGTTTTTCGGTGGCTCCAAGAAGATCAACGGTGGCCTGAAGAAGCTAATTACGGAGCCGTACGTGGCCAGCAGAGAAAAATTCCGTGAGAACCGGTCCGTTCAAAACAACTTCAATATCATCATGGCCAGCAACGAGGACCACGTGGTTCAATCGCAAAAGAACGGGCGTCGACACGTTGTGCTCGAATGCTCGAACGTCATGGCTGGCGCATGCATGACGCCGGAGCAGATATCGTACTTTGCAAAGCTCCGCGCGACGAATCCGCAAACCCTGGTAAACTACTTTAACTCCCTAGGCATGGAAGGTTGGAACCCCGACAACATACCGCAGACATCTGGGACCTCAATGCAGAAGGAGCACAGCCTGGCACCCCACCAACAGTTTGTGATGGACTTCCTGAGCGATCCGTCAATCATTGCTGGAGCGAAAGCGAGCAGCAACTCTGAGGATGACCTCGAGGGGCTCTATTTCCGTGCTCGGCTTTATGATCTGTACAAGGAGGGCGCTGGCAGAGGGCGTTTCGCTATCTCGCAGTCCATGCTTACCAGACACCTTGTCAAGCTCGTTGGTGCAGACGGACCGGCTGATATGAAGGTTGAGGGCCAGCGTGTTCTCCTCCTGCCCACCCTGGAGGTTGCCAGAGCGGCTTTCAGGGGCGAAACCGGAATAACACATGACGTGTTCGTGGAGGGTGCCGCAGGGGGTCCGTAGAGGAGTCAATGCATGTCCAGAAATCCAGAAATCCAGAACATATTTTTAGAATTAAAGAAATATCAAACAATTGATTTGCAATACGCGCTTCAAGCGGGTGCATTCTGCTGGTGCATTCTGGACAACTGCCCTGGTACACAGACCTGTCCAGATATCCAGATATCCAGAAAATATTTTAGAATTTATGGAAGAGAACACAGGAATAGTGTTCAAGATATGCGCTGGGTGCATTCTGCTGGTGGATTCTGGACAACTGCCCTTGTACTACTCAGGCGTGTCCAGATATCCAGAAATCCAGAAAGTATTTTAGAATTTATGGAAGAGAATACAGGAACTGTGTTAAAGATATGCGCCGGGTGCATTCTGCGGATGGATTCTGGACAACTGCCCTTGTACTCAGGCGTGTCCAGATATCCAGAAATACAGAAAATATTTTGATTTTGTTTAAGTAATAAACAATATCGATTGGAACACCACGTTGCAAGGGGTAGAATGTGCTAGTGGATCTGGACAAGTGCCCATTCTGTCACCCTAAAAAAGTGCACTAGTTTCCCATTGGACACATGTCCACCAAACCGAGCCAAGCCGTCATACATAAGTAGAAAAGGTTTCCCTGTAAACGAGTCACCGTGCAACAATGCAGCAGGTACAGATCACCCTTGTGCACGAACCGCTTTTCGTGAACCCAGAAGACAGTTTCAGTTACTATTGCAACAGCTGTAAAGGATACAGCCGTAACTTTTACAACAGCGCGGTAAGGACAGAGTATCGGCGCTGCCGGGACTGCCACCAACGTACAATGAAAGCACGCAAATCACAGCAGACCAAAATCGACAAACTCGTGAAGAAACTCAAGTACAACTTCAAGTACCAACGGCGGCCAGACGTGGCGAAAGCTGTGACAGCAGACCACGTACGATCGATTCTCAAGAACCACGTCATCGAATTTGAGGACCAACTCGACCTCGTGAAGACCATTTCACCGAGCTATGACCCAGTGGGCAACACGTGGCGTTTCACGGTGGTGTTCAAGAGTGGTAGTCTAATCCCCGACCGGAGAGGTGACCACAAAAGGAAGTACAAAAATAAAAACAGAATTCCATAGACAAAGAAGAACTAATACCAGAAGGGAAAGCTAGAGATGAGTCCCTCCAGACGCTGTTGCGGAATGTGACAGACTTCGATCGGATTGCCACCACAAGTCTAGTTAATGACTATGTGCTGGTGCAGAAGACCCTCAAGGAACGCAACCCCTTCCGCGACGTAACTCATTACGTCGCAGCTGCGCTACTGAGGCCTCCATACACGAACCTGACAGCTGTGCAAGCCAATCTCGTCCATGTGCTCTACAAAGAGGTAAAGAAGAAACACTAAAAACAAATAAACAAACAAATAAACAAACAAATTCTTATCAAGTAAAGTTCTCTTGGCGATTCGCGCACCCTGGGCAGTAGTCTACAAGGCACGTTTCGCAACGGTAAAACTGGAACTCCATCGGGTCGTAGTCTCTCTCGCATGAATCACACCGGAACCCAGTCTGGTACTCGTCCCAGCCAGCCGCGTACATGTCGCCGCTCGTCATGGAGACCAAGTCATGAGCAGCACTAAAGCAGTCGACTACCTCGTCGGTAAGCGACCCGGTGTAGCTGTATGAGTCGTCGTCGTCGTCGTCGTCCAGCGGGGCAGGCTCGAACGGCGGGTGCACAGAGGCCTTCACGTCCGTCCACGTGGTCGTCTTGATGTCGTTGAAGAGCTCGTGCTTGTGTGACACAAGGTCGCGCGCCACTGCAAACCAGTTGCGCGTCTTCAGGCGGTTCTCGTTGACGCGCGCGCTGTCGAGCTGCTCACGAGCACGGTCCAGGGCTGCAGCGCCGTGGTTCACATAGGCGACTGCGAGCTGGAGCACATGGACAAGCATTTTGCCAGGCCCTCTCATTTGCGGCAAGAGGAGCGTGTCCTTGCGCGAGTGCCGATCGAGGAACGGGCGAATGACCTCGTCAAAGCAGTCCGCGCACTGGCGCGGAAAGTCACTCTCAGCGCGGCGCGCCACGAGTTCGACCACGAAATCCTTGAGCCGCTCCCGCGGGGTCTGGTCAGCAACGACCGAGACGCGCGGCTGCTTCGCGGCCCCAGCGACGAACAGGAGCCCACACTCTGCTGCAGTGCGCTTCATACCAACGCAAGCGTCGTCGTGGTGAGGAGGTGACATAATGTTGTTGTTTCGTCACGCGCTTTCTGAGAGTTGAGGGTCTGCTGCTTGGAGTTTGGGGACTGACGATGATTGTGCCAGAGGGAAAAAAAGCCAGCATCATGAAAAAACGAAGTCGACTGCCAGTGCTCCGCGCGCAGTTTCTCTCGGTGACGAAAGGGTTGGAGGAGCATTCGCCGTGACGGTTCAGCTCACGCCCCCGTGACGCTGTGATGACTGCTCGAAGCATACATTTTGCTTTTTCATGAGGCAGACCTGTTTTGGCATGGCTTTTGGTCACAGGCCCGTGCCGTCACGGGCAAATGACAACTCCGGCGTCGCACCACGCCACACAACCGAGGGGATGACGACAGCGTGACGATACCGTGTAAGGTTATGTTAGGTTATGTTAGGTGAGGTTAGACCACCGCGTGTTAGGTGGGATAACACGCAGTTGCCCGGGCGGCGTGGCTCGGCAACGGCATCTTTCTGAGCGAGCATGAGCGGCCTTGATGGCTTGCACGAACGCGCCACCTACCGAGGCCAGTGTTCTCCCTCGTACGAGAGCGCCACTCCGCTGCTGAACTAGCGCGAACGCTCACCGCGTGTCTCTTGCTCGGTGCGGCGCCACGCCCGTGGAACCAACTGACTTGAACTCTATCTCAGCGGACTTGCTTCGTTGCCTGTGTCAGAAAGTGAGGATTGCTGTGCGTTCGAATTGTTGTTGTTTCTTGATTGATCGAGATGCGTGGCAAGGCAAGAGAACGAGGCACGCGCGTGTTGGGTTCGGTCATACCATGAAAGAGCCGGGTAACCATGAAAAAAGGGTGGCAGCTGCCCGGCTCTTCCGCGGACGCCAAACGCACTCACCAGCAGTCACCCAATCGTCGCATCAATGACTACTACTCTTGCGCTCACATCTGAGGTTGCTATCGGAGAGACGCTCAACGAGCGCCGAGACCTGTATCACGCTGCGAGCAAGCACGAACAGCGGCTGTTGCGCTGCGTCAAGGACTTGGCCAAGCTTGTGGCTGCGCAGGAGAAGGTGGACTTTGATCAGGAGTTCTGGTTGGGCTTCCACGTCTGGGTGAACGCGCCAGTCAATTCCGCCAAGGTCACTGGATATGCCAACTCGTTCGTGAGCAACTATCTAAAGGGCAAGGGCAACGCCGTCAGCGCGGGCCACACGCTGCAGTTGTATGTGGGCATCTGGCGCCGCTGGGGCATCAGCATCAGCGAGACGGTCAAGGACCAGATCGCCTCCTTCCGCCGAGAGATCTGGAAGCCACAGGACGTCACTCGGCACAGCCACTCCCGCAACAACAAGACGAAACAGTTCGATTCGGTGGAGCCCGTCTGGAGCACCATGGTTCAGTACTTGCTCAGCACGAGCGCGGGCGACTTTCGCACTCATCTGCGCAGCCTCGTGGACAACCGCGGCTCGTTCGGGGGCGTGGCAGAGAGTAGCTTCCAGGAGATGAACACGGTCGCCAACAAGACCGACGAGGGGTTGCGCTCGGTCATGCAGTGCACACTGGCGTACTCTTCGCTGCTGCGCTCGACGGGCATGCGGTCGATCACCGGGCTTGAGGTCAAGCTCGAGGACTTTGAGGAGCTGGACGAGGGCGAGGTGCTCCTGACTCGCGTGGAGCATAAGGTTGGCAGTGTGCGCAACGTGGATAAGACGGTCTACGCCAAGGTGGTGCCGGCCAAAGACCCCTCGCAGTGCGCGTTGATCCATCTCGCCAGTTACTTTGTTGGACAGCAGCGCCTGCCGGCCCAGCCCTTCACGCTGGGATTCACTGCGCGCAAGCAAGCCAAGGAGCGCACGGATTTCGCAAAGCCAGTACAGGTCAGATTCATCGCAGTATTGCACGCTGTCGCAATCGCATGTGGGCTGCCCAACGGTCTGAGCGGCGCCAAGAAATTGCATCTTTTCCGTGTGATGAGCGAGAACGTTCTCGCAACGCGCGGCGCCCCACCCCTGGAGCGGCAGGATTTCATCGGGTGGACGAACAACGTGCAGTCGACCAATTACAGCGTGTTGAAAGTGCGGGCCAAGCAGAGCAACTGTGCCTACTTGCTGGCAGGCCGAGAGTCCAATGACGACCCCGCGCACGCCATGTGGCAGCTCCTGGGCGACGTGCCGGACAACGAGGGCCAATCCTACTGGCAGAGCGTCCATTATCTTGCTGTGGCCGCATGCGTGATCAAAGACAGCAGTGTGGCCATCGATGTTGGTTTTCAAACGCAGATGGACGAGCACCTGAAGGCGACCGCCAAGCAGCGCGCCACCAGCACAGACCCCGTGGCGCTGAAGAAGCGCATTCGCGAGCTCGAGCGCGAGCTTCAGACGGAGCGGACTAAGCGCGCGAAGCTCGACCTGCTGCAGGCACCAGACTCACCACCCGACGACGCCTCGGAGACAGCCAGCGCCACCAGCAGCCCGTCAGATAGTGCCACGGTGAGCTCGTCTGAGCCAGTCGTCGAGCCGGTCCAAGCACTGCGCGAACTTGTGCTGAGCCTCAAAGCGGACCGCAGCAGCGACGACTTCCCGCATCAGTGCGCGCAGGCCCTGCCGCAGCTGTCCCAATTCATCGACGCGGGCTGCTCGCCGGTGCGGACGTTCGCGCTGCCGCAAGCCAGCGCCGACGGGAAGGATCTCGTTCGAATTCTCTACTTGGCGGCGCTGAGCAAGCGCTGCACCAACCCAGTCAAAGGCACCGCGCGCAGCTGGTTCGGGCTGGTCAACAACGAGAAGAAACAACACGCCGTGCTGAAAGAGATCAACATGGGCTCCTGGGCAGCCTACCGGGCCTCGTCTGCCGCAGACTAGCATTGGGATGTTCTTGGTGATCTGTGAAGATAGTGAAAAGGTATTTAAAA
>Ga0105053_10010077_pt1 | contig 11881 bp, 4 predicted proteins | sample BON01_FD_78093 | JGI IMG/M metagenome (GOLD analysis project Ga0105053, IMG submission 78093) | Freshwater microbial communities from Lake Bonney liftoff mats and glacier meltwater in Antarctica - BON-01 | ecosystem: Environmental > Aquatic > Freshwater > Ice > Glacier meltwater | place: Lake...
AAACGCAAAAAGAAAGTAAAGCCTGAAGAATGGTCAGTAGTTGATGTACAACGATGGTTGCAAGATGAGCTAGGACTTAACAGGGAGGTGACCGACAAGTTTATGAAACAATCCGTCGACGGATGCGTTTTAATGACTCTGACCGATCGTGATATGAATATGTTTTTAGGCATAGATGATTCTTGTGTTCGTTCCATGGTGTTGCAGAAAAAGTACGATTTGTTTGAAACTTGTTTGCCAATTGTTCCAGATGAAGTCACTGATGAAAATGGTGAAAAATGGAGTAACGACCGAGTGCGAGATTTTCTAGCATCTATTTCAAGCATTGATAATTCCACAAGAACACCTGATGACAAAAAGAGACTATTGGAGATTAAAAGTGTCGACGACGTCTTTTCAAAATTTGGTGTTCGGAATCTCCAGACCGCGGAGGAAATATTGAGAGGGATTGAATCATTGAATGCATCTAAAAGTAGCTTAAACGACCTGGTGCTTGATGATATACAAACAGAGATAGAACGAACGATGCCTCGAGGGAATACGTTTAAGATGATCAGAGTTCTCCGAGACACGTCTCATCGACCTTCATCCAACAATTCTCCAAAGAAACAACTTTTGAAAGGTGGCGAATCAGCTGTTCGATGCAGGGACTTCATTGGAGCTCGATTTGAGAAAGTAGATTCATTTCCAATTGTGAAAAGGTGGTTCATGAATTGCGCTGGCCTCGGCATGGAAGAGGTTTTTCAAAAATTGCATGAAACATTTCCTAATATAGAAATCGCGGCAATGCCTTTTGAACGAATGTGGACTCAAATTTTATGTCTTGAAACCTCCGAAGAATGCAGTTTGTCCCGAATTTTGAAATTGATGCTGCGAGCATCCAATAGATCTCCTGAAAAACTTTATGCCCATGAGTTATCTCGTGGCATCGCCTTGCTGAGTTATATTGATTATTCAAATATTGAAGAGGCAAGTACTTTACTAGACCAAGTATGCGATGAAGTTAGAGAGTTGAGAAAACAAGTGGACTTCAAAGCATTGAACAAAAACTCATTGGCTACTGTGAGGCAGCTCGAAGCTGATTTTGACACAGCCTTAATTAAGCCTTATTAGATAATTATCCTAAAAGGAAACCAGTTGTATTTTGAATGGCGTATTGAAGTTTGTCTTTCATTATTTCCTGCGTTCTATAGTTCGGAAGCACCAATTGGTTAAAGCAAGTGTGGGCTTTAGGGAGAGCATCATCTTCCAAGCAATCGTTTAAGGTTAAATTAAAAGGAGGATCAAGCCCATCAATTGGAATCTTACAAGTACCTGTTGCGAATCTCAATAACAAAGCCAAATCATCCGGATCCATTTCTTTACATGTTTTCCAGAACCAGTGAACTAGAGTGGAATTCGCGTCAAATCCTCCTTGAAAAACGCAATTATTTCGAATATCCATCACATTCACAAAGGGAAGTCCGTTCCATAGCATATCTAGCTCAAGAAGATCGAACCCAGAATTTGTCAGCAATTCACAAGGGACTATTTCAAACAGACCTTTTCGTATTGCGTCAATCTCTTCTTTGCATGAATCAATAGCTCGCCACTTAAGCATGGCTTCTACATAAGATCTTTTATTTTCATTGGTGATTTCGATATTTCTACCGCCAGGAATTAGATCAACCACCTTTTTAGTTTTCTTGCATGTAACGCAGAATTCTTCAAACAGGATGCCGTCAATATCATTGTCAAGAGTCCACTGCAAACTTTTGATGAGTGTGGGGTCAGTTTTCTCCAGGTCTTCCAATTTGACATCCATCCCGAGAATTTGCTTGAAGACAGTGGAGCTCAATTGCATTTCTATGAGTTGTCTGTCTACCAAGGCTTTCCCCATAAGCCTTCCAGCGACATAGTACCAATTCATTTCATGGGACTCAGATTTGATATTCGTCGATATTTCGAGTTCATTAGAAGATTCACCAGATTTGCAAAACAATTTACTTTCCATTCCGAAGAGCGATTTTGAAAATTCCAGAAACCAATCCTTACTGAGCCCCCCAGCATCAATTCCTTCTTCACCAATATAATCGATTTTGATCTTCTTTTTCAAATCGTCGCTAGAAACTTGACCTAGTTTGTCACATGAATCTGCAAGCAATCGGTCCCTGTTAATATTCAAACGAATGTTGTTTCCAGCACCCTTTTGGCAACCCTCCAATAGCTTCTTGGTAAAGCGAAATTTTTTCTTTTTGAATTCCATTATTGGATCCACTGGTCCGTCCATTTCCGCTGGTCTTTCATCCGTTTCTCTGCCAGTTTCTACATTGAGGTATTGTATTTGTCCTCGGTCGGTTACCTGCGCCCAATCACTTACATATCCCGCTTTTTCTACACGCATAAATGTCCGAATGCTTGTATACTCACTGGTTTTACTGGATCCAATGTCATTAACAGCTGTGACGTTATAATGATAGACACAATTGGATATCAAATTCTTCAGCAATACGAAATTTCGAGAACCTGTGTAAACGACATCCACTCTCTCTTCCTTAATAGCCCCGCCTTTAACGACATAGTGGATGATTGGTTGACCGTTAGCTTGGGGTATTTCCCACTGCAACAGTATGCTGGTCGAACGATTCATCCCATGTTGTACAAATGGTTGAGCCGGCCTGCCAGGAGGTTCGGGTGTTGTCGTAATGACAGCAGAAGGACTTGAAAAGGAACCCCAACCTTCTTGGTTTCTTGCTCTGATAGCAAACAAATAAGGCAATCCACATTGAATCATGTCAATAGTGTGGTTCGTAGAAGAAACCATACAAATAGACTCCCAGGTGGTAGAGGTACGCTTGCTGTAATCCAACACACGACTCGAAGCAGGATCTCCACATGCATCACACTCTGTAGTGTTCTCGGGATTGAGGAAAGAACATGCACTACAAGGCCAAGAAGCAGCAACTTTGTAGTGGATCTCATATAAATCAACCAAACCCAGCACAGGCTTCCAGCCTAGCACTATACGCTCGGCAGAGTTCGATATAAGCGTGGGGGTCTCTGGCGGAGCTGGTAAACTGAAACTTGCATCAATATCATCGGAAGTGATCTTAACACCACGCTCAAAATCGTTCTTAGCTGCGATAAACACATTCCCGTTTTCATCAATGGAAACTCCAGGTGGGAATTCATTCTTGTGTTTTTCCCAATCATTGTCAGTTCCTTTCGATTCAAAATCTTGGTTGTCTATCTGCTTTTCATCTAATTCAGCCCATATAAATTGCTTATTGGCTTTTGGACTGTCTTCTGGATACTTATCCAGTCGCAATTTCACTGGTGCGTAGCAGTACACTTGATTCACCACATAATGGACGGCTATCTTCTGACGAACAATATCACCTCCGCTAATGGTGGGACTACTGTCCTCTGGTGTTTCTTCCTCTTCGTATTTAGATCTGCTCTTCACGGCAGCTGACCCCATCGTTTGATTTTCCGCGCTTGTTCAAGGGGGGGCTCCCCTTTTGCTGTCTTTCGCTAGGTGGTAGAAAGACATAAGATACTCTTAGATAGTTTTTTGAAAATATCGAAACCAGAGGAAATGAACTACGACGCATATGGAGGAGGAGGATATGGGGACACAGGGGGTGGTAAGTGGAAGCACGTGGATGCTGACATGTAACTGATGTAGAGTAGGATACAACAACGGCGGTGGAGGATTCGTTCAGGAGTCGTCACAGCAGAGTCAATCTCCTAGTAGAGACAACAACGTGAAAGTGAATTCTATCACTCCTGCCACAGTGGTGATGCTTCAACGGGCGGAAGAAACACCAGAAGGCGGATTCTTAGTTGTAAGTATCTCGCCTTGTTTTTTTTCATCGAGTCTGATTTCATTCTTTAGGACAACCGGCCAATCTCCAAGGTGCGAATTTTGGGTCGAATCATGAGTTTCGAGCAGAAGAATACGAGCATGGACATTGCAATTGAAGATGGTACCGGTTGCTTTTCGGTGCAGAAATGGATGGATGAGACTACCACAAACATGAGTGACTTGTACTCGGTTGGGATGTACGTTGTGGCCACGGGCCAAATTCGTACTTTCTCAGGCAAAAGGAGTTTGAATTTGTTTCAATTACGTCAAGCGACTGATTTCAATCAAATTTCTCAACATTTCTTGGATGTTATCCTAACTCACTTGCAAGTCACTGTCGGGTCCGCCAACGCAGAAATCAGAAAAGCTGCTGGGGAGGCTCAACAAGGGTCGTTTACCAATACACCCGGGATAACCAACAGATTGATCAACCCAATTGGACAACCTGTAGAAATGGACGTGGGGGAAAGTCTAGATATAAGTGATCCAATCGAACAGCTGGTGTACAAATGCTACGCCGACCCGAGAGTAGAGAACCTTGACGACGGCTTAGAGGTGTCACAATGCTTTCAGCTTATTCAGCAACAGAATCCAAAGGCTACGCTTGCCGATGTGGAAAAGGCTGTAAAACAATTGTGTGACAATTGTCATTTGTATTCCACAGTCGATGATAGCCATTACAAGTTCACTGGGGATCTAGGCTGCTAAGTTACATTAAAATATACCGGAAATTTTATTATAATTACTTTCTTCGTAAACACTCTCTTTGCTCGTGAATCCCTCTGTCCTGTTCTCTCACTTCTTCTCCGCAACCCAACGAGCAGAAGGCCTTTCGCATGCAACACTCTCTCTTCTCATGTGCGTTTCGCTTTTCAGCCACAACAATAGCGTTGCATCCGAGGCCGCACCAAGTATTCCGCTTACGGCATTCGTGCTTCTCATGATGCTCTAATTGATTTTTGGGCATTTGCTTTGGACAGCCGATGGTACAAGTTGTCATTCTATTGTTGCACAGATACTTCTTGTGCTCCGGCATTATATTCCTGGCAACTAGTTCGCCGCAACCTTGAGCACAAGGAGCAGGTCTATATTCACAGTCCTTTTTATCATGCGATTCCATGTGAGTTGCAGTAGCCCGATGCGAACAACCAGCGTGAGGGCATTCTATGATTCTATTTTTACATTCGTTGGATTGATGCCATTTCATATCGGCAAGAGGAACTTTCAAAATACATTTCAAAGTACATGGAACGAATCGTCGTGAGCATGATTCGGCTAGATGAGTTTCTAGATCCATAGCATGTACATGATCCTTGCATCGTTGTGGACAAACTACTCATGTATCGTTAAATCAAATAGTACCAACCACTTTCCAACTTACCGACTGGGCGCATCTCACAAACCTCAGCTTCGTGGCGAGCCTTTTCAAAGTATTTACAGCCATTCTCGCAGTTCCACTGACATGGTACTATCCTATGTGGACAATGCAACTGTTCATGCGACTCTCTCGTTTTGGCTTTCATCTGTCCAGCACATCCTGGCATCCTGCACGTGACATTACGTTCAGTGCAATGAAATCGCCTGTGATCAGAATACGAACTCCAGGGTATAGCTACTTCACACTCACATAGTTGCGTTCTGTGAATACAATCTGACTTGTCATGTATCGGCATCTTTTCCAGAATAACTGGCTCGTCACATCTCAAGCAGCGAACTCGGCGCTTTAAGCAGTGGTACTTGAGATGACTTTCCAGTAGCTGCGACTCAAGTTCCAACTTGCACTCATTGCATTGAACTGGACGACATGGACACAAAAGAGTTATGTGCTCCTCCAGTTCTTCCTGCCACAATTGCTTTATGCCACATTGGTGAACACATTCTACAACTCGCTTGGGGCACAAATGGTTTTCGTGATACACAACAAACTCATCGTCACAGGCTTGTAAGAAATCAAAATCACCAGCATTCGTTTTCAAAAAATAGGATTTCGGATATTTCCTCACAATCGCCCCGCAGCCCCAGGAGCAGCTAACAATCTGATTGGCTTCCCCTCGTATTGCAACGGCGTCCCCTAAAAAACGATATGCAGCAGAAGCCAATTTCTGCATGACGCCTACAAAATTGCATAATCGTGCATGTTCTACAGCAGTTCTGCCTTGCTTGTCCCTGTGGTGAATGTCTGCACCTCGCTCAATAAGGAGTCTGCAAGATTCCCATTTACCCCCAATGGCTCCATGTAACAACGCGGTCTTCCCGTCGGCTAAGACAACATCCACCAGAGCTCCTCTTGTCAGGAGGACTTCCATCACATTTGTTCTACCTGCTCTAGCAGCAAGCGACAATGCAGTATGATCAATACCTACAATACGGTTTACATTGGGTACACGATAGGCACGATCCAACAGCAGCTCTACTGCTAGCACATCTTGAGAATCTTTGTTCACACATCTGGTGCCTCTCCATGATGCATAAGACAGCGCTGTGTGAAGTTCCGGAGTCTCGTAGTCGACAAACGCACCCTCGTCTACAAGGGCAACAACTTTTTTAAAATCCTCCTTGTGAATAGCACTGACAACTGCATTGTTCAGCATCACTTGCTTGGCTTTCTCCTTCTCACGCTCCAGTCGCTGGCTCTCTTTCTCTAGGAGATACCCCCGACTGGCTAATGATCCTTCGTAGCATTCGTCTACATAAGAAACCATCTCAACATACCTGGTATTCGTTGTCCATCCTTGTTTATAAACCCAGCTGCAGCAGCCTTGGTATCTCAATCCTGCTGAAGCAGTCTCTTGAATAGTCGACACGAGTTGTTTCTCATCAGACGCTACTGCAATTTCTTCGTCATCTTCTCCAACTTGCAAGGAAGGCTGTCTAGTGATCACTACATCTTCCTCAATTGCATATACCAGCATTGACCCACAAGAATCATTAATGTTTCCCCAAGGCGATGGAAACCTGTAAGGTATAGGCGCTGCAGGAAACACGAGGCTTTGCCTGTGAAGACGAGCCCCCCAGCTGAGAAGTAACTTCACGGCATCCACGTGTCCGTTGAAGACAGCGTGTGATAATGGCGAGCGAATGGTTCGTCGTAATTCTCGATGTCTGTGGGCCGCTTCCTTGAGTTGCAAAGAGAATGCAATGTTTTCCTGACGAAATGTCATGGCTAACGCAGTTGTCCATTTTGGTCTACGCACTGCGTTTAAAAATTGCCTTGCAAGCAGTTGAAGGATATTCGCAGCACAAGTTATTTGATCATCTTCGTACTCAACAGGAGAACCCTTTTCTAAGAGGAGTGAAAGTACATTCACATTCCCGTACATGGCTGCCCATGACAACGCAGTGTGCCCGCCTGTTGTCCGAGATGTCAGCAGTTTGTAGCAGTGCAGTTGCTTGTTCGTGTCTTGCAAACGATTCATGAACTCCTGCCTCTCTGAGGAAATACATTCAAGTGGCTGCGTGGCTGTGATTAGCTTGTTGTTGGCAAAACGAAGAGCGCCTTGAGCACTCGAAACTTTGATCAACAACTTGTTTAACTCTGTACGAAGCTTGGCTTCCTGCGCTTTCAAGTCATTGATTTTTAACCCCTTCAAGCGGTTGTGTGCTTCAATGGCTCGTACCCACAAGTTAAGCACATCTAGTACACACATATCATCCATGTCCTCGACATCTTCATCATTGCCAAAGGACTCCTGAAATGCAACCGGATTAAAACTTGGAACAGGAAAACATTCTAAGTCACCTAGCTCCAAGATCCTTTCATGTTGAATTGTTCCGTTAAGACTATAAATCAGCACATTTTTAGTCTCTCGTTTAAACAATAACTGCAATCGTCCTGGAGTCCAAAAATCTTGGACGGTTTCGAGACTGTGAAGTGGATCCTTCGTCAAGAGCGGTTGCACACCAAGCAACGTACAAACCCCTTTCATTACGGAGTTCATGTCTTCCGTTGCCTCAGTTATCTCACCCAGACGCTGGAGATCCTTGAAACGTATCAGTTGCAGCGCCAACTTTGCCTTCCCCATTATAGGTGCCAGCTGCTTGGTCTCAATATTTAAACACTCGTTGCAAAGTTCTTGAATAGATTGATTTAAAATGGACGCCTCCAATTCTATAGCAGTCAGTTCAGCTGCTCGCTTCTCAAAAAGTGGCAAGTGCTCCGCTTTCAGCTTTAACAACTCCTCCTCTTCAGTATCTACATCTTCAATACTGCACTGTAACACTCTACATCTCTCCTCTAGCACAGCTAATTGGTTGGCTACATGTGGCTCTCCCACCTCTAACAATTGTTCCAGCGTATTGACATCGTTCAAGGTCAAGTGATGGTAAAGTACTGCCTGATCTTTTCTCGACAAGGCTTGATCTTCCAGAATCTCAAGCATGGTCTTGTGCTTCATGCGTGATGCAAGAGTAATGGCGTTCATACCTCTGGAGCTCTTAACGTCGGTGTTCACTCCATGGTGCAACAGTTGTTTAACTATTTCAATATGTCCTTGACCAACTGCTTCTAACAAGGCGGTTCGACCTTTGCTCGTTTCGCTTTCCAGGTTGGCTCCTAAATGAATGAACAACTTTACAATCTCCAAATGTCCTTTCGTACAAGCCCATGTTAATGATGAATGTCCCAAGGTACTTTCTTGAGTGATCACACTGTCAAGACGCGTCCGAAGTTTCCTATCTCTTTCAACAGGATTAAATTGAATATAGGTTCGAGTGACAGTCTCTGGTTCAGGATCGCTGCCTATGAATGTAAGAAGCACCCGTATTAAGGGTAAGTCTCCTTTCATGGCTGCGTATGAAAATGCAGTTTCCCCATGCGCCTCGCACCTGACTAATCTGCCACGCCCATTAAATACATCACCGGTCATCCATGAAATAAGTTTCCGCTGGCACCCCTTACTTCCTGCTCCACATGGAACCACGCGATGAAGACAGATCGATTCATGTAACTCAACTCCCTCGGCGTGAATTGTATCACCGCACAAGTACTTGCACATTAGCACTCGCTTTGAGCAATCATGAGTCTCATGGTTGTCGCGGAAATCCATTCGAACAGCGACTCCGCATCCTAGACGGCAGTCTTCTACTCGTTTGTCGCACAGAAAGTCTTCATGATATTCCATCTCGTCATCGGGTATCACTTCTCCGCAACCCATTGCGCAGCTGCGTTTACGCTTGACACATAGAGTGGTATGGTGATTTGCTAATTCATCCAAACGAATCATTTCCAGACAGTCACACTGAATGAGCCTACTAGGACAAACATTGGTTCTGTGTGCATCAATAGTGTTGGCCTGGAAGATCGAACTGCAATCAGAACACGTCACATTTCTGACATTACAAATTTGGTTGTGACTATACTCTTCTTCTGCCCACAGCTGAGTGATACCACATCCAAATCGACATCCAATTTCGCGTTTTGGACACTGATTTTCAACATGGGTATTCATATCCCCTCTGCAAACATACTGCGTACACCCTAATACGCACCGAACCAAAGACGCGGGACACGATACAATTTGGTGATTGGCAATCTCGAACTTCTCCTGCCATTCGCCACAAGGACACTTGATCTTTTGAAACAGACAAGATTCATGCTCATGTTGCCAGCGATCAGCCCATACTAGCATCTCCTCGCAATTGGCATTCGAACATGGTACCATTCGTTTGGTGCAACCGGATGACACATGAAGCTCCAAGTACTCTGCAGCCATGATTTGTCCACATCCGTTAGAGCACGTCAAGTTGCGTTTCGAACAGAATACATTAAGGTGTCGGAGCCGTTCACATTCTTTCATCATGCCACAGCCCCAAGTGATGAAGTCAATAGGGTCGCAGACAAACAAGTCTATGCTGATGTTGCAGCATAGCGTTTTATTTTCCAGCATGATCGTATGTTTGAAGGTAGATTCGTCAAAGGACACAACAAAACCTATTTGGGTCTCTCCCGATTGGGACTCCATTATGTTAACTCGCCTTCCAACATAATCTAGTAAACAGGGCAACATTCGAAAGGGGCATGTCCCTCTTTCATTGGTGATGTGTTCGCTCATATCACGAAATTCTAAAACTTCTTTGCAACCTAAACTACAGGGTACAGGTCTTCTAACACACTCATTCGTCTCGTGGGTATCTCTGTTTTTGGCAACCAAGGTGTCAACACCACAAGCATATCGACATGCGACGATTCTGTTTCCACAGAGATAATTTTCGTGCACTTGAAGCTTATCAGGAGGGCCTAGTTTTGTCCCGCAGTGAAATTTACAAGGCTGTATACATTCGTTTTCTTCATGATGTTGTCGTTCCACCCACGGCATTCGCCTTCCGCATCCAACAGTGCAGATCACCAATCGGCTAACACATGTTCTATGTTGGTGATTCGCCAATGTTTCCCACTTCATATACTCACCGCATCCAGAATTCTCGCATCTAACGACTCTTAGTCGACATTCATTGGTCTCATGGTTAGAAAGGTCATCGTGGTGCATCCTCTCGCCGCATTCTAGTCGACATGATGCTTGCCTCCATCTGCATTTGTGGCGTTCATGCGCGACAATATCTACTTGTCTCATTCGTACTGTACATCCTTTATAAACATTTCGACACAGAACCATTCTGAAAGCGCATGATTCCTTCAGGTGTTGTTGCAGATCCGAAGCAGATACTTGTGCGCCACATGCTCGGGTGCATTGAATGATGCGACAAGAACAATTCCACATTTCATGCTGATTTATTCGATCTGCTCGATCTTGGAAGCCGCATCGATTTCCACATTCCACTATTTTAGTTAATTCTCGCTCTCTTGCTATTCTCGATTTCCGCTCTTCCACTCTGGCCTCCGCCTCTTCTAGAATACTCACAATATCCAAATTGCCATTGAGCTTGGCATAAGTCATGGCATCTCGTCCTGATGTGTCTTTGTGGTGTATGAACTCTAAGAAGAAACTACTCCAGTCTTTTACTTGGACGTTGTCGTCCAATTCCGACAGAGACAAGTCGTCCATTAGACACTTCCTCTTCGCCATGGCCATGTCCATCGCTGTATCTACTAAAAGCATCGCTATTCTAGAGTGACTGTTATATGCTGCATGAATCAATGCAGTCTTGCTCTCTGTAGGAGTTTTAAAATCCAATTTCGCACTTCTTGCTATCAAAACTCTCACCACTTCATAGTTGCCACATGCGCATGTCCACGTAAGCAAACTGTGGCCCTTCAAAACAATAGCATTCATATCAGCTCCATTTGTGATCAAATTCGACACTAAATCAGGACGATCACCAGCACATGCACAAGACAGCGCGGTAACCCCCCCAGGAGTCGCGGTGTTTATAAAATAGGTTTCGTCGCTAGATTCGATTCGCTGCAGTTTGGATTTCTCATTTGAAGCTTTTTCAAATGCTCTTCGGGTAAGGTTTACAGTATCTAGAAATACTTCCATTTCGTCTAAATTGTTTGCACTTACTATTTGTTTGAGCTCGGTGGTATACCTTCGATTCACTTCAAATACCAGTGAGTCTAGCGCTGACAATCTCTTAGCGTTTCTATCTACCTGCCGCTTTGCCGAAATGTAATTCCTTATAAAGGCTTGTATGGATTCCGCGCATGTCGCATGTCTGGCTAGCCGCGCCCAATCAAGTGCTGTCTTTTGATTGACATCCTTTTTTAATACGTCGATATCTGAATGTTGCAAAATCATCTTAACAACATCTACGTGGCCACCTCCAGCTGCTTTCATCAGAGGAGTCCTTCCAGATGAGTTCACCTGGTTAATATCACAGCCATGCGAGAGGAGCGCCGCGACCAATTTCACGTCACCTGATCCAGCACATTTTAGAAGCATCGACTCATCGCCTGGCCCGCGCTCATCCGGATTAACTTCTCCAGAATCTATTAGCCACATTGCCTCGTCCAATGCATATTCCCGAATCAATCTATGGAAAAGCAGCAAGCTTGACTTGGTCATAATCGAGCCGTAACGCTTTAGTTTTTAATTGTATTTTCTACTTTCCTTACATTTTTTTTTTTTTTGAACAAAC
>Ga0105053_10010087_pt1 | contig 11871 bp, 8 predicted proteins | sample BON01_FD_78093 | JGI IMG/M metagenome (GOLD analysis project Ga0105053, IMG submission 78093) | Freshwater microbial communities from Lake Bonney liftoff mats and glacier meltwater in Antarctica - BON-01 | ecosystem: Environmental > Aquatic > Freshwater > Ice > Glacier meltwater | place: Lake...
AGACAGACAGACAGACAGACAGACAGACAGACAGACAGACAGACAGACAGACAGACAGACAGACAGACAGACAGACAGACAGACAGACAGACAGACAGACATACAGACAGACAGACAGACAGAGAGTGTGTGAAAGAAAAGTTCAGTAGAGTGTGTTCATGCTGTTTCCTGGAGACGTGGGGGGCGGGGGTAGATATCCTGACAGTCGATACCCATTCTTCACTTTTTCACTTCCGAACCCATTTTTTGGGTCTTTACCCCCGCCCCCCACGTCTCGTTTCCTGTCGAATTTCCGAGTCACGCGCGCGAGTTTCCTCGTCATACTACATATGAATGAGTCATGGAATGAGTCGTGTCACATATGAATGAATCATGTCACGTACGAACGAGTCATGTCACAGATGAATCAGTCATGTCACATCGAATTCCCTAAGCACGCAAATATGAAGCCGTCAAGCTGCTCGTCATGCGTGATATGACTTATATGTATGTATCGTTTATTGGATCGAGGTTAACTTAAATTTTTCAAGATTCACCCTCATCAACCGCACACGGCTTAGGAGGCTCTCACATGTGTGATATGACCTCTTCACATGCGTTACGTGACTCCTTCACATGTGTGACATGTGCCCCCTTTCTTGCGACGCAAATATGAATGCGTCATTTCTGGAATGACTCCGTCACATGTGTGCCATGCATGCCTTCTTCACATACGTGAAGTGACTCCGTCACACGTTGACTTGACTCATTCACATGTGTGACAAGACTCGGTCATTTGTGTGAATATATTTGTCAAAAAAAATAGTTGTCACAAAAATCGTGCCAATATACTGACGTGACTCCTTCAGATGTGCGACATGACATGTTTCCCTCTCTCGCGACAATATGGTTGTCGAAAAGAATAAGTATTACAACTCTCTCAGCTCAATTTAGATTTTCGAGTGTGTCCCCAGGATTTCCTGTATATGAAACACCAATGACTCCTTCAGATGTGTTACATGACATATTCATCTCTCTCGCGACACAAATATGAATGCGTCATGCGACGCATCCGGATACAGAGCCCTTCTTCACATATGCGACGTGGCTCCTTCACACGTTGACAGAACTCATTCACATGTGTGCCATGACTTGTCCACATGTGTGACATGACTCTTTCAAATGTGACGCATCTGGATACAGAGCCCTTCCTTCACATATGCGACATGGCTCCTTCACACGTTGACATCACTCATTCACATGTGTGCCATGACTCATCCACATGTGTGACATGACTCTTTCAAATGTGACACATCTGGATACAGAGCCCTTCTGCAAGTAACAACGAAGAGCAGCCGTTGCCCCTCGGTGTATTGAAACAAAATATTGGTGCAGCACCAAAAAAAAATATTTTCTGATATTGCTGCAATATTGCTGTAGCAAAATCTCAACTGATCACAGGCGCTACCTCTCGACCCTCTCTCTGTCGACGTGGACGTGCGAATCTCAAAGTCGTTGGCCTCTGCCTTGCAGCGCTAGTGTGCGGAGCCCGACAGGGTATACTTGCGGGTGGCGTTTAACAGTTTCGTTTCGCCACGCATGTAAAAGCCAAAGGCTGCCACGCTTGTGATCAAGTACCACATGCGCGGGTGGCCTGCTTTGATTAAGTTGTTGCTGCCTAGCATCTTGGGCTCGAGGTTCCGGAGACCGTAGATAATCGCCGCGCCAGACGCGCCCCACACCAACCCGCCGATACATGCATCGCGCACTCCTGCATGTATACGCAATGCAACCCACATGATGAATTGAGCGTGCGTAAACGTGTGGTGCAGCTGCATCACGGCAATTTGCAAAGGTTTGGAAATATTTCTGGCAAATGGACTCACCTTCATTAAAGAGCTTCGATCTGAGTTCATTGAGCTCTTCTTGCGAGGACACAACCTGTGGGTGATCTCCCGCATCGACCGACATAGGTCCTGTCACAAAGCGGAACGCTCCAACAAACCCAGCCGACAAGACGGCAACACCTGCCACCGCCATAGGCACCGGCGAGGCCGGTTTGCTGGCCTGGGTGCTGAAGCTTGCTCCTGGTGTGCTCCGTCTCTTTGACAGCGCGCGCACAAAGCCGCTTGCTGCACGTGATGCCGCCATTCAGAGAATCTCTGTCTCCGTGGAAGAAGATAGAGAGAATGCCGTCCTGGATAGGGACGCGATCGTCGGAGAGACATGTCGAATACGTGTGTGTGGATGTTGTGTGTAAGCGAAAGAGAACAGAACACTCCGGCAAACCCCCTCATGAATATTTGTATGCATGAATACATGCATATACATCCAGTTCTTACAGACTGCACCCTCTCGTCACAAAAACACAACGCACCACTCTCTCCCTCTCTCTCTCTTCCACAAATACGCACAAACACAGTCCTTCCTCTACACACGCACTGTATAACCCACAAACGCTACAACACAAACTCACGCGAGCAAACCTCAAGCTTGCACAGTCCGCTGTTCCCTCCACACATGCTCACACATTCCCTCTCCATCACGCAGATTCACATTTATCAACACACACACACGCACACGATCACACAGTCCTCCGCATACGCTCGCGCACACTCACTCTCCGTCATGAAGATTCACATGTATCAACACAAACACACACACCAGCACACACACACACACACACACGCTCACACAGAAACACACGCACACGCACGAACACCATCACGCATAGCACTCTCTCCATCACACATGCAAACATACTTACGCACTCGCTCCCTCTCGCGCACGCTCTCGCACACCGTGCGACTGTGGGGTTGCGAGCTGGGCCGATGTTTCACCAAAAATATGACTCCGCAACAATGACGTGCGACGACGTCCTTGCGCAAAGACATTTATCAACACCCACATGGACACCAGCACGCACAGACACGTACAAACGCACACGCACGCTCACACAGTCCACCGTTTCCTCCACAAACGATCGCACACTCACTCTCCGTGCTGCAGATTCACATGTATCAACACAAACACACACACCAGCACACACACACACACACACGCTCACACAGAAACACACGCTCACGTACAAACACCATCGCGCATAGCCCTTCCTTCACACGGACACACATGTACACAGACTTGCACACTCGCTCCCTCCCGCACACGCTTTCGCACACCGTGGGACAGTGGGGTTGCGAGCTTGGCCGATGTTTCACCAAAGACTACTGCAATGCCAAATGTTGAGATGCGACGTTTACGTTGCGCCCACGTTGCGTCGCCTGCTACTCACGAATGAAACTCTAGTTCGCCACGAACCGTGGATGTGTAGTTAAAAAATGATCTGGTTTCAATATTTTAGTCTCTTTTATCCTCATATTCATATAAAACATAAGTTCAGAATAGACTAACTTATATCTCGATAAGTAATGAAATAATTTCGTTTCCTTTGCGAGTGCGATTTCTTCATTCTTGTGCGGACCGAAGGACACATTTGTAAGACCGTATGAAAAGATCTATTATTCCGATTGCATTCCTCAAGAAATCTCGTTATCAATAACTACTCACTAATCCTTACAAATAAAGAAAATAGTGTACGGCTGAGTAATTATTTAAGCCATTATTATTATTGTCTCTTTAATTACTATTGAAATGCTTGACAGCCTCTTTGAGTGGTTTGGACTCCACTTCATCACTCGCTTTCGTTGAAGATGGAGGGCAGTTTCCAGCCCGCCAGCAACGAGAAGCCCACGTACATGTGAGAACTTTTTTTTCCATCCATACTTTCGCTCCTGTGATGATGGCTCCCCCTCATGCGTGTACCAGGCGTCGTCTGCACGGGATCATTTCCCATTCTCCATCAAGCGCATGCTGTGATCTCTGTACGGGAGTGCAGACAGTGCGGAACCGAGTGCCTTGTCAACTTCAAGGCAGTACACCCCGAAGCCCTATCTTGGGACGTGAAGGATTCAACAATAAGATGGTATGAGTACCCCGAGTGGGAGCGCGAAGATGATACGAAGCGCTTGGACGGCAGCAACGAGTGGCAGGCATCTTGTGTAGGCTTGCTGTTGCCGTCTCGCTTGACCCTCTGCCATCCATGTGACATGCCCTCGTGTTCTTTTTTTCCCTTACGAAGGTGCGGCTCGTGCGGCGACACGGTGGACATCGGCAAGGACGACAACGTGCGATGCAGGTCTCTGCCTCTGCAAAGGAAGAACACATGAAGATCCGAGTTCCCTCATCCCTCCTCCACTTCTTTCAGCTGCACACAGACATCAACCCCAGATCGTATGCAACAATATTTGGCCCCCTTGCCCCTCCTCCTCTTCTTTCCGCGCTGTTTTTACTTTGCCCTCCATGAGCAGGTCCTGCGGGCACCGCATTCTATACAAGACTCGCCTCAAGAGGGCTGTGCAGTACGAGGCACGATGACGATTTCGCAAGGCTGGAGAACGGCTGTGAGTGCCCGAGGCAGCAGTGACTCGGAAAATTGATGCACATTGCAGCGAGCATACAGATGAAGCCGCTTCTATGTGAATTTTGTGGATTCTCGGACATCTCGAGTGCTCCGATCTTTTCCGAAATGGAGTGATACGCCAGAGACAATCAAAATGGAAGAAGCATTTTGAACCATCTTGATCGTCTCTGATGGGATCTCCCTGGATAGAAGCAGGGGAAGAGGAGCAGGTCGAGACGCAGACGAAGATGATTTGTTGGTCTTTTTTGAAAAAGAGCCCTATTTTTGCAGGGCTCTTTGGCAAAAGATACCTGGAAGGCTGATGTGCGCGCGGCGGCCAAAGCCGTCGCCGCGCGCCCACCCGAAGAGGAACACTGATGTGAGGGTCAAATAACAGGCAGCCAACCATTACACGACCATATGTTGGACCTGAGAGTCAATCATTTACATCCATAATGTGGCCCTGGAAATCACTACACGGATCAACAAGCCCCCCCCTCCTGACAAATTCAAGGGCAGACGTGTGGCACGCGCGCATTCCATTACCTTCGTACTAATACAGAATTTCCCTGGCATGACATTTTCACCCATCTTCACCCAGCCGAATATGACATTTTCACCCATCTTCACCCAGACCCTGATTGGTTTTGAGAGTAGAGTTTTTTGTGGAAAATTGATAGTGGGTATCCCAGGGATTTTTTTCTAACGTGTGCCAGGTTTTTTTCGGAGGTTTTGCCAGATTTTTTTTGAATGGTGTGCCAGGAAGATGTTCCAGTCACCAGTCTCACGTAACTTGAACATAAAGAGACATATGGAAAGGCCCAAGTCCGTAATAGAGACTTTCATTGGAGTAGCTCAGCTGTCTTTTGTGAACTGCAGGCTCTGGTACCTACGGAGTCCGCTACCTCAGGGTAATCGCCTACTTCTCAATGTCTCAGTGCGATACCGGGCCAGCTAGGGAGAGGAAAGTTTGATCGCGCGCCCCGACGGTCCCAAATGGAAGAAAACAAACCAGCGCACATAGTACTCCTGTACGACGACTGCCTGGTGACTCAGCACCCTGAGGTGTAATTAACGCAGTAGTACCTAGAGGCGGAAAGGAAGTCCACTCTAAGGGACTCGGAGGGGGGGAAGGCCACTCTTGGGAAGGGTTAAAACAGGTCCGAGTCTTTGTGGACCACGGGAGACGCGACCAACTTGAACCGAGAGGATTTAGAATAAATTCAAGTTCATTTGTCGATTCCCTCGGAGTCGCATCACGCCCACCGCAGGAACGTTTTTTGAGATCAGAAAAAGGAAGGAAATTTCAACTTGAAAACGAAGAAAATTTTCTTCGTTTGACAATTAATATTTGAGTGATTCTAGTAATCTCACCAAGTGGATCGAGCTCATTGAAAGTTGAGCTCAAGAAACGACAGAAAACATCCCGGCGAAATTGAAAAGGGGGCTTTGTTTTTCAAATTTATTTTTCAAAGAGAACCATTCACTGGCATATGTTAGGGAGAAATAATGGGTGACTAAAGCCTGAGATTGCAGTGGGGGATTTATGAATCCACTCGAAGGAACAAGTAATGCAGGAGTAAAGTGTACTTGAGATTTATGGGGATTTTTTTGGTTTTGAAATTTCTTTCGTTTTTACGGCTTCGAAAAAGAGTCCCGCGAACGGCGTTGAATGGCCGGCGGCTTGAATTACAATAATTTCAAATGTCAATTTGCCCCCAAACTTTTGAAACCCTCTTTAACTTGAAAATACCCAAAATTAAATCTACTCAGGCTTGAGTCGTTGGAAAATTCAGGGAAAATCGACCTGAGCCGGGAAACAAAACCTAAAGTGACTGTGACTGGGTCGGGAAAACCCCCCAAATCCCCGACCAGCTTGAACCCCTCAAAACACCCTCAAAACACCCTCCAAACATCCATTTTCAGACGAAAATCGACTCGAGCCTTGGCACCAGAGGGGGTGACAGACATTTTTTTTTTTTTTGAAGGTTTCTTTCCTCCAGAAGGCCTGGGCCAGATGACCCAAACACCTTTCGCCAGTACGCCGGCGGGCGCCTGCGCGTGTAGAGTTCGACGTTATATGAGTCGGTGCTCCGAGTCATTTATGTTCATTAGCCAGGGCAATCTGTGCGCGGCACCTTCTTGATACGATTGCTCCCTCCTCTTGATAATTGTAGATTACTAACCAACTCAAAAGAGCCCTTGGATTTGAATTCGAACCTGAGTGCGTTTCACTTTTTCATATTATTTTTGACCATGGTATTCACTGAAACGCTTGTTTTTGACCATGGTATTCACTGAAACGTTAAATAATCTTTAATTCTGTAAAGGAGACCCCAATGATCGCACAGTAAAAGTGGATACATATTTGAAAAGCCCTACTTTTCCTGCGTCGAATGGTGAGTACTACAAGTCCCTCCTCAACTCATTTCGGATTTTTCGAGTGTATACTCAAGATTTTGTGTATATGAGACCCAATCATGTTGAAAGACCCCACCAAATCAACAGAACTTTGTACCCGGGCCACGGATGTACAACTTCTTGTAAAGTCATTGTGGGTCAGGTAAATACCCTGAAATCAATCTCAGGTTTTGTTTTAATATCGTTATTCGATCTTTTTCCTCTTTCGATTCTAATCTCTTGTTTTATGTTATAATCCATACTCACTCTTTTCAGAACTTTCAAGTTTCACATGATATGTTTGATCTTAATCATCATGTTTTGACACTATTGGCCCGGGTCAGATCGCATTTTTAATCCCATCAATTTCTTTTTGGATTGTTTTCCAACTGACTGTTTGTTCAAATAATATTTCTTTTTAATCAACCATTCATTTTTTGGCATTTGTGCCCAACATCCGGATACATTTTTTCCCTGGATATCCGGGCCTAACAGCCGCGGCCCTGATGTTGTGAAGATTTTGAAGATTGAAAATAGCTGAGAGACATAACCAAACAGAGTGCACGAAAAATCTATGGAATTGATCGAATATAAGATTCGCGTCCGCGGGCTAACAAGTTCCAACAATCAAGTCTCCCTAACTACCAAGAAACATAGCGCCGAAGGAATGGTTTTCCCCCAGAGGAAAGGCACGAGACTACCCTGGTGTCCTCCAAGCAGTGCACGTCACGATTGTGAAACGAGATGATGCTCTTCGGCAATTCGCCTCCTTCGGGCTGAGCCCTCTTACGACTCCTTTGTTTTTTTTGCTTTGACTCCACACAGCTAGCGCGCAAATTATTGCAAGCACTTTTTTTTGTTTTTGGTTTGTTATGTCGCCACACAGTTAGCGACTCCATTACATCTGAGACACATACAAGTGGTGCGCAGTAAGAAGGTAGCCCGGAAGCGCCTGACCAAATCGAACGGCACTCCCGCAATGGACCTCGGACATATGGATATTGTCTTGAAGTAGTATTATTTTGATATTTTGTTTTATAATTGTTGTTTTGAAGTAGACATTCGCATACGCAGATATACAAACAAATGATGAATAGAACAAAAGACACGTGAACAATAACAGATTTATTTGAATACAGATAAATTTGAAGTTTGATTTTGGCATTTCATTGTTTATGTCAATTTAAGAGTGTTTATTAAGGAGTAACCTCAGCAAGAGGAGTAAGAAACATTAAAATCGAAAGACACCCAGTTCGCAGCTGTTAAGCTCCCCAAATGTCTAGAGGAGCCCCACATCGTTTCGCAAGGTATTTTAATTTTGAGTCACGTTTCAATGTATTCATTCTTTTTGGAGAGAAGTAATTTAATTGTTCATTCAAGCACGAACCGTTTTTTCTATGCTTTGAGAGTAGAGTTTTTATTGAAAACTGAAAGTGGGTATCTAAGGGATGCGGAAGTTACTTGATTCACCCTATTAACCCATATTTTTAATCAATGAACAGTCCCGGGGTGGTGCCGTGACAGAACCGTGACTCCTTCAAAGGGTTTGTTCGCGGGAACGCGGACCGATTCCGCGCTGCACATCATGAACATTCGCTCATTAGAAGGTGTCAATAGGTCACGACTTTCCCGCTGAGGAACCTGTGGGCCATGACTGGTCCATGGCGGCAACACCTGCCAATCGCACTGTCCCTTCTCATGTTTGCAATCGAGCTGCCGGCCATTCCAATCTGCAATGCGGCGAACATCCCGATTGTGACACATCGCCACCATTGCAGTCAGTGCGGCATGCAGGAGCCACCGACTGGCCAGCGCCGGGACATAGCCAGGGCAATATCAAAGCAAGCGAGGGTGGGTTTCTGTTTGTGTCCACAGGCAGCCGCAACCTGCTCGGAGCCGCGCGGGCACGTGCGGAGGCTTCCTGCGACCGCGCTGCGACTGCGCGGGGGATCCACCCCACCTGTGCCCAATACTCACAACACAACCCCACTGTATCGCGGGGCGCAAATTCCGCTAGGAACTGCCGCCGATTTGCGGCGAAGGCACGATGGCAACCTGCAGACAGGTGCACCTCCAGCGTTCGCCCCGCACGCTACGAATTCCGCAGGTGCGGGGCTTGCTGGACAATCGGCAGGACTGGCAGGCGCTCCTGGTACTGCAACCAGCAGCGAGGGTGGAGATGGGGGTTCCAAGGCATCTGAGGCCGTGTTATGCTTGCAGCTCGGCGAGAACACGACGGCCAACGACGAAGCGTTCACTCTTTTGCTCAATGAACGGGACGATGGGGTACGCACCAAGGTCCTGCAGCAGCTAGATCTTGCTCTCCGTACCTCTGGAGTGGTTGGCAGCAAAATCCTCGCGGTGCGTTTACATCTGCCCACAGTGATTTGCTCACCCACTGCGTTGAAACATTGTAACTTGTCGTGTCCTGCTCTTTAACAGGACTGGAACGCCTTCAGCGCCCGTTTGCTATTTCTGACGGGAAAGAATGGCGCTGCCTCTGCCTCTGCGGAACTCAAAGCACTGCATAACACGTGCACGACCTTGTACGCATGGTCCGATCCCAACGGGCCCGGTGGCTTGATGGAAATGGCGCTGCAAGGCTGGCAGCAGCTCGAGCTGGCCCTCTCTGAGAAGGAGGCGGAAGCCTGGGGTGCCGTGCAACACTCACTCGGGTTGGCATACCAAGATCGTGTCGTTGGTGACGATGCTGACAAGAACCGCCGAGCCATTTGGCATTTTAATCAATCTCTGGCTGTGTACGACCACACAAGATTCCCGGGCCAATGGGCTAAGACGCACCACAAACTTGCCATTTCCTTGCTTGCACTCGAACGCTCTCAAGCCACAGGCGCACCAGTCGGTCATTTAGACGAGCAACGTCGTCTTGGCCTGCTCGCATTTGCTTTGGCTTCGGCCACCTCCTCACAGCAGTCGGGCGCGGGTGGCGTTGCCAAGGCAACTGGCTCGACAGCACCCTCAGCCAGCCAGGAGCATAGAACACGGAGCCCATATGTGTATAGTGCAATCGGGCATCTGGAGCTAGCTCTTCAGGTGTATGCAGTGGAGCACAAGGCAGACAACCTGTGGCGAGTGCACCTCGACCTGGCGTCAGCGTATCTTTTGTGCTCCTCCAGCGATGGCATGGCTACAATAGACAGAGCCATCATGTATTTCGAGGCAACACTCCGGTCGCCCGGCTTTACGCGCGAGTCGCAGCCGCATCAGTGGGCTGCCGTCAACCAGGCTATGGCAGCTGCACTTTTGCAGCGCCGTCCAGCGTCAGAAGAGCAACGGCTGGGCAATCTAGATAAGGCCATCGAACACTATCTTAGTGTCCTCGACGTGCAGCGAGTGCTGGGTGCGTCTGAGGCATGGGCAGCTACGCATCGTGCCATTGCAGACGCGTGGATTGCCATGGTGTCGGCCCCTGCGCGCGCCTTGCATGCAGGTGACAACGCCCTTTTTCACTATTCGGAAGTCTTGCAGGTGCTGACACGTGCCAGCCACGCTCTGGAATACGCACGCACTCATCGGCTCATGGCGCGTGCATGCTTTGCCATCGCCTCCATCTCGCCCGTTGTCATGCAGCAGCCAGGCGCTGTGACGGGCGCGGCAAGTGCTGATAAACGGCAAGTCATGATTTCGCGCATGTTCGAGCACTACAACACCTCTCTCGAGGTGATTACAAAAGAACATAATCCTGAGGAGTGGACATCACTGCACATGGAAGTCGCTGAGCGTCTTGCGAACATGTTGCCGGATTTCAAACGGCGCACCCATGTTGAGTCATCGATTGGCCACTATCAACAGGCCCTCGAAGTATTAAATGCGTCGTACCACCCCCAGCAATTTGCACAGGCAAAGGCGGGACTCGGTGCGGCGCTCGGTGAACGCAAGTCTGCATGCAGAGGTCATGACCTCTCGAACGCACTAAAGTGCTTCCGCGAGGCGCTGTCTGCCGTTAACAAGACATCGCAGCCAGATGAATGGGCGCGCATACAATTCCAAACGGCCGAATGTCTAGTATCACGAGAGTATGGCGACCGGAATCAGAATCTTGAAGAGGCTACACAGGCATGCAGCGCCGCGCTGTCGATCTTCACCGCAGAAAATAATCCCGAAATGTGGGCGCGTGCGCAGGGCACGATGGGCTGGATCTATTCCAGTAAAACCACGGGCGACCGCGCGCAAAACACTCAAAACTCCATTGCCCATCACTGGCAGGCCCTTCGAGTACTCACGCGCAGCGAGCGGCCGGCGCTATGGGCGGCCACGCATATCCACTTGGCTGAGGCGTATATTTCGCGGGAGTTGGGGGATCGCAAGTGGAATATCGAACAGACGATGTTGCACTGCCGACAAGCCCTTGAAGTGTACCAACCTGACAGTCACGGGCTTGCACGCGCGAAATGCTACGACCTCCTTGCACGTGCGCACGGGCAACGGGAAGAGGGCAACCGAGGGGATGAAGTGGAGTTGTGCATAGTCTACTGGCAGTTGGCGCTTAAGGGCTTTGGGCGCCGCGCGCAGGCGTCGCAGTGGGCACGCATACAGGTAAGTCTCGTGTAGTCTGCTGTATGATACCGTATGTATGGAAAGTCTACTGCATGGTGCCGTATTTAGAGAAAGTCTACTACACGGTATTGTATGTATAGAAAGTCGTATGTACACACAGTCTACTTCATGGTACCGTATGTATAGAAAGTCGTTCTTATATATCCTATATCAATGTATTCCACTACACATCACATTGGCAAGTCTCATGCATTCAGATGCACGGTATCATATGGATGGAAAGTCGTATGTGTAAACAGTCTGATGCGTTCCACTACACACCACACAGGCAAGTCTCTCGGAGAGTCGTATGTACAAAGAGTCTGATGCATTCCACTACACACCCCACTACACACCACACAGGCAAGTCTCGGCTTCATTTACCAGCAACGCGCCAAAGGCGCGCGCACACCCAACGTCGAACGCGCGATTCGCTATTTTGAAAAGGCGCTCCAGATCTACGTCGGCAAAAAGAG
>Ga0105053_10010090_pt1 | contig 11865 bp, 10 predicted proteins | sample BON01_FD_78093 | JGI IMG/M metagenome (GOLD analysis project Ga0105053, IMG submission 78093) | Freshwater microbial communities from Lake Bonney liftoff mats and glacier meltwater in Antarctica - BON-01 | ecosystem: Environmental > Aquatic > Freshwater > Ice > Glacier meltwater | place: Lake...
GTGTTTTTTATTTCTTTTTTTTTTTTATTTAAGAACATGGTTGATCCTGTTCTTAGAAAAAGGGTTAACCCCCCCCCCCCCCCCCGATACTGCAATCCATGTATAGATCGTATATCTATTTATCTATCTCAGATGTATACATAGAGATCTGGCACACCTTGAAGAAGGGGTGATCATATATTTCTTGGACACCTCTCACCCCGCAGCCGCAGCGATGTCCCCTGTCCCGATCCAGCAAGCGGAGAGCGAGGTCCACGGCGTCGGGCTGAATGTAGCCCGGAAGCGTGACGTCCTGTGAATACAAGAACGGGTGGCCATCGTGAATACCTATAGTCAACTGGCCCTATTGAACACGGTCCACGGCGTCGGGCTGAATGTATCCCGGAAGCGTGACGTCCTGTGAATGCAAGAACGGGCGGCCATCGTGAATACCTATAGTGAATGTACCCCGGAACCGTGACGTCCTGTGAATACAACAACGGTTGACCATCGTGAATACCTATAGTCAACCGGCCCTATTTGACGAAATATCTTAGATCGGGGGGATGCATGTACCATGGAAGCGATACGTCCTGTAAAAGGAGGAACAGGTCACATACACAAACACACAATAAGAACAACACAACACACGACACGACAAGAACAACACCACAATACCACAGCACACGACACGACAAGAAAAACACCACAAGCGACCTCACGAAGAACTACCCCCCCGCACTTTACGATCCGATACGTCCTGTGAATGAAAGAACGGGTGACCATCGTGAACACCTATAGTCATCCGGCCCTAGTGGACAACAGATCTCAGGTTAACCTCGGAAGCGCTATTGTGAATCGAATCATTGGTGTAAGAAGAGAAACATGCCACACACACAAACACACGACCAGAACAACACCACAAACGACCACGCGAAGAACAACATCACAACACCACAACGCACGACACGACCAGAACAACAACACACACGACTACACAAAGAACTACCCCCCCGCACTTAACAACGATCCGATACGTCCTGTGAATACAAGAACGGGTGACCATCGTGAATACCTATAGTCAACCGGCCCTATTGGACAACAGTTCTCAGATCGGCAGTGCTATGGGCAGGCGCAAATACAAGCAGCTGGAATCGTACGACGAGTGGCTTCGAGGCGGGGGTCGACTCTGGCCCTATCCCTTCGACGACCACGACCGTTTTCTCACTGAGAATGATGACGCCGCCGCTGACGCTTACGACAGCGATGCAGATTGCTGCCGCTTACGGCGGCGACGAGCTTTGAGCACAGGGGGCCACAGTGCCTCCTGATCCTTACTCGCCCGACTAGCCCCCCTCTAGATCAGTTCCCTTTGCGTGTGTGCATGTGTCCCCTTCATATTATAAACCGTCTGTGAATCGAATCATTAGTGGGAAGAGATTTCGCCTCGGGTTAATTTTCTTCGAAAGCGTGATCTCCTGTTCAAAAAATGATGATACTCCAGGTCTCCTGGCCCAGTGGCATGCGAGTTCAAAGAATGCATTGCGATTCCCTGTTCTGCAGATAGGTTTACGGCGTCTCTACCCCTTCTACGCGTTCTTCAACTGGCTCTACACTTCAGTACACTACCTTGCCTCTTATTTGGTTCTCGCATGCCCACTTGGCCTGCTGCCCTGGCTTCTGCCTGCCCGCACCCCTCGTTATTTGTCTCCGATGTCTCCACCGCGCGGCGCGCTTGTCGTGCTGCCTAGGCCAGTGTTAGTGCTTCTATAATTCAATTTGTTTTAAAAAATGATGTGAATAGATGTAGAGTAAACGCTCCCCGGAATAAAATATCTCTGGTCAGAAGCACTGCTGTGAATATAATAGTTGGTGTGAACGATGTTTCTTGTGCATCAGTGGATGGAGAGGTCGTGGGCCTCGGGCTGCATACACGCGGGAATCGTCACACTCACACATACGTATATACATGCATACACACATACACATATATGTATATATGTATATGTATATATATGTATATATATATATATATATATATATATATATATATGCATACATATATATGTATAGATATCTCGAGTTGACCTGCGGAAGCGTCACACTCACAGGTACACAACTGTCTGCTATCTAAATGCTACACAGGTGTAAACAGGCACCCTGGTCTTGGTGAGCTCCTCGCTTTCTTTCCGCGCCCCTCCTCGAAAAAGGTTGGTGTTAGGCTTCCGGTGGTGTTAGGAGACCGATAGTGTACAAGACCAAATGTTGGTCGCCGTCAGCATTTCGATGATCAGAATCCCAACGTTCCACCAATCTGCTATCTAAATGCTGTACAGTTGTAAATAGTCAGCTTGGTCTTGGTCAGCTCCTCGCTTTCCTTCCGCGTCCCTCCTCAAATGTTCTGAGAACGATAGTGTAAGAAAAACAAAATTTGGGTCGCCGTCAGTATCTCAGGATCAAAATCCCTCGCTCCACCAGTCTGCTATCTCGGGTTAATACAAAGGGGACACGAGCATACACGCACAGGGATCTAATCCACGAGTGGTTTTGGGACGGGGAGCTCCCTGAAATATATCTAGATGCTTGGGGGGGGGAGTCGAAGCCGCGACCCTAGTGGATACACAGGTTAAAAAAAAAAAAATGTCACCTTCGTCTTGGTGAGCTCCTCGCTCTCCTTCCGCGTCTCTCCTCGAAAGGGGTTGGTCGCCGTCAGCATCTCAATGATCAAAATCCCAACGATCCACCAGTCTCCCATCTAATTGCTTTATATTGCGCGTGCGCCAGTGTTAGGGCTTTGTATCTTTGTTTCTGTGAATAGAGGCGGCCATAGGGTCACGGCGTCGACTCCCCCCCCCAAGCACCTAGATATATCCAAGGGAGCTCCCCTTAGGCTCCCAAAGCCACTCTCGGATCAGTTCCTTCCGAGTGTGTGCTCGTGTCCCCTTTGTATATAAACGGTCTGTGAATAGTCACCTTCGTCTTGGTGAGCTCCTCGCTTTCCTTCCACGTCTCTCCTCGGAAGGGGTTGGTCGCCGTCAGCATCTCGATGATCAGAATCCCAACGTTCCAGCAATTTGCTATCTAAATGATACACAGGTGCAAATAGTCACCTTGGTCTTAGTGAGCTCCTCGCTTTCCTTGCGCGTCTCTCCTCGGAAGGGGTTGGTCGCCGTCAGCATCTCGATGATCAGAATCCCAACGTTCCACCAATCCGCTTCCTTGCCGTAATCGCGATCGTAGACTTCGGGCGCACGGTAGCCATGTGTGCCGGTGATGGTCATCCGGCGCTTGCTCCTGATGTAAAAGATCAACAGGTGACACACACACATAGACACACCGACAGAGAACAACACCCCCGACACCGACACACACACACACGACAAGAACAACACCCAAAACCCGCAAACGAACACCCCACACAAACACTTAACAACGCTCGAAGGGCAGGTAAGGTACAGTCAAACACCACCAGCTACCAGCAACAATAGCAATGATAAGGGGGGCGTTACAGTCGCGCTCATACACTTCGGGCGCCCGGTAGCCATGCGTGCCGGTGATCGTCATCCGGCGCTTGCTCCTGAGTAGGGTGAGGTACATGTCTGTGTGTGTTCTGTGTGGGTCACCTGTGTGGCCCTCCCCTACGGTGGTGTGTTCCTCTGCGAAGTCATCCCCTCTGTGTGGGTCCCCTGTGGGTGGAGTCCTCCCCTGTCGTGTTTCCACTTCCCGTGGCATCTGTTCCTTGTCTTGCCTCTCCCTCGCGCTCACGCTCTCGCAGTGTGCAGTCAAACACCACCAGCTACCAGCAACAATAGCGATGAGAAGGGGGACGTTACAGTCGCGCGCATACACTTCGGGCGCCCGGTAGCCATGCGTGCCCGTGATCGTCATCCGGCGCTTGCTCCTGAGGAGGGTAAGGTATAGTCAAATATTAGTAGCTATTTGTAATAATAGTAATGATGCGGGATACATTATAGTTGTTTTGTTGATTTTGGGTGTTTGATAGTTAACCCTTGTTCCTAGGGAGGGTGAGCGGTGCTGGCCTGTGCGTACGACATTCAAACACCACTAGCCACTAGCAACAAGACTCTACGCATGTACGCATGCTTGCATGTATGTAAGCATGCATGCATGCATTAATATATTGGGTGAACCTGATGTTAATTATGATTAACATTTGAGAGCACACATTGGGGGTCCGCTCTGTGAAGTTTTGTCACTGGAAGCTGTGGCGCCATTGCTCGTGTGCATGCATGCATTCATGTATCGGGTGAACCTGATGCTAATTATGGTTAGCATTTGAGAGCACAGAAAGCTACGCAGTAGTTTATATAACCCCTTGGCAGAAACAAAGAAACAAAGCCCTAACACTGGTGCACACGCACACAATACACTACACAAGGAACTAGAGCACACATTGGGGGTCCGCTCTTTGCCGTTTTGTCACTGGAAGCCGTGGCGATATTACTCGTGTGCATGCATGCCTGCATGCATCGGGTGAACCCGATGCTAATTATGATGAGCAAATGAGAGCACAGAAACAAAGAAACAAAGCCCTACCACTGGCGCACGCGCAAACAACACACTACACAAGGAACTAGAGCACACATTGGGGGTCCGCTCTTTGCCGTTTTTTCACTGGAAGCCGTGGGGCCATTGCTCGTGATGCCGCCGTTCTCGGCGATGCCGCGCGCAGCGCCCATGTCGGCGAGCTTGACGTAGCCGTCCAGGGTGAGGAGCACGTTGTCCGGCTGTGGAAGGCAGGAGTGGTATAGGATGAGTAGAGCACAAACCTTAATCATAATTAGTATTTGTTTGTGTATGACTATCATTAAGGATGATGATGATAAGTTTACCCCTACGAAACACCTAACGATGATAAGTTTACCCCTACGAAACACCTAACACCCCCTCCCCACCACAGCAGCAGCCGACCCGCAGCGGCTCACACCGCAACGGAGACACCCCTGTTGCACCAAAGAAAAGGGTAGGGCCCGTAGACATCAAATTCTTATTATACAGTAGGTAGAGGATGACTGGGTTGTCGGCGAGCTCGACGTATCCGTCCAAGGTGAGCAGCAAGTTGTCCGGCTATGGGAGGGAGGACGGTTACAGGGTGAGTGATGTACCATAACAACTACAATGATGATTAGTGTTTTCACGGGCCAACCCTTGCTACGGGATCCCTGGGCTGTCGGCGAGCTTGACGTATCCGTCCAGGGTGAGGAGCACGTTGTCGGGCTATAGGAGGCAGGAATGTGATAGGATGAGTAGAGCACAATACGAATACTAATTCGTCATATTCTTATCATACAGTAGGTTCGGGGATGACTGAGCTTTCGGCGATCTTAACTTATTCGTCCAGGGTGAGGAGCACGCTGTCCGGCTATGGGAGGGAGGACAGTTGGGATGAGTAGAGCACACTAACAATCAGAATTACAATACGAAAAACCATTATCATGGGGTAACTCATTACTACAAGGTGACTGGGTTATCGGCAACCTGGACATATCCAGCCAGGGTGAGCAGCAAGTTGTCTGACCATGGGAGGGAGGACGGTTACAGGATGAGTAGAGCACACTTATCCTCAAAATCACAATACAGAAAAAAACGTTATTATCGGGTTAACCCGTTGCTAGATGGTGAGTGGGTTGTAGACAAGCTTGACAGATCCATCCAGAGTGAGGAGCACGTTGTCCGGCTGTGGTTGGCAGGGCGCTTGCGGGTTCAGTAGAGTACAATAACAATCACAGCTACAATGATAATTAGTACTATCATTTGTTAACCCGTTGCTAGATGGTGAGTGGGTTGTAGACAAGCTTGACAGATCCATCCAGAGTGAGGAGCACGTTGTCCGGCTGTGGTTGGCAGGGCGATTATAGGGTGAGTAGGGTACAATGCGTATGTTATTTGTACTGGAGTTACTATTATTACCCTCATATTATTATTATAGAGCAGGTCAGGGGGATGATTAGGCTTCCGGCGAGCTTGACGTATCCGTCCAGGGTGAGGAGCACGTTGTCCGGCTCTAGGAGGCAGGAATGTGATAGGATGAGCAGAGCACAATACGAATACCAATTCGTCATATTCTTATCATACAGTAGGTTCGGGGATGATTGAGCTTTCGGCTATCTTAACTTATTCGTCCAGGGTGAGGAGCACGTTGTCCGGCTATGGGAGGGAGGACAGTTAGGATGAGTAGAGCACACTAACAATCAGAATTACAATACAAAAAACCTTTATCATGGGGTAACTCGTTACTACAAGGTGACTGGGTTATCGGCAACCTGGACATATCCAGCCAGTGTTAGGAGCACGATGTCCGGCTATGGGAGGGAAGACGGATATAGGGTGAGTAGAGACAATAACAACCACAGCTACAATGATAATTAGTACTACCATCGGGCTAACCCGTTGCTACGGGGTGAGTGGGTTGTAGGCAAGCTGAACAGATCCATCCAGTGTTAGGAGCACGTTGTCCGGCTGTGGTTGGCATGGCGATTATAGGGTGAGTAGGGTACAATGCGTATGTTATTTGTACTGGAATTACTATTATTACCCTCATATTATTATTAAGAAAAGGTCAGAGGGATGATTAGGCTTCCGGCGATTTTCACGTATCCATCCAGGGTGAGGAGCACGTTGTCTGGCTATGGGAGGGAGGAATGGTATAGGATGAGTAGAGCACAGTTCGAATACTAATTCGTGTTTGAATGCGTATTACTATCATTATCCTCATATAGTATACAGTAGGTTAGGGGGTAAACCCGAGTAGAGAATGTCGAGCTCGTGCAGGTGGTGCGTGGCCAGTACCATCCGCACCGTCTATAGATATAGATATCTGGACATTTATAGATGAATACAGACAGACAGAGAGCGAATACAGACAAACGGAGAGCGATCACTAAAAATGTATGTTGTACACATCACCTTGAGGTCGCGGTAGAGGATGCCGAGTTCGTGCGTATGCGACGAGCACCATCTTGGCCGCCTAAAAGACGATATATAGATGTCTGGATACGCATATATATATATATATATAGATATATACAGATAGAGCGCGGGATATGTATGTTACATATGGACGTTTACGACGTGGTAGAGAATGGAGTTCGTGCAGGTGGTGCGTGGCGAGCAGAATCTGCGCTGTCTAGAAGAAGAGATATGGCTATCTATAAACTTATATATGTATACAGACGTGTATAGATAGAGCAAGGAATGCGTATGTCATATATATGCACCTTGAGGTCGCGGTAGAGGATGCCGAGCTCGTGCAGATGGTGCGTGGCAAGCAGAATATGCGCCGTCTAGAAGACAAGATATGGATATATAGATACTTATAGATGTATACAGATAGATACAGATAGAGCGCGGGAGATATATGTTACATATGTACGTTTAAGTCGCGGTAGAGAATTGAGTTCGTGCAGGTGGTGCGTGGCCAGTACGATCTGCGCCGTCCGTAAGAAAAGATATAGATATCTGGATACTCGAGGCCCCGCGTTCGATAATAAATGCTGATCCCTGTGAACTGATAGGTAATCCATATCCGTACCGCCGCCAAAAATTAGTATCCTAACAGGCAGGCTAGTACCAACGTAGGCTCTCCGGTAATCATAGGTGCTAGGGGTAGCGGTATCAACCAGAGTGAAACCCATGGATGAATACAGACGTGTAGAGATAGAGCGCGGAATATGTATGTCATATATATGCACCTTGAGGTCTCGGTAGAGGATGCCGAGCTCGTGAAGATTGTGCGTGGCCAGTACGATATGCACCGCGTAGAAAACAAGATATGGCTATATAGATACGGATACAGACGGTTCATATACACAGTGGAGACGAGCACACATGCACAGGGAACTGATCCGAGAGTGGCTTTGGGAGCCTAAGGGGAGCTCCCTTGAATATATCTAGGTGCTTGGGGGGGGAGTCGACGCCGCGACCCTAGTGGCCGCATGTAAAATGGTATACACAGATAGAGCGCGGGATATGTATGTCATATATATGCACCTTGAGATCGCGGTAGAGGATGCCCAGCTCGTGCAGGTGGTGCGTGGCCAGTACGATCTGGGCCGCGTAGAAAACAGCCCGTGGGTGCGTGTAGGGCCCGCGCATCAAATCCGAATACCTAGGGGAGGGGTGGAAGGGGTGGGGGACTGAGTGTCTCTACTTACATATACCGAAAGGGGGGTTAGATCTCTGTATTCAACTCAAATTTTCTTCTAATTTGACTCAATAGAAAACAGCCTGTGGGTGCGTGTAGGGCCCACGCATTAAATCCGAATACCTAGGGGAGGGGTGGGAGAGTTAGTACTTCCACCTACATATACCGGAGGGAGGATCCGATCTTTGTATCTAAACTGGAGTTATTCCAATCTGGTTCAGTAGAAAACAGCCCGTGGAGTGTTGGTTTCGCGCAATAAATACGAATACCTACGGGGAGGGGTGGGGGGGGTGGGGGACTGAGTGCCTCTACTTACATATACCGAAGGGTGGGGTTAGATCTCTGTCTCTAAACCAGAGTTTGTTCTAATTTGAGTCAGTAGAAAACAGCCCGTGGGTGCGTGTAGGGCCCGCGCATCAAATCCAAATACCTAGGGGAGGGGTGGAAGGGGTGGGGGACTGAGTGTCTCTACCTACATATACCGAAGGGGGGGGGGTAGATATCCGTATCTAACTCAAATTTTGTTCTAACTTGACTCAATAGAAAACAGCCCGTGGGTGCGTGTACGACCCGCGCATCAAATCTGAATACCTAGGGGAGGGGTGGGGGAGTTAGTACCTCTATCTACCTATACCGGAGGTGGGTGTCACATCTCTGTATCTAACTCAAAGTTTATTCTAATTTGAATCAGTCAAAAACAGCCCGTGGAGTGTAGGGTACGCGAATCAGGTCAGTTTACCTACGGGTGGATGGGGTGGGGTGGGTGGCTGGGTGGGGGGCTGTTTAGCTATATCGGAGGAAGGATCCGATCTTAGTATCTAAGCCCGAGAGTTGCTACACATGCAGGCTGGGGGGGGGGGGTTCATGTTGTATAACAACCAGCCCTTACATGTTGCTGCCTGTAATGCAGTCCACGAAGCAGATAGCATCCATAGTCTGCGAGCCCACCTCTCTTTCTTTTGGCTGGTAGAACAGTGCTATATACAGTTATATAACTACATACGAGGTAGGGATATAGTCGGCCCTTACATGTTGCCGCCTGCGATGTAATCCAGCACGAAGCAGATAGCGGGTTAACTATAACCCGAACCCTAACCCCAACCATACGCCTAACGACGACGCCAGGTTCCCCCCCGCAGTGAGTCTAAAAACGTCTCAATTAAAGCTAGGTAACACGTACATTCGCCGCCCGCGATGTAGCCCAGCACAAAGCCGACAGCATCCGTAGCCTGCGAGTCTGCCTCTCTTTCTTTTTGCTGGCAGAACAGTGCTATATACAGTTATATAACTACATACGAGATAGGGGTGTAGTCGACCCTTGCATGTTGCTACCTGCAATGAAGTCCAGCACGAAGCAGATAGAATCTTAGCCTGGGAGCCTGCCACTCTTTCTTTTAGCTGGCAGAACAGTGCTATATACAGCTATGTAACTCCATACGAGGTGGGGGTGTAGTCGGCTTTTGCATGCTGCTACCTGCAATGTAGTCTAGCACGAAGCAGAGAGAGTCCTTGGTCTGTTAACCAAAACTACAATCTTAACCTGAACTCCAACGACAGAGCACGTGTTTCCCCGCAGTATATCATACAGCTCATGCCCAACTGAATACAATTGTTGACCTTACATGTTGCCGCCTGCGATGTAATCCAGCAAAAAGCAGAGGTAGTGCTTGGGCTACTACACCCCCTCCAATCCTAACCACAAGTATAAACCTAACGACGAAGCAAAGTTTCCCCCCGCAGTGCGTCTAAAAACGTCTCAATTAAAGCTAGGTAACACGTACATGTTGCCACCCGCGATGTTATCCAGCACAAATCCGACAGCATCCTTAGCCTGGGAGCCTGCCACTCTTTCTTTTGACTGGCAGAACAGTGCTATATACAGTTATATATCTATATACGAGGTAGGGGGATAGTCGGCCGTTGCTTTTGCTACCTGCAATAAAGTCCAGCACGAAGCAGATAGCATCCTTAGTCCGCGAGCCTGCCTCTCTTTCTTTTGGCTGGCAGAACAGTGCTATCTACAGTTATACAACTACATACGAGGTAGGGGTGTAGTCGGCCCTTGCATTTTGTTACCTGTAATGTAGTCTAGTACGAAGCAGATAGCGGGTTAACCATGACCCCAACCCCAACCCCAACCATAAGGCCTAACGACGAAGCACAGTTTCGCCGCAGTGAGTCTAAAAACGTCTCAATTTAAGCGAGGTAACACGTACATGTTGCCGCCTGATATATAATCCAGCACGAAGCAGAGCCGGCTCTTCATCTGCTAACCATAACCTCAACCCAAACCACAACCATAAGGCCTAACGACGAAGCAAATTTTTCCCTCGCAGTGAGTCTGCTCACGTCTCAATAAAAAGAGATAACACGTACATGTTGCCGCCTGCGATGTAATCCAGCACGAAGCAGAGGTGGTCCTTGGTCTGTTAACCAAAACTACAATCTTAACCTGAACTCCAACGACGGAGCACGTGTTTCCCCGCAGTAAATCATACAGCTCATGCCCAACTGAATACAATTGTTGACCTTACATGTTGCCGCCTGCGATGTAATCCAGCAAAAAGCAGAGGTAGTGCTTGGGCTACTACCCCCCCTCCAATCCTAACCATAAGTATAAACCTAACGACGAAGCAAAGTTTTCCCCCGCAGCGCGTCTACAAACGTCTCAATTTAAGAGAGGTTACACGTACATGTTGACGCCTTTGATGTAATCCAGCACGAAGCAGAGCCGGGTTTGCATCTTCTAACCATAACCCCAACCCTAACTCCAACCATACGCCTAACGACGAAGCCAGGTTCCCCCCCCGCAGTGCGTCTAAAAACGTCTCAATTTAAGAGAGGTTACACGTACATGTTGCCGCATTCGATGCAATTCAGAACGAAGCAGAGCCGGCTCTCCATCTTCTAACCATAACCCCAACCCTAAATCCAACCATAAGGCCTAACGACGAAGCCAGGTGTCCCCTCGCAGTGAGTCTGCATACGTCTCAATTAAAGAGAGGTAACACGTACATGTTGCCGCATTTGATATAATCCAGCACGAAGCAGAACAGGTTCTTCATCTTCTAACCATAACCCCAACCCTAACTCCAACCGTAAGCCTAACGACGAAGCCAGGTTTCCCCTCGCAGTGAGTCTGCACACGTCTCAATTTAAGCGAGGTAACACGTACATGTTGCCGCCTGCGATGTAATCCAGAACGAAGCAGAGGTGGTCCTTGGTCTGAAAGGCGAAGCGCAGGGGCACGATGAACGGGTGCTCCACGCACGCGAGAACCTATGCAGACGAGCAAGTAAGTCAGAGTAAACACGTCAATAAAAACACGCCTCCAGAGGCGTTCCCACGATAAACAAGAAGCAACCCACACGCACATATGCATATGTATATAGGCATATACAATTCAGAGAAACGCAGAGGCACGATGAACGGGTGCTCCACGCACGCGAGAACCTAAGCAGACGAAAGTAAGTCAGAGTAAACACGTCAATAAAGAGACGCCTCTAGAGGCGTGCATACGATGAACAAGAAGCGAACCACACACACACACACACACACACACATATATAGGCATATATAGATCAGAAAAGCGCAGAGGCACAATGAACGGGTGCGCCACGCACGCGAGAACCTAAACAGACGAGGAAAGTAAGTCAGAGTAAACACGTAAATCAAGAGACGCCTCCAGAGGCGTGCATAAGATGAACAAGAAGCGAACCACA
>Ga0105053_10010091_pt1 | contig 11865 bp, 11 predicted proteins | sample BON01_FD_78093 | JGI IMG/M metagenome (GOLD analysis project Ga0105053, IMG submission 78093) | Freshwater microbial communities from Lake Bonney liftoff mats and glacier meltwater in Antarctica - BON-01 | ecosystem: Environmental > Aquatic > Freshwater > Ice > Glacier meltwater | place: Lake...
AGATATTTTTTCTCGCTACACTAGTTATCAAGAAAGTAATTCGACGATCTTCGGCAAAAAGCCTCGGATTCCTGCAACTATAACTTCGTCATCACGATTAGGATCGGGTAATAGTCTCTAGTTACTGCGATTAAGACTTCTGAAAATACGGCGCAAATATTAGAGATTATGCGAAAGTAGGATCCTTACTTACGATCGATCTAAACCATGCCAAGTCATCAATACTAACTGATGAACTTCTCGCCACGGTATTTGGTATGCTTGGGCGATCGCCGCACAGTCATCATATTCAGGTTGAACATTAACGATCGAACGATCGTTAACTAAATTATTACGCGCAACTTTTATCCGCACCGTTCCATATTTAGTCACGACAGATTGCATTTCTCTCGGGAGGATCGATCGAGTTTGCTGAGTGCGGCGGATACCTAATGTACTCGTCTCTTTAAAGATAATTTGTTCGCATTCACTAGATCGATCGAATGGACAAATAACGGTGAGTAGTATCCCCGATCGCGATTTTTTCATCCCGATCGGTTGGGTAAATACATCGACAGCCCCAGCTGTGAATAATAGCTCGAAAATATAGCCGATCGCTTGAGGATTTAGATCGTCGATTTGAGTGGTTAATACTTCGATCGTTTCTAGATATTCCCGGCGAACGGGTGAGGATGCAACCGATATTGTTTCAGTACCCAACCACAGACGTAAAATATTGGGAATGGGTAACTCGATCGTTCCTGCACCCAAGCCGATCTGTTGGAGCTGCATCGCTGGGGGTGTGCCAAATTCAGTTGCTAGAGTGACTGCAATCGCCGCACCTGTTGGCGTGACTAGCTCTCGATCGATCTGATTGCTATATACTGGCACCTGGCGGGATGAGAATAATTTGAGCACCGCCGGGACGGGTACAGGTAAAATCCCATGCGCCGCCCGAACTGTCCCACCACCCGTGGGTAATGGCGAACAGTAGATTTTGGCAATATCCAGATAATCCAAGCCCAAACAGGTACCAACGATATCGACGATCGCATCTACAGCCCCGACTTCATGAAAATGTACCTCAGATGGGTCGATACCGTGCACTGCACCCTCAGCGATCGCGAGTTGACGAAAAACGTCCAAACTCCATTGTGTAGCTCTGGTGGGCAGATTTGCCGCAACAATCAGCTTTTCGATTTGGGGGAGATTCCGTTGGGGGGTATCGTAATGATGGTGATGGTCGTCGTGAGAGTGACGATGATGGTGGTCTGAATTCGCGACAACGCTGACTGATGTGGGATGATGGTCATGGTCATGGTCATGGTCGTGATTGTGTTCTCGATCCTCTACGGAAGACGCTGCGCCGACGCTAACTGGATGAGGATGGTCGTGGGTATGCTCGATCGATGAATGAATCGCAGTCAGATCTACGTGTACTTTGGTGGCAATTTGCCCGTTGTGATGAACTTTTTCTGCCCAGAGCTTATACTCAGTCGCAATACCCAATCGATCGAGCTGCGCGTTTAAATATGCTACAGGTACGCCAGCATCAACTAATGCACCTAAACACATGTCGCCAGCGATTCCAGTTGGGCATTCTAAATAGGCGATTTTAATCATTTGAGAATTAGAAATTGGGTTGCTGATTTAACGATTAATTGCGAGTAGTCCCGATCGAAGAGATATCCGCTCATAATCTAATTATCTAACTGTTTGGCAAATAACTGCTACGCAAAGCTCGATCGCATTTACGGATACCTGCCCCAACACAGTCAATGTAATATCGATCGCTATTGACTCTCAACGCTGTCAACTGTCAACTGTCAACTGTCAACTGTTTAAACATGGCTACTATCTACGAAATTCATCCTCAGACACCACAGACAAGACGGATTGATGAGATTGTAGCGGCATTGAGCAATGGTGCGGTGATGCTCTATCCCACAGATACAGTGTACGCGATCGGCTGCGATCTCAAATCGAAGATTGCAGTCGATCGAGTCCGTCAGATCAAGCGAATGTCTAATGACAAACCTTTGACTTTTTTGTGTCAGTCTTTATCAAATATTTCTGAATATGCCAATGTCTCCGATCCTGCCTATCGGTTGATGAAACACTTGATTCCTGGTACTTACACATTTATTTTACCAGCAACTAAACTCGTCCCCAAACTCGTCCAAGATCCCAAGCGCAAAACTACTGGAATCAGGGTACCCAAACACACACTCTGTCAAATCTTGTTGGAGAACTTAGGCAACCCAGTCATTTCGGCATCCGCACATATTCAAGATGAGGATGGTGATGAGCCGATGGAAATAGAAAAAGCGAGATTATTCGATCGATTGGATAAGTTGGTCGATATTATCATCGATGATGGCTCTGAACCAGGGATAGAAGGCTCGACAATATTGGATATGACAAGTGAGCCACCCGCAGTGATTCGAGAGGGTTTAGGCTGGTCTGAGGTGGTAGCTTGGCTGTAATGGATCGATGCTACTATTACGGCATTTCCAGTATTAGCGCGAATTATCACTGAAAACAATCTCCAAAATACCCGATTGGGTACTCTGACATTAACTTGTGCGGCGGTGGATGATGTGACAGCTTGGTGCTTACTCGCTTTGGCAATTGCTGGGTACTAGCACAAATAGTATGGCTGGTGCCGTACCGATCATTATCTATTCGATGCTCTACATTGGGGCAATGTGGACAGTAGGAAGCTGGATGCCCAATCTGCTATCTACTTATGACGATCGCACTGGGAAGCTGTCACAACTGCTACTTGTAGTAATTTACATGGCAGTAGTATCTTCGTTACTAATTACTGAAGCGATCGGGATTCACTTAATTTTTAGGGCATTTTTACTCGGTACCGCGATGCCAAAAAATTCAGGATTGGTGAGGGAAATAGCTCGGAAAACTGAAGATTTTGTATTGATATTTTTATGACCAGTTTTCTTTGCCGATAGTGGTCTCAAGACTCAAATCGGACTGTTAAATAGTCCCGAACTGTGGCTATTATCTGCGGCAATCTTGGGCGTAGCGATCGTCGGGAAATACTTTGGTAATTGTGATGGTTGACGGCATCACAATTACAGCTTGCTGCATCAGTCTCTAAAACTGGTGCCGCTAATGGCTCTGCTCTAACAAATGTACTGCGGCGACAACTCTGGCTGAGTAGCTCTGAGGTTGCCCCCGCATCACCAGTCGAGTTTATTGATACTTTTGAGCCACAGGTTCAATCGTCTCCATCTCATTAAAGCAGCATAACTTCAAAAGTTACTTGCTGGTAGGATTGGGAACCGGACGATTTGAATTAGGATTGACGAGATAAACCTCAAGTCGATCTGGTGCAATTTTATAGCTATTTTCCTGCATCATATTCTGCTGTGATTCAGGAGCGAAAGTACGAGTGAAGTTACTATTAACTTTCTCGGTTCGCACTTTAGCACCTTGCAATTCTGTTTCAAGATGCTGTAATTTCTGCTGTTGTGACCAGTTGTAGCCGATCGAGTTGACTAGAGTTATTATGCCGAATACTGACAATATTGAATAAGTAACTAATTTAGTGACTACCTCCAATCCCTGACGACGATGAGCATAAACTGGATTGGCTTTAACCCTTGCGGTGGCTCTAGAAGTGGATCGCGGCTGGAGATTAAGGGGTGAAGATTTTGGTGCTGCGGTGAGTTCTAATGGCTGCTGCAAAACCGAAGATTTCCGTGGTTGTGGAGGGTACGGTGGCGGATCGAAAGAAGGTAGTGCGTTCATTAGACCTAGGATACCCAAATAGAAATTTTGTCCATTATACAACTTGTCACATCAATCCTGTCAAAAAGTTTCGATGGCTTGTACAGCGATCATGCCTAAAAAAATCTAAAATCTGGGAGGTAGTTGTAAATTACTCCCCAGATTAGTCAACTATCGATGCTCATTCGCTAGAGGCTATACCAACAGCAGCTAGCTCGACGACTTATTTATATAATTCAGTTGACAGACGTAGTGCCAATAGACCAGGAATGAGCGCGACTACTAAAGCCACGAAAACTTGAGTATCAGACATGAGAGATTCCTCCAAACATAGAGATTGTAACTGTTCACAGTTTGCGATAATTTTGGGTAGGACTGGCAATACTGTAACAAAATGTAGAAAGAGCGGAGTTGGGAGTTGGGGTTCGATCGTGTAAGTTCAGAATATTTGATTTAAATGCGGGATAACTTGTTAAATAAACATTGGCAGCGGATCGTCATTGGGGCGGCAATTGTGAGTATCATCACACCGAGTTGGGCATTACCAACCACTAATTCCATCGGTAGTGCGGGAATTGATGCACTGAGATTACATACGTCTCCCTACAATCTTACCGGTAAAAAAATTGCGATCGGCCAAGTAGAGGTTGGTCGTCCAGGTCAGTTTGGTTGGGACAAAACGGCTCAACAGCCCAAATACAAGCTCGAACAAATCTTTTATCAAGATGGTGCAGCTAAAGCCAACAAAAATGTCGAACAGCACGCGACGATGGTGGCATCAGTGATGATTAGTCGGGATAAAAGATTTCCTGGGGTCGCACCTGATGCACGGCTATATGCGACTGCGGTAGGCATTCACAAAAACACTGGACAGCCGGAAGAATGCCTCTCAACTCAACACGTAGCCACGCAGAATGGGGGAGACGTTCGCGCGATCAATTTGAGCTTTGGGGAGCCATTAGAACGCGATCCTCGTCCTCAAGCCAAGCTAGACGGCAATGCGCTATTTACTCAGTGTTTGGATTGGTCGGCGCGAGTCCATAATGTGACTTACATCGTAGCGGGAAATCAGGGTAAGGGCGGAATTTCGATCCCGACGGATAATTACAATGGGATTAATGTCGCTTATTCCAACCTTCGCCAGGGAATTTATCGTAAGTTAGATTTTGCCAACCTGAGTGAAATGCCAACGGGGACTGCGAAAAGTATTGAGGATCGGGAAGTGAATGTCGGTAATCGCCGATCGATCGGCTTGGTGGCACCAGGGGGTAATCTCCAGCTCTATAATCTAGCTGGTAAAGCGATTGTCGTCAACGGTACCAGTTTTGCGGCTCCTCATGTCACGGGGACAGTGGCTCTGTTGCAAGAGCTTGGAGATCGGCAATTACGCACCAAAAGTCAGATGCCGATCGATCTGCGCCCTCGCTGGAATCTCGACTCGCGTCGCCATGAGGTAATGAAGGCTGTACTATTAAATTCTGCTGATAAAATTCAAGATGTGGGGGATGGGCTGCGGCTGGGGATGACGCGGACGATCCTGGCGAAAAATAATCGCGATTGGACGGAATCAGAAGCCTATCCAAATCGACAGATTCCATTAGATTATCAGTTGGGTGCGGGTCAACTAAACGCGTTCCGTGCTTATCAACAGTTTAGTCCCGGACAGTATCCGCCGCAACTGCCCGTACCCGCGATCGGTTGGGATTATCGGACTGTAGCTAGTGGTGGCTACCGAGATTATCCGATCGATCGACCCCTAGCTGAAAATAGTTGGGTTTCGATCGCCCTGACTTGGGATCGATTGGTAGAATTGCAAGATACCAATGGGAATCAGCAGTATGATTTAGGCGAACAATTTCGCGATCGTGGTCTCAATCGTCTCGATCTCTATCTAATGCGGGCTGAAGAAGATAGACTCGATCGCAGCTTATGGTCATCGACCAGCCCCGTAGATAGCGTCCAACATATTTTTCACAAAATTCGCGATCCAGGCAAATACAAAATCCGTGTCCACTTCCGTCAAGCTGTCAACCTGCCCCGCCAAGCTTATGGACTCGCCTGGTGGACAGTTCCTGGCAAATAAGATCGAAAACTTTTTCCCGATTGGCTCTTGCTAATGACTCTTTTTACTAGTGGGGAAGAACAAAACCCGGCAATTTTTAAGAAAAGGTTAAACTTAAATTAGCCGATCGTCGTAAATGCGGCGTTGTTGAAAATTCAAATTTAGGCAAATGCGATCGATTCGACCCCTATTTATGCTTAATTAACTAGGGGACTAAACTCATGCGTAGTGTCGCGGTAGCAGCGACACCACGCCAATAGTAGGCAACAAGTCATCATTTAATTTAAAAAATCTCCGCCAGACAGTGCTAAATAGTCAAAAACTGGGGACTTTAGATATATGGAGAAAAACTATCTGCACCGCTCAAATAACTGCCCATGACATTATTGCGACCTGTACAGCAACCAGTGGATGACGATCCACCGGAGACACTACGCCCACAAGTTATCGATCCACTCGACAGGTTAGCAACATTTCTCTACCTGATACCTGTCATTGGAGTATTGCCTTCAATGTGGGCAATTTATCGAAGTCAACAGGGTAAACGACAATTAGCAGTGTGTCGATTATCAATTCTCCTCGCCTTCACTTGGCTGAGTATATATTTGAGTCTAAATGTTGGCGCAGATTTATCAGGCGCGTCTACAGTCGGATTTCGGCTATTATTTCTCAATAGTATGGCAACTTCTAGCTACTTCATGGTTAGCTTATGGCTAATGATGCTACTGTGGCAAAAGAAATCTTTACGATTACCTGGATTTAGTGCCCTAGCGGAACGAACAATGCGGTAAAGCCGATCCTGCGGATGAGCGCAGTCTCTCCAAAATCGAGCTGTAAACATTGCCTAGTGATTATTCAAACCCACCAACCCCTATTAACTCGTGAGTAAAGCGGAAGCCAGAAAAGCAAACCAGCAACATCGCAAATCGACTCAAACCGATCCGCAAATGGTGCTACGGCAGCCAGCAAAAAAGCGGCGAAAAATGCCGTTGTGGGTTTGGTTGGGACTCGGTAGTATTGGCGCGTGTTCGGCTGCTGCTGGAGCTTTTCTAGCGGTTTCCCTAACTTCGGCACCACTTCAACAACGTACTTTGTCCGCCGCAGATGACGCATTTTTTAAGCAAAATGGCACAGCAGCTTTCTCTCGGAGTTTATTACAGGTACCCGAAGTCTCCAAACCAGTAAACATTCTGTTGTTGGGCATTAAAACTAATCTATCAGATGTCAAGAACAGCGACGGCAAGGAGCGGGAAAAAAAAGGCTATGATGCTGAAGTCGATACATTAGAGGGCTTGTCGGATACGATCGTGTTGCTCCGATTCGATCCTCAAACTAAACGAACGATCTTTGTCGGGATTCCCCGCGATACCAAGATCGAACGGACTAGGTACGGTACTCAGAAAATTAATGCTGTAGACCGTGAAGGTGGGCCAGCAGCAGCAGCCAGAGAAGTCAGTAAGATGATGGGTGGTGTGGCGGTCGATCGATACATCCGCCTCAATAATATGGGCGTTGCTAAACTTGTAGATGAACTCGGTGGTGTCACCGTTACTGTACCCAAGGACATCAAATATCAGGATGACTCCCAACGTTTCTACGTCAATCTCAAGGCTGGTAAACAGCATCTCGATGGGATAAAACTACTGGGCTTACTGCGTTACCGTAATGATGCTAATGGTGATATCGGTCGGATGCAACGCCAACAGATAGTCGTTAAAGCATTGTTAGAGCAATCTCTCAATCCGATGACAATTGCCAGGATTCCGCAACTATTTTCAGTCATTCAATCTCACGTCGATACCAATCTCACCGTCGAAGAATTGCTAGCACTGGGAGGTTTCTCCATGCAAAATGGCAAATCTCAAATACAGATGTTGATGATGCCAGGTGACTATAATGGTGATGGTAAACATAGCACGAGTTACTGGCTTCCCGATGAGAAAGGTATCCAAAATATGATGGCTCGTTACTTCGACCGCGGGATGATTTCTCTAGAGCAACCCAAAGCCGAAAATCTACGGGTAAACATTCACGATACCAGTCACTTCCCCGATGCTACCGCCAGACTAGTCAAACGCTTGAACAAAGCCGGTTATCAAAACGTCCACATCGACACCACCCTCAAACTCAAAGAAGACTTAGATACCAGTCAATTTATCGCTCAAAAAGGTAATCCTGAAGTCGCCGAAGGTTTATCTCAATTATTAGGCTTTGGGGAAGTCAAAGTCGATATTTCTGGTAATTTATATTCTGATGTGACGATTAAGCTTGGGCGAGATTGGATTCAAAAAGAGCAAACATCCAAATCTCTCAATCAAACAGAAAGTCCTACTAAATAACTCTAAAAAACATCCTCTTCTATACCCACCCACCATTCACCTAGATTCATCATGTCTTGGTAGATATCATCTAATCTGGTGTGATAGTCTTCTGTTGACAAATCGGACTTTTCTTCCGCCAGCTTTTGTAATCGTAACTGTACCAATAACCATGATTTACCAATGCTACCTGTCTGCTCGATATGTTGAGCTAATTCTTTGCTATTCATAAAGGTGGGGCATCTAAAGTATCGGATGAGGCAACGATTCAGTGGTATGGCTTAGTCACAATCTGAGATTGATTTCAGGATTTGACCAGAAATTGCTAGAATAAGCTGGCATCAATAATTATCCAACTGAATGTAACTAAAATTATTCAGCTTGTCGATCGAATCGCTGACATGGTAGTTTGACTGGATGTGGGAACACTCTATACCAGAAGTCCCATTTCCAGAATCCTAAATTTGCTCAGTTGGTTCAGTATCTACAATTTTGTCTTAAAAATCCCGATTATGATGAGAGGGAGATCGAAAAATTTGACTCCGTCCGAAGGAATTTTCTATGAGTTCTGCCCAATTCCCCACCAATCAGCCTCCATCGCATCCAGAAGCTGCAACTAGACCTGCTAAACCGATTAAACGACCTAAGAAACCAGATCCAGCAGACTACCCACCTTTACCCCCGATGATCCAACTGACGGGAAATACCCCAATCCCGCCAGCTAGCGAACCACTTCAGTATCGAGCGATTGGCTTGATTCTCGGTAAATATGTACCTTCGAGCGAGGAATTCAATCAGGGGATGGTGTTAGCTGATGATGGCGCAGAAATTGATGCTGTCATTCTCGGTCGGATCATGAGTTTGATCAAAAATCACCTCGATTTAGAGCAATCTCATCTCTGGGTAGTCTATCCACGCATTCGCAAAGAGGATAACAAACTCCACGCCCAAATTATGGGGGTATGGGACCCGCAATTAGTAATTAAGCCCCTCAATTCGCCAACTGATACCCAAGAACCGATCGAATCAGCACTTCAAGCGATTCCCACGCTCGAAAATCTGGACATCCCCAATAGTTATTTCTCAATTCGGGGTGAAGTAATCTACCAGTCTCGGGAGACGCGAGAAATTTTTGTCAAAATTCGTCAAGCACCCAAGAAAAAAACCGAAGAAGAACGATATTTTAAGATCCGATTGGTTGGCGATCTCCCTCAAAAGCTGGTTGGTAATTTTTGGGATTTTGATGTGGTCAGAGCAGATAACAATTTAGAGGTCCGCAGTGCCAATTTTGTCGCCCCTCTCCGAGCTAAACTACCGCGTAAAGGCGGCGGTAGACCTCCAAGTGAGGGAGACAAAAGACCCGACCGCCCATCAGGACCTGATGGCAGCAAGGTTCCCCAGAGTGAGCCAAGTAGACCAAAATCTGCGCCAATTAAACGTTCGCTACCACTGACGCTGGAATCACCCGACAGCCCCTAGCCATTGCACGTTTGAGGATTAGCCAAAGTGGAGGTGACAATTTTTGTCTTTGTCACCTAGTCTAGGGTAGTCATCCGTGGATCGCTTTTGGTTTGGGCACCATTGGCTACTCTAGTTGGCGGAGCCGATCCCCAGTCGGATCGCTCAACCGCAATCGGACTGACTCCCCGTGCGAAAATAGCCCTTCAGCCTTGGTCAGAGCATCAATAGCATTACCGACCTTCCTCAGAGCTGTGGGCGAGTATTGGATCAGGCTGGAGTGCTTCATAAATGTCTCTACACCCAATGCTGAAGCATAACGAGCTGCACCGGAGGTCGGGAGTGTATGATTGGGGCCTGCGAGGTAGTCACCGAGAGCTTCTGGAGTAGAATCACCGATGAAAATCGCTCCAGCATGACGGATCTGATTGACCAATGCCCAAGGATCGCTAGTATTTATTTCTAGGTGTTCGGGCGCGAACCCGTCGGAGAGTTCAGCGGCGATTGCTAGCGTCTCAACTACTACAATCAATCCGTAATGGGCGATCGATTTCTCTGTCAAAGTCCGACGAGGATGATTTTGAAGTTGTTGTTCGACAGCCGCTTGGACTGCTGTAGCGAACGCGGCATCAGTGGTAATCAAAATCGCTGCTGCCATTGGATCGTGCTCGGCTTGGGCTAATAAGTCAGCCGCAATGTGGATCGGATTGGCGTGACGATCGGCGATAATTAGGACTTCGGATGGTCCGGCAAGTGAGTCGATGCCGACGGTGCCATAAACTAGCTTTTTGGCGAGAGTAACATAGATATTACCAGGACCGGTAATCACATCAACTTTGGCAATTGTATCCGTACCGTAGGCTAGAGCGGCGATCGATTGGGCACCTCCAACTCGATAGATTTCTTCAATTCCCGCTACTTGAGCGGCGACGAGGACGGCAGGATTGAGGGTGATATCTGCCCCTGGAGGTGTAACCATCGCAATCTGGGGCACACCAGCGACTTGGGCTGGGATCGCATTCATCAGCACTGTACTGGGGTAACAAGCGCGTCCTCCAGGCACGTAGATACCTGCTCGATCGACTGGAGTGTAACGTTTGCCGAGTACGACATCATCTTCGCCAAATGTGACCCAAGATTTAGGCACCCGTTGGCGGTGAAAGGCTTCAATATTTTGGGCGGCAAGTTCGATCGCTCTGAGTAATTCCTTAGACACCTGTTGATAAGCAGCATCTAATTCGGCACCACTGACCCGCAACCGATCGACTGTCAGAGTTTGACCGTCAAATTCAGCCGTATAGTGTAGTAAAGCCTTGTCGCCCTGTCGTCGGACTGTTTGCACAATTTGGTTGACGGTGGCTTCTTTGTGGACGATCGCGTCGTTGTGGGTACGGGCACTGATTCGCTGCAACTCTTGTCGAGCTTCAGTGTGCTGAGTGATGATTCGCAGCATGGTTGAAATATGCCAATTATCGGGAGGTGGAACGATGCAGGGTCAGGGGTAACTACCTTGATCTATTCTAGCTTAGCGCGATTTTTTTAATGCGGGGAAACACAGGTCATTCTGAGCCGCTCTACTAGGATTTCGGAGGATTTAACTCCTCAATTTTTTTTGCCAAACTTACGTTGTAAATCGGCAAGTGTAGCTGACTGACTCGATTCAGGTGCTGGCTGAACTTTAGCTGACTGTTGTGGCGATCGAATTGAGGCTGGTTGAGGCTTATTAGTTCGCTCTACTAGTTTTTGAGATGGTCGATTGTCGCGTGCAGCTATGCCTGTATTTACCGCTGCACCTACCTTCATCGATAAGCTCACCCGTTTGAGTTGAGCGTTAACTTCTAACACCCGTACTTTTACTACTTGACCGACTTTGACGATTTGATTGGGGTCACTGACAAAGTTATCTGACAACTGGGAGATATGTACCAATCCATCCTGATGAACCCCGATGTCTATAAAGGCACCAAAGGCAGCTACATTAGTCACGGTGCCTTCCAATTCCATTCCAATAGCTAAATCTGTAATTTCTTGAACGCCTGCCTTGAAGGTAGCATATTTGAACTCTGCACGGGGGTCGCGTCCAGGTTTTTCGAGTTCGCTAATGATATCGCGGAGGGTGGGTTCGCCGATCGCATCTGTGATATACCTTTTCAGGTCTATTTGTTTGAGTTGTGAGCCTAATTTAATTGGTTCAGAGAGCGGAATATTGACATCTTTAGCGATCGCCGCCAGAATCGGATAACTTTCAGGATGGACGGCGGTATTATCTAGTGGATTCTCGCCATCGCGGATACG
>Ga0105053_10010096_pt1 | contig 11861 bp, 3 predicted proteins | sample BON01_FD_78093 | JGI IMG/M metagenome (GOLD analysis project Ga0105053, IMG submission 78093) | Freshwater microbial communities from Lake Bonney liftoff mats and glacier meltwater in Antarctica - BON-01 | ecosystem: Environmental > Aquatic > Freshwater > Ice > Glacier meltwater | place: Lake...
AGAGAGAGGGAGAGAGAGAGAGAGAGAGAGAGAGAGAGAGAGAGAGAGAGAGAGAGAGGGTGCACGAGTTGTGGTGAAAGAGTTGGTATGAAAGAGTATTGGAGTGTGTGCGCACGTATGTGTTGCGTGCATAAGAATGAAAGGGTGCGTGTTTGTGTGTGTGTGTGTGGGTGTGTGCGTGTGCGTGTGTGCGTGTGTGCGTGAATGTATGTGTGTGTGTGTGTGTGTGTGTGTGTCCTTCCACTCAGAAGAACTCCACAAGAACAACCTCAAAGTGCGGCCAAAGCCAGCAAAGGGCGATTGGAATGCGGATCCACCGCGCAAGTTCAACAAGGAGATGGCGGCTGGCGTGAAGGAATGAGCCGCTCGGATGCTGCTGCTGAGCGTGAGGAGAGCACAGGCTGATGCTCGAAGCCGCGCCATGATCCCACACCAAAAAAGTGTTTATGCACACTAAAAATCGAGTCCACTCAGTGGGGCTTTGGTTTTGTACCAGACCTCGAGATCGTGTACAAAACGGCGGAATCCCCAAGTACAAAAGTTGAGTTAATTTTCTCCATCAAAATTAGTACCAGTTTTGCCGAAGCTCGCCAATCTCGGAAGGCAATGCAGGCAGATAATGGCGAGGAGGCGTCATCACCAAGCTCAATGACAGCAGCTTCGGGATCTCAGAGGTGCGTAGCCTGCCCGGTCTTAATACCACAGGATTGGCCGCTTCGCTTCCAACATTGCCGGTCGGGCGGGCCTGCCACGGAAGGAGCAGCAACCACGTGGGGGAAAACGAAATGAGCCTGCTCACAGGTGGTGAGCAGGCAAATATTGTTCGTGGGGATGATCTCAAAGTCCGCCCCACCGAGTGGAGTCAGGAAGCTCGATCCCCCGCAAAAATAAAACAAACAAAAAGGAAACAAACATAAGGGCAGCTGACGACCGAGCACATCGCCTAGTCTTTGCTTCGTATGGTGGTGTGCGTAGCGCAATTGTGGTCCGTGAAATGACCGAAGGTGGAACCTCTTCCTTTAGAAGGAGGAGGTGTGCTGCATTATGCTGCAGTGTGCTGCAGTGTGTTGCAGTGTGTTGCAGTGTGTTGCAACGTATTGCTGTTTGCTGCATTGTGTTGCAATATGTTTCAGTGTGTTGCTGTGTGTTGCAGTATGTTGCAGTGTGTTGCAGTGTATTCCAGTGTTGGACAGTGTGCTGCGTTGCGCTGCTGTGTACTGCAGTATGCTGCAGTGCGCTGCAGTGTGTTGCAGTGTGTAGCAGTGTGCTGCACTGTGCTGCAGTGTGTTGCAGGTAATGGCATTGTGTTGCAGTTTGCTGCATTGCGCTGCAGTGTGTTGCGGTGTGATACAGTGTGCTTCAGTGTGCTGCAGTTCATTGTGTGCTGCATTGTGTGCTGCGACAGGCACTGAACAGCTGCAACCTTGGCTTCGTCCACCTTCAAACGCGACAAGGAGAGTGTTGTCGCTACACAGGCTGTCAAGAACCTCCGCGTTCAAGATTCTGACAGCAGGCATTCTCGCCTTGAGGGTACCATAGGAGAGCCACTTTGAGGGACCCGACTCTCGCAGCCCCCTGGAACAAAACTGTGGAACTACTTTTGTGGCACAATTTGCTACTAGACTGGAGCAGGGTCCAGTGCATATTTTGTAATTTAAATTAAAGCCGCCATTTCTGTAGCATGCCGCGGTAGGACACAAAAGCAAATACATTCAATAGACTGATTTTGAAAGTTTGGTTAATTAAATGATCAGTGCGCGCTTTGTACCAGGACTGCACACTGACCTCTTTGAAGCATGGACTAGGACCGCTCTGTTATTGATTTCAAGGTCCCAGGCGAAAGCTTATCAACGTCACGAATATCTCAATCAGTAAGGAAAATAATCTCTCAAAATCAGTCTATTTGAAACGTCACCTTGTAGCTTTCAAATTGGATGAACCTGATCTCATATTCTTTGTCTTGTGTGTCACTGAGTCAATGATAGCATGACACGGTATCAGGAGGTGCTGCCGACGTGGCGAGGACTGAATGTACATTGTACAATACACACTATGGAATTCGAGATTCTCATTTATTCAGATCTTAGACCGTTGTGAAAATGTGACAGACAAAACAAAACATACACATTATTTTACACGTTTTCTCTACCAGAGACATGAACTTGAATCAGGGAAAGAGCACATCGAAAGGCGCACTTTCAGCAGGCGCAAGAGGCCAAGGAAGACCGAGGCATTCAAACTTTAGCACATACGCTTGATACGCCCCTACCACAGCCAAATCCGTGAAGACAAAGGCTGTCAATACCCCTGGGGTTTGCTTGCGTTGATCTCCTGAGTCTTGGTAAAGGGATGCGAGAGGTGCGAGCTGAGCCTGCGTATTACCAGTGAGGCGCCCACTTCTAGAACCTGTTCCTGTCTTGATTCGTACTGTCAAACGAGTGGCAGGAAAGAGTTCGATGGTAGAGGTAGTAATATTGGACGCAGATTGCAGCAGCGATTCATACTCTGTTGCGTTTTGCCAGGCAGCACAGTTATTGCTGCACGTGCGCGAGGAGTCTGTAAGGAGCAGCGATGGCTGGAGACTCAATACCTGACCTGATCTCACTTTGCCATCAGGGCCAGAGCCATCAGCAAGACTTTCCTTCTGCACACGACCCTGTTGTAACAATAGCACGTGCGATGCGGCATACACTGAAAACGGAGATGTCATGATGGGTACAAGACCAGGCGCCACGAACTCGAGAGTGTGCCGGTCATGCGGGGTATCGAGAGAGAGGTCTGTAAAGAAGGCACGCCCCCTGACACAGCGCAGTTGCGTGGTGCCGTGCAGGTGAGGCAGCACAGCCACGCCACTGATTGATGGAAGGGACACACGCGCGTAGACAATAAGGCCCTCTTCTGCCTCGACAACCCACTGGTTGCTATCCAAAATCTGCACTTCGATCTGAGATAGAGTAGATCCGACGTGCTGCACCAAGCCGACTTGTGAGACAACTGAAAGATTAAGATGCGTTGCCTGCAACGTCACAGCAAATTCTTCAGACACGATTTCGCCAAGCGTGGAAGCACTGAAAACCAACCTCGCTTTTGGCACAGGCACAGATATGGCGAGCGAGAGAAAGTTAGCAAGGCCGCTTCGGATGGGGGCCGAGCCGTTATTTCCGGCAAGTGCCAGGAGCTTGGCCCTTTCATCGGTCACGGTCTGATTGTTTCCACCGCCAGGCTTGGTGCCAGAGCTGCGTACATCCGAGTCAACATGTAGTCTTACCGTCACGGTTGTAATGGAGGAGGGAGATGACGCAGACAAGGACGACGGCGACAAGGACAGGACGCGATTGCCTCCTCGATCAACTATCATGACAATAGGCTGAAAGATCAAGGCAACGCCCGCTATAGCACCTGCAGGCTGTTGTAGCACAGCAAGGCGATCTGCTGCGCCCAGCTGAACAGAGAGAGCGGGTGAAAGAACAGTGTGTAGCGTGCCGTCTAATGAGCCAAAACGAATGCCAAACTCTGAGCCAGCCACATTTATCTCCAGATCTGTAAACTGCGCTTTACCATTGAATGCCTCAATCACGGCAACTGCCGCAACGCCGGCAAACGAGTCTAAAGCCGAGCACAAGATGCCAGCGGTTCGAGGCACACACGCGGTGATGTGCGCAGGAGAGAGTTGTGTGGGAGTACGAAGTCCATACTGCACCAGCTCCGCCGTCACATACCATCTTCTTTCGGTTGTGTTACCAGAGAAGACGAAGGAGGTGTTGGTGCACAAGAGCTCCTGTGTATTGTTGGCCCCAAAATGTGGAATTTGATTGCCGGCCTTATCTACAGCTCCAATCTGCGGCTGTGTGCTCAAGCTGTATCCAGCCCGCGCCCCGTCGGGCGCCACAAGAAGATGCAGCGCATGTGGCCGCCCAACTACTACGCGGAAAACATAAGAGAAAGTGGGTGCTAGTGAGCCTGAGATCTTTTCAAAGGCGAGGCGATAAGATCCTACTTTTTGGACAGTCAGATCGGCAAAGCGAGCTGCTCCACGCGACGCATAGTGCTGGAGTGTGCCATGAAGCGCTGCCGACATATCGCGCGAGTTTGCGTCGATTTCTCTACTCTCAAGGGCGGAGGACGAGAGGTCAGACTGACTCCTCAGAGACACCTGGAGCAGCCCCTCGGAATAGTACAACCTGTTGCCTCCTTTGTCTGCTATCAAGACGTCCCCACCTCCTCCTCCCGTGCCGTGTACTGTTGGCGGGAGAAGTTCACCAGCGTCTACCTCGACATACCTGCCCGAAGGTTCAGCGTGTTGTGATGCCCCTGGCAATAACAGCAGAGCTGCTTCGCCAGGCACAACAAGGAACGACTGACTAGTCACGGTGCGCAGCGAGCCCAGTGAAAACGTAATTGAGTAACACGCGCCGCTGACGTCAATTATCAACTGATCAAACACCGACACGCCCCCGCTGGGGACCACGCGAGTAGCAGTAGCAGTTTTGAATACAGGAAGCAGGTTGGGAGCATCGGTGCAGGGTGCGCCCTGCTGCAGCACCGCCACCATTGGCAGTGTGCCCACATAGTTTGAAATGCGATTCCCGCCATCATCAGCGACCGTGGCAGAAGTGTCAAAGAATTCTCCAGCAATTATGGGCGAGGTAGCGGCGGGCTGCCGCAGCACGATGATTCTTGAAGCAAAACCTGCCTCGATCTGGAGATTGGTAGACACTGCAGCACGCAGTGACATGGCCAATGTGCCGTAAAACACTAAAACATAACTGCCAAGCTTATTGATTGTAAGATCGGTGAACAAATATCCGCCGGCGGCCAGAGCGCCCTCGACGTTTCCTGACAGACCCGATGTAGCAAATGCCTCGAGACACACGCCTAGAATGCCACCGCAGCAGGCAGGCAGCGGCGAGCACGGCGAACGCAGCAGTGCGGCAGTGATGATCGACGTTGCTGCGGGTGAGGCATCTGATATGCGATTGAGCCCTGCGTCTGTTAGAATGATGCCAGGCTGCTGTGCAAATGGCCTTCCCGATGAACCCACCGTGCCTTTGCCTTGGATCATGCCTGGCCATGGCTCCTGAACAAGTTGCAGCGAATGCGCCTGGGCCGTTTGCACAATGACCCAGCGCTCTGCTGTAATCATACGCGGTGTGTGCGCAAATGGCTGCCCAACTCCTCCGGACACAGTGGTGCCGCCGCTCGCGTCATCAGTGGCGGGCAGCACGGAAGCGCGATTGCTCGACACAGCTGAGAAGACGAGCTTGTGCTTGCCAATCTTGTCGATGATGAGATCGGTGAAGATCACTTGCCCTCCGAGCGCGACCAGATGGGTGTGCCCAAATAGCGTTGGCGGGTAAAACTGTGCGCCTAGCAATCCACAGCACGGCAATGACTGCGTGATGCTGACATTGACACGCGTCGTGTAGTCAGAATCTATCTGCGTCCCGTTGATATCACTGCACACAATCACCGGAGCTACAGTGAGTATGTTCCCACCAAAGGCTGCCCAGTCGAGCGCTGGCGCTTCCACAAGCACCAGTTGCTGCACGCCCCTGGGGTCAGTGAGATTGAAAACGTTAGATGTGATCGGAAACAGAGTGACATTCGAGCCATTCCAAAGCTGCTGCGGCTGGCGCTCCACCTCAAACACGAGTACCAGTTGCTGCTCGCCTGTTGCCGCGGCCACGCCGAGGTTGGTAAAGCGAGCGACACCTCGTTCAGATGTGTCGAGGCGCTCTGTTTCAGAGACCCTTAACAAACCCCCTTCGGCGGAAAAGACTGCAATCTGCGGGGACGGACGTGAAAAGTTGGCAATCTTGCTCCGCGCCACTCGCACCGTAACGAAAATGTCGCCTGCTGGGACTTGATTATCATTCGCATCCACTATGCCAACAACTGCCTGCACCCGGGCATACTGTCCTGCTACCATTTGGCTAGGTTGTTGCAAGAGTGCTAGACGTTGGGGCACCCCGAGCAGCACTGTAATCGAGTGCGACATGAGCGCCGGCACCGAAGAATCCGAGAAGCGAAACCGGATGGAAAAGGTGCCATTTGCCTTGCAGCTCAGATCGGTGAATTGCACCACGCCGTCTTTGAGCGTCAGGTTGCTGCTGCCAAACAGAGGGACGTGGCGCTGTGATTGGCCCCATAATAGTACGGCCGCGATCCAGCCACTTCCCTCTACCCTGTTGCCAAACTCATCAGCCACGTATAGTTGTGGCTGGATTTCAAAAGGTAACGCTGGCTTGATTCCCGTTGCGTGCTGTGTTATGATCATGTGGTGTGGTGCGGCTGGTATGATGTGGAGCAGTGGCGACAAGGTTTCGACGTGCAGCCCGTCGCGAGTTGTTAAGGAAAAGTGCAGCGAAAAGCCCTGGGCTATGCTGTATGTTGCCGTGCTGATAAAAAGATTTGTAAAGACTGCCACGCCGTGAACGAGCTGCGCTTGTAATCTGCCCCCTAAAAAGATGCTGGAATTGTTGTGTTGCGATTGATTGTAAACGAGTGTAACGTATACTGAACAGTATATGTGGTCCACGTCTGTTGCGTTGCCGCCCGTTAGAATTTTACTGCCGTTGGTGCTGGTTTGATTGATGCTGCTGTTGCCAATGGTATGTGACGGCAATGCTATCAGAGCTTCCCACAATTCCCAATCCGACAGAAATCCATCTTTGCTCAGGTCCATCACATCAAAACTAGCAGACGCAATTGGACCAAATGCAAGGGCATACACAGCATACTCTGAGCGCGACCACATGCTATCAAGATCTGTATCGTACCGAACAAACCTCCATTCATAGCTGGACGTGCCGGACGGGCTGCCCATGTATTCAACTAACTCTCGCTTCCGTATAACTCCATTCGAATCTGTGTCGATTGCCTCAAAACTCAAGCGCCCTCCAAACGCGCTCGAGTATGCCGCAAACTCGCCTGGCGTCCACTGAAGGTCGGCATCTGCGTCATACGCCGCAAATCGTACGCTGCTAGTAGTATGCGGCGAGTCGCTTGCATTCAAGGGCGCCTCCATGCCCGCCGCGCTACGCCTGCCACACCAAGTTGCATTGCGATGCATTACATCAAGCAGCCTCACTACAGGTTGCAGTGCGAAAACTTGGCCTGCTACATCACCGCGGGCAGCGCTGTCATGATCAACACTGACGACGCGCTGTTGCATCTGAGCAGGATGGCGATCAAGCACAATGCTATGAGTCGAGTCGGCAATGTCAAAAGGGAGCGTATCCACCATTACGAATGACGCTTCAGAGAACGAGTTGTCCATGCGCATTCGCGAGGCGCAGAAGCGGAGTCGCACACTGCGTGCAGCCCTCGGAAAACTCAGCCCTTTGAATCGTGCCACGCCTGCCTCCGTCATCACGCTACGGGTCCCATTCAGGACCGATCCGTCAAAGGACGATTTGCACATGTGTGACCACAGGATGACTGACGATGCAGCAGACGGTGTCTCGGAATAGCTCGAGTTTTGCAGAATGTAAATAAACACTGGGACGTTGCTCATAGCCACGATGTTTCCTCCCAAGTCGTGGATTGCAACGATGGGCTCCCGTTCAAAAACGACATTTGTGCGTGTGCCGTCGGGGATTCGAATGCAACTCAGTCTGGCAGCAGTACCAGTCTGTACAACGACCTCTTGAGACACCGCTGACAGCAACTGGCTTTGAAATGAGAGACGATACACCCCCGTCTTGTCGAGTCGCAAATCTGTAAAGCGCGCTCCCCCTCGAGTCACTTGCTGCGACGTCGAGCCTTCGAGCGAGGCAGTGGTGGGCAAGGACCTGAGGCCCTGCCACACTCGCGGTGCCTCAACTTGCAGGTCCGCGCCGACAAACCACGTGTCGACGACTTGCCCGAGGCACATGTTTCCATGTCGATCCTGCACCAGCAACCAAGGTTGCTGGTGAAGCGTGAAGCCCGGACGCGCACCAGAGGGCTCAAAGCCAGGGGCAAGAATGAGGTGCGATGGCGCAGCTGCAACAGTCACAAAACTCTGTGTCTCTGCTGACCTCAGCCCGAGGCGCGAAAAGCGCATTTGCAGGCAGTCGGAGGCTGCTGTGATTATCAAGCCCTGATATGCAGCAATGCCCTCGGTGACAATATTGATTTTGACTGAAGCGTCAGGTCTTCCTGTCAATCCGTTGTCGTTATCGTCACAGGAATGCGGTGGTGTGTTGATGAGAGAAGCTGTGACTGTACTCCTGCTATCCGTCAGCATTACGTTGCCGGCAGCATCCGCTATTTGCACGATGGGCTGACTGGAAAGCACCTCGCCGAGCACCACTACTCCCATTGCCTCCCGCACAATCAGAATCTGCCATGGGTCTCCAATACTGACTTGAAACGTCTTTGACATGACATGCACCAGAGGTGTGGGTTCGAATCCCGCACTTGCATCCAAGGTGCCCAGTGCAAAAAGCAGCCGATAGCACTTTGCAGAAGTATCGATGCGTAGATTCGTGAATGTGGCCAATCCTCTCCTCGCCGTGACGAGCGTGGTTCCAAGCGGAAGCTGCGTTATGCCGTCAAACGTGCCACTATCTGACATGACTGCAGCTGACATGTACCAAGACTCATCTAGATCAACAGGGAGGCGCTTGTCTGCGCCCGTCACGAGCACAGTGGGTTGGAGTAGGAGCCTTGATCCGCTCTGTGGATACACAAGGTCGCCGTCTGGCTGCTGTGTCACCCTGAGCGACCAAGGGGCTGCAGAAACATACAAAACCTCCGACACCACACCCACCAATACCGCAGTAGAGAGGGGCTGATGAGTGAAATGCATTATATACGCACCCGTTTGCGCCGCGAAGATGTTGCTAAATCGCGCTTCTCCAGAGGCATGCAACGTGGTGCTCCATGTTTGGGTGCTGCTCCCAGAAGACGAGAACAGACTCGACTGGTTTCGTAGCTGTGGGTGGGGGAGGAGAGTCACAGACACAACGCCACCGCCCTGCAAGCGCACCTCATTGCCTCCCGCATCCACTGCATGTATTACAGGTTGTGTGACACAGGGCTTTCGAGCAACACACCCGCGAGGTACGGTCACGATTGACAAGCGACTCGCTGCTCCAGCAATCACTGTAAAGGGCGCCGAGAGCACTGACGTATTTGTGGTTCCTCTCTGCGTGTCTGCGATTGCCGAGAATTTCAGCATGTAGGTCCCCGCAGAAGAAAGAGAAATATTCCTAAAGGTAGCCACGCCAAAGGATGCTACTGCCGTGCGGCTGGCAGTGTCTGCTGAGATGAGGGCGCGGAATGCTGCGTCACCGACATCCGTGAGCACGTCAAATACAACGGACACGTGGTGCAGTGAAGTCATGGCGTTCCCTGCCGCGTCTTGCAACATGATGATGGGCTGCGGCTGTATTGCCTTGCCGCCTTCCCCCCCTCTGGGTGCGCGTGTGATGCACATATGTGACAAACTGCCGTGTGAGATGGTAAAAGGCAAAGATGTATCATAGACGTGTCCAGCACTCACTCGCACTACATACTGGCCACTTGCTGTGACTGTGAGAGAGGTAAGCACTCTAAGCCCCTTGTTGGTGCGTTCGACTGTGGTGGCTACGGTATGACTCTGAGAGCCATCAGCGTATTTCTGAATGATTGCCGCGGTGATGAAGATGTCATTATGAAAAACTTGCGTGCCAAACGCGTCGAGCACTTGCACTGATGGAGATGGCAATAGCTCACTCATGGCTGTGCCATCGGAGGGAGATGAGTACAAGGAAATTCGCACTGCAGAAGCTGCCGCACGAAACCATTCAGATTGTACTGGCGCGACCTGCTGGACTTGCTTGCATGAGGGGCATTGCCCCCCCCCATTAGCGCTCTGGCGGAACACACTGAGAACACAGCTCAGTCCTGCTGTCACACAATCGCCAGTGTCATATGTGAATTCAAACGCAAAAAGAGCTGCTACTCCAGAACTGGGTGCAAGCGACCCTCCCGCGCCAGCTCCTCCTACTCGAGCCACCATTGGATCAAAATAGTAGGGGGGAGTGGGTAGATGGTCAGATATGCGCAAGCCGTCAAAATCAATCGTGCCGTTGCACTCCCTCGTCAGACCTGCTGCAACAACACCTGCAGCACCGACCTGCAACACTGGCGCAAGTCCACCAAATATTTCGAGCGAACCCACACGAGCAGCCGCGCCCGAAACCGTACTGGTGACCACTACGGAAACATAGCGAGCAAACACGATGCTGCTAGATACTTGCAAGATGCGGAATGATGTCTTGTTTGTGGCTGCGTCAAAGGTGCAGGGGGGTGTGTGCCATTCTTGCACTTTTTTCCACGGCTGGGCGCCAAAAGAAGAATCTACATCGCGCGTATAGAGGTCGACGGACGTGATGTGAGCGCTGTTGATAGGTCGTAACGCGTGCACAGTTACAATCTGGTTCTTTTGAAGTCCGTTCGCATCTGTCCTCATGATAGTGGTGTTGAAATCATCGCGCACAACCGCACATTGCAGCTTGATTTTGTTTATATTGTAGCGGTGACGCAAATCGAAGCTCATGTTCGCCCCCACACGCAGCTGATGAAACGTGGACTTGTCGCCGTCTATCACGTGCCGCACATCATCGATGCCCTCATGCAGCTCCATGAGGTCACTCATCACCGGCGACATGTCGTTTTGCCTAATCCAGTCATGCGGTCTACTTCCGTTGCTCACCAGTGATACCAGAATGTTAGCCTTAGTGTGTACTGTATTACGTCCAGCATCCATAATAGCAATCAGCGGCGAGACAAGCGGTGCGCGCCCAATTTCAATGGCAGAGGGCTGTCGTAATACAGCTAGATGATTCGCAGCGCCGGCGATCACCTGCAGCACGTCCTGTACAACCCAGCTGCTCACTCCTCGTGACGAAAACGAGATTCTAAATCGGCCAGCGGCCGCAATTGCCACGTCGAAAGTGCCTACCCCGCCAGCACTCGTAATATTCGTGTTTCCTATAAACATATTTGGAGCACAACGGCTGTCTGCCGCATAAGGTTGTGCGTCGAAGTTGGGCGCGGCATTTGACACGACAGTAACTGCAGAGGCCGGTTGATTGTCTTGCCAACAATCAGGCTGCAGCAAAGACTCGGCGAACAGCGCGGTGGCAATAATGTTGACTGCAGGCGCCACAACTAAATTGCCGTTCTGTGTGAGTGAAAAAAGAGTGTCTGAGTGTGTTGGCAGTGAAACTCACCTTCACTGCTTCACATTCTCATATTCACTGAAAATCTCACAGTCACTTAGTTGTGGCGCCTGCAGTGAAAACAAGTGCGTGAGTGCGTAGGCAGTGAATTTTGCATTCGACTTGGTATTGATTTCAGCATTACAGCCCGTTCCGTGGAAGATGAGACTCGAAATGCTGAATTAAATGGCAATCGAAATCTTGAATGGTGGAGAGATTTTAGTCAACTGCAAATTCAAATTAAACAAAAATCTCAATTTGAATTTGTACCGCAAGATACCTCGGAATTCAAATCCAATCAAAATCTCAATTCGACTTTGTACTGTGAGGTACCGAGAAATTTGGTTTTCTCGATTTTGACTAGTTGACTGAAATCTCCCCACCATTCAGGATTTCGATTACCATTTGATTCAGCATTTCGAGTCTCATCTTCCACGGAACGGGCTGTACCGAGTCAGATTACTTTGGTGAATACAACCAAATCGTGACTACAATTCATGTCGCTACGTACAAATTTTACCATATGCCTGGACAACAGCGTCTGCTCACTACAGGGTGGCGAAGACTCATAGGATCCCCTAAGTTGCAGATCATTTTCCACAAAAGAGCCACTAAATATAGGTCACTTTTGCGGAAAATGACCTATAAAGATAAGGGATCCTATGAGTC
>Ga0105053_10010112_pt1 | contig 11845 bp, 1 predicted proteins | sample BON01_FD_78093 | JGI IMG/M metagenome (GOLD analysis project Ga0105053, IMG submission 78093) | Freshwater microbial communities from Lake Bonney liftoff mats and glacier meltwater in Antarctica - BON-01 | ecosystem: Environmental > Aquatic > Freshwater > Ice > Glacier meltwater | place: Lake...
CTACTGTGCTCGAAATGTTGATGGCGCGGTGTCTCTGTCTGTATACACCGCCAATTGTGAACATTTCTTCTTGGCATATCCCCAAGCTCTGACACGATTGCACAATGCCCTTGGATTTTTCAATTTCGGCCATTTCTGGAATATTCGCTACGCCCAGCCCCATGAAACGGAGCTTGTCGGTCTTACCCGTGGCTTGTAAGAAAGGGCGACCGAAATCCTTTTTGTGCATTTTCAATAGCGAAAAGTCGCTATGTTTGGCTGCAGTGCGAGCCCAGCTATTGTAACTTGGGATCAACGACTGCTGTGGGTCGTTTTTGAGGTGCAGACCACACCATCCCAAGTCGCTAGAATGCAAGTAGTCATAATCACACAAGTGTGGGTCGGTGTCAAACAAGCGCGATTCCAGGACGGAATAAGTGTTCTGCTCGCTTCTAGTGTCCATACTTGGGTTGAGGTGAACGAAATCGGGGTTTTCGCGGGCCCAGGTCCAGTTCACCATGTGCCTCGGACATATCCAATGTTCATTTTCCGTATCTGCGTCATGTGTTGTGCACTTTGTTTCCGACTGAGTCTGGTTGATAAGCATGTTCATGCGCTCATACGAGACCATGTTTGAATGCGAGCATAGTCCATGTTGTTCCAGTACATCGTTGAAACGCGACCATGGGCTTGCACCAGAGACGGTATCGTGATCTGAACACCCGGCACTGTTGAGTCCCACTTCGACAACGTTTTCATAGTCGCTTTCAATCTCAATATCGAGAACAGAACACACACCATTTGCTGCGCAAACCAAGCCTTCTGTACATTGCGTGTTATTAACACAAGAACCTATACCACTGTTTTCAATTTCTTCGAAAATCATATATTTGCGGGTTGTGTAACACATGGTCTGCACTACTTTCTCAATGTCGTCCGAGTCTCCCAGATTGATATCCAATTCAAAATGATCCTTGACAAATTCTCTATAATCATTCAATAGTATGTTTTCCCTGGTGTTGTCAATCTGGTGTTTCGCGCCATGTGCACGTTTACGGAGGAAAAGCCGTACCAAGGGCCACAGATGCCCAATTGTAGTACCCATCCCGCCTCCGATCGTGATGCGTGGGCTAGAGGAGCATTTCTCACTGTGCTGCGAGTAATCAGCTTCGCGAATAGTTCCATTGCTGTTTGACGCATCGTCAATGGCCGAAGTACATACAACCTGGGTGTTGATTGCGACAAGTGGCATACCAAACGTAGGTTCGCGACATATTCCTCCGGTTCCAAAAAAGTTTGCTGTGTTGTCTTCGTCTCGCAGGTGATGTGGCAACGTAACAATTTTTTCAACATTGTCGTTTTCTTCGTTTACAACCACTGCCATGTAGTTGGAGAATCCCGTTGCTGTAGAATACGAATCGCTGAGTATTTCGCCAAATGGGGCCTGCCACATTTCAGGCCAGTAGTCGACTGTGTCGAAACACTGTGCATTGGCGGATGCTTCAGGAAAAAGAAAATCGCTTCCGAATTTGGTTCCGACCATCCCCCGTTTTCTAAAAAGCTTCAAGGCATCGCTGCCACCAAAAGCATTCTCAGGTAAAACGATTGCGTCGACAAATTCTTTGCTCAGGTCGGGCAAGTCGATTACCCCTGGCCTATTGTTGATGTCTGAAAGCAATACGAGTGGATTTACCACAGAACACGTTTCAACCATGTCCGTACTTTTAACAATTTGATATTCTGTTGAAACCAGCGTCCTGTCCTGCATACACAGATGTATGTCAAAAACCCGCCCATCGTCATGTATCACCAGACACGCTCGATACATTATGGAGGATCTCGTCGCCAATTCGGGGGAAAGCTGAAAAGGACAGCTTTTAATGTATTTGGCCGAAAATAGAGTTTCATGATGGTTCAAGAAATCTCGCGAGTATGCAGCCATTCCGTTGCAAGACTTCAATTTGGCGAGCTTGACGCTGCATTTTTCTCTCCACGATTTCACCAGAGCATCAGACTCAGCGTGTAGAGCCTCGAACAAATCAAATTGCCCATCGGTTTCTTCTCCTACTTGGATGGGAATGTACCTATCCAGCATGTCTTTCCACGAAACTTCCATGATGTAGCGCGTACAGCTCAGGATCACAGGAGATTCTGCTACCGTACTGGTTACGGGGAATCCTTGATCATGTATAGTCTGCTCTTCTGTAGGGATTCCACACAAAACATTCCGGGCATTGTCTTTTGTGTGATTGTTGATAAACTCGACTACTCGATCGCCTTCTCCCATCACCTTGTGGTAGTTGTTCACAACGTGCCGATAATTGAAGTATGATACGCCAGAACGCGGGCGCAGCATGAAATCAAGAATATCGATATTAGCGTTGTTGCTGTTATCTCGATCGATTGCAGAGACACCCCACAGATTTGAAGGCCTCAGCGGTTCGCATGCAAAACCAAGCTCACGTAACCTATCATGATGCACATGCAACAGTTCGCGCACGCGATGCCGCTGGTTGGCACTGTAAGAGACGTCGCTGGCTTCATTAATACAATCCACAAATATGTCGGAATCCGCCTTTTCTAGCATTTCCCGGATGCCACATATGTTTTTGTTTATGAAACACCTGGCAGCCGCCTCGGTACGGACAGAGCATGGACAGATCTTGTCAAGATTGCCTATTGCTCGCTGATCTGTGTCCACAAACAATATGCTTTCGAAAACACTAGAAAATTCAATCGAATGGTTTCCAAAGTCGTTGTCGAATAGGTTTGATTCTTCAAAGCTGCTGGTGCCTGATGTCGAGACGGGGACAATGTGTCTGTCGTTTTCACAGAATGCTGAGTGCTGGGAAATGAATCTTTCATCGTATAGACCAAACAGAGGGTTTTCATTCGAATATTTTGTAATCATGCGAATCAATTCTTTCCGAGAAACATTCATACTTTCCGAGTTCATGTTGTTTAGTGGCTTCCACTCTATTCCTGAATTGACGTAAGTTTTCAGCATTTCCAAAGTCGTTGCGCGTCGACCATTCTGGCTGTCGTCCTCCATATCGTACTCGCTTGTGGCGTGTGTCTGAAATGAAGACCGCATTATCGACTGGCACTGTTCCATAAGCGATAGCGAATCAATCTCGCGGATGGATGGAAACTTATATTGTTGTTGCTCATCCAGATCTTTGTTGTAAGTAATCTTTCCAAAAACACTAAAAGACACATCTGAATCGGCGGCAATAAATTTGTCCTCGTCGTACTTGTGGATGGACTCCATTAATGCTTGCGTCGAATACCGTGTAAGAAGCTGTATTTTGAAATACACGGACAAATGTGTATATATACAAAGTTAGTTTTCGGACATACAAATGTGCGATATTCTCCGAATAATGGAAAAACGAGAAAGTGAGTACAAGAAGCTGTGCTCCAAGGAAATCGCACTACGGGAATACGAAATCAGATACAGAGGTTCAATCTGCCCACCGACTTGCGTCCCAATCGGCACACTCTCGGCTCGAGAATCGCTTGTCATGACCAACATGGCCCGATTAATCTCAAGGATACATCAAGATATAAAACTAACAAACAACAGCTGCAGCTCTACCACTCTCTATGACTTTTTCGAAAATACCCCATCGACTTCAAACGACGTTGCAAACCCGATCTATCAATATATGATTGACAATATAAACACATCGAACAGACTCACCGAAGAATCGTAGAGAACATCGCGTTGTATTGTTTTGATGTTGTCGAGAAGCATACTGAGAAGTTCAGAGCCAGAAATCTCAAAGTTTGCACCTGGTATTGAGGGTTCAAACGTCGATTCGGTTGCTGTGCACTTTCCTGGTATAGCACAACACTTTTCCCACGAGGTGTATGCCTGACAACCAAACAAACCAATGTTGGAAAAACTTTCCTCAATGCGTTTAATTTTGTCCTTGATTTTTGCTGCCATAAGAAGGTTGAGAGAATTCTGTTGCTTGACGATGTTTTGTTTGGCATAGGCCATGAGCCCAATCCTGGCATCACTGCCACATGTTTTTTGAAAAAATGCAGAGTCTGATACGTTGTCTGCATGTGTATCATACACAAGCGTCGGTTTGCACGGCAACTCGAATTCTCTACTCTCTCCGTTTTTGTGTCTGGAGTACATCATAGGCTCAAGAACTGAATTTGAATCTGTGGGGGCAAAAAATGTCTTGTTATATGCCCCCATGAACACGCAATCCATATGCTGGTGTAACAAGTCTCCTTCTCCACTCTTTAAATTCAGATCAAGTTTTCCAATGATTCTGTCAATTGCTGCACTTGAGAAATCAATATTAACTCTTCTGAAATATTCTTGCGAGCAGCTCGCAACCTTGCGGTACTTTTCAAGAACCTCTGCAGTCCGGAGTTCCTTTTGCACAACGCTCAACAACGGCTTTTTAGACACACGCAGAGCGTCGACAATGTTTCTTTGGATCGATTTTTCATACGACAATGTTGACATGATAATTTTACATTCGGTGTTGCCAGCGACACTGCAGATTCCATCCATGTCATCCTCGTTTTGGCAAGCTACAACGTCGGGGTTGCTCTGGAAAACAGCAGATGACAAGAATTCACAAGCATCCATAGGGCGGCCATCATCAGGCTCGGGTATTGCATACAGAAAATATTCATAGATCGACGTCTCCGTGGAATCTTTCACATTTTGGTTCATGTAGTTTTTGTGAGTAAACAATTGAAACATACAAGCTTGTATTCTGTTTTGCGAAGGTCCGTTCCGCAAACACGAGTGCACTAGTCCTTGCTGGTCTTCTGCAAGATAACTGCTGATTTCATTTTGGATCACTTTCATATTTTGTACCGAAATAAATTTCATATCGTTTACAATGTGCTCAATCAGCGCTGGATGGTATGCACCAAAAATTCCTTCATCCCATGTTTTCGCATGGAAATTTTCTCTGCATCGGTTCAAAATAGCCAAAGGCGACACCAAATGCGCAGTAAAGTGATTACTATATTTGTCTAAAAAAACCCGTCTTTTTTGCGCAGAACAGGTCTTGTCGTTGTTGACCGTAATACAGTCTATGTACTCTTGTCCTGCAGTGTGCAAGTCCAGTGCCAATTCGGACAACGAAAACGGGTTATAAACAAAAACGGTGTTTCCCTCCATGTTGACATGTTTCTGTATGCCACTGCACCATAGTGCTCCTTCTCGGAGTTTGGCGTCGCGAGCAACTGCATTCACGTGGTACCTTGTGTCCCCACATGCACATTGCAGAACGTACGAAGAATCTGTATTCGATGGTTTACACTTGTCATCTTCAACTAGACTCAAGAGTCTTGCCAACGAGTATATGACGCCAAGCGAGTAGTCAACGATTGCGTTCATATTCACAATGAACACGATTCGTTCCATCGAACTCACGAGTGCTACCGACAAAGCACTATCAAACGTGAACCCCGAAGAAGGAACCGCTATATTGTTGATGGTGAATTTGGTATACTCGTCACCGACTGCTCCTGACGTGATTCTTTCCTGGATAATGCTCTCGTCTGTGCGTGCTCGGGGATTTTCCGTAAAATCATTGTCAAACGTACAGAAGTCGGTGTCACTTATGTTGTGATTCACTATGTTAATGTAACCCCCTGAAAACTCAGCAAAACGTGTTACCGCACACATGACAAGACGTGTATTCCGGTAAAACCACATGATAACTCCGAGCAGAGCTTGGTAGATTGCCTGAGTGACAGCCGAGATGATTGCTGTGTTTTCAAGTTTCACACCCGGGGAAAATATCTGCCTCACAACGTACCGACTGTCTCCGCCAATATCCTTGATTGTGAAGCCCTGCTTGTTGCCAATCACAGACGTATAAATTGTCATGACCAGCGCTGGAAAAAAAGCAGATGCGACGGCTAGCAGGTCTTTGCTTTCGCACATTTTTGTGTTGAAAATGTTTGAGATTCCTTCGAGATCGATTGGCTGTCTACTCCGAGTATTCACTTCTGCGATCCGCATAATTGAAAGCCCGACTTCAACAGCAGCAAACCAGATTGCATTTCCTTCATAAAATACGATTTCTCGATATTCTTTGACAATGGTGCCCATCACACAAAACACATTGTTTGGATTGACGACGGTTCCAACACAGTTGACAATGGCACATTTTTGAGCCATGGAACAGAAGTTTTTCAGCTTTCTGCCCTGGCAAGACTGACACGACATGTAATTACAACTTTCTTGAATATTTACACCTAGCGTCACTGCAATCCCGGTAGACCAAACGACCCTGAATTCCTCCGCCGTCGATAACTGCTTCCCGTCTTTGAAGCTGCGGGCAATCGCGTTCGTTGGCAGCGAAAACGTATACTGCGAAACCCAATTTTCCGTGTTACTCATCTGCGTGTTATCGCATTCCATGAGCGTAAACACAATCGACCCATCGACATTGGTATCCGACCTCAAAAGGATTCCCGTATACATGGACGTGGACACTCGAGATGTAGTATACAGCGAGGTACGTGCTGGATAATTGAGGAATTTCGAAACTCCACTGGCTTTTGTGTTCAATGAATACAGCTGTGTTCTGTTAAAGGTCAAGCGAGTACTGTTGTCAAACACAAATTCAATCTGCTGTAAGCCAGTAGAATATGCAATGAAAACGCTGCCCCCCTGGCCTACAATTGCGTTATTTTTCCCAGGCCCAATTAATTTCGTTAACAAGTATGTAATGGAATCTTGTTGTTGTGCAACATAGGTAGGATAGGTTTCACATACTTTTCCCCGCGATGTTTCATCGTTTATGTCCTCTGTGCGCAATATCCTCATTTCGAGTTTGGCGTGACATATGAGTGTTTGTGTGTCATCTCCTTCAACAATGTGTTCAATGTATGTGTCATATATTGCTAAGATGGTGTATGGCACTATGTTGACGGACTGCTCAGAGTATGGATGTTCTCCGGGCAGGATCACAATCTTGCGGAAAATTGGGGGATCTGTCATGCTGTCAACAAACGTGTAGGGCACTTCAGGATTCACAGCTGGCTGGCAATTTGTGATGATTGCAGCAGAAAACCCATCACAATCCAAATTCGACTTAATTGCATCACTTTTGAGAATCATTTTGGTATGGACTGCCCCTGCAGAGTCGACAACAATCTCTACAATACTATTAACATCAGAGTCTTTTTCGCGATATACCATAACCAGTGCTCCTTGCGTATGCTTGGCCATGGGCACCAAAAAGAGTTCCTGCACTAGGTATTTATCCTGGTAATTTACATCGTCGAAAATTGCAAAAACACCTGTAGACTCCAACGCTTGTTGTGAAAGCAACACAATACCAACAGAGGTGTCTTCATAGCAGAAGAAATACATGGTCCATGCAAGGTTTTGTCCCAGCGCTCCGCTTCCAAGAGGCCTTCCAAGCACCACAATATATCGTTTGCAGTTCTGTCGTGTGCCCTCGTATTCTTGTACAGCAAGTGGTTCAAACACTTCTGTCAGTCCTGAAATCTTTGACGTCCATGCCGGTATAAATCCCATGAAGTCTCCTTTCATATTTTTCCTATTCGGAGTCACTGTGTTGAATTTTTCAGACTCAAACCAATTGATTTCTCTCTGACACTTCGACCTGCAAGTCGGGATGTAGGCACACTTTTTGAAAAAGGAAATAGGACGTGGGACAATTGTAACGACTTCCAGACTCGTATCATACTCGTTACACGAGATTGTGTCAGTCCGGTCAATTTTCAGAGTCTTCATGAGGTCAAGAGGAACATCGGCGGAGGCTTTCAGTGCAGCATCCATGTGGATAATGAGTTGGGTAGGAATCTGTAAAAGAACATCCCGGAACCTATTGATGAGAATGCTGCAGTGTTTGGTGTTTTTGTTTGAACCTTTCAAAAACGAATACAACTCGAGTCTCATTTGCGATGGCAACCTGTGTTCGCATTTGTTGGTAAAAATATCAATATCCTTTCGGAGTGCTTTTGGATCAATGTCACAAGTGCAGTCGACAAGAGCATTCAGCGTTATGGTCGAAGACACAACCTTGATTACAGCATATACCATTTCAAAAACACTCACACACGTGTGGAACACTGTTTTGCCGACAGGACTCTGGGCGTCGCCTGTGGCTTCGGAATACTCTTGACATATTTTGTACTGTGAACCAAGCAACGTTGACTTCATTGTCCCAGATGCGATAGAATCAAACAACAAGTTGCTCATTGAAAAAAATACGAATTCGGCCTGCTGGCTGCCAAAGTATTTGTTCTCGAGTTGTTGAACAATGTACTTTATCATGATTTCATCAATGATGAAAAAGAAAGAATATACCGAAGTGAACATAGTACGAAGAATTACTGACATTCCAGACATGGCACCTCTGGAAATACCTCTGATGATGCCCTGAGAATATCCAGAATCAGGGCCCTTTACAGAAACAATCACATTCTTCAACCAGGTCTGAGAGCTTGCCTCTAGCCCAAAAAGGATTCCAAAGTACCGTAATGTCGAAAACGTCAACGAGTCAAACGATCTGTCCATCCGTGTCCACATGGCATTGAGAGGTGCCATGGACAATGGGTGATGATTACAATTGTCGAGAGCGTAATGGTTCAATTTCCGGCCGTTGCACAGAGTGTCCTTCGAGATAATCCCTTCCATGATCCCAAAAAGATTCAAAACATAACAGTTTGCAACTAGCAGGACAGTCTTGATGGTCAATTCCGCTGTCAGCGCAATGTACGCTCCAACTTTCGGCAGTATCGTGTCTTTCGAGCACAACAAGCTGTACTTGCTAGCAGTCAAGTCAGAAAACTTGGCTTTCCATAGGATATCCTGCCGTACTTCGTAGGTTTGCAAGTTCAAAAAATAGTATACACTTGCTGATTTCATGGGCGGCGCAGAGCTTGGCCATTCCGTGCGATTCAGCCCGGACAGGTGTAGAAGTTCGTTGATAGGGCCCCGCTTGATAGTAATGATTACATTCATGTCATTCAGGTAGGTAATATCCTCGATAAACAAGTTGATGATTGAATTCGAGATTTTGAGGTCGCAGCCATCGCTTAGTTTCCAGAACGCATCATTGACTTCGAATTTTATTTCCATCGTTGTGTCCTGGTTGCATGCGCGAACGATTTTTTCCGTGTTTGTCATCCTCACGCCCGTCCTCATATCACTCGAGCATTTGTAAAGTGGCTGTGTAAGAAAAATACGTGGACTTTTGTAACAATTCACACACTCGACCCCCAGAATGCTGCCTCGTTTGTTTTCGAATGAGCATTCATCCAAGGTACTCAACAATGGAATGAGGTTAGGATTGACTCCATACACAATGCCAGTCCGCGTTTGCGCTGAGGGATTGCGCGACCCGAAAACATCCATGCTATCATGCGGAATCAGGATTCCGCCGTGTACCGACCTCTCATTTTCAAGGAAAGAAGCTCGTAGTGAGGGAATGTTGGTTAATGTCTCTAGAATACGATACTGAGAGTGGACGTCCGACGTGATAGTTTGTAAAGTACTAGTAAAAACGCACGCCGACCCGTCAAGCTCGCACTCCTGCGTCAAAAGCTGATTTCCGGCAAACAGGTATGGTTGGCCGACTGCGAGCATGGTTGGCACAGGAAAGTCCGTATACGTGTTAAACACAGCAACAGATGATTCCTGAAGTTCTACTATTTTGTTGGAGCAAAACTGGATGCCCTCTGTGCAAACATCTGCCTTGGCAGTATTCTGAATAACAGACGACCGGGATTGTGAAAATGTACAAACGTAATCAAAGTTGCTTCTTTTTTCTTCAACTGTAGCAACGCCATAATCCTTGAAAGTATTGTAATCTTTAGAGACAATCATGGTAGTCATCGAAACACTATTACCAGCATTTTTGCTGCTTCTGCTCGAACAGTCTGAGTTTGCCATGTATACTCCGTCCGATAGCGTCTTCTTGTTATATAGAGTGATGGGTGTGGTCGCGGATCCCTTTTGATGTAGGCCTACGCAATATGGAAAACACGTCTGGTACAACGAGTTTTTGATGCACTGCACTTTCCGCTTAAGTTCGATGCTTGCCGACGGAGTGGGACACAATGGCATGACATAAATCAAGGCGTCTACATTGTTGCATTTTTGGGGATCCTCCATACACTGGTTATATCCCGAGAATTTTCCCTGTTTCCCATCGTCCTGTCCAACATCAATGGTTTGTGATGGAAACGTCATGGGTTCCACTGAAATGCGCAGATAGTCACACATCATCAACAACCTGTTAGTATTGGTCTCAAACACAATGGGTATCTGTGTATCAACCTGCGACACATTCGATCCTGCTTTTAATATTCCATTGAACAGCGAAGCACTGCATGATATCGTTACCCCACCAACAACATTGTCTTCGCATCGACATCCAAAAATCGCAGTGCGCGTGTCTCCCGTTTCGTCGCTTTCTAGTATACTCGAGGAAAAATCAATCGAAGACAACCCATGCTTCAGATCGACAGGCCTGTTACCAAACGCATTCTTGACTCGCGATATTTCATTGCCGTTTGCTGCGTCGAAATACACCACCGCGTTTCCATTTGTTATTGCCAACAGCGACTCGCTAACAGGGAGAATTCGCGTGTCGCCACCCTCTAGAAAGCTACGCACATCGTTACTGAGCATCGAGGAAACAGACACATCCGCTGTTTTGCAGCTTTGAATGCTGTCAACATCTCGGTCCAAGAAGAACGAAAGAACAAGCATGTGCGCTATATTTGCCCAATTGTCAAACAAAGCACCAACCGCAGTAACACCTCGGGTCGCATATCGGAAAATCGGATGCAAGTCCGGTACACACAGACTAGTAGACAGCCCCAAACGGTGCGCTGCTCTGCATCGAAGTTGTGTTACGTCCCACGTCGTATACAAAGTCGTCACAACAACGTTAGCCAGGTTATGCACAATGATGTTGACATTCTCGTCATAAATAGGGTAGAATATAAGTGCAAACAACGATGCCCCAGTCGGACATAGTGAGGTGACCAGCGTGTGCAAACTGGCAAAAATAGTCTTGAACGTCGTTGTACTGGTGATCAAGTCAATATCTCGCTGATCGTGGTCGAAGCATTCATGGTTCAACCCCGAAAACATGTCCTTGTTCTGCACAATCAACACTTCGACTACATTGTTGTACTGACAATCCCGGAAATTCATGCTCATCCACCGAGATACCGACACCCCAATCGTAACAAAAACATTGCCAAACTCAGACACCATTAGGATCAGGTTTTTCCTGTTAGTGTCGTCGTCAATCAGCAACCGCAGCACCTCCATCAATCCACCAGACACACTGTCAATAATGAAATTGTAAATAGGTGTGAAAATCTCAAACACAATTTTTAAGATCCACGACCCTTTACGGATGTATTCCAACATACTCGTCTTGACTACAAACTTGTTGTACGTATCAATCAACCCTTTCAACACAGAGTCCGAGTTGGAGTTTATGAAACTGAGAATAATAATCAGAAAGATAAACGGCACAAGAGCAACTATTTTCTGCACCAACAGAATCAAGAAATCAATCAAGACCATCATAGTATTAATGATGATGTTGAACACGGTTTCCACCACAAGTGGCAGCAATTTACTGTCATTCTTCAGCTTTATACTCCGTGTCTTGCAAAGAATAACATACACAGGTGTACTCAAAACAAGACAAAACACAACTGCAATCTTCACGGCCATGTACAGTACCATGTAAATAATTGCAACAATACACAACTGGTTGTAGCCAAACTTATCCATGTTGTGTTTCTGCCAGTCTCGACCTCTTTTATATACTAGTCAACAAGTTCAACACAAGCTTCCTTGCATCATAAAAAATAGCCA
>Ga0105053_10010115_pt1 | contig 11843 bp, 9 predicted proteins | sample BON01_FD_78093 | JGI IMG/M metagenome (GOLD analysis project Ga0105053, IMG submission 78093) | Freshwater microbial communities from Lake Bonney liftoff mats and glacier meltwater in Antarctica - BON-01 | ecosystem: Environmental > Aquatic > Freshwater > Ice > Glacier meltwater | place: Lake...
AACTGTCAATTGTCAACACTATGCCTACGGTAGGCTAACGCCAACGACTACGCTCAGTGCGAGCTGTCAACTGTCAACTGTTTCAGGGCTAAATCGATCGCCGGAGTTGATGTTGGTGTGAGCATTTTGTACTTATTCAAAGCTTGACGGGTAGCTGCGATACTACAGGCGAGAGCGATCCGATCCTGTTGGAGAATGCCGACGACTAAATCGGGCTGAGATTTGTCGATCACAGGTAATTGGTGCAATCCTCTGGCTGTCATCCGATCGACCGCTTCGATAATCGGTTCATCGATGTCCGCGTAGACTAGATGTTTGGTACAAATACTCCTAAGAGTATCAGTTAATAATTGACTCGGTTGTGAAGAGGCTTCGGCTTGAGAAATTGCCCGACTCAGATCGTGGAGAGTAATAATACCGAGCAACTCCTGGCGATCGTCAATTACCAAAGCACTGTGACAATTATTTTGAGTCAATTTTAACCCAGCAGTGAGAATATCTAAGCGATCGGACAAGCGGAGATAGTGAGTATCCATCGCATCGCGGACTTGGAGGTTTTGGAGGAGATCTAGATAGCGATCTGGTTGAACACTCAGAGCTAATTTGTCTAATCGATCTGGAGATTTTGATTTGGGGTTCATCCGTTCGATCGCGCAAATACTCAAGCCGACACAAGCCATTACTGGCAGAACGATCCGGTAATCGCGAGTTAGCTCAAACATCAGTAGAATCGCCGTTAAAGGTGCCCTAGCACTACTGGCGAGTACGGCAGCCATTCCCACCATTGCATAGGCTGGAGGGGCAGCAATCAGACCGACGAGTTGAGGGAATAATAATACTAAAGATTTGCCGTAAATTGCTCCCGTTGTCGCCCCTAAAAACATGGCGGGAGCAAATAGACCACCGACTAGCCCACTCCCCAAACTTACTGCTGTCATCAGTAATTTGATGACCAAAATTGAGACGAGCAGCATCACTGAAAATTGGACATCTTGCAACATTGCCTCGATCGTTTCATAGCCAATTCCCGTCACCTGCGGAAACTTTAAGGCAACAATTCCGACGATCGCACCACCAATTACAGGAGTCAACCAATGGGGGATTTTCCCCAACCATGACAAGTAACTGACATTCCCCTGAAAGGCTGCGCGGGCGAAATCCACAGTTTGAGTATATGTAAAGGCGACAACACTCGCCAACCCACCCAGTAATAAATAGAGGGGTAACTCGAATAAACTCTTGACTTCATATACAGGTAAGGCAAATGCAGGTCGGGCACCCAGCCCAATTTGAGCGACCAGCGATGCAACTACAGCAGCTAATACGACTACACTTACCGCAGAAGTTGCAAAGGTGGTACCTAGTACTAACTCCAACGCAAAAAACACGCCCGCGATCGGCGCATTAAATCCCGCCGCAATCCCCGCCGCCGCACCTGCACCGAGTAATAACCGTTGCCGTTCCTGAGAAGCATGTAAAGCCTGTCCCAAAAACATCCCCAGGTTTGCCCCAATTTCTACACTCGGCCCCTCTGGCCCAAGTGATGCTCCAGTTCCTAGCGATACTGAAGCCGCCACCATCTTGATGAGACCCCGCCACGGCGTTACCTTGTTACCCGATTGGGTCGCCGCGATCATCGAATTCATATTGGGGCCAAAATCGCGCCAGTACCAGCGCATCAGTCCGACGACGATGCCACCGAGCATTGGTACTAGTGCAACCACCCAAGTCCCCTGAATATTTAGAAACACCTTGAGACGATCGACGATCAGTGTATGAGATAAACTATGAGATCGATCGATCAGATAGTGAAATAAAACTACACCCAATCCTGCGGTACCCCCAATCAGGACGGATAATAGGAGAACTACTAGACCAGGAGAGGGATCGAGGCGATTGAGCTTGTCAGTCAGCCGTGAGAGTAATGGTGCCATGGGGGACACTGAGGACGGCGGAATTACGGTCATGGATAACGCCAGAACTATGAGAGGGTGATTAAATTTTGTTAATTAAATTGTAATGTTTATTGAGGTCAATTGGGTATTGATGATGGAGATTAGTAGCATGAACCCACATCTTGCACCGAGTATTTTGGTTAATAGCGATATTGGGTAAAGTCCGCCAGATTCTATCAGCCGCGATCGAGTGTCCCTTCCATCGATGTTTGTAATTCTTGGGTGAGATCGATCGTCGCTTGTCTAGCTTGGCGACCGCCACTTTTATATCGATCCCAATAATCAGAGAGCGGGATCGGATTGCAGATCGTCATCTGCACCCGACGATTGCCGATGCGCGGCGGTTTGGCAGATCTTTCACCTTTAATCTGAGCGACTAAATCCCATAGTAGTAGCGTAATTTCCGCAAATCGTTCGAGCGTCGGTCGATCTTTTATATAAGAGTCAGTGAGAGCAATAAAGTTTTCCACAATGCGGATATGCCACATCCGCAAATTGGCTTCTGTGGCAATCCGATCTGCTAATCCGCGACTGACTGTAGATAGATTATTTGGATTGGTCAATTCTTCCAGATAGATCCAAGCCCACCCAGCTTGTTCGATCCGCCGACAGCGATCGATTTTGCTACCTTTGGGTGCAAGATTGAAGTAACTTTCCGATACCTGCAAGGTAAAATCTAACAGATATTGGAGTCTTTGGGCTATTTCCGTTCGAGAAATATCTGCTCCTAATGATGGACGTTCGGGAATTGGGTATTGATAAAATTGAGCGTGAAAATTTTCCATTTGATACAGTAACTGCTGACCGAGCCGATAAACCCTGTCGTAGAGTAATTTTCGCATCGGTCGTCCATCACTCTGATGAATAGCGATAATTGAGTCATGTCGATCGACTGTCAAACCACATTCCTGTTCTAACTCATAGATCAGGCTCTCCACCCTCTCCCACGGCTCGTCCACATAGTAATACTGAATCCCAATCGGGATAATCAAAACGTCTTCATCTCTCCCCGCCTTAACTAAATCCTCCATCGCCCAAAATCCAATTTGAGCGGCTCCTGATGCCAATGGACTCACCAGTTCGCTGTGCCCGTTTGCTGCACCCTCTGGAGCGATTGCTAGCGGCATCTGACCATTGACTAGCAAGTCTCGTGCAGAGGTCAATCCCTCATCGAGCCAACCCCGATGAATGGGGATACCGCCCAATCGAGGATAGAACCAACTAATGATTTTACCAGCCCACAATGGCATCCCGCGATCGTAAACAAAGTGAGCAAATAGCGGCGATTTAAGTGAGATCTGATGCTTTCTAGCAGCAGCGGGTAATATTTTTGTCAATAGATATCCCATACAAAAAGAGTCGCCATTGCTCGGATGACGAAAAGCCATCACCAACCGGAGCTTACCCATCTGCGACTGTTGATAGACCTCCACTAAGCGATCGATATCCGTGACATCGATTTTCGTAATGTGTAGTCTGTATGTTAACCAGTAGGGCAGCACCCAAGTAACTAGCCGCAATACCCATAAATTGAATCTAGGTGGTAGAAATGCTAGTTGTGCTTGCGCTTTAGTAATTTGGGACATGGTAAAAATACGTCTGACCCAGTAGAGGATACCTCAAATTAGCAAATTAATCATCGTGTCAATGACTAACTTTCTGGAGAGACAGGACCGATGAAGAGTACGGTTCGCACTAATAGCCTTCTGTTAAATCACAGTTTAATCTGAATTACTTTCGCTGCTGCTGACTCTCGGGCGACACGGATCGAGAGTGCTGATAAAATCAATGATGCGACCATCGAGCTACCACCATAACTAAACATTGGTAGTGGTAAACCAGTCGTAGGTAGAGTACCAGCGGCAACACCGATATTTAGTAGCGATTGCAGCACAATAAAAGTCGTCGATCCGACTGCAACTAGACGATGCACGGGATCTTTGCTCCGGCTGGCGATTAATAAGCCCAAAGTGGCATAGCTCATCACCATCATCAGTAGCAGTACGCCACCGACTAGTCCAAACTCTTCGGCAAATACCGAGAAAATAAAATCAGTATCCTGAATTGGTAAATAGTCTAATTTTTGCTGAGACAAGCCAAATCCATTCCCCCACAAGCCTCCAGATCCGATCGCGAGTAAACTTTGAACTAACTGAAAACCATCACCTTGTGCATCTTGCCAGGGATTGATAAAAGAGAATATTCGCGCTCGTTGGTATGAGTGGAGCATCAGACTTATCCCCGCTACCAGTCCCCCGCCAATTGCCGTTCCCGCTAGATATCGAAATGGTAATCCAGCAGCAAAAGCGATCGACCATAAACCCATCCCACACAAAGATGTCGTACTCAAATTCGGTTGTTTTAAAATTGCCAGTAACACGATCGCAAATATCACCAACCATGTCGCCCTCACTCTAGTTGGATACTGCTCCCACCGCCCAAACAGTTTCGCTCCTTGGAGGACTAAAAAGGGCTTGATCAGTTCTGATGGTTGAAGCTGAACTGGACCGATCGCAATCCACCGAGTCGCGCCCATGGTATTTTGTCCCATTCCGGTCAGTACTGTCAATAACAGTAATACCAAAATCCCCAATAACATCCATTGGGCAACTTTCAGCAGTTTGCGTAGTGGTGAATGGACGATCGCATTAAAGATAATTAGACTAATCGAGATTGCAAAAATCTGCCGATTGAAATAAAATAAGCCATCTTTTTTTTCGACTTCACCATGATAGTAGGAAGCTGAAAATAGGACAAACATCCCAATCGCCAACCACAGAAGAGTCAACCACCGCATCAATCTTGCCGTTAACGACCAGTCTTTTACTGTGGGGTCAAAAAATGGAATTAAAAGGCGCAAGTTCACAATATGGAGAGGTGGGGGGTAGGGGTTAGCATTTTTCACTGATGACTCAGGCAGCTTTTGCTCAGTTTCCGGTAAAATTTTAGTTAAAACGTTAGCAATGATAATTTATCGCTCAATTTTGGTTGAGATTGGACTTGTCAGATTCGATCCTCTCCGCCAGAGGCGATGCGAACGAAAACTTATCCTATTTAACCACATACCACACCGATCTGAAATTACCAGCCACTCGATCCTGAATTTATACTTAACAGCCTAAACTCACTCAATTTTAATGATATTAGCAAATATATTAGCTTCTAAATGGCAATGGTCGGTATTCTCGCTTATGCTGACGATCGCGATCGGGATTAGCAGTTGTCAACAAATTATTGGTTCATCCTCAGCCCAAACTAAGAACCAATTAGTCTCAGCAATTCTCAGCGATCCCAAAACTTTTAATCCAGCATTAAGTAATGAATCACCAAATATTTTTGGATATGTCGGCGAAGGCTTAATTACTGAAGATGGTAAGGGGAAAATCCAACCAGCATTGGCAGAATCATGGGAGATCTCCCCAGATAGTAAGAGTATTACTTTTACCCTCAAACCAAATTTAAAATGGTCGGATGGTGCGCCATTGACAGTTGATGATGTCGCATTCACTTTTAATGATGTCTATTTTAATCAAGAGATCCCTACTGATACGCGAGATATTCTGAAAATTGGGAAGGAGCGGAAACTACCTACCGTTAAAAAAGTAGCTGACAATCGCATTGAATTTACCACACCAGAACCATTTGCCCCCTTTCTCCGGACATTAGGAATTAGTATCCTACCCGCTCACAAACTGCGTTCGAGTATTACCCAAAAAGACAATAAAGGTAAACCTCTATTTTTAAGTACTTGGGGGATTAATACTAAACCTGCGGACTTAGTTTCTAATGGGATGTTTACGCTAGATTCCTATACTCCTGGAGAGCGATTGGTTTTTAAAAAGAATCCCTATTACTGGCGTAAGGATGCACAAGGTAAACAACAACCCTATGTCGAGAAAGTAATCTGGCAAATAGTCGAATCTACAGATACTGCGCTGATCCAATTTCGCTCGGGCGGTTTGGATTCCTATAGTGTTTCGCCGGACTTCTTTTCCTTACTCAAAAAAGAAGAACAAAAAGGTGGATATAAAATTTATAATGGTGGCCCATCGACGGGAACTACCTTTATGTCTTTCAATCTCAATCAAGGCGAAAGAGACGGTAAGCCATTAGTCGATCCAATTAAATCACGATGGTTTAATAATGTCAAATTTCGTCAAGCGATCGCTTATGGTATCAATCGTCAACGGATGATTAATAATATCTATCGTGGCTTAGGTGCGCCTCAAGATTCGCCTATTTCTGTTCCTAGTCCTTATTATTTGTCTCGCGAAGATGGATTACCTGCTTACGATTACAGTCCTCAGAAAGCGAAATCATTATTTGTAGAAGCTGGGTTTAAATATAATGAGCAAAATAAACTAATTGACGATCGAGATAATCCAGTTAGATTTACCCTAATCACTAATTCAGGAAATAAAATTCGCGAAGCATTAGGTACTCAAATCAAACAAGATTTAGCTTTAATTGGGATTGAGGTAGATTTTACACCGATTGCCTTTAGTCTCTTGATCGATCGCATTGACAATTCGCTACAATGGGACAGTTTATTAATTGGATTTACTGGTGGAGCTGAACCAAATGATGGGGCAAATTTCTGGTCGGTAGATGGTGGTTCTCATCTATTTAATCTTAAACCTCAAACCGGAAAGCCGCCCATTACCGGTCGTCAAGTTGCTGAGTGGGAAAAGAAGATTGACGATCTTTATATTCAAGCTGCACAAGAATTAAACGAATCCAAACGCCGTCAAATTTATATCGAGACTCAAAAAATCACCCAAGAAAATTTACCATGTATTTATCTAGTTAATTCCCTATCCCTCTCAGCTATCAAAAATCGGGTTAAAGGAATTGACTATTCACCAATTAGTGGGCCATTCTGGAATCTTCACGAGTTAACGATTGGTGCCGATTAAAGAGTTGACAGTCGATCGGAAAAGTTCTACTAAAATCTACAAATATCTCCAATTAAACTCGATCGATCTGGCTTAGTTCGAGCGCATTTTTTAAAAACTTAGTCCACTCAGCCGCCATCGGAACTTCAGTAAAAGGAATATTAATATGATCGGCATCGGCAAATTGAAACTGAAGATTAATTTTCTTACCACTAGTTGGTAAACTAGCTAAATCGATCGAGTTATTATCGATCGTTAATTGAATCTGTTTGACTCGATCGAGACTAAATGTTTGGAGATCTTTAGGTTCAGTTTTAGTCGGCTTACCCCAACTAATCTCTCGATCCTTGAGTCCCATCACGGCATAGATATCATACTTACATCGATCGAATCCTACTGCCCAGCGTTTATAAGCTTCAATCTTCTGGTATTCGTTAGAACCAGCTCTCGCTAACCAGATAAATGCTCCGAGCAACGGGAGCCACATTAAACCGCGTTCCATGAGGGAATAGAGGATAGGGGATAGGAAATAGTATAGCTTTACATCGATCTAGAGATTTGGCTATCGTCCAAAATATCCACTTAGCGATTCCAAACGCAGTATCCTAGTAAATATAACGTTATGTGAAGTTTCATGAAATGTATTATCAACCGTCGCGCTCAGTTTTCGGCTAGCCATCGATATTGGTTGCCAGAACTTAGCGCAGCGGAGAACCAAGCACAATTTGGCTTGTGTGCACAGCCATATGGACACGGACACAACTACGTTTTGTACATATCTCTCTATGGTGATATCGATGAATATGGGATGGTACTAAACCTCTCGGATGTCAAGCACGTCATCAAGAAAGAAGTCACCGGACAACTAGACTACAGTTTTCTCAACGATGCGTGGACAGAATTTCAGACAACTCTCCCCACCACCGAAAATATTGCTAGGGTAATTTGGCAGAAATTAGCACCCCATCTTCCGCTCGTCCGCATTCAGTTATTTGAACATCCCGAACTCTTCGCAGAATATACAGGTAAAGACATGGAAGCATCACTCACCATTGGTACTCACTTTAGCGCGGCTCACCGTCTAGCTTTAGATAGTCTTACCCTCGAACAAAATAGCGAGATCTACGGCAAATGTGCGCGGGTAAATGGACACGGACATAACTACCATCTCGAAGTAACCGTCACCGGGGAAATTGACAAACGGACTGGAATGATTGTCGATTTAGTCAAATTACACGAATTAGTGGATAAATATGCTGTCGAACCACTAGATCATACCTTCTTGAATAAAGATATTGCCCACTTCGCCAAAGTTGTCCCCACGGCTGAAAATATTGCCGTTTATATCGGACATCTCATCGAGCAACCAATTCACGAACTTGGCGCACAGTTGCACAAGGTGAAACTAGTCGAGAGTCCAAACAACTCTTGTGAGTTACTCTGGAGTCAAGATTTTAGCAATATGGCAGCTCGTCAACTAGCTACAGTAGCTTTAGCGATCTAAAATTATCCTCTCCCCTCACCCACAATCTGACAGTACCTGTGTGTTGGTGCCAGATTACGGGTGAGTAGATTTTAGAGCTAGATCCGTCGATCGGTCGATCTAAGATTGGATCGGGATAGTTTATAGTTATGTGAAGTTGCCATCGGCGGTAGCGCATTTTGCAATTTGCACAAAACAGCATCGGCGGCATCGCTAAGATAGATTTCGGCTCTTACACTATCATCCTTTAGCCGCAACTGATAAAATCGGCAAGAGTAATCATGTGGAATACTGTTTTCAACACACGTCGATTACTATCTGCCAACTTGTCAATTTTGAAATCAGGATTAATCAACTATGAGCGATACACCAGAATCCACTCAAACCGCAGAGACAACCGTCATTGATATTCCAGCAAATCCGCTAGGATTAAATGCAAATGGAGCGATTACTCAGATGCCAGAGACATATACAGCTACTTTACCCGACGGTGTAAAACAAGCTCTGGACATTCTGGCTGAGTTTCCGGCTTACCTAGGTCAAGCTTACGTTAATAACAAGCGTGCCGTGACCATTGTGGGACTAGTACTTGGTGTCTTTATTGGATTTAAGCTGACTTTAGCAATCCTATCGGCTGTGAATGAAATTCCCCTCCTCGCACCTACTTTTGAACTAATAGGCATTGGATACGCTAGTTGGTTTGTATATCGTTATCTCCTCCAAGCTTCCACGCGGAAGGAACTAACTGATGAAATTGATAGCTTCAAAACCGAAATTTTTGGCAACGAAAACAAAAACGCCTAGCTCTAGCCGACAATAACTTTTCTGTAAATCTAGATACCACCGATCGATCGGTGGTATTTTCTTGCATATCTTTAACTGGAGGCATATATTCAACATTGCCAATCTGGCTTTACCACCAGCCGTCAGGGAGGAGAATACCACCTAATTGTTGAATTCGATCGGGAGTCATGAAATACGCCCAATAAGTGGATATGTGGTGACTAATTCACGGGTATAATCGTTCTCTACTGGTTGCCGTCGAGGATCGTAGTCTTCGAGTTCGTCCAACTCCTGCAAGATTGTGATGTCATTAAATGACAGCACAAACCCATACACTTTTCTAATGCCATGAATTGCCCCTGGATAGCCGGATCGAGGCAGATCGTATAACTCTCCATAAATATCGGCACGGTGGCTGTTAACGACTTTATTGCCACAGTAGCGGTCGAAATTAGCTGCCCCAAGTTTGAGCGTACCATAGACAAAAACATCCAGATCTTCAGTCATCACTGCGATCTGTACTTAAATTAATTGATAGCACAGCGTTTGTCCCCTGCCCAGAAGGGTGATAATTAGGTTGTTCTGCTGTGGATTTCAACCCCTGTTCTTTGTTCACAACAGGGGTCGCATTTTATCCCTTCACTCCCCCTCCCTGACTTCCTATCCCCATGACGACAACTACCAACAAAAACCAGTCAATGCAAGTGCCAAAATTATTGGCAGATCACCTGCGATGGATGGTAGTACTGGCACAATTGCGAGAAATTGGGGGGACAGAGCATCGCTATCCCGTCAAACAGTTGGTAGCCGATCTCCAATTGAGTAGCTTGTTTGCCAAACCGACTGGTGAAATAGATCGCGAGCCAGTCGTGGGAATTAGTAAGAAAGCTTGGGAGATCTGGTTTTGTGGCAAATCAGTAGAAAAAGGTGAAAGTCCGCTCAATTCTATCTATCAGTGTCGGAGTTTTTATGGGTTGGATGCGCCGAATAACTTATTACAGCGGTTGAATAAACTATTGGATCTGGCGATCGATCGACACAAAACGCTCGAACCTGAAGCTAGACGCGGTAAAAAGGATAGTAAATACGATCGCTATCTCGAACAATGGGGGGACTATGCCATTCAATTAGTCGCGCTCAATGGTGGCTGGGAAAACTTCAGTAGTCAAACTAATCTGGTACAGATAAAAGATCTCTGGGTCGGAATCCAACCGTCACAAGTATCAATGACAGGAGCGGATCGAGATTCATTAATTCAGCGAATTATCTACCTCGATAGCGATCGATATATCCAAATTGTCACAACTGCAATTGGTTCATTATATCCCTTATGGTTTTTCAAATCTCAGCAGCGGAAAGAATTACTCGATCGCATCGCTATTCAAGATCGCGGTATGAAAAAAGCTTTACCCAAACGAGATTTGTACATTGATGTCAATACCCAAATCGGACAGATGGCGGGATTGCCTTATCCGTTTGGAGTGGCTGATGAGTTGCTGGCTTATTGTTGGGATGTAAAGATTGAGGATGTAGCCAGTCATCTGGGTGAGAGTGCATGGTGTCCGATGGCGATTCAATCGATCGCTAGAGAGCTACAAAATGAGTATTGGAGTCCACCTTTATTATTTACGATGTGGGGCGATGAATTTTCGTTACCTGATGATGATAAACATAACTATTCTATTCCCCTAATTGCGCTCACCCAAGGCGGAAATCAGTTTGGCGAATTGTATCAACGGATTGCGATCGAGGAGAAACCATTAACAGAGCTAAGTATCGGGATCGAAGCATCTACTTATGGTGAAAAGATCCTCGACAAGCTAGCTAATCAAAAGATAAATACATCTACTCAATATCACTGTAGGCGTACTAAAATCCTCACTGAGCAGTTAGATCTCGATCTGATTGCTAGCTATTTTCCAGTTAGTTTATCACTCCAAGTAAATCCTAATTACCAACAACTCAGCACAGCAGACTTATATCAAAAATGGGGGAAAGTAGGTGATGCTTTTAATTATAGTTGTCCGCAATTAGTATTAGCTGGCGGACTATTTTTGGCTAGACAGGCAAAAGCTACAGATCTAATTATCGATCTGGGTATATACCTGCATACAGTTGAGTTATTAATTCGCAATCTCCGACCGGAATGGGACTCGATCGAGCATTATTTTCCGCAATTGGCTAGCAATGACATTAGCAAAAAACAAGCTGCTGCGCAGGCGATTAGAGAGGCTTGTCAGGTAGTAGCCAAGAAGAGTAAATTAGTCAAAGGGGGCGATCTGGTAGGAGCTAATGCGATCGCCCAAATATTGATCCAAATCGCGATCGAGATGTTGACAGCTTTAATTCCTGTAAACGATCCCAAGTATCAAGAATGTGTAGAACAGATCGATGATTGGGGTTGGGCAAAGTTATTGGAATCAGTTCAGTTTACATCAGTCTATATTGCTTGTGAATTATTTACAGGGTAACGCAGAGCTTAATTGATAATTGATAATTGGGTTGTTAGGGTGGGGATTTCAGCCACAGCAAAACAACCTCGCTGTCAACTGTCAACTGTCAACTATCAACTATTTAAATTGAGATTACGAATCCGATCGCACTAATTCTCTGACACCGACAGCACAAGGACAAGTGACTGACTCTCGATCGAATTTGTCTGTCAGCGTCACCTCATCACGATAATGTCGCGGAGTTTCCATCAACAATTTCCATGCTGTTCCCGCT